>WNFU01003451.1_pt1 | contig 20859 bp, 18 predicted proteins | sample 5400121 | NCBI WGS metagenome assembly WNFU01 (sample SAMN13153360, study PRJNA577476) | soil metagenome | isolation source: 100 cm soil or saprolite under grassland replicate 1 | place: USA:California | collected 2016-06-15 | reverse complement strand
CGACTGCTGGGGGACCGCCGGGGCGATCGGAACGGGAGGAAAACGGCGCCCGAGACTCGGTGAGGGCCGGCCGAAAGGAACTGGCGTTTGCACGCCCGGCGCGGGCTGCTGCACCGGCGGCGGCGGCATGGGCTGCCCGGGCGGCAGGATCGGCGGCGGCGTGAAGGCGCGCGGTGTCGGCGGTAGTACCCCCGGTGTTGGCAGAGGGCTCGGCGCCGGAGGCTGGCCGGCGCCCGATGGTTGGCCGGGCACGGACGGCTGACCGGCTGCCGGAGCTGGCGGCCGCGGCTTCGACGGATCTCGCAGGCGCACGTCCACCGCGCCCTCGGGGCGGGCGATCACGACGGCGTCCGCCGAGATCGTCTGCACGGTACCGCCGGCGATCGGATCGCCGATCCGGTAGCCGGCGATGCGCTTGGTCAGGGGGTCTTCGAGGTACGCGATCGGCGCGCCGTCGCGCAGCACGACGCCGTGCAGGCTCGGCTTGACGATATTGATGGCGGGGCCGCCCGCCATCCCCGCTCCGGGCGTCTCCGAGCGCGTGGGGCTGAAGAGATTGCGCGTCGCGATCACGCTGTACGCCTGCGCCGGCAGTCGCGGCGACCCGGCGGCGGACGGCGGCGCCGCGGGTGTGGCCGCGGCCGGCCGCGAGCGCGAGGGCGCTGTCGGTCGCGACCCGATGAGCTGCTTCACAATGAGGCTGACGCAGAGCAGCGACACGCCCGCGAGCAGCACGTTGACGGCGAGCAGGCGTCTCGGCATTCAGCTCTTGGCCTTGCCCTGCGCGGCGGGCAGGAGGAACCCCGAGACCGTGAGCGTGACGAGCAGGTCCTTCGGCTGCGTCAAGTTGACGACGCGGATCTTGAGGTCCTGGACCGGCAGAAGCTTGGGCGCGCTGTCGAGCCGCGCGAGCAGGTCGACGAGCTGCCGGATCTCGCAGGACACGGCGATCTCGACGGGAATCTCGAGCAGCTCGCCGCGATCGACCGGAGGCATGATCCGCTCGCTACGGACCTCGGTCTTCGCCTGCGCGGCCATATCCTTGACGAGCTTCTGAAGCTCCGCCGCGGCCACGGCGGGCGTTGCGGAGGTGAGGAAGCCTTCGGCGAGCGTGTCGAACCGCTTCATCGTGGCGTCCAGGTCGGCGGTGATCACGGCGCGGCGCGCAAGCAGCTCGCGCTTCTGGTGCAGCACCTGCTCGCGCGCCGGCACCAGCTCTGCGGTCGACCGGTTGCGATCGAGGATCGGCTCGAGCACCAGCGTCCAGCCACCCAGCAGGACGCCGACGGCCAGCGCGAGCCCCACCAGGATCTTCTCCCGCCGCGAGAGATTCGCGATCATTGGCGCGGCGGTCCCGGAGTACCCCCCGGCGGCCCGGGGCGCGCTGGCGCAATGGGCTCCTCGCCCGAACGTCCTTGGCCCTTTGTAGACGGGGACCCGAGACCTGGCGTGGCGGGCGCTTTGACGGTCGGGGCCGGCGGCGCAGCTGCCGGCGTCTCCCACGCCGCGCGGATCCTGAATTGCTCGCGATCGCGCCCGCGCGTGACGGGTGACGCGAACTCGACGCGCTCGAGGCGCGGCGAGTTTTCCAGCAGCGGAATCAGCGTGCTGGCCGCCCCGGCCTGTCCGGTGAGCTCGACGCCCTTCGCGTCGAACGCGAGGTAGGTGACCCACGCGTCGGTGGGAAGGACATCGGTCAGCTCGCGAAGCACGGGCAGGGGCTGGAGCGCCCCCGGGCCGATCTTCTCGAGGGTCACGAGGAGCTGACGCTTCCGCTCGAGCTCGCGCGCCACGCGCTCGACCGCGCGCACTTCGGGATCGATGCGAGCGATCTCCGCGTTGAGGCGGCCGAGGCTGCGGCTATCCCGGTAGCCCGGGACGAGCAGTGCGGCCAGAGCCAGAAGAACGGTGGCGGCCAGCACGCCCCCCGTGAACATTTCCTGGCGAGTCAAGCGGCGTGGCTTGATCGCAGACGGGATGAGGTCGAGCGGGCGGATCCCCCGGCTCGAGGCCGTCGCTACGGCCAGCTCGGCCGCGCCCCGAGGCTCGGTGATCTCGGCCAGGTGGCGCCGCGCCCGGGGCGTCCAGGGCGGATCGGAGATCGGGACGCCGAGGTCGAGCAGCGCGGCCGCGGCAGCGCCGTCGCCCGATACCCAGACCGCGTCACACTCGCGCCAGCGCGCGCCGGCGAAGCTCCGCCGGGTTTCCGCGACAACCGTCGCGTCGTCGGTGGCGGGGAAGCAGCGGCTCCACACGAGGGTCGATCCGTGGAGCAGCAGCAGGTCGGCGGAGTCGCCGGTGCGGTGCAGCCACGCGACACGCTGGCGGCGGTCGGTCTCGACGAGCGCAATCAGCTCGTGCGCGGCCACCGTGATCGACATGGGCCGGAGCTTCGCCTCCTCGGCGAGGCGCAGCGCGGCGTCGACGACGCGACGGTCGGCGGCGACGATCAGTACGCGCTTGCCTTCGCTCGCGGCACTTTCGGGCTCGGCTTCCGTCGGCAGCGGGACGAAGTCGAACGCCGCATCGTCCGCCGGGATCGGCAGGTGCCGTTCGAGCTCGAACTTCACCATCTCACGTGTCTGGCCGGCCACGGCCGGCAGCTCGATGGGCTTGACGGTGACCGCCGAGCGCGCGAGGCCGATCGCCACCTTCCGTGCGGCGAGACCCCGAGCGTCGAGCTCCGCGCGCAGCGCGGCCCCTGCGTTCTCGGCGTCGATGGTGAATGTCTCCTGCCGATCGCGCTGAATCGCCGCGACGCTGAGCCGGTCGCCGAGCATGACGACCGCCAGCCGGAGGGTGGCGAATTTCAGCCGGAGGGGGGCGAATTTCAGCATCGTAATTTCATCATCGTAGGGTATCACCGCCTGCGGCCGGTGAGGAAAAAGTCAGCGGAGCCCCGACCACTCGAGCACGACGGCGGCGGGCGGGTCGCCGTCGGTCCGCTTTTCAACGATCGCGGTCAACCGCACGGCCACTCGCTCGTCCACGATGCCCTCCGCCTCGACGCGAAACGTTCTGGTGGCGACACTCAGATTTCTTCCGCCGAACTTCCCCGGCACACTCGGGTAGGGACCGTTGTTGCGCCGGGACTGCACGATCTCCGTGATCTCCGCGGTCGAGAGCCCGAGCGCGGCGAGCGCCCTCGGGCCGGCGGTGTTCATGTTCACAGGGCCCGAGCCGCGTACGGTGACGAGACTGGCGAGGCCCGGGCGGTCCTTGGTGCCGTTGTAGATCGCCGGGGTAACGCCCTTGATCTGGAGCAACTCGGCCACCGACTCGAGGTTGGCGTTGTGCGCGCGGTAGGGCACGGGGAGCTTCAGGTAGTAGTCGTCGCTCTCGGCGCCGTTGAGCCGATGCGCCTCGTTGGGGTCGCGCCAGTCCTGGATCGAGTCGCCGATGGTGTCTCGCACGTCCTTGTCGAGCCCCAGCGTGTGCAGCAGACGGTCGATGCGATCGGGCGGCGAATTGTTGACGTTGAGGCGGGCCTCCTCGTCGGTGATGCGGTAGGAATATCGGCCGCCGCCGAACTCGGCCTTCTCGCGGTGGAGTCTCGGGAGCGGGCGCCGGTCGGCGGTATAAAAGGTGAGCAGGCCGTCGTCGTCCTCGACGACGTACGGGGTGTCGGCCACGATCTCGCGGATCGCCTGCTCCAGCGCCGTCTCCGCGAGGTGGTTGCCGATGATGCCGCTCTTGTAGGCCCGCACGGCGGCGGCCTCGAGTCGCATCGAGTACGCGAACTCGGCGCTGACCACGGCGACGAGCGCCAGCACGAGCAGGACGAGGAGGAGCGCGAGTCCACGCTGGTCGTGAAGGGCTTGCCTCGTCGCTCGACGCACGGGCCTCATGGCTGGGTGCCCACCCGGAGCGGCACGGTCAGCGGCAAGAGCGCCTGGGCGCGGCCGCCGATCGTTCCGCCGACGCTGATGCGGATAGCGCGCGGTAGGCGCTTGGTGACCTCGGTCTCCCACGTGGTCTGCCACGCGCCGCCCTCGTCCAGGTAGCTGAACGCGAGCTCGGTCAGCGTCGGGTCGTTGAACACGACGGTGGCGTCGGCAAACGGGTTGCGGTTCGGCAGCACGCGCTGGCGGATGACGAGACCGCGGCGCTCATCGCCGGTGCCGAGCTCGAAGACAACGGCGGTGAACGCGACGGAAATCGACGTGGGGTAGGGTGCAGCCTGCGTCACGAACTCGAGGCGCGACTCGGCGCCGGCGAAAAGCAGCTCTGGGGTTGGAGTCTCGCCCCGCGGAGCTCGGTACGCGTATGCGGCGCTGACCGAGCGGGCCAGGGACAGCACGACGCTGCGTGTGTGCTGGTGAGCCTCCGTGCGCTCCTCACCCTGGCGCCAGGCCGCCAGCGCGATCCGTACGCCGCTGAACGCGATCACGACGAGGGCGCCGACGATGGCCAGGGCCATCACGAGCTCGAGCAGGGTAAAGCCGCGCTCGCCGCGCCTCACCGGGACGTTGCCGGCGGCGCCTTTTCGGCCGTCGTCCTGAGCGAGGCGATCTCGACCCCGCGCTTGTCGCCCCAGCGGACCTTGACATCGATCTGGTACACGGTCCACTTTCTGGTCGCCGGCGTTCGCTCGAGATCGGGAGCCTTCACGACGGTGACAGTGCGTTCCCAGTCGAATGCGCCGTCCTGGCCCTGATCGTGTCCCTCGACCGGCATGACCACCTCGCGCGCCTTCTGGTCCGCGAGGAGCACGGCCTGCTGGTGGTCGCCAGCGACCTTCAGGAGACGCAGACCCTGCGCGAATCCCTGGATGACGGCGACGACTGCGACGCTCAAGATCGCGAACGCGACCAACACCTCCAGGAGCGTGAACCCCGCATTCTGCCGTGTGTGGGTCCCGTCGGGGTTCATGCTCATTCGCGGTGGTTGCGCACGCGGCCGGTCACCGCGTCCACGGTGACGCGATAGGTGACGGCGCCCGAGGTGACGCGGAACTCGCCCCCGCTGGAGGTCCCCTGCGGCTCAAAGCGGACCGTCAGCCCGTCCGGCGTCGCGGCTTCGATCGTCAGGCGGGCGGAGAGGGCGTGCGTCCACTGGACCTCGTCTTCGCCGGTCATGACCGTCTGGAGCCGGCTCGCGGGATCGACGACGACGGTGTGCTGTTGCCGCCTCGTGATCGCGTGCTCCCGCGCGCGCCGAAGCGTCGCGGAGAACCCGGCGACCTCGGCACGAGCCCGCACCGCCTCCGTGCTGCGACCGATCGCGGGCGCGACGAGTCCCGCTGCGACCGCGACGACCAGCAGGGTGACGATCAACTCGAGGAGGGTGAAGCCCCGGGATTCTATTTCTGACCGCTGTCCCATGAGGTGATGTCGGCGTTTTCCCCTTCGCCGCCGGGAGCCCCATCGCCACCCTCCGACCAGAGATCGTACTCGCCGTTCTGGCCCGGACAGCAGCGGTACTTGTACGGATTGCCCCACGGATCCTTGGGGACGGCCTTCTTGAGGTACGGGCCGCTCCAGTTGGGGGAGTTCGGGTTCCGCTGGAGCGCGTCGAGACCCTGGCCCGAGTTCGGGTACGCGCCGACGTCGAGACGGTACTGGTCGAGCGCCGCGCCCAGCAGCTCGATCTGCGCCCGCGCCGCCGCCTGCTTGGACTGGCCCACGCGGCCGAAGAGGCGAGGGCCGACGAGTCCCACGAGCAGCCCGAGCACGATGATGACGACGAGCAGCTCGATCAGCGTGAATCCCCTCTGATCTACGCACACCCGGCGCGCAGAGCGGCGCGTACCACGAAGCCAACTCACAGCGGGATCTCGTTGATGGAGAATATTGCGAGCATCATCGCCACGACGATGAATGCGACGAGCACGCCCATGCTGAAGATGATGACGGGTTCCAGGAGTCGGAGCACCCGCTTCAGCTCGGTGCCGACGTCGCTCTCGAACGTCTCGGCGACCTTGATGAGCATGTCCTCGAGCCGGCCGGTTTCCTCTCCCACCCGCACCATGTGGATCGCCAGCGCCGGGAACGGAGCCTGGGCCTGCATCCCCGCCGCGATCGTGCCGCCCCGCTTCACTCCGTCGGCGAGCTGCTCGACGGCTCGCCCGATCGCGTGGTTGGTCATCGTGTCGCCCACCACCGCGAGCGCGCTCATGACCGGCACGCCGCTCTTGAGCATGGTCCCGAGGGTCCGGGCGAAGCGCGCAGTCTCGATCTTCATGGCGAGAGGGCCGATCAGCGGGAGACCGAGCACCGTCTGGTCCCAGCGCACGCGCCCCTGGGGGCTGGCGGTCCACACGCGCCAGGCGAGAACGCCCGCGAGGATCACGATGACACCCACCCACCAGTAGGCCTGGAAGCCCGCGCTCACCCAGAGGAGGATCTGGGTCGGCAGCGGGATCGTCTGCCCGAGGTCGGCGAAGATCGTCGCGAACCGCGGGATCACGAACGTCATGAGGAAGATGATGGCGCCGATGCCGAACGTGAAGACCACCGCGGGGTAGGCGACCGCCGTGACGACCGCGTCGGCGAACGCGGCGCGCGCCTCGAGGAACTCGGCGAGGCGGCGCAGCGTGAGCTCGAGGACGCCGCCACGCTCACCGGCCCGGATCATGTTGATGTAGAGCCGCGAGAACGGGCGGGGATGATGCTTGCCGAGCGCCTCGCTCAGCGACGAGCCTCCGCGCACGCTCACGAGCAGGTCCGCGACGATCGCCTTGACGCGGGCGTTGGGCGCCAGCTCCTCGAGGATGGACAGCGCCCGGTCGAGAGGCAGCCCCGCCTCGAAGAGCGTCGCGAGCTGCTGGGTGAAGGCCAGCAGATCGCGCTGGCCGACGCGCGAGGAGCCGCTGAGCGAATACCAGCGTCCGCGCTCGACGTGCGGCGCGACGCGGATGGGGAAGTAGGCGTCTCGCTGCAGCCGCTCGACGACGGCGCGGACGTCGGACGCCTCCATCACCCCGTCGATCATCTGGCCGCGCCGGTCGGCTGCCCGATAGACGAACACGGGCATCGCGACTACGCGTCTTCCTGGGTGACTCTGAGAATCTCCTCGACGGTGGTCACGCCTGCGCACGCCTTGGCCCAACCGTCGAGCCTCAGCGTGACCATACCCGCCTCGAGCGCTGCCCGGCGGACGTCACGGGTCGGCGCTCGGCGAAGGATGAGGCTGCGCGCGTCCTCCGTGATCGGGAACAGTTCGTAGATGCCCGTCCGTCCGCGGTAACCGGTGCCGCGACACTCGTCGCAGCCGCGGCCGCGGTAGAGGCGAGCGCCGTCCGCGCCGGCGATGCCGAGCGCGGTGAGATCGGCCGGCGACGGCGTGTCGGAGGCGCGGCACGCCGCGCAGATGCGCCGGACGAGCCGCTGGGCGAGCACGCCTTCCAGCACCGAGGCCACCAGATAGGGTTCGACACCCATATCTTGCAAGCGTGTGATCGCGCCCGGCGCGTCGTTGGTGTGGAGCGTCGAGAAGACCAGGTGGCCGGTGAGCGAGGCCTGGATCGCGATCTCGGCCGTCTCGAGGTCACGGATCTCGCCGATGAGGATCACGTCCGGGTCCTGGCGGACGATGTGCCGGAGCCCGGTCGCGAAGGTCAGGCCGATCTTCGGCTTGACGGCGATCTGGTTGACCCCCTTCAGCTGGTACTCGACCGGATCCTCGACCGTGATGATCTTGCGGTCCGGCGAGTTGATCTTGTCGAGCGCGCCGTAGAGCGTCGTCGTCTTGCCGGACCCCGTCGGCCCGGTGACGAGGAGGATCCCGTGAGGCCTCCGGATCAGCGCCTCGAAGCGCGGGAGCATCGCCGGTGCGAAGCCGAGCTTCTCGAGCGGCAGGAAGACGCTCTGACGGTCGAGCAGGCGCATGACGATCGACTCGCCGTGGACCGTGGGAATCGTGGAGCTCCGGATGTCCACGCGGCGGCCGCGGAGCGTGACGCGAATGCGTCCGTCCTGGGGCAGCCGGCGCTCCGCGATGTTCATCTCCGCCATCAGCTTCACGCGCGAGGTCACGGCGGCCTGGAGCCGCTGCGGTGGCGACTCCTGATCGAAGAGGATGCCGTCGATACGGTAACGGATGCGGAGTGTGTCCTCGAACGGTTCGATGTGGATGTCCGAGGCCTCGGCGTTGATGGCGTTCTCGATGAGGAGGTTCACGAGCCGGACGACCGGCGCCTCGAACGCCATGTCGCGCAGGTGGTTGATGTCCTCGTCACCCTCGGGGCCGTGGTCGTCCTCCATGCCCTCGACGATCCGCTGCAGCGGCGTCGCCACGCCGTCGTAGGTGCGCTCGATCGCTTCGAGGATCGCCTCCGGCGTGCTCACCATGATCTTCACGTCGAGCCCCGTGCTCTGGCGGAGGTCGTCGAGGATCAGGGGATTGAGGGGGTCCGCGGTCGCCACCGTCAGCGTTCCCGCATCGACGCCGATCGGACACACGAGATACTGCCGGAGGTATTTGGACGAGACGGCCTTGAGCATCGGCAGGACCGAGGGGAACTCGCCGCGGAAGAGATAGGGCAGATTTTGCTGCAAGGCGACCGCCTTGAGCACGTCTTCGCGGGAGACTGCGCCCAGGGCCACCAGCGCCTCCCCGAGCGTCTCACCCGTCGTCTGGATACGCGCCAGGGCACCGGCGACCATGTCGGGGGTCGTCACTCCGTCCGCGATCAGGAGTTCACCGAGCCGCCGCGTCGATGCTGCGATGCCCATGCTATGCTCCAACGGATCATGTTAGCACAGTGGGCCTTCGTGGCCGCCGCGGCGGCTGCCGATCTCGCAGGCGCGCTGCTCGTGACGACCGCGCACAAGAAAGGCCTGGCGCCGCTGCGCTATTTCGTCGCCGGTGGGGCGGGCTTTATGCTCGCGGCGGCGTTCGTGCGGATGCTGCCGGAGAGCGCGCAGGTGCCGCACGCCTTCCTGTTCGTCCTGATCGGCTACTTCGGAGTGCACCTCTTCGAGCACACCGTGGCGCCCCACTTCCACTTCGGCGAGGAGATCCACCCCGAGGCCCTGCTTCGCCCGTCGGCGGGCTACCTGGCGCTCCTCGGTCTCGGCGTCCACACGCTCTTCGACGGCGTCGCGATCGCGGCCGGCTTCATGATCGGGCCCGCGCTCGGCACGCTCTTGTCCATCGCGGTGTTCGTCCACAAGGCACCCGAGGGCTTCACGATCGCGTCGATCATGCTGGCGGGTGGCCAGTCGCGCGGGGCGGCGGTCGGCGCGGGCGCGCTGCTCGGCGTGCTGACGATCGCGGGCGCGGTCGCGACGAGCTTCCTGGCCGCGCACCACGTCGCGTACGCGCTCGCCCTCTCCGCCGGCGTCACCATCTACGTGGCCGCGTCGGACCTCATCCCCGAGGTGAACCGCGAGGGCGGGCCGGCTCTCGGCTGGACGGTCTTCGCGGGGCTTGTGCTCTTCGCGCTTGCCGACTGGCTCGTCGCGCCGCTCGGCGCCCACTGATGCTAAGCTCGCGGCGGCCATGAAGGTCCTGATCCTGCACGGCCCGAACCTGAATCTCCTCGGCACCCGCGAGCCCGGTGTGTACGGCCGCCTGACGCTCGCCCAGATCGACCGAATGCTCCGCGATCACGGGCGCCGCCGCGGCGACTCGGTCGAGTGCCGGCAGTCCAATCACGAAGGCCAGTTGATCGACTGGCTCCAGGCGGCCCGGCGGGAGGGCTTCGCGGGAGTGGTCTTCAATCCCGGCGCGTTCACGCACTACTCGATCGCGCTTCGCGACGCTGTCGCCGCGATCAAGCTGCCGGTCGTCGAGGTCCACCTGTCCAACGTGCACGCGCGCGAGGAGTTCCGGCGTCATTCGGTGATCGCGGCCGTCGCGCGCGGGCAGATCTCCGGATTCGGTGCGCGGAGCTATCTGCTCGGCCTCGACGCGCTGGCGTCGTCCTCGCGCCGACCGATGCCGCGACGGTGAATCGCCGCCGCCACCCCGGCGTCTAACCGGCGACGGGCAGGGGGTGGGCGGGTGAATTCGGGTGGACAGCGACGAGGCGGCCCTGATCGAGCGGTGCCGCGCCGGCGATCTGGCGGCGTTCGAGCCGCTGGTCGAGAAATACCGCCAGCGGGTATACCGGCTCGCCTACAACATCCTCCGCGATCCCGAAGAGGCGTGGGACGTTTCTCAGGACGCCTTCATCCGTGCCTTCCAGGCCCTCGCGTCGTTCCGCGGCGACTCGGCGTTCTACACGTGGCTCTTTCGGATCGTGATCAACGTCGCCCGGGACCGCGCCCGGCAACATGCGGCGCGGGGCCGCGCCTTCGGGACCGAGCGCGTGGAGGAGGAGGACTGGGATCGCGCGCTCGCGGACCAGGGGACCGCGCCCGACACCCACGCCGCGCAGGTCGAGGAGCGCGAGCGCATCGGCCGGGCGCTCTCGACTTTGTCCGAGCAGCACCGGGCCATTATCATGTTGAGTGATCTCGAGGGGCTCTCGTACCGCGAGATCGCGGAGGTGCTGAACATACCGATGGGGACCGTGATGTCGCGGCTGCACAACGCGCGCCGGCGCCTGCGGGACGCGCTCGGGCCTCTCCTGGTCCTGCTCCTGGCGCTGGCGCTCGCTCTGGCCGTGGCGGCGGTCGGCGAGGCTCAGCAGATCGTCAGGTTCGGCGCGCGGATCGTCCTCGCCAGCGACGGGCCGCCGCCGGGCGCCCCGAGCCGCGCGCCGGAACCGCCCGACGAACGGCTGGAGGCGTTCCTGCCGAAGCTTCGCCAGCTCTTCCGCTACAAGGACTACACGTCGCTCGAACGCTATCGCGCCGAGGTGCCCGTGGGAACGACTCAGCGCTGGCCGGTGCCGGGCGATCGCCGGCTCGAGGTCACGCCCCAGAGCGTACGGGGCGGCACCGTGAGCTTCAACGTGCGCCTCACGCGCGCCAGTCTCGCCGAGGTCTCCACGAACATTCAGGCGCAATCGGGCAACCCCGCCGTGATCGGAGGGCCGCGTCACGGTACCGGGACCCTCATCATCATCCTCTGGACCAACCCTACTCCGTGATCGGAGCGCGGCCATGAGCGCGGGCGAGGAGCGCTACCGCCGGGAGCGAGCCCGGATCGAGCAGGGCCACACGAAGTATCGCGACAAGCTCCGCGAGGAAGGCAAGCTCTTCGTCCGCGATCGACTGAAGCTCCTGCTCGACCCCGGCTCCGAGTTCCAGGAGGACTGGCTGTTCGCCCGCTCGGCCGAGCCCGACACCCCCGCCGATGGCGTGGTCACCGGGGTCGGGAGGGTCGGCGGCCGGCCGGTCTGCGTCGTGGCGAACGACTACACGGTCAAGGCGGGCTCGTGGGGCGAGAAGACGGTCCAGAAGATCGTGCGTATTCAGGAGAAGGCCGCAAGGCTCCGCGTGCCCCTCCTTTATATGGTGGACGCCGCCGGCGGGCGCATCTCCGAGCAGATCAAGATCTTTCCGGGCCGGTTCCACGCCGGGCGCATCTTCTACAACGAGGTCCAGCTCTCTGGCGTGGTGCCGCAGATTTGCGTCCTCTTCGGCCCGTCGCCGGCTGGCTCCGCGTATCTGCCGGCGCTCACCGACGTCGTGATCATGGTCGAGGGCAAGGCCTCGCTCTACGTGGGTAGCCCCCGCATGGTCGAGATGGCCATCGGCGAGAAGACGACGCTCGAAGAGCTGGGCGGCGCGCTCATGCACTGCAAGGTGTCGGGGTGCGGCGACGTCCTGGCTCGCTCCGACGAGGACGCCATCGGGCTGGCCCGCCAGTACCTGACCTACATGCCGCAGTCGCACCGCGAGCTGCCGCCGGCGCGCGAGGCTGCCCCACCCAAGGCCGGCCGATCCATCGACGAGATCGTGCCGTACGACCAGCGGAAGTACTTCGACATGTACGAGGTCATCGACCGGCTCATCGATGCAGGCTCGTGGTTCGAGATCAAGCGCCTCTTCGCGCAGGAGATCATCGTGGGCTTCGCGCGCCTCGCGGGCCGCTCGATCGGGATCGTCGCCAACCAGCCGAAGGTCAAGGGCGGCGTGCTGATGGTGGATTCCGCCGACAAGGCGGCGCGATTCATCTGGCTCTGCAACGCCTTCAATATTCCGCTCGTCTACCTCGCCGACATCGCCGGCTTCATGGTGGGCACGAAGGTCGAGCAGCAGGGCATCATCCGGCACGGCGCCAAGATGATCTTCGCGACCTCGCAGGCCACCGTGCCGAAGCTCTCGGTGATCGTCCGCAAGTGTTACGGCGCCGGCCTCTACGCGATGTGCGGCCCGGCCTTTGAGCCCGACGCCGCGATCGCGCTCCCCCAGGGGCAGATCGCCATCATGGGGCCGGAGCCCGCCATCAACGCCGTCTACTACAACAAGATTATGGAACTGCCGGAGGACGAGCGGGCGGAGTACGTCAGGCAGAAGCGGGAAGAGTATGCGCGGGACGTGGACACGTACAAGCTCGCCTCCGAGATGCTGATCGATGACATCGTGCCAGGCGCGGCGCTCCGTGACGAGCTGATCAAGCGCCTCGAGTACGCGCAGACCAAAGTTCACGAGTTCCCGCCTCGCCGGAACGGTATCTACCCGGTCTGATCGCCAGGTCCCCGTCGACCACGCGATGCGTCAACGTCGTGGGGCCCGTACTATTTCTGTGTGCCTTGGCCGAGCCCCCATGCTAGGAATCAAATGTGCAAAAAGTGAAAGGGCCGTCGGCCATGCGCCGCGGGCACCTGACAACCAGGCAGGCGGCCGCCCATTGTAGAGTCTCGATCCCGACGCTTCGGCGCTGGATACGGGCCGGCGCCCTCGGCGCCTACCTGACGCCCGGTGGTCACCGCCGCATCGACCTCGCGGAGTTTCAACGCTTCCTGCGTGCTCAGCGAAGGCCTGACTATCCGGTGGGCCCCGCTCCGCGGATCCGGCTTCTCATCGTGGACGATGAGCCGCTCGTCGTGGGTATGCTGATCGATCTCCTGTCCGACGAGCCGTTCACGATCGAGATCGCGACCGACGGCTACGAGGCGCTCGTCAAGGTCGGGACGTTCCGTCCCTCCGTGATCATCCTCGACGTCGTGATGCCCGGCCTCGACGGGGTCGAGGCGTGCCGGTGCCTGCGCCGGATCCCCGAGACGAGCGACATCCGAATTCTCGGCGTGACCGGGCATCCCGCGATGATTCCGGTCCTGCTCGGCGCCGGGGCGGACGCGTGCGTCACCAAGCCACTGGACCCGGATGCGGTTTGCCAGGAGCTCCGCCGCCTGGCCTCGGCGACCGGTGTCCCCCACTCCCTCACGGGACGAGAGGGTTGAAAACGCCATGGATTCCATCCGCGTGCTCTATGTGGAAGACGATCCTGTCGATCAGGAGCTGACGCATCGTCACCTCGCGCGTCACGCGCCTCACATCAAGCTGACCATCGCGGGCACCGTCGCCGAGGCGCTCGAACGCGTCACGGTCGGCGACATGGACGTGCTGCTCGCGGGCTATCGCCTTCCGGACGGGACGGCGCTGGACCTGCTCGACGCGGTCAAAGCGCGAGGCCTGGAAGTGCCGGTCGTGCTGGTGACCGGTTCGGGCGACGCCGACGTGACGGTGCGCCTTCTCAAAGCGGGCGCGACCGACTACCTCGTGAAGCGCCCGGAGTATCTGGCCACGCTTCCGGTCGTGCTCGAGAGTGCGTGTCGCTGGTTTCGCACGGCGAGCGAGCTCAGGCGTGCACCGATCCGCCTCCTCTACGCCGAGCACCATCCCGAAGACATGGCGCTCACGCTCCGCGCCTTCGACGAGCACGACCGCCGCGCCCGCGTCGAGACGGTCACCCGTGCCCGGGAGGCGCTCGCCCGGCTGAAGGCCGCTCATTACGACGTGCTGCTTCTGGACAACCGGATGCCGGATCTCTCGGGGATCGAGGTGCTCAAGGAGCTCCAGGCTGAGGGCATCCGGATCCCGGTCGTGATGGTGACCGGCGAGGGCGACGAGGACACCGCCGTCCAGGCCTTCAAGCTCGGCGTCGCGGACTATCTCATCAAGCGCGAGGGGTATCTCGCCAAGCTTCCCTCGACGATCGAGAACGTCCTCGCCCATCGCCGCCTCGCCGACGAGAAGGACGGCCTGGCCGTGCTCAACGATCTCGCGAAGTCGCTCATCACGATCAAGGATCTCGACGAGGTCCTGCGCCGGGTCGTGAGCGCGGCCCGCGAGCTCCTCAAGGTCGAGGCGAGCGTCCTGTGGCTCTTCGAGGCCGGCGTGCTGTGGCCGGTCGCCTGGGACGGGATCGATGACCGCGCCGCCGAGCCGCTCCGGTTCCCGGTGACCCAGAATTTCGCGGAGCGGCTGGCTCTCGAGCGTCGGGTCTCCGTGCGGCATCTCCTCGCCCAGGCCGGTGAACCACACCCGACGGCGATCTTCGGGGGCTCGGGACAGGCGCTCGCGGCGTCGTTCGTCGGGCCCGAAGGCCTGGTGGCCGTCCTGGCGGTCGGCAGCGCTCGCCCGCGCGAGTTCACCGCCGTCGAGGAGCGGCTCTTGCTGGCGCTCGCCGACCATGCCGCGATCGCCGTCGAGAACGCGCGCCTCTACCGTCGCTTGCGCCAAGAGCTCGAGGCGCGAGAGCGGCTCACCGCGATCCTGGAAGCGACCACCGACCTGGTCGCGATCGCGGACCTCTCCGGCCGCCTGCTGTACCTCAACGCCGCAGGACAAGCGCTGCTCGGACTGGCGGCCGACGAGGCGCTCGGCCACCCGATCGCAGGCCTGGCACCAGATCGGCTACGCCCCGTCGTCCACGACCAGATCTTGCCGACCCTGCTCCGGGACGGCCTCTGGACGGGCGAAGCAGTTCTGCTGGCCCGGGGCGAACGCGAGGTGCCCGTGTCGGTCGTCGCCGTCGCCCATCGCGGAGCGGACGGCGCCGTCGAGTTCCTGTCTGCCATCGTGCGCGACATGACGGAGCGCAAGCGGACCGAGGCCGAGCTCCGTCGCCAGCGCGAAGCCCTCTACCAGACCGAGAAGCTCGCGACGATGGGGACGGTGCTGGCCGGGGTCGCTCACGAGCTGAACAATCCCCTGACGGCCGTGACGGGCTACGCGAATTTGCTCCGTCAGGACCTCGCGGGCACACCATCCGCCGCGAGAGCCGAGAACATCGCCCACGCCGCCGATCGCTGCGCCTCGATCGTGCGCAACTTCCTCGCACTGGCGCGGCGGCATCCGCCCGCGCGCCAGCTGGTGCGCCTCAACGACATCGCGCGGGACGCGGCCGAGTTGCTGGCGTACCATCTTCGCGTCGACAGCATCGAGGTGGGCCTGGATCTGGCGGAGGGGCTTCCGGTGTTGTGGGCGGATCCGCACCAGCTGCACCAGGTCGTGGTCAACCTGGTGACCAACGCCCGCGATGAGCTGCGGAAGGCTCCGCCGCCGCGACGGTTGACGCTGCGCACCAGAGCCGACGCCGCTCGCGGCCGCGTATGCTTCGATGTCGAGGACACGGGGCCGGGAATCTCCGCCGAGATCCGGGACCGGATCTTCGAGCCGTTCTTCACGACGAAGCCGGTCGGTCAGGGAACGGGGCTCGGCCTCTCGCTCTGCCACGGGATCGTCGAGGGGCACGGGGGGACGCTGTCCCTGGTCAGCGAGCCCGGTCACGGCGCGATCTTTCGCGTGGAGCTCCCCGTGGTCACGCCCCCGGCGACGGCGGGGAAGCGCGCGGCCGAGGCGGCGCCCGTCGTCACGGGCATGCGAATCCTCGTCGTCGACGACGAGCGGCTCGTGCTCCAACTGCTCGGTGAGATGCTCGGGGCGGACCACCATACGGTCGACACCGTTGGCGACGGGACGCAAGCGCTCGAGCGGCTCCGCCGGACCTCCTACGATTTGATTCTGAGCGACGTGCGTATGCCGTACCTCGACGGACCGGGGCTCTACCGCGCGCTGGAGCGCCGGCTCCCGGATCTCTGTCGCCGCTTCGTCCTCATGACCGGAGATGTGCTGAGCGCGGAGATCCAGACGTTCCTCGAGCAGACGGGCGTCCCCGGACTGAGCAAGCCCTTCGATCGCAGCGAGGTTCGTCGGGTCATTCAGCGCGTCGCGGGGGCGGAGCGATAGGGATGAGCTCGGGCCGGCGGCTCGCTCAGCTGCCGAAGCGGCGCCGGGTCCGGGCGAGCGCCTCGGCGATCGGCGCCGGAAGCCGCGAGCCGAACTGCTTGTAGAATTCGCCCAGCTCGTCGAGCGCCGGGAGCCACTCTCCGGCGTCGCATCGGAGCGCCTCGCGTAGCTTGGCCGGCGTGACATCGAGTCCATCGGTGTCGAGGGCGCCGGCTGCTGGGACCCAGCCGATCGGTGTCTCCTCGGCCCGCGCCGCCCCGCGAATCCGCTCGACCATCCACTTGAGCACGCGCACGTTTTCGCCATAACCCGGCCAGAGGAAGCGGCCGTCCGCGTCGCGGCGGAACCAGTTGACGCGGAAGATGCGGGGCGGCTTGGCCAGACGGGGCCCGGTGGCGAGCCAGTGGTCGAAATAGTCGGCCATGTTGTAGCCGCAGAACGGGATCATGGCCATAGGATCACGGCGCACCACCCCGACCTTGCCCGTGATCGCCGCCGTCGTCTCGGTGCTCATGGCCGAGCCGAGGAAGACTCCGTGCGACCAGTCGAAGGCCTCGAAGACGAGCGGGACCACTCCCGTGCGCCGCGAGCCGAAGATCACGCCGGAGATCGGCACCCCCTGTGGCTCCTCCCAGTTCGGAGCGATGGACGGACACTGCTGAGCGAGCACGGTGAAGCGTGAGTTGGGATGGGAGGCGGGGCCGTCACCCGGCCTCCACGGCCGACCTTGCCAGTCGGTGAGCCCCGCGGGCGGGGAAGCGCTGAGCCCTTCCCACCACGGCTCTCCAGACGGGGTCAGCGCCACGTTGGTGAAAATCGTGTTCGAGCGCACCATCGACGTCGCGTTGGGGTTCGTCTTGGGGCTCGTGTTGGGCGCGACACCGAAAAAGCCGCGCTCCGGATTCACCGCGCGAAGCTGACCGCTCGCGTCCACCCACATCCACGCGATGTCATCGCCGACCGTCCAGATGCGCCAACCGGGCAGCTGCGACACCGCCATCGCGAGGTTCGTCTTGCCCGAGGCGCTGGGCATGGCGCCCGCGAGATAGGTGACGCGACCCTCGGGGTCCTCCACGCCGATGATCAGCATGTGCTCCGCGAGCCAGCCCTCCTGGCGCGCCTGCCACGACGCGATGCGGAGCGCATGGCATTTCTTGCCGAGGAGCGCGTTGCCGCCGTAGCCGGATCCCACGCTCCAGATCAGGTTCTCCTCGGGGAAGTGGAGGATCAGACGACGATCGGGCGAGAGGTCACCGAGTGAGTGCAGCCCGGCGATGAAGTCGTCGTCGCGCCGCATGTGCTGGACCGCCACCGGACCCACGCGCGTCATGATGTGCATGCTCGCGGTCACATAGGCGCTGTCGGTGACCATCAGGCCGACCCGACTCATGGGCGAGCCGGCGGGACCCATGAGGTACGGGATCACGTACATCGTCCGACCCCGCATGCTTCCGCGGAACAAGGCGCCGGCCGTCGCCTTCGCCTCGATCGGCGCGATCCAGTTGTTGGTGGGGCCCGCGGCATCCCTTTCCCGGGTTGAGATGAAGGTGAGCTGCTCCGTGCGCGCGACGTCCGACGGATGGCTCCGGTGGAGATAGCAGCTCGGATAGGTTTTGGCATTCAGCGGCAGCAGCGTCCCGTCCCGCAGCATCGCCTCGATCAGGCCGTCGAACTCGGCCTTGGAACCATCGCACCAGACGACACGGGAAGGTTGGGTGACGCCGGCGGCCTCCGACACCCACTTCTGCGCTACGCTGGTCACGCTCATGGACGCCTTTTCGGTGTTCCGGGTGAGCTCACTGCCCGGAGGAAATTGTCACCTTGTGGCCGCGGGCTCGTCAAGAGGAACATGCTAGCATCGCGGCGTGACGGGCCTCCTCGTTGCCGCCCGCTACCTGACGATCGTGCCGCTGCCCGGCGTGGTCCCGGGCCGAGCTGACTCCCTCGGCCGCGCCGCGGTCTGGTTTCCGGTAATCGGCCTGGGCATCGGCGCGGTGCTCGTCGGCGCGGAGCGCGTGACCGCGGTGCTCTTCCCCTCGCTCCTTGCCGCGTTGCTCACCGTGACGGCCTGGAAGCTCCTGACCGGGGGCCTCCACCTCGACGGGCTCGCCGATTGCCTCGACGGTCTGGCCGGGCACGACGCTGAGCACCGGCTCGCCATCATGCGCGACAGCCGTATCGGTGCGTTCGGCACGATCGGCCTCATCCTCTTTCTCCTCCTGGAGGTCGTCGCGGTCGCCGAGCTTCCGTCGGGCTCCCGCAGTCGCGCGCTCCTCGTCGTGCCGGTGATCGCCCGCGCCACGCCGCCGCTCCTCGGGCGCCTGTTCCCGGCGGCGAAGATGGAAGGCCTCGGAGCCCCTTTCGCTGCGAGCGTCAGCGGTTGGGCGGCGCCGACAGCTCTGGCGACTGCGCTGGTCGTTGCCCTCGCAGCGCTCCACGCCGTCGCGGTTCCGGTCTTCGCGGTCTCGGTCCTGAGCGCGTTGGCCCTCACGCGGTTCTTCGCGGCGCGCGTGTCCGGAATCACCGGCGATATCCTGGGCGCCGCGATCGAGGTCGCGGAGCTGGCCGGTCTCCTCACCGTGTCGGCGTGGGCGCACCTGGTACGTTGATCTACCTCTTCCGCCACGGCGAGGTGGAGCAGGCCGAGACGCGTCGCTTCATCGGGCACCTCGACGTCCCGCTCTCCCCGCTGGGCGAGCGCCAGAGCGTCGCGCAAGCCGCCCGGCTCTCCTCGGTGAAGCTCGCTGCGGTGTTCGCCAGCGATCTCGTCCGAGCCCGGCGGACCGGCGAGATCATCGGAGCGCCTCACGGACTGGTCCCCACGGTGGTGCCGGAGCTCCGCGAGATGGCGATGGGGCGGTGGGACGGGCTCACCGCCGCCGAGATCCGGCAGCGCGAACCGGCGAAGTTCGCCGAGTGGATGGCACGTGTCGGCGAGTTCCCGTTCCCAGACGGCGAGAGCGTGCCGGATCTCGAGGCCAGGGCGTGGCCGGCGTTCGAGTCGATCGCCGGCACTCACGCGGGCCGGGCGATCGCCGTTGTCGCGCACGGTGGAACGAATCGCACGCTCATCTGCCGGGCGCTCGGGCTGCCGCTCGGCCGGCTCCTGGCGCTCGGTCAGGACTACGGCGCGCTGACGGTACTCGAGCGGATCGACGTGACCTGGCACCTCCGGCGCCTCAACGATCGGCCGGTACTATAAAAAGGTAGAAGACTCGATAAAGTAGAAGACTCGAGGGAAGGAGCGCTGACCTACATGCCGCCACACCGACACGCTTACCGTCCGACCGTCATGGGCGCCCGCGGCGTCGTGACCTCCGCGCATCCGCTCGCCTCGATGGCAGGGATCCAGATGCTGCAGGCCGGCGGCAACGCGGTGGACGCGGCGGTCGCCGTCGGCTCGACGCTGAACGTGGTCGAGCCCTTCATGTCGAGCGCCGGCGGGATCGGCCTCATGCTCATCTCGCGCGGGCGCACGGGCGAGCGGCACGTGCTCGACTTCATCGGGCGCGCGCCCAGGGCGTCGGATCCGGCCGCCTGCACGGACGACGAGCTGGCCGGCGGGCCGAAGTCGTGCGCGACTCCCGGCAACCTCGGGGGCTGGCTCGCCGCGCTCGACCGCTTCGGCTCGATGGACCGCGCCCGAGTGCTGGCACCGGCGATCTCGCTCGCCGAAGACGGCGTGCCGCTCACCTTCAAGAACGTGGAATTCTTCGACAAGGCGCGAGCCACGCTTGCCCGCTCCCAGGAGGCGCAGCGTCTCTACCTCGGCAACGGGGGCCCTCGCGCTGGCGGGATCGCGACCTACAAGGAGCTGGCGTCGATGTTGCGCCAGGTGGCCGAGGGCGGTGCCGAGGCGTTCTACCGCGGGCCGATCGCCCGCGCGATCGCCCGAGCCGTCCGCGAGGCCGGCGGGTGGCTCACGGAGGACGACCTGGCCGGTTTCTCGCCCGAGTGGCGTGAGCCGGTCGCGATCACATACCGTGGCTGGCAGGTGCTGTCGGTGCCGCCGCCGTTCTCGGCCTTCCAGATGCTCGAGACGCTTAACATTCTCGAGGGCTACGACCTCGAGAGCTTCCGTCACAACTCCGTCGACTACCTTCACCACCTGATCGAGGCTGTGAAGCTGGGCTCGGCCGACCGGCTCGCCTACGCATATGGCGCCGACGTCCCGATCCACGGGCTCTTATCCAAGCAGTACGCGGCGTCCCAGCGCGCGCGCATCGACGGCAGGCGCGCCGCGGTCAGCGAGGGCGAGCGCCACGATCCCCGGACGCTGGCGGCTCAGATCGTTGAGGGCCATCCCGCGGACTTCATGCACGAGCAGACCACGCATTTCGCCTGCGCGGATGCCGCCGGCACCGTCGTCTCGGTCACCCAGACGCTCGGCGTGCCGTTCGGCTCGGGCTTTGCGGTTCCCGGCACGGGGATCGTCCTCAACAACATTCTCAAGTGGATGGACCGCGACCCGGTGTCACCGAACGTCCTACGGCCCGGGCGGAAAGCGGGCACGATGATGTCGCCCACGCAGGTCTTCCGGGACGGGGCCTTCAACGTCTCCATAGGCACCCCCGGCTCGTACGGGATCTTGCAGACCACGCCGCAGATGCTCCTCAACGTGCTCGAGTTCGGCATGAGTATCCAGGAGGCGATCGAGGCACCGCGCGTGCGTGTTTATCGCGATCGGTTGATCGACGCGGAATCGCGCATTCCGGCCGAGACGCGCTCGGGGCTCGCCGAACGCGGCCACAACGTCAACCTCATCGACGACTGGTCGTGGATCGTCGGAGGCGGACAGGGAATCGTCCGCGACCCGGAATCCGGCGCG
>WNFU01006505.1_pt1 | contig 20861 bp, 18 predicted proteins | sample 5400121 | NCBI WGS metagenome assembly WNFU01 (sample SAMN13153360, study PRJNA577476) | soil metagenome | isolation source: 100 cm soil or saprolite under grassland replicate 1 | place: USA:California | collected 2016-06-15 | reverse complement strand
CGGCTTCCACGCGCTCGACGTCCCTGTAGCCGATGTCGTGCTCTTCGCAGAGCTTCGCGGTGACGTCGACGTGCGCGATGTTGTAACCGGCCGTGGAGTAAATGCGGTAGAGCGTCTCGAGGAAGATCCAGTCCTGCCCCAGCGCGGCGGTGATCTTGTCCAGGCTGGTCTGGGTGTCGCCCACGAAGCTGTAGGTGAGCCGGCCCGTGTTGTTGCCCGCGTAGGCGTGATAGAAGCCGGCGTCGCCTTCGAGGACGGTCTCGCCGCCGACGTGCCCCTGCCGCGCCAGCGCGACCGCCAGCATGGCGTTGCGCACCGCGCCGCCCTCGCGCAGGGCGCGGCCGCCGCTGCGCGCCCCTTCGAGGTTGCCGGCGGCCAGGCTCGCGCAGAGCGCGATCGTGCTGTTCACCTGGTCCTCCGTGAAGCGCATCATCTTCGCGGCGGCGACGGCAGGACCGAAGATGCCGAACACCACACCGGCGTGGAACCCGCGCGCCATCACGGTCGGGATGAAGTCGGCCGCCAGCCGCTCCAGGACCTCGTAGCCTGCCGCGATGCCGGTGATGAAGTCGCGTCCGGAGGCCCCCGCCGTCTCGGCCGCCACGAAGGCGCCGGGGATGATGCTCGTGCCGGGATGGGTGAGCATCCGGAAGGTATCCCACTTACCGCCGGCCATCGCCATCTCCGCGTTGGCGAACGCGGCGCCGCCCTTCGTCACTCTCGTGCCCTCGACCATGATGGTGGCGCCGTTGCGCACGCCCGCTTCGTCGTCGACGATGAGCTTCACCGCCTGCTGGCCGCCCGGGGTCAGCGAGCCGAGGAGCACGGACGCGAGGCCGTGGAGCGTGAGTCCCTTGGCGCGATCGACCACCTCGGCAGGGAGGTCCTGGTAGCGAAGACCCGCGACCCACTGCGCAAGCTGCCGGCTGAGAGAGGCCATGCATTCCTTCCCCTTCCTGCGTGCATGAGGGGCTGTCGCGCAGTGGTGGCTGCGGACCGCCCGGGCGGGCCGGCTCCCAAGCCAGGCCCGCCCGGGCGCAATCGACCGCGGAAGACTACCGCAGGGGCGAGAAGGACGCCGGGATCAGCAGCTTGTTCTCCTGCCGGATCGGTCGCACCCCGGACTGCGGCGGCCACTGGCCGTCCTTCCGGGATTCCTCCCGGATGCGGTTGCGCTCGTTGGAGTCCTTGTAGACCCAGACGTGCACGAACTTGTTCAACCCCCCGATCTCGCTGGTCCAACAGGCGGCCAGCGGCGACAGCTTCTCACGGGCCGGAACGGCCTTGCCCCACGCCTCCAAAACCTTTGGCAGGTCACCCGGGGCGTAGGTGTAAATCCGCATCTCGTAGAAGTTCCCGGTGCCGAAGTCGCGGCTGCCCAGCGGCTTCATGAACGGGGCGGGGATCATGATATCGGACTGTTGCTCCACGATCAGATCCCGCCCTCCAGGCAGCTGCGCAAGCTCGGTGTCCTTCGCCATCGCGTCGCGCACGGCCGTGCGTTGGTCCAGGTTCTCGTAGGGCCAGGCGTGGATGACCTGATTGAGCGGGCCGAAGTCGGTGTGCCAGAAGGCCCCGAGCTTCGAGTGCTTTTCCCGCAGCGGCTTGCGCTTGGCAAAGCGATCCTCGAATTCGGCCACGGCCCCGGTGCGTAGCGAGTAGGTGCGAACCTCGTAAATCATGGGTCCCTCCTCTACCCGCTACCTACCCGCGACGCGGCGCCGTGTCAAGGTCGGACTGTGATCACGTACCAGCCCAGGATGACCGTCTCCATCTCGAACGCCAGCGACGTCAGGAGATCGGAGGGCCACTGGAAGCGGAAGCTGCGAACGCGGAAGGCGGCGAGGATCAGGGCCGAGACGCGCCGTTAGCCGGCCAGCGACTCGATCGCCCGCACGTCGTCGGCGGAGAGCGACAGGTCGCGGCTGGCCAGGTCCTGCTTCATGTGCTCGGCGTTGGAGGTGCCGGTCAGCGGCAGCATGCCGACCGCGTGGGCGAAACAGAACACGACCTGGGCCGGTGTAGCGCCAAGGCGCGCCGCGATGCCGGTGACCAACCGATGGTGCAGCACTTCCGGGTTGGCCGTGAGAAGGGAAAAGCCCTGGTAGACGACCCTGCGCTCAGCGCAGAAGGATCGAACCTCGCGGTCCCAGCCAAGGCGCGCGAAGCAGCGGTTCTGGACGAACGCGGGAGCCTCGGCGCCCGTCGCCGCCATTTGCTCGAGGTGCCGCAGAGAAACGTTGCTCACGCCGAGGAGCCGCGTGTGGCCGGCATCGCGCTCTTTCCCCATCGCGGCCCAGACCTCGGCATCGTCGCGGGTCCAGCCGCGCCCGGAGACGGGCCCATGCAGGACGTAGCTGTCGACGTGATCGGTCCCGAGGTGCTCGAGCGAGCTGGCCATCGACTGGGCGACTTGCGTGGAAAGCCCGGCCGCAGGGTCGTAGGGCAGCCGGTGGTCCTGGCCGCCCTGGTAGGTAAATTTCGTTTGCAAGAAGAGATCCGCGCGCGTGACCACGCCCGCGCGGTAGGCGGCAGCGAGCCCCTGACCGACCCCGGCCTCGAAGTAGTGCCGCCGCTGGTTGGCGGTGTCGATCCCCCGGAAGCCCATCTGAAGCGCGAGCTCGGTGAGGGCCGGAGTCCGGTCTTCCTTCCAGGCGGTGCCGTAGAGGAAATCGGGAATGGGTGGCATGGACCTCAGTCTACCCGCTGCCAGGCGAAATCGGCTACGATGCACCCCGCTGGCGGCGGGCCGTCAAACGAGAAGGTTCTCGACCGAGGAGGCAGGCATGATTCTCGAGCGCTTCAAGGTTCCCGCGAAAGACCAGGTTCTCGTCTCTGAAGCGGCGCTGCGACGCACGGTGACACAGATCTTCGAGAAGCTCGGGCTGAGCCCGGAAGACTCCGCAGAAGGTGCCGACGTGCTGACGATGACGGACCTCCGCGGGGTCGAGACGCACGGAGTGTCCAACATGCTGCGCGCGTACGTCCGGGACTACAAGGCCGGCAAGCTGGATCCTCGGCCCGGTTGGCGGGTGGTGCGGGAGTCGCCCGCCACAGCGGTGATCGACGCCGAGCGGCGGCTCGGCATCATGGTCGGACCGAAGGCGATGCGGCTGGCCGTCGACAAGGCCCGGAACGTCGGCGTCGGTGTCGTGACCGTCTACAACAGTGGACACTTCGGCGCGATCGGCCACTACGCTATGCAGGCCGCCCTCCAGGGCATGGTGGGAGTCTGCTTCACCGGGGCCGGACTGAGTGTGGTGCCCACATTCGCGTCCAAGCCGCTCCTGGGCACCAACCCGATCGCGCTCGCAGCCCCGGCGCGTCACGAGGCGCCGATGCTCTTCGACGCCGCGACGTCGGCGATTGCGGGGAACAAGATCCGGCTGGCCATCCGGGTCGGCTCGCCGCTTCTGCCTGGCTGGGTCACGGACAAAGACGGCAACCCGATCATGGAGGAGAAACCGGTCTTCAATCGCGACGAGTATCACCAGGCGCCGCTCGGTGGGACACGAGAGCAGGGCTCCCACAAAGGCTACGGCTTTGCCCTCATGGCCGAGGTCTTGTCCACCGTGCTGGCCGGGGCACTGCCCACGATGCTGGCGCCCGCAAGCGGGTCCAAGAATCATTTTGCGGCGTACAACATCGAGGCCTTCACCGACGTCGAGCAGTTCAAGGACACCATGGACGAGATGCTCAAGACCCTGAGAACGGCGAAGCCAGTGTCGGGCCAGGACCGCGTCCTCTATCCGGGACTGTCGGAGTCCGAAGAAATTCAGACGCGCCGGGCCAACGGGATCCCGCTGCACAAAGAGGTGCTCCAGTGGTTCGCCGAGTGCACGAGCGAGCTGGGCATTGCGCCTCTGGTAGCCAAGAGCTGAACAGACAGAGTGTAGACGGCCAAACGGGAGGATCCGACATGGCGAAGGGCACGCTGATCGCGGCGATGAACATGGGGCGGGCTGCCGAGGACGAGTTCAATGACTGGTACGACACCGAGCACCTGCCGGAACGGCAGCGCGTGCCGGGTTTCCTCGTGTGCCAGCGCTGGATCGGGGCGCCGGACCGCAAGGTCTCGATCGCGACGTACGATCTCGACAACGTCAAGGTGTTGAAGAGTCCCCCCTATCTGGCGATCGGCGGCGAGAATCTGTCGCCGTGGTCGAAGCGCGTCACCGGCAGGGTCGACCGCCTGATGCGCTTCGAGGGCGATCAGATCCTGCCCGGGGACCAACTCCCGCCCGACAATGCCGGCGGGCTGTTGCTGAACGCGATGAACATCGCGCCCGAATTCGAGGCCGAGTTCAACGAGTGGTACGACAAGGAGCACATCCCGGCGCTCAGCGCCGTCCCGGGCGTGCTGTGCGCCCGTCGCTTCCGCGGCAGCAGCGGCAATCGCAGGTACGTGGCGCTCTACCACCTCGCCACGCCCGAGGTGCAGGAGTCAGCCGAGTGGAAGCAGGCGCGGCAAAGCGACTGGACGAGCCGCCTGCAGCCGCATTTCCGCGATCACCTGCGCCTCGTCTGCCGTCGCTACGTTCGCGGCCGCTAGCGCGTACTTCGGCAGCTTGGTGCGGCACGGATCGAAGGGACCCGTTCCCGGCGAGCGGCGACGGACGCGACGCGCCTGGATGGAGCCCAGCCGCATCGGACCAGCGCACGCGTGCCGCGTGGTCCTCTCGATCCCTGCCGCACCAAGCTGCCGAAGTCGCGCGAGCGGCGCTCGTCCGTGCCGCACGGCGTTGCCACTCTGACCACCGCGGCTTCTGTTAATGGTCAGATATTGCGAAGTTTTTGAGGTTGGTGCTTATGGCACCGCCCATGCTGCGGGTAGCACGTAGTCCAAGCAGATGGGAGGAGCCCACGTATGAAACTGATGCTTTGGGTCCTGACCGTAGTCGCTGTTGCGCTGTCGCCCGCGATGTCGCTGGCGCAGTCGACGGCCGGCGACGCCCGTAAAGCCGAGAAGGCCGGCGAGCCGACGAGGCCGGCCGGCGACGGCGTCGGGCAAATAATGAAGGACTCCTGGCTCACCACGAAGGCGAAGACGGCGCTCGTCACGGACAAGCGAGTGAAGGCCCGACACATCAAGGTCGAGACGCAGGGCGGGATCGTCTCCCTGCGCGGCAAGGTGGCGAGCGCCGAGGAACGGACCGCGGCGGAAGAGGTCGCGAGAGGCATCAGCGGCGCGACGTCCGTCAACAGCGCCCTGCAGGTCGTCCCGGACGAGCAGAGGAAGTCGGTCGACGCGAAGGACGACGGGATCGCGAAGACGGTGAAGGGGCGTCTGGACAAGGACGAGTACCTCAAAGACACCGACATCAAGGTGCGTTCCGACAACAGTGTGGTGACCCTGATCGGCAAGGTGCCTGACCACAAGACTCGGGCTCGTGCCTCCGACTTGACGCGCGGGGTCCCCGGCGTCAGGGCCGTGAGGAATGAGCTCGCCCAGAAGGGTTAGTCGGCCTCCGGACCCACCATGTTGTCTCTGGCAGACCTGGAGAGAGCCCTGGCGCTCGCTCTCGGCGAGTTCGGTCCTGCGTGGAAGATCGTCGGCGACTGCGCGCCGGTCGACCCCTTCGATCCAAGCCATTGGGACTCGGGCTCTCAGAGCTTTCAGGTCACTCTCCGCCACCGCGTGACGGGACACCTCAAAGTGCTCGGCCGTCGGGTCGCTTACGAACCGAGTGCGGGCCTTCACCGCGCTGTCGCCCTCTCGCTCATCGAAGCGTACCGCCATGGGAACGCCGAGCCGATACGACAGTACCTGGAGGACATCGGCGTCGCCGCCACCGCGGCGGGCGACGCGACCCACTTCTTCCGCCCCCCCTCGGTCGTCCCATCACCGGATGCTGCGAGTGGCAAAAGGGCGGAGGTTTCGGAAGCCAGCCGAGAACCCGACATCGTCAGCCGTGTGTCCCGCTCTGGGGTCTCGACGTCCCGGAGCCCGATCGTCGCGAGGCCGAAATGGCCGTCCCTGTCGACGGTCACGTCACGCTGGCGGCGCGAGACGCCGCGACCCGCGTTACCCGACACCGCCGCTGGAGGTTCGGGCGTGCCGGCGGCAACAGTCGAATGCCGAAAGCCAATGCTGAGCAGGCTCAGGCGGGAGTTGGAGATCTGGCAGTGGCGTCGAGCCGCTAGCAGCGAAAACTCCAGGGGCCCGCGCACCCCAGCGAATTAGTCCGGTAATCGGGCGTTCTCGTTTTGAACCCGTCGGCGCTGGATTTACACTATCCTGCCGTGGTGACACTCCCGGCGGGCGCCTCCACGCTGATGCGCTCAACGCGGCGCCTGGACGCATCCTCGCTGAGCCGTAGCGTCTTCCCGATCTTCGTCGTTGGTCTCGCGTCGTCGATCACGCTCTCCGAGAGCGCGCTGGCCGTGCTCACCGCCTTGTGGCTCTGGCGCCTCCGCGATCCGGCCGTGCGTCAGGAGCAGCCCTGGTCTCTGGGGTTACCGATCGCGTTGTTTCTCCTGGTGACCCTCGTGTCTGCCCTCGCGTCGGACGTCCCCGGGCGAAGCCTCGTAGCCGCCAAGGGGCTGCTCACCGTGTTCGCGTTCTTCGTGACGGCCGACCTGCTCCGGAGCGTCGATCGGGTCGAGCGATTCCTGACCCTGTTGGGGATCCTCGGCGCCATCCTCGGGGTTGTTGGTCTCGTTCAAGTCATGACGTGCCCGACGCCTGTACCGCAAGTATGGCCGCTCGGCTGGTTCTTTCATCGTTGCGACCGCGCCCGCGGGCCGTTCAGCATCTACATGACGCTCGGCGGGGTGTTGACCTTGATCCTTTTGGTAGGCTTGCCGCGGCTTCTGGCGGGGAGCCAGAGGGTACGCGGGCGATGGGGATTGTGGCTCGTCACCTTGGCCGGGCTGGGTGTCACTTACGTGCGGGGCGCGTGGGTCGGCTTCCTCGCTGGCCTCGGCGTACTGCTGCTCACCCTGCGCCGCGGGCGCACCTTCATGATCATCGGCATCGCGCTCATGCTGACCATTGCTCTTCTCGGTCCGGAACGTCTGAGCTCCCGCGTCCGGAGCGTCGTTGATCCGAACGACGTCACGGTGCGAGAGCGGCTCTACATGTGGAAGAGCGGGCTCGCCATGTGGCGTGAGCACCCATGGCTCGGAGTGGGGCCGGGCGGGGTGGGGCGGGCGTACCGAAATTATGCGCTACCGGAGGCGGTCAAAAAGAGCACCGGACACGTCCACAGCTCACCGCTGCAAATCCTCGTCGAGAGAGGCGTGGTGGGACTGATCGCGTGGCTCTCGATCTGGGTCGCCTTCTTCGTCTCTGCAGCGCGACTGCTCCGGCGTCTCGACGGACCAGCGCGCGAACGTGAGCGCACGATCGTGGTCGGTAGTCTTGCCGCCATCTCAGGTTTCCTGGTCACCGGTCTCACGGAGTGGAGCTTCGGTGATGCCGAAGTCGTGCTGATCGCCTGGACCCTGGCGGCGCTTCCCTTCGGCGTGGCGATCGGCTTGGAGCCGTCCTCCGCTCCGGCGATGAGACCGGATAGTTGAAACCTACGGGTGAAGGAGCAGCTCGCTTCGCGAGCTACTTCTTGGCCCGTGCCTGCTCGTAGAGCGGCAGCACGCGCTGTGAGAACACGCCGAGATCCTTGATGCGGTCCTCGTTCGACGGGTGGGTCGAGAGGAGGGCCGGCGGTCCACCCCCACCCGAGATCTTGGCCATCTTCTGCCACAGGGTGATCGCCGCCCGCGGGTCATAGCCCGCGCGCGCTGCCAGCTCGACGCCCATGTGGTCGGCTTCGGTCTCATGGATGCGCGAGTACGGCAGAAGGAACGTGACCTGCCCGACCAGGCCGGCCAGGTCGGCTCCCGACTGCCCGATCCCGAGCACGGCTCCGACCGCGCTCGCGCCGACGCCGGTGGCGAGCTGTTGCGACGCGCGTTCGCGCCCGTGCTCACGCAGCGCATGGGAGATCTCGTGTCCCATCACGGCCGCGATCTCGTCGTCCGTCGACTCGAGCTTCTCGAGGATGCCGGTGTAAAACGCGATCTTGCCGCCGGGCATGCACCACGCATTGATCTCGGGCGAGGTGAGGACATTCACCTCCCATTTCCAACCCGGAGCGTCCTTCCGGAACACGCCGGTCTGCGGGATGATGCGCCTGGCGATCGCGCGGACGCGCTCGACCTGCTGCGCATCCCGGTTGACGTTGCCCTTCGGGCTCTGCTCCTGGAGTACCTTCTGGTAGGCGAGCGCCGCGCTCTGGTCCATCTCCGCCGACGAGACGAGGAGAAACTGGCTGCGCTCGACCCCGACGGTGCCCTTTTCCGTCGTCGTCGTGCACGCGGCGAGCATCACCACGGCCACCGCTGTCGTCCCGACGAGACCGGTCATCCGTTCCATCATGATCCCTCCCTCGGGCGTTGGGTGCCCATCGACGCCCCCGGGCCGCCCGCCGGGCATTCTCTGCTGCGGCGCGAACGAGATCAAGCCGCCGGCCCCACGGCCGTTCGAGCCGGCACGCGCAGAGCGACGACGAGCGCAACGCCGGTGAGGGCGAGCACGGCCGCGAACCCGCAGCCGGCGCTGAAGGAGCCGGTGAGGTCGCGCACCCAACCGGTCGCGGTGAGGCCGACGATCGCGCCGACGAAGCCGATGCTGTTGCTGAGGCCGAACGCCGTGCCCAGCTCCGCCTCGCGGACCATACGGCCCAGGAGCGCATAGACCGCGCCCCAGATCGACCAGCAGAAGAAGGCGGCCAGGAACAGCACGACGGCCAGCCCCGGGATCGATCGCTGTCCGATGACCGCGGCCATGGCGAGCATCGACAGCGCGAGGCCGGTGAGGCCTGCCACGATGACAGTCTTCGAGCCGTAGCCCCGCTTGACGAGACGGTCGTGGACCCACCCGCTGACGACCATCCCGAGCGAGGCCGCGATGCCCTGCAGCGCCGCGTAGCTGCCGGCGCGCCCGAGGTCGACGACGCCCACCTCGTTGAAGAAGAGCGGAGCCCAGGTCGCGAGGATGAACTGGTTGGCGATGGCGCAGAAGCTGACGAGCCCCAGCACCCAGAGCGGCCCGTTGGAGAAGAGACGTTGCAGGCGCTGTCCGACCGGCACCCGCGCCGCCGACGACGTCGGCGCCGGTACATACCGGACGATGAGCACCGCGGCCACGACGGGGCCGAGCCCGAAAAGGATCATCACGGTCCGCCAGGGCAGGACCTCCACCAGCAGGCCACCGATGACGAGGCCGAAGGTGAGGCCGAGGCCGGGTCCTGAGAATGACACGCCCTGGCCGAGGCCGATCCGGGCAGGCGGGGTGACGGTCGCGACGATGGCCCGATCATTCGAGAAGAGCGACCCCTGGAAGGCGCCCGTCAACGCCCGAGCGGCGAAGAGCGTGGCGAACGAGCCGGCCAGCCCCGTGAGACCCGCCGAGAGCGCTCCACCCAGCAAGCCGAGAACGAGGATGCGCCGCCGGCCCAACCGGTCGCCGAGGAGGCCGGACGGGAACTGCATGATCACGTAGGCGTAGAAGAACGCCGACGCGAGCAGGCCGGCCCGCGTGTAGGAAAGCTGGAGCTCGTCGATGATCGACGGCAGCAGCGCGGAGAATCCGATGCGGATGACGAAGTTCGCCGCCCACGCGAAGATGAGCAGGAGCCACACGAGCACGTACGAGGGCATGGACGACACGCGGTCGGGAGTCTATCCGCGAGACTGCTATCGAAACTGGGCCGGCTTGTTCAGGTAGAACTTCCGCATCTCCCGATACGTCTCCTTCGCCGCGGGCCCCGTCGCGTCTCGAACGAACCACCAGATCTGGCCCGTGTCATCATCCACATCGCAGACCCGGCGCCTCGGGGTTTGAAGGCTCCCCTGTCGCGCCGAGCCTCCCAACCGCCGCGTGAAACTGCGCCGAGCTTAGTCCCCTGGTTCTTTGACGGTCAAGACAGTCGCGGACCCTCCGGATCCAGGCCCTTCAGGTGGCGGTGACGTGGGCAGCCGCCACGGCGTGGGCAGCAGCCACGGCGTGGGCAGCCGCCTTGACACCGCCAGCAGTCGCAGGCAGAGTCGCGGCACATTCCGACGTTCGATCTCGCGGCACAGGTCCCGAGCATGATGTCTCTGACCGTCGGGCCGCTGGCGCCCGACGCGAGACAACGAAGGAGGACGACGTGATGAGACGCCTATCTGCGACGCTGCTCTTGCTCCTGCTTTCGCTCGCCGCCGTCGCGCCTGCCGTCGCCGCCGAGGGACAGCTGACCTGGGCGGTTCACATCTCCCTCGCCCCGACGTGGTTCGACCCGGCAGAGACGCCTGGGATCGTCACGCCATTCATGATCTTGTACGCTCTCCACGACGCGGTCGCCAAGCCCATGCCGGGCAAGGCCATGGCTCCGTGCCTGGCCGAAAGCTGGGCGGTCTCGCCGGACGGCCTCACGTACGACTTCACCCTCCGTAGCGGGGTCAAGTTCCACAACGGCGAGACGATGACCGCCGACGATGTGAAATTCTCCTTCGATCGCTACAAGGGCGCCGCCAACAAGCTGCTGAAGGACAAGGTCCGGACGGTGCAGATCGTCGACCCGCTCCGGGTGCGGTTCGTCCTCAAGGAGCCGTGGCCGGACTTCCTGACGTTCTACGCGTCACCCGCCACTGGCGCCGGCTGGATCGTGCCCAAGAAGTACGTCGAGAAGGTCGGCGATGATGGCTACAAGAAGGCGCCCGTGGGGGCGGGACCGTACCGGTTCGTCTCGTTCACCCCTGGCATCGAGCTCGTGCTGGAGGCGTTCGACCAGTACTGGCGCAAGTCGCCGTCGGTGAAGCGATTGATCTTCAAGTCGGTGACCGAAGAATCGACGCGGCTGGCCATGCTGAAGCGCGGCGAGGCCGACATCGTCTATTCCGTCCGCGGGGCGCTCGCTGAGGAGCTCCGGCGGACGCCCGGGCTCACGCTGAAACCGACTATCCTCCACGGCACGCAGTGGGTGAACTTCGTCGACCAATGGGACCCGAAGTCGCCGTGGGCCGACAAACGCGTACGCATGGCGGCGAACCACGCGATCGATCGCAATGCCATCAACCAGGCGGAGACGCTCGGCTTCTCGCGGATCACCGCGAGCATCATTCCGCACAGCTTCGAGTTCGCCTGGCAGCCGCCGCTCTGGCCACACGATCCGGCGAAGGCGAAGAAGCTCCTCGCCGAGGCCGGCTACCCCAATGGCTTCAACGCCGGCGAATATTCGGTCGACAACGCCTACACGTCGGTGGTCGAGGCCATCGTGAACTCCTTCGGCGTGGTCGGGATCACCGCGAAGGTGCGTCCGCTCGAGCGGGCGGCGTTCTTCAGCCAGTTCAAGGACAAGAAGCTCCGAAACCTCGTCCAGAGCGGGAGCGGAGCCGCTGGCAACGCCGCGACTCGGATCGAGGCTTTCGTGGCGGCCGACGGCCTCTACAGCTATGGCAGTTACCCGGACGTCGAAGGCCTCTTCCGCGAGCAGGCGGCCGAGCTGGACCCCAAGCGCCGCGAGACGATCCTCCACAAGCTCCAGCAGCTCATGCACGACAAGGCCATGTTCGCGCCGATCTGGGAGCTGGGCTTCCTCAACGGGCACGGCCCCCGCGTGGCCGAGTCCGGCCTCGGGCTGATTTCGGGCCACGCCTACTCGGCCCCGTACGAGAATGTAAAGCTGACGGCGAAATAATCGACCCGCGGGTTGGCATCGCGTGGTTCTTCGTCGATCTGCTACTGGATCAGTCGAGGTCTGCGGCGGCGAACACTCACTCGATCGGCGGGATCGTGCGTAGCCAGGCGACGATGGCATCGAGGTCCGCGTCGATCATGCGGCTGAAGTAGATCTGCCGGGCCATCGGCTGCTGGAACGCGCGGCCGTCGCGCGACACGCCGTGAGTGAGAGCCCGCTTGATCTCTGCGTCGGTCCACGCGCCAATGCCGGACTTCGGGTGCGACGTGATGTTGGGGGTCACCGCCGCGCCCCATGGGCCCGTGAAGACGTAGCCGCCCTTGCCGAGGGCGTTCTTGTAATCCTGAACGCCGTCCGGCCGTCGCCCGTGGCATTCCATGCAGTGGGCGATCGTGGCGAGATAGAACCCTCGCGTGATCGGATCGCGCAGCGCCTCGTCGGTGTACGGCTTCACGGCGCCGGGAACGAGCTCGGTGTGCATCGCCGCCTTGTAGACCGGCGGCGGCACCGCGTTACGGACCGGCGCGACCGAACGCATGTAGGCGACCACTGCAGCGAGGTCGCGCGGCGTCAGGATCTTGTAGAAGGCGGAGGGCATCTGCGGCGCGAGCGGCGCTCCGTTCGGTCGAACGCCGTCCGTGAGGGAGCGCCTGATCTCGCTGTCACTCCACGTGCCGATCCCGGTCTCGCGATCGGGCGTGACATTGGAGCCTTTGACGGTGTAGGCCGGCGTGTCCCAGGTTTGCGACCCGCCCGAGAACCGCTTTTCCATGAGGAATCCGCTCGGCCCCCTCGGCGTGTGGCAACCGTCACAGGCCATGACGGCATTGACGAGGTAGCTGCCGCGCTCGAGCGGGGTCTCGGCGGTTGCAACACCGGCGACCACGAAGAGCACGGCCAGGCACCCGGCCACGAGGCGAACCATCGTTGCGGCCCGGGGCATCAGGCTGGCTCCGCCCCTTGCGTGTTGACGTAGAGTGCATACAACGACTGGCTCGCGGCCATGAAGAGGCGGTTACGCTTGGGTCCTCCGAAGCACAGGTTGCCGCAGACCTCGGGCAGCCGGATGCGGCCGATGAGCTTGCCTTCCGGTGTCCACACGGTCACGCCACTGTAGCCGAGCGCGCGGCCGCCCGGTGCGCCGTTGCTCGACACCCAGACGTTGCCGTCGACGTCACAGCGAGCTCCGTCTGGGCCGCACTTGATGCCGTCGACCATGAAGTCGCTGAACAGCTTCGGACTCGACAGCTTGTTGTCGGCGCCGACGTCGAACACGTACATGTCGCGCTTGCCGCCTGGTCCCGTGTCGCCCGGTCCGGGACCCGTGCTGATGACGTACAGCTTCTTGTAGTCGGGCGAGAACACGAGGCCGTTCGGGTCGGGAAGCTGATCTTCGCGGATGACAAGGTCGAGTCGCCCGCAGGATCCACGCGGTACACGCTGGTCGGCAGCTCACGCTTCATGGTGCCGATTTCCGGCGGCTGGCCGAGCCGGGGCTTACGTCGGCCCGCCCGGTTGCTCGGCCCGCCGGGCGCGTCGGGCGCGCCTTCGTAGAGCTGACCCCCGTACGGCGGATCGGTGAACCAGTAGCTGCCGTCGGGATGCGGCACGATGTCGTTCGGCGAGTTGAGGCGCTTGCCGTTGTACGAGTCCGCGATGATCGTCACCGAGCCGTCATGCTCGTAGCGGACGACGCGGCGGGTCAGATGTTCGCAAGAGAGCTGGCGGCCCTGAAAGTCGAACGTGTTGCCGTTGCTGTTGTTTGACGGGCTGCGGAAGACGGTAACGCTTCCGTCGTCTTCAAGCCAACGCAACTGCCGGTTGTTGGGAATGTCGCTCCAGACCAGGTAGCGCCCCTGACCGCTCCAGGCCGGTCCTTCCGACCACAGAGCGCCCGTCCAGAGTCGCTTGATCGGCGTGTTGCCCTGTCGATAGCCGTTGAAGAGGGGATCGACGGTGATGACATCCGGATCGACGTAGGTCACCGGGGGCGCGGCGGGCGTGAAATCGCGCGGCGGGCTGGTGACGGTGCTCGACGGCTCGGCGGGTCTGCCGGGCGGCGCCTGCGCTGTCGCGTTGGGGGCGAACGCCGCGGTACCGGCAACCGTCCCTACGGCCTTCATGAACAGCCGTCGAGATATCTGCCGGCTGCCTTCGAGTGCGCAAGCCTCTAGCGCCATGGCTTCCCTCCGCGAGAAAACCAACGGCAACGACGTGGATGAGCGACTCCCCCGGTTTCAGCGGCGCAACCGTATCAGACCGTCGGCCAGACCGTCAAACAATCACGACGAGTACGTCAACCCTGATTGGGGCACACGCCGCCTGATTGGGGCACACGCCGCCGCTACTCACGCTTTGTGTACGTGCACTCGCCAGGAAGCGTCGTTCCTTGCGCCAGCCCTAGCGCAGTGGTCGACAGCTTCGTCGCGTTCGCGGATATGCCGGCCGCTCGTTTCTTCAGGCTTTCACAATGCGCCGCAACGTCAGCGTCTGGCAAGAACGACGTGAACGTGTCGAATGCCGCGCGCTCGTCTTCGGCCACGATCGCCGTGCCATCGTATCCGCGTAAGCGCCCCCGAGCGGTGTATTGATAGCCGTCGGATCGCATGGTCAGAGTCATCCCGGGCCCCTTCTCGAGGCACTTCTCCAAGACGGACAAGGCAACCTCCTGCCGCCGGTGCTCGGCGCCGGGAGGAAGAGACAGTTCCCCCATCATCAGTAACGTGGCCTTGTGAAACTCCTCTTCCTGGTCTGAAACGTTCTTTCGCAGGCGCTCTTTTGCCCGAGCGTACTCCGCGTAGTGATTCTGGAGGTCCCCGCTCAAGACTCGGTCGGAGACGAAAAGCGACTTCAACTCAACCGCGTTGTCGGACCGGTTCTTGCGGATGTCCGTGACGCGCCCGTCGGCGCGAATTCGTCGCCCGATCTCTGATAGCTTCTCGGCGTCCGTGCGTAGAACGGGCTGGAGCTGGCGCAGATGGGCTTGTCGAACATCTGCGAGGCGCTGCTCGCTCGCGGCTTGAGCCGGTTCGTCGATGCGAGCCGGCCCTGGGACTTTGGCGACCTCCGGTTTTGGGGACTCGCTCCACCGCAGAGGCGCGTAGGACATTGCCGCGCCGACGGCGATAGCCAAAAGAAGGATCGCGCCTGGCCAGGACCAAGCCATCTCGACCAACGCATGAAGAGCGTCTTGGCTGAGGCCGCCCGGCCTGCCGATGCACGCCTGGAAGGCCGCATCGCGCGCTCCACGGCCCGCTCGAGCCGTTTCCGGTCCCGACGAGTACGCATCTACCTGGTTTTGAGCCTCAGGTCCTCGTACGGCGCCGACCATGGATAATCGGCGATGAGTCCGAGCCCCGACTCCGCCACGCGGGGACCGTACCCCTGGAGGACGGCAAGCTGCCAGATCGGGAGATACATGACCTTCTCGTGGATCAGCTGCTGGATCCGATGAAGGATCGCCTCGCGCTTCTTCGGGTCGAGCTCACCCGCTTGCTCCCTGAAGAGCCCGTCGATGTCGGGATATCCCCCGTAGGCGTAAATGCCGCTCGAGGTCGTGAACGCCTCGATCCGGGTGGCCGCGTTCCCGAAGATCCCGCTCAGGCCGTAGATGATGTTCCGGAGCTTCTTCTCCTGATACGCTTTGAGGAACCCCGCCCGTTCGAGCGGGCGAAGCCTCGTGCGGATCCCGGCCGACTGTAGATAGTTGAGGACCGCCTCGCTGGAACGGCTGGTCGCGGCATCGCACCAGAAGTCGCCGGCGTCAAAGCCCTTCGGATATCCGGCTTCCGCGAGAAGCTGCTTGGCCCTGGCCGGATCGTAGGGATAGGCGGGCGGCTGCCAGTAGAAGTCGAAGCCGGTGGGGATGATGCTCCCGGTGATACGGGAAAATCCCAGGGTCTCTGCCTGGTTGATAGTCTGACGGTCGATGGCGTACGTGGCCGCGAGGCGCACGCGCCTGTCGTGCCACGGAGAGCTCGAATCCCATTGGTCGGCGAAAACCAGCCAGTGGGTGCTCACGAACGGGGTAGGCCGAAGGGTGAGCCCTGGAGTGCGCCGAACCTCTTCGCCGAGCTCGCCGGCGAGGCCATACGCGACGTCCGCCTCACCGCGCTTGAGCATGGCCAGTCGCGTGGTGGGGTCCGGGACTGCCTTGAAGACCAGACGCTTCACGCTCGGCGTCTTGCGCCAATATCCTTCGACAGCCTCGAGCACCAGCTCCACACCCGGAGTGAAGGAGACGAAGCGATACGGCCCGGCCCCCACGGGGGCTTTCTTGAAACCCTCCTCGCCCAACTTCTCGACATACTTCTTGGGGACGATCCAGCCCGCCCCCGTTGCCGGCGTGCCGTAGAAGGTCATGAAATCCGGCCACGGCTGCTTGAGCCGGAAGCGGACGCGCCCGGGATCCGGAGCCTCGACCGCGGCCACCTTGTCCTTGAGCGCCTTCGCGGAGATGCCGCGGTACCGCTCGAACGAGAACTTGGCATCTTCAGCCGTGACGGGCTCGCCGTTGTGGAACTTGACCCCTTTGCGCAGAACGAACTCGTAGACGAGGCCGTCGGGCGACGTGGTCCACGACTCGGCCAGACTGGGGGCCATGCTCTTCCCTGGCATCGGCTTCACGAGCGCGTCGTGGAGCGCGTAGAGGGTGATGAAGGGCGTGATGAGTCCCGGCGTCTCGGCGGGCTCGAAGAGCGTCGGCGCCAGGGTGAAGTGAAGGGCCCACGTCATCTGACCCACGGGCGCGTCCGCGCGCCCCACGGGCGCGTCCGCGCGCCCGTCGGGGGCCGCGATGGCATGCGTGGAAGCGATCAACGTCACAGCAAGCACCCGAGCCACGATCTGTCGTCTGCGTCGGTTCATCGGATCGTCTCCTCACAGAGGACCGGTGTCAGATCCCGGAAATCGTCGATTCAGCACGTCATGCCTACCGCCGGAGGGACCGGAAAACGAGGATGGGCCAGACGATGATGAGCGCGAGCAACAGATCCACGACCACGCTCGGAAGGTGCGTCACGATCGTGGGACGTAGCGTGACGGTCGCCAAAAGCCCGAGCGGGACGACGATCAGTACGACTCGGAACATCACCGACCGGCGTGGTCTTCGAGTCGACGCCTGCCGATAGACGGGTTCTCCTTCCGGCCCTATGGGGCCAGCCACACCGCGTCCAGCTGCTGGTGCGAGCCCTTCACGTGCTCGACAAAGAAGAAGGGGCCCGTTCCCATGATGTTCTTTTCGTACCAGCGCATGTCCTTGGCCAAGACGTTGGCCTTGTAGATCCAGTTCCACGGCGAGGCCAGCACGAAGAGGAACGAACCCGACGGCAACTTGAGCCGGAAGACGCGGACGGCCTCCACGGCGATGTACTCGCCCTTCCGGGCCGAGGCCACGCCTGGCGGCGGGGTGATGATCTTGTCATAGGAGACCTTGACGTCCTTCGACGTCAGCTCGCTGCCGTCGTGGAACTTCACGCCGCGCCGCATCTTGAACGTGTACGTGCGCCCGTCGTTGGAGATCGACCAGGATTCGGATCATCGCTGAGCCCCTGGAACCTCCCGCTCTCGCTCGATCGCCTCGCGCAGGCCGGGCAAGACGTCCGACGCCACCCGGCGGCATTCCTCGTCGTGCGGAAAGCCCGACAGGATGAACTCGTCGAACCCGAGCCGCCAGTAGGCCAGCAACTCCGCCGCCACCTGCGGCGGGTCGCCGACGATCGCCGTCCCTAGATTCACGCGTACCTTCGCGATCCCGTTCCACAGTCGGGGCGCCCGCTCCCGCGGCTGCGCACGGAGCTGCGCCTGCTGCCCCACCATTTGCGTCCCCGCGAACGCCGCCTGCCGCTGCGCCACCACACGCTCGTCCACCTGCGACATCAATTCCTCTGCCGCCGCCCACGCCTCCGACTCGGTCGCCCGCACGACCAGGTGCGTGCGCAGTCCGAGCACCGGCCGTCGTCCTCGGGCCGCGTACGCCTTGCGCAGCCGCTCCAGCAGCGCCCCGGTGTCCTCGAGCGGCTGGATCCATGCCAGGTACGCGTCCGCCTCTTTGGCCGCAAACTCGAGAGCCCGCGGCGATGCGCCGCCCACGTAGAACCGCGGCCCATCGCCCACCGGCCCGGGCGAGACCACCGCACCGTTCAACCGGATCGTGCTCCCCTCGAACACCACCGGCTCCGGCTTCGCCCACAGCGCCCGCAGTGCCGCGATGAACTCTTCCGCCTGCTCGTATCGTTTGTCGTGGTCCATCGTGACGCCCAGCCGCTCGAAGTCGCCCTGGATCCCGCCGGGCACCACGTTGATGTCGAGCCGCCCCCCGCTGATCTGATCGAGCGCCGCGGCCATCTGCGCGAAGAGCCCCGTCGAAATGAACCCCGGCCGCACGGCCACCAGGAATCGGATCCGCCGCGTCACCGCCGCCAGCGCCGTCACCGTCGTCCACGTCTCCGCCAGCGGCGCCGTTTCCTCGAACAGCCCGTTCGCAAACCGCGTCGGGATCAGCAGCGAGTAGTACCCCTCCGCCTCCGCCGCCTCCACCACTCGCCGCAAGTACTCGAACGTCGGCGGCCTCTCCGCCCGCCGCGTCCCGATGTGCGCCCCGTCCCCGTCGATCGGGATGAACCAATCGAATCGCGGCGCTGGTCGCTTATCCATGACCGGGAAGCTATCAAACCTTTGGGTCGCAGACCAGCATCCAATCCTGACGAAAGCCACTTGACATGGACCCTCTTTAGGCAGATCGTCGCGCGCATCCGACGACTCGCGTGGCATCCGACCCGATTTTGCGGGTACGGGAGCAGTCAGCGGGGGCCTCAGAGGTGGCGTCTATCGAAAAGCTCGACTCAAGGAAGGAATAGCCCATGTCGTATGTCATCTGGATGGCCATCCTTGCGGTGATCGCTGCGCTCCTTTTCACAGCCCAACGAACCTTCCCAGAGACCCGTGATTACAGGGGATCCACGATACTTCTCCTCGCCAGTTTGCTGAAACCGGGAGGGTTTTTGATCCTTGTCCTCATGGTCTTCATCACTTTTTTCGCCTCCGTCCACCAGGTGCCGGCCGGCCACATCGGTGTCGTCTATGAATTTGGCGGCATCAAAGGCCAGATCGGCGAGGGACTCCAGTTTGTGGCGCCGTGGCGCGACGTCCTGCTTGCCAACATCCAGGTGCAGCGTCGCGTGTTCGATAAGCTCAACGCCTTCAGTGAAGAAAGCCAAGATGTCTTTGTCAGAGCAAGTCTCAATGTTCGCGTTTCTCCTCAAACCATCCAACAGCTCTATCGGACCGTCGGCCCCAACTTTTTCAATGTCTTGGTTGAATCGAGAGTCATTCAGAATTTCAAAGATGAAACCGTGAAATACAAGAGCGTCGAGATTGCCCCCAACCGCGAAAACATCAGAAAGGCCGTCCGGGAGAGGCTGGAGAAAGAACTTTCCCCCTTTTCGATCGAGGTGGTCGATTTGCTTCTGGACAACATCGACTTCAATCCGGAGTTCAAGAAAGCGATCGAGGATAAACAGATAGCCACGCAGCGCGCCCTGGAAGAACAACAAAAGATTGAGGGGGAAAAGCACAAAGCCCAGCAGGCCATTGAACGGGCCAAAGGGGAAGGCAGCGCCATTTTATTCCGCGCCGAGAAGGAGGCAGAAGCGAACAGAAAATTGGCTGCTTCGCTCACTCCAGAGCTCGTGCGGTACGCCATGGTTCAGAAACTGAGCGACAAGATCCAGGTCATGATGCTGCCGTCCGGCCAGAACTTCATCCTGGACTCGGACATCTTACGCGGCGCCCCAAGAGAAAAGAGATAGCGTCGTGAGCGCCGGTACTGAGCTGGAATGAGCCTGAATGCGCTCACCGTGCTTGGGCGATTCGCCTCATGAGGTTCGACGTCCGCGCCTGGTCGATCTGCTGCTGGGTGAGCCGGTCGTCCGCCCGCAGCGACGGGTACATCAGGTTGTAGTTGTCCACGCCCGATCGCGTGAGGTGCTCGAGACTGAGCAGATGGCCGAGTTCGTGCGCGAGAACCTTTCCCAGGCCCGGATGCCCGAGCACCTTCACGATGCACACCCCGAGCGCCTCCGCCGCCTGCCCTCCGAGCTCGGCGCCCTGAAACGTGTTCACGACCAGCAGGCTGACGCCGGCCCGGGCCCGAAACTGACTGGCCAGAGCGAAAAATCCTTGTTCGTCGATCTCCTCGCGGTTCCGCGGCGCGTCGACCCGCTCGACGCTGCTCGAGCGGAGGGTGAATTGGATGTCCGCCGGCAGCCAGATCTGGTTGGCGAGCCCAAAGGCCCGCGTGAGGCTGTCGCGATCCTCGCCCGGCGGCACCTCCCGCACGTCGCGGACGCGCTCCGTCTGGGTGCGGCTGGCGCGCCCGACCTGCACTTGCCGGGATACCATCCGAAAGCTCTCGATGCACAGTGTGATGAGATGAACGTCGACCGGCACGCTGATTCGCGTCGCCATGCTCACGCCCCCAAAACCGCCGCCCCACCTTCGTCGGCTCCCGGGCTCCGCCGAAGCGTCATATTCCCAGGTAAGCCTTCTTCACCCCTTCGTCCCGCAGCAGCTCTTCGGCTTTGCCCTGCAGCATCAGCGTGCCGGTCTCCAGCACGTAGCCGTACTGCGCCAGCGTGAGGGCCAGCATCGCGTTCTGCTCCACCAGGATGATCGACACGTTCAGGGCATTGATCTGCAGGATGATCTGGCCGATCTCCGACGTCATGATGGGCGAGAGGCCCATCGAGGGCTCGTCCAGCAGCAGCAGTTTCGGGCGGTTCATGAGGGCACGAGCGATGGCCAGCATCTGCTGCTCACCGCCGGAGAGCGAGCCCGCGCGCTGTCGTCCCCGCTCTCTCAGGATCGGAAAGTGCTGGTAGATCATCTCCAGTGTGGACGCGACGTCCGCCTTGTGCGTTTGCAGATACGCGCCCATCCTGAGATTCTCGAGGACGGTCATCTTCGGGAACAACCGCCGGCCTTCGGGCACGAGCGCGATCCCGAGACGCACGATGTCGTGCGGGGCGAGACCGTTCAGTAACACGTTCTCGAAGCGCACCTCGCCGCCGCTGGGTTTGACCAGGCCGGTCAGCGCGCGGAGGCTGGTCGTCTTGCCGGCGCCGTTCGCGCCGATCAGGCTGACGATCGCGCCGGTGGACACCTGGAAGGACAGGCCCTTGA
>WNFU01003450.1_pt1 | contig 20861 bp, 19 predicted proteins | sample 5400121 | NCBI WGS metagenome assembly WNFU01 (sample SAMN13153360, study PRJNA577476) | soil metagenome | isolation source: 100 cm soil or saprolite under grassland replicate 1 | place: USA:California | collected 2016-06-15 | reverse complement strand
GCGTCCACCAGGTGCGCGTACCCGGCGTAGCCGTCCCGCACGATCGTGCCGGTGTAGCCCTGAAGCACCCCACCCGCGTCGATGTCGGCGGCGGACCGCCCGCCGGTGTGCAGGTGGGTCAGGAACTCGGTGCAGGCCACGTGCACGTAGGCCAGGCCACCGCCGGCCCGCCCCGGGGTCTCGTCCACGCACAAGACCCCGCCTGCCCCAGCAGCTCACCGACCCGCTGCATGAACGGCCCCAGCCGCCCGGCGGCCACCCCCCCACCCGGCCACAAACCCCACCGACGCGCGCACGCCCAGCAGGTCCGAAGCAGCCCAGCCGCCCGCCCCACCGGGATGTGGTTGGCGCAGGTGAGGTTGGCGGCATGCGCCCAGACCCCCCGGACCGTACTGGACCCGCCCGCCCACCCCCTGCGGCGCCTGCCCGATGGTGGTCGTCCCACACAGCGGACAGGTCCGCGCCTGGACCAGGTAGGCGGTCACGATCGGGCGCGGCGGCGGTGGGGCGCCTCGAACACCTGTCGGGTGTGCTCGGCTGACACCGGCACCCCGGCAAGGTCGCACCCACATTCGGTACAGGTCGCCGGGGCGCACACGATCGTGTGGTCGGGTCAGCCACCTGGGCCAGGGTGGCGCCTGGCACGCCGGGCTGCTTGCCGGGCCTGCGGCCCGACCTGGCTCGCAGCGACCGGTCGGCAGGCTTGCGCGACTTCTTGGTGTAGGGACTGTCGGAGCTGGGCGGCTTGCTGGAGTTGGAGGAGTCCCGGCCCGCCTGCCGCTCCAGCCCCCTGACCCGATCGCCCAGGACCGCCACCTGCGACCGCAGCTGGGCGATCCGCCCGTCCCGTGCCGCCAGCTCGGCCTGGTGCAGCTCGGCCTGAGTGGCGAGCACCGTCCGCAGCTCGGTGTTGACCGCCCGCTGACGCCCCAGCGCCGCGCGCAGCTCCTGGACCGACAAGGCGGCCAGTTCGCGCGGCGGCTCGGACATGGCCGACATGATCGCTACGCGCCAGCCGAAGATCAACTCGGTCAACTCGCGGCATCCTGTCGTCCTGCCGGAGGTCACCGCGACCGCGTTCACCCTCGCTGAATAGCTACCTCGGCGAAGCCTGTCCCCAGTGACGCGGTGCGTCACAACGATGACCGATGTGAGAGTGCCTCATGCAAGTTGGCAAGATAGTCATCAGCGCCATATCTGACGGTACGTTCATCGCTCGCCCAGGCTATTTCGGTGACGACGCCACCACTGATGGTCACAATGATCTGTTCGACCTCCACGGCCAAGCATGGCTTCCCATCGGCTGTTTCCTCATCCGCAGTGGAGCTCGATGCGTCCTGGTCGACGCCGGTATGGGGCCGACCCAATCGTCCGATGACGATGGCGACCCCTGCCGCCTGGTCGGCGGTCAGCTGCCTGTCGGCCTGCGGGCCTTTGGGGATCGGGACAGACGATATCACCGATGTCGTCTGCACCCACTTGCACGCCGATCACGTCGGATGGCTGTTCGATCGGGAGTCCAGGCCGATCTTTCGTCACGCGACCATCTGGTTCGGTGCGGGGGACTGGCAGTACTTCATCGAACTCCATAATCCGCTCATGCAGGATTACATCCGACAAGGGTTTCGCATGCACGCCAATGACGCGCGCCTGCGGCCAATTGATCGAGACACCTCGGTTGCACCAGGCATCACGGCAATCCAGACGCCGGGGCACACGCCTGGACATTTCTGTGTCGTGGTCTCATCGGACGGTGAACGAGCACTCCTCCTCGGCGACGCGATCACCTGCCCGGTGCAGCTGGACGAGTCGACCTGGCATTCCATCGGTGACGTCGACCCGAGTCTCGCCAACCGCACACGCCAGCGGCTTTGGCGTGAGCTCGAAGGCGAAGACGTCACCGGCACAGGTTCCCACTTTCCGGAACTCAAGTTCGGACGTGTCCTCAACGGAAGCGGGAAGCGCTGGTGGACGTGACAAGGTGCTCAAGCTCCTGAGCTCCCACCCGGCATCTTGTCCAGCATGCTCGGCATCCAGCCCACCACTGCTGGATGGGTCCGCCTTTCCGGCGGCAACTGGATCAGCTACGCTGCCGACCGCAGCGGAGCAACGCAGCGCTGGCCACAACCCGCCGACCCCCGGCACCACCAACCCCGGCTCGGTCAAACTGACGACATGCCTGCTCCAGGTCTCACCGACGGCGTGGTCCTGCTCCGCCAGTGGCAGGCCGCCGACGCCGACTGGTACGCGGACACCGTCCGCGACCCCCTCATCCAGCGCTACACCTCCGAACCGCCAACCCTCACCGCCGACCAGGTCTGCGCTGCGATCGCCGATCTGGCCGACCAGGCGCAAGCGGTCGGGTTCGTCATCTGCGATGCCACGACCGGCCAGCGCCTGGGCAACATCGCGTTGCGCCACGACGGCAAGATCGGCGCAGTCGGCTACTGGGTCGCCGCGTCTGCTCGGGGCCGTGGCGTAGCGACTCGAGCGCTGCGGCTGCTCTCCGACTGGGCGTTCGCCGCGCTTGAGCTATCCGAGATCCGGCTCTGGACCCACGTGGACAATGCGGGCTCCGGCCTGGTGGCAGAACGCGCCGGGTATCGGCGCGCCCGCGACCACGACCAGCAGCGCACGGTCAAGGGGCAGGTCTGGAACACCGTCGGCTACATCCGGCCCGCTCCAGACCCGGCCACATGCCATCCACCAGCGAGCCCGCAAAGGTCGCAGACTCGCGGCGTGGACGACGAGGTCGAGTCGCTGCTGGCCGAGCAGCTCGCCTACTACCGGGCGCACGCACCCGACTACGACAACGAATACCTCGGCCAACCGTGGGACCGCTGCCTCGACGAGCTGCCCATCACCGGGGACGTGCTCGAGCTGGCGTGCGGCACCGGCCACTGGACCCCGCTGTTGGCTGCCCGCGCCCGCTCGGTGACCGCCGTCGACGCCGCACCGGAGGTGCTCACCCTGGCACGGCAGCGCGCCAGGGACCTGCCGGTGGAGTTCATCCAGGCCGACGTGTTCGGCTGGCAGCCGCCGCGCCGCTACGACACAGTGTTCTTCGCGTTCTGGCTGACGCACGTGCCCCCAGCACGGTTCGCCGCCTTCTGGTCGGTGGTCGGTGCGGCGTTGGCGCCGGGCGGGCATGCCTGCTTTCTTGACAGCAGCAGCCGTGAACGCGCATGCGAACGCATGCTGCCCAACCAGACAACCCCGACCGTCTGGCGCCGCCTTCGCGACGGCAGCGAGCACCGGGTGGTCAAGGTCTTCTACTCGCCTGCCGAGCTTGCCGCCAAGCTCGCCGAACTGGGCTGGTCGGCAAGCATCCGCGAGGCCAGCGTCGATCTCCTTGTCGGCACCGCCCAGCCAAGCAGCAGCGACCCTCAGTGGTCCACTCCCTAAGGTCGTGCGGGTCTGCCGGCCATTCCTCATGCGGACATGGGGAGGTCGTGGTGGTCGCCCAGGTGGTGCAGCACGAACAGGCTTCGGGCTCAAGGTCGACCCCAATGGACCCGGAGAGAACTGGTGGGCAGCCGATGACGTGGTTGAGCTTACCGACCGCCGACTGGCGAAATCGACTGCTGAGCTGCGGCGATGCGCAGCATACATGTTCGCGACGGAGGTTCAGGCACCTCGGACCGTGCGGCATGCTCAGTCTGGCTCACGCTTCCGCGGCGGCGCGGGCCCGGGCCAGCCGCCCAGTCCGAAGATGCGGCAGCCCCACGGCGCCGGCGACCGCCAGTAGGCCGGCGGCGAGCAGGAAGGGGGCGCGCAGGCCGAGATGGTCGGCGGCGGCGCCGCCAAGCGCGGCACCAATGGGGATGACTCCCCAACTGGCTCCTCGGTAGACGCTGTTGATCCGGCCCTGGAGCCGGCTGGGCACGACGGCCTGGCGGAACGCCGCCGTTAGCACGTTCCACACCATCGCGGCGGCCCCCACAAGCCCAAGGAGGGCGAACGCGACCACACCGTGGGTGGTCAGTCCCAGCCCGGCGTAGGCCAGGACGGTGACCCACAGGGAGCAGGCGATGCTGGCTCCGGCGCCGGCCGCCTTTGCGAGCCGGTCGGCGAGCAGGCTCCCGAACACGCCGCCGGCGGCCAGGCCGGTGAGCAGCACGCCATAGGCAGCCTGGGGCAGCCGCAGCACCTCAAGGGCCCACAGCACCAGGATGGCGAAGACGGCGTTCTCGACCAGGTTCCACAGTGTCAGCAGCAGGCACATTGCTCGCAGCTCGCGGTGCCGCCACAGCCAGCGCACACCCTCGGCGATCTGCGCGCGGAACCGCCGCTGCCGCTGTTCGGTCCCGGTGGCCGGCACGGCCAGGTCGGCTCGCAGGCTGACCGCCAGTAGCGCGGCGACCAGGAAGGTAGCCGCGTCAACGGCGAACGGAACCGCGGCGGCTACGGCAAACAGCACGCCGCCAAGCGGCGGGCCGACGAACACACCGGCCACCAGCTCGCCAGCGTAGAGCCGGCCGTTGGCATGCTCCAGATGGGCGCGCGGCACCACCACCGCCACGGTGGCCTGTGCTGCGTTGGCGAACAGGGTCTCGGCGCTGCCGAGCAGGAACGCCGCAGTACCCAGCAGCGGCACGCTGGCCAGGCCGCCGGCGACCGCCAGTGCCAGCAGCCCGACGACCGCGGTGCGGGCGAAGTCGGCGCCCCACAGCACCCGCTTGCGGTCCCACCGGTCGACCAGGGCGCCGGCAGGCAACGCCAACAGCAGCCACGGCAGGCCACCAGCGGCGGCCACCAGCGACACCGACTGCGGGTCACGGGTGAGGCCTGCCGCCAGCAACGGCAGCGCGGTCAGGCGCACCCCGTTGCCGATGCCCGAGATCGTGGCGGCGCTCCACAGCCGCCAGAAGTCGGCGGGCAGCCGTCGGCGGCTGTTGGGCACTGGGCTCCTTGTCCCTGAGGGTTGCGCAACGACCCAGCTTACGGAGCCGGCTCGCTCGGTGCCGCCGACCGCCACGATGAGCTTGCCAGCGGCGCGCCTCGCAGCCAGCGCCAGGAGACCGTCCAAGACGAGCGCACCCAACCAAGACCCGGTCTTGCACGACGCTCCTCACCTGGCTGCTGGCAAGCAGCCGCAGGGCCCAAGCGGCGAACCATGACCGACCCGGGCCTGCTTGTGGCGTTGGATGCCCTGGTCGACCCCGACATTCGCGGAACCCGCGCTTGACAACGCTCGGGGGAAATAGCCACTCCTCACCAGCATCAGCGCTGCGTACGATTCGCGTGTACGGCCGGGCCCGCCGACCTTCCGAACGGAAGAGACCCGGCCGGGGAGGCCTCAGTGGGCGAGACGACAGAACTCCGGGTCCGGGTCGATGCCGAGGACGCTGACGCCGAAGAGATCGCCGAGCTGACCGGGCAGCTTCGCCGGGCACTGCGAGAGCTTGACGTCGACGCGGTTGCGCCGATGCCGGAAGGGCAGGCACCCCCGGTGGTCAGCGGGATCTCCTCACGCCGCCAGGACCAGCTCATCAAGGTGTGGCTGAACCGTCACGCTGGTCGGTGATTCCGTTGACAAGCAGCAGAGCGGCGTTGCTGGTCGCGACGGCAGAGTACGGCGACCCGGCGTTTGGGCGGTTGCGGACTCCGAGCCACGATGTGGAAGCGCTCACGCGTGTGCTGGCGGATCCGGCGATCGGTGGCTTTGACGTGCGCACGCTGGTGAACCAGCCCGGCCAGATGGTGGAAGAGGAGATCGAGGGCTTCTTCGCGGAGCGCAAGCCTGACGATCTGCTGGTGCTGTACCTGTCGTGTCATGGTGTGAAGGACCAGGATGGCCGGCTGTACTTTGCCGCCAAGGACACCAGACTGCAGCGGCTTGCCGCCTCGGGGATCTCGTCGAGGTTCGTCAACGAGCAGATGGGCAACAGCCGCTCCAGGCAGATCGTGCTGCTGCTGGACTGCTGCTACAGCGGCGCGTTCGCTCGCGGGTTCGCCACGCGGGGCGGCGAGAGCGTTGAGCTCAAGGAGCGGTTCCAAGGCCGTGGCCGCGTGGTCATCACGGCGTCCAGTGCGATGGAGTACGCCTTCGAAGCGGGGCAGCTCACCTCCGAGAGCGGGCAGCCGTCGGTGTTCACCGCAGCCGTCGTGCAGGGGCTCCAGACGGGCGAGGCGGACCGCGACGGCGACGGGCGGATCTCGGTGGACGATCTGTACGACTACGTCTTCGAAAAGGTCCGCCAGGCAACCCCCAACCAGAGCCCCGGGATCTTCTCCGATGTCCAGGGCACCCTGTGCATCGCGCAAAACCCCAACCGGCCCACTGTGGTCGAGCGGTTGGCGCTCACCCTTGGGCCGCCGCTGGTACGGGGCGGCCGGACGGGCCGCCTGGTGGCGACGGCAACAAACGACGGCACCACCACGCTCGACCTGGCGCTGCGCGCCCAGGCGCCCGAAGCAGGGGTCGAGGGGCGCGTCGAGCCAGATCACCTGGTGCTGGGAGCGGGACACCGCGGCGATCGCCGACGTGCGCATCTCCCCGCCCCGCCCGCTGACCGGTGTGGTGCGGCGGCACAGGGTGCAGGTGCAGGCCGACGGCACGGGAGGGCGCAGGTGGGAGGCCACGGCCGTCTTCGAGCAAGCGCCGTTGCTGCGCCGACGGCACCTGCTGCTGGGCGCCGGCGCGGCGGCCGTGACACTGGTCATCGTGCTGTTGTTCCTGCTCATCCCTGGCGGTGAGCCCCGCAACCCGCTCCTGTCGGTGCGCGGGGAGATCAAGACCGCCGGCGCGGTCAACCGCTACACCTTCACCGCCCGCAATGGCCAGGAGGTCTTCCTCGACGTCCAGGAGTGCGTTGGCGGAAGCCTGCTCTGGACCCTGCTCGCACCCAACGACCAGACCTTCGGCAACGAGGCGATCGTCGACGACTTGCTCATGTAACAACCTCGACCCCGATCCCAGGCAGGGGCGGGACCAGAGGGTGCTCACCCTGCGGCAGGCTGGGCGCTACCAGCTCATCGTCCACGGCGCCGGCGACGCCACCGGCACCTACCGCGTCAAGATCCAAAGCCGCTGACTCAACGACCCGGGCCAGCCACCCGACTCCCGCCGGGCGTGCTTCCAGCGGCAAAGGTTGTAAAGCGGCGAGCCCAAGGCCCTTATGGTCGACGGTTGGACCCAGCGGATGGGTCGACAGCTCCCGCGATCACGATCAAGGCCGGGGGAGCCGGAACAAGGGCATCGAAGGCCGTGTTGCCGCTGATGGTCGCCGCGACCGGCGCGGCCGCGCGTGTGGAGGAGACGCACATGCAAAAGCTCGCGCTGGGCCCTATCGGCGTGGTGGTGGGGCGTCCTGGGGACGGAGACGTCTTCCTGGACGCGGCAACCGTGCTGGAGGAGCTGGGCTATGCGACGATCTGGCTGGCCGGCCCGTCCATCAACGGTCTCGAGCAGGTCCGAAACGTCGTCGCCGCGACGCGCAACGTGCAGATCGCCGGCGGGGTCATCTCGGTCGACCAGTTCGACGCTGCGGACGTGGCCGCCTGGTATGCCGAGATCGAAGCGACGCATCCGGGTCGGTTCATCGTGGGACTGGGCGGCGCGCATGGCGCCAGGCCGCTGCAGACGCTGACCAGCTACCTGGATGCGCTCGACACCGTGCCCCCCACCGTGCCGGCGGCCGCACGCGTCCTGGCGGCGCTCGGGCCTCGCATGCTCCGACTGGCTCGTGAGCGCGCGGCCGGCGCGTACCCCCTGCTGGTCACGCCGGACTACACCGCGCGTGCGCGTTCGCTGCTGGGCGAGGACGCCGCGCTGGTTGTGGGGCAGTTCGTCATCGTCGACTCAGACTCGGAGCGGGCCAGAGCGCTTGCGCGTGGGCCGCTTGGCTTCATGACCGCGGGCGCCGGCTCCGGCTACGCGGCCAACCTGCGCCGCATGGGTTTCGTCGAGGAGGAGATCGCGGAGGTGTCCGATCGGCTGGTCGACGCCGTGGTGGCCTGGGGCGATCTGGACGTGGTCGCCGCGCGGATCGTGGAGCACCTGCGCGCCGGGGCTGACCAGGTCGCGCTGAGCGTGTTGAGCGCAGATCCGCCGGGCTCCCTCCCGGTCCAGCAGTGGCGGCAGCTGGCCAAGGCGCTCATCTCCTAGCCCGAGGCCAGGACGAGAACACCACGGCAAGTTCGGCCAGCAGCCGAGGCACCGCACGGTGAAGCACGCCGCGCTACTACAGCATGAGCCGCCGATCCGCGCCCGAGCGCCATTCGACCAGCAGCACAGCGGCGTCATCGTGCAGATTCCCGTTGTGGTAGGTGAGGATCGTCTGGACCAGCCGGCGCAGGGTCTCCGGCGCGGACATGCCGTCGGCCTCGGCGCGGATGATGAAATCCGCGAAGCGGTCCAGCCCAAATCGCCGCTCCCCGCGGGGGCTGCGCGCCTCGGTGACACCGTCGGTGTACAGCAGGAGCCTGTCGCCGGGCTCGAGCTGGTCCTGGCACAGCACCGGCGCGATCCCCAATCCCAAGCCCATCGGGGGCGCCGGCTGGCACTCGAGCGTGGTGATCCACCGGCCTTGACGAATGAGCAGCGGCGGGGGATGGCCCCGGTCGACCCAGCTCAGCAACCCGGTGTGGGTGTCCAGGTCGGCAAGTACGCCAGTGGCGAACCGCGTCCGCTCGAACTGGTCGCCGATCGCAGCGTCGATCGCTTCGCTGGTCTCGACCAGACCGGCTCCCTGACGCCGGTTGTTGCGGCAGCCGCCGACGGCGATGCTGGCGGTCAGCCCCGCGGACAAGTCGTGGCCCATCGCGTCGAAGATCGACAGATGCGCCACCCGCCCGACCAGGGCATAGTCGATGGCATCCCCGGCGACCTCATAGGCCGGCTCCAACGCGGCGCTGATCACGACGGCCTCGTTGGCGAAGGTCAGTGGCGGCATCAGCGTCCACTGCATCTCCGCGGCCAGGCTCATTGCCTCGGTACGGATCAAGCGGGCGTAGGTGTCGCTGTAGGCCTGCTTGCTCATCACCAGCAGCGCGACCAGAGATGCCAATCCCCTGGCGCGCGCCAGCACCACCTCCTCCACGGCTTGGACTCGCATGCCGAGGACCCCGAGGCGTTCGGTGCCGTCGAGCACCGGCACCCACAGCCAGTGGTCCCCCAGCGCGATCTGCCCACCCGCCTGGACCGCCGGCTCACCGGAGGCCGGCTCGATGCGCGCCCGCATCATCGCCACGTCGCGAAACGCCCGGCCGGCCAAGGTGGAGTCCACCCCCAGCTCGCCCACGACCTCACCGCCAGCGGCGGCGGCGCCTCGCAGCGGTCGCAGCACCTCCCTCCTCCGGTCCGCAAGGTAGATGACCGCGTCGTGAAGGCCGGCGGCGGCGCCGTACTCGGCGACCAGGCCCGGCAACTCGTCAAGCGCGCACCTGTGGCTGGCCTGGAGCAAGCCGTCCAGCATGCGCTCGCCGTCATCGAAGGCCGCCACGATCCCATCCCCTGCACCGCTTCCGGCGGATGCCCGGTCTCGTCAGAACATGGGTTTAGCCGACGGAGGCTGCCTCCGCAAGGCTGAACGGTCCCGCCACCTCCGCGACACTGGCCCGCGCGCGTGGCCAGCCGGTGCCGCTCACCGCTTGGTGAGCGGCGGAGCGGTCGAGCCGCGCATGACCAGCCGGGTCGGGAGCTCGATGCGGCTGGCGGGGATGAGGGGGCTGTCCAGGGCTTGAAGCAGCAGGCGCGCGGCGATCCGGCCCTTTTCGGCCAAGGGCTGGTGCACCGTGGTCAGGTCGGTGCTGGCGGTGTCGGGCAGGTCGTCGAAGCCGACGACCGACAGCGCCGCGGGGGTCGGCAGACCGCGCTCGTGCGCCGCCTGGATGGCGCCCTGGGCGAGCAGGTCGGTGGTGGCCAGGATCGCCGTGAGCTCGGGCACTCGGTCGAGCAGGGCCGCCGCGCCCGCGCGGCCGCTGGCCCGGTTGGGGATGCCGCACTCCTGGATCGGTGTCGTCTCCCAGGCCAGGCCCGCGGCCCGCAGCGCGTCCGCGTAGCCGCCCAGCCGCAGCTGCGCGGCCCGGAACCCGGACGCGCCGCGCCGCTGGTGGTCGACTGGGCCGCGGTAGGCGTCCGCGGCGATCCGGTCGACCAGCACGCCGATGCGGCGGTGGCCGAGGGCGAGCAGGTGCTGCGCGGCTTGGCGCGCGCCGCCGTGGTCGTCGACGCCGACCAAGGGGACGCCCTGGAGCCTGGGGCCGTCGACGACCACGGTCGGCAGCCGGCGGCCGAGAAGCGCCGGGATGCTGGGGTGGTCATCGGGCAGGTGGTAGACCAGGAAGCCGTCCACCGCCGCCCGGGTGACGGCCTGGGTGACCGTGGCCGCGCCGGTGGGCCGCTCGGGTGGTGCCGGCAGCAGGCTGAGGCCCATGTCGGCCAGCTGGCCGACCTCGGCGACCCCGCGCAGCAGCAGGACCGCCGCCGGATCGTCGAACGCGAACGCCAATGCCTCGGCCAGCAGGACTCCGAGCGTGCCGATCCGGCCGGTGCGCAGGCCCCGGGCGACCGGGTCGGGACCCGGGTAGCCCAGTTCCTGGGCGACGGCGAGGATGCGTGCGCGTACGGCCGCGGAGAGCTTGCCGGGTCGGTTGTAGGCGTTGGACACGGTGGTGCGGGAGACACCCGCGGCGGCGGCGACGTCCTTCAGCGTGGCCACCTCGGCTCCCTCCATGCCCCGTCCCCGCGCGGGACGATCCTGGGGTGTGGTGAATCGATCAACCATCACGGGGTAACCCTCAAGGTGAATCGATCAACCATAGCAGGGAGGCACGATGGCCCGCGCAGCTCTCCAAGGCATGGGCACCCGCGGCGGCCGCCGGTGGGCGGCGCTGGCCCTGTTGTGCGTGGCGCAGTTCGTCGACGTGCTCGGCGTCACCATCGTCATCGTCGCCCTGCCCGCCATCGGGCGCGACCTCGGCCTGGCTGAGCAGGATCTCCACTGGGTGGCGAGCATCTATGCGTTGTGCTTCGGGGGCTTTCTGCTGCTGGCCGGCCGCGCCGCCGACCTGTACGGCCGCCGGCGGCTGTTTGCCGGCGGGCTCGCGGTGTGCACGGTGGCCTCGCTGGCCTGCGGCCTGGCCGGTTCCCCGGCGGTGCTCGTGGGCGCCCGCGCCCTCCAGGGGCTGGGGGCGGCCGTCGCCGTCCCCGCGGCACTGTCGCTGCTCACCACCACCTTCCCCGACGGCCCCGAGCGCACCCGCGCACTGGGCGTCTGGACGGCCGCGGCGGCGGGAGGCGGCGTCACCGGGTTCTTCCTGGGCGGCGTGCTGACCGGCACGCTCGGCTGGCACTGGGTGTTCTGGGTCAACGTCCCCGTGGGCGTGTTGGGTCTGGCGTTGACACCCGTGCTGCTCGTCGAGCGCCGCGACCAGGCCGCCGCACGACGGCTGGACGTGGTGGGCGCGATCACCGGCACCACCGGCCTTGTTCTGCTGGTGTACGGCTTCACCCGCGCCGGGGAAGCCGGGTTCGCCGCCGCACGCACGCTCGGGACGCTCGCCTTGGCAGCCGCCCTGCTGGCCGGCTTCTGGCTGGTCGAGGGCAGGATGGCCGACCCCATCGTTCCCCACGGCGTGCTCCGATCCCGCGAGCTCGTCGGCGCCAACCTGGCGGCCTTCACGCTCACCGCCGTGACGAGCCCCGCCGGCGTGCTCGGCACCCTGTACCTGCAGGAGGCGCTCGGCTACCCCCCGACCGCCACCGGACTCGCGCTGCTGCCGTTCAGCCTGGCCGCCGTCGCCGGGTCGTTCATCGGCGCATGGCTCACCGCCAAGCTCCGGGCACGGGCCACGATGGCCTGGGGCATGGTCACGGTCATCACCGCGATGCTGGTGCTGTCCCGGATCCCGACCCGTGGCCAGGGGGGCCTGCCCTGGCTGATGACGGGCGTGGTCCTCGCCGGATTGGGGCTGACCTGCGCGTCGGTGGCCGCCACCGCCACCGCCACCGGCACCGCGGCGGCGGCCGGCGACGCGCAGGGGCTGGCGTCCGGGCTGCTGAACACGGCCGCTCAGATCGGCACAGCCCTGGGAATCGCCGCGCTGGTCACCGTCGCCGCCCGCACCTCCGCCCTGACCGGCGCGAGCGACCCCACGCCCGCTCAGCTCGTCAACGGGTTCCGGCTCGCCTTCCTCGTCGCCGCGCTCGTCGCCTTCCTGGGCGCGCTCGCCACCCTGCTCCTGGTCCGCAGGCGAGGTGGCGTGGAGCGCGCGTGATGAGGCCGGCACGCTCCAGGACCTTCAGGTGCTTGGAGACCGCCTGCACCGTCACGGTCGGTCACGTGCCCGCCCTGATCGTACCGCGCGCGGATACCCGCAGCGCCCCGGCTGCTCCCCACGGTGTAGGCGCAAAGCCTCCCGCTGTCCGACGACGGGCGACCCTCCGTCGCGCCACCATCTGGGAGACGGATCGGCCAGCAACCGACCGCAACGATGAAAGGCGGAGACGACATGTTGGCATGGTTTGGACACACCTGGTGGGGAGATGGGTCCGGGGGCTTTGGACCCTGGATCGGGCTGGCGTGGCTGGTCTTCTGGATGGCCGTGATCGCCGGTGGCGTGTACCTGCTGCGCCGCCGCGCGACGGGGGCGCCTCCGACCAGCTCGGCCGAGCAGGTCCTCGCCGAGCGCTACGCCCGCGGCGAGATCGACGAGCAGGAGTACCGGGAGCGCCTGGCGGTGCTCCAGGGGTGACGTCGTGCGGGGGCGTTGGCTCCCACCCATTGGGTGAAGGTGGCGACGTCGATCTCGACCTGGGCATTGGCTCGGTCGAACGCGGCGCGTCGTGAGTCGACGCGCCGCGTTCGCATGACTGAACGCCTTCGCCTGGCGCATCCTCGGCCCCACCCAGGTCGTGGCGAAGATCATCCGAGGTGGGTGACGACAGATGTGGGCCGCAAGTTCACAATTACCACGGACTCGCCGAGTGATGCCACGTGGCATCACCGTGTTCTCACAAGGTAGGAGGTCATGATGAGCGACGTCTCGGACTTCTCGACCGGCGCGATGACCGGCCCTGAGAGGCGCGCGGCCGCCCGCGAGCTGGGACGAGCCTGGTGGCTGCTGCTGCTGGTCGGCATCGTCTGGGTGCTGTTCGGCATGTTCGTGCTGTCCTACCGCGTCGGCAGTCTGCTGGCCCTTGCCGTGCTGGCCGGCGTCACCTTCCTGCTCGGCGGGGTCGCCGAGCTGCTGGCCGCGGTCCGCGCGCCGAGCTGGAAGTGGCTGTACGCCCTGGCCGGGATCATGTCGGTCATCGCCGGGGTGGTGGCGTTCATCTGGCCGGGCATCACCCTGTTCGTGCTGGCGGTGGTGCTGAGCTGGTACCTGGTGATCATGGGCATCGTGCACGTGGTCGTCTCGTTGGCCGGGCCCAAGGGTGACTGGTGGTGGACGGTGCTGCTGCTGGGTGTGGCCGAGTTCCTGCTGGGTGCGTGGGCGGCTGGCTATCCGGGCCGGTCGCTGCTGGTGTTTGTCAACCTGGTCGGGTTCTACGCGCTGATCCACGGGTTCACCGAGATCTTCGGCGCGTTCACCTTGCGCGGCCTCAACAAGGAGGCCACGCAGCCGCCCGCCTGACCCGCAATGGTCGTCGTCCGGCAAGGATGACTCCGATTGGCTGCTATGTGGCGCTCCATCAACCGACGGGAGTCGTCGACGCCGGCACGGATTGTGGCGGCGCGGGCGGCTCTGGCGGCCTGCGTGCTGGCACTGGCGGGAGCGGCCTGCGACGCCGACCCAGGGCCGTCCGAGCGCGGCACGCCCGTCGCCACCAGCTCCCACGGCGGGCGCTGGGTGACAAGGGCGCCGATCCCCACCCCCCGCAGCGAGGTCGGGGTGGCCGCGGTCGGCGACCGCGTCTACGTGGTGGGTGGTTTCGGCGGAACCAACGTCAATGAGGAGTACGACCCGGCGACCGACCGCTGGCGTGCCCGCGCGCCGCTGCCGCGCGGGGTCCACCATCCCGGGGTGGCCGGGATCGGCGGCAAGCTCTATGTGGTGGGCGGCTACGCCGATCCCGGCGGCCAGCCTACCGCGCGGCTCCTCGAGTACGACCCCGCAAGGGACGCCTGGCGCGAGCGGGCGCCGATGCCGACCGCGCGCGCCGCGCTCGGGGTGGCGGTCGTGGGCGGCAGGCTCTATGCGATCGGCGGGGTGAGCGGCGGCGACGTGGGCGCCAACGAGGTCTACGACCCGACCTCGGACCGCTGGCGCGGGCTGGCGGCGATGCCGACCCCGCGCGACCACCTGGGCGTGACGGTGCTGGGCGGCCGTATCTACGCGATCGGCGGCCGCGCCGGCAGCTTGGCCCGCAACCTCGAGATGAACCAGGAGTACGACCCCGCCACGGACTCGTGGCGGGAGCGGGCGCCGCTGCCGACCCCGCGCAGTGGCATCGCCGCGGCCGCGGTGGGCGGGCGCGTCTTCGTCTTCGGCGGCGAGCAGCCCAGCGGCACCTTCGAGCAGAACGAGGGCTACGACGCGCGCGCGGATGCGTGGGCGAGCTTCGCGCCCATGCCGACCGCGCGGCACGGCATCGGCGCGGCCGTGCTGGACGGGACGATCTACATCCCCGCGGGCGGTCCGACGCCCGGCGGCTCGCAGACCGAGCGCCACGAGGCCTTCACGCCGTAGCCCGGCAGCCGCGGTCGGCGGCGCCGGCGACGGCCACCTGCCCCAGGCTGATGCCACCGTCGTTGGGCGGCACCCTGCGGTGCAGCAGGACCCGGAAGCCGCGCCGCTCCAGCAGCCCCACGGCCTCCCGCAGCAGCAGCAGGTTCTGGAACACCCCGCCTGAGAGCGCCACCACCTCGAGGCCGCTCGCCTCGCGCAGCAGCGTGCAGCCCGCGGCGATGGCTGCGGCCAGGCCACGATGGAAGCGAGCGGCGATGGCGGCCGGGTCGACACCCCGGCCGAGGTCCTCCACGACCGCGCGGATCAGGTCGCCGCCCTGCAGCCGCAGCGGCGGCCCTGCCGCGATGCCGGCGCGGTAGGCGCCCCGCTCCGCCGGGTCCGCGAGCTGCTCCAGCTCGACGGCGGCCTGGCCCTCGTAGTTGATCGCGTCCCGCACGCCGAGGATCGCCGCCACCGCGTCGAACAGCCGGCCGGCGCTGGACGTCAGCGGCGAGTTGACTCCCGCCGTGGCCACCTCGACGACCCGCTGCCAGCGGGCGGCGTTGCGCCTGACCACCTCCAGGTGCTCGGGCGCCGCGCCGTCGAACGCGGCAACGAGGTGGGCCGCCGCCATCCGCCACGGCTCCCGGATCGCGGCGGCGCCGCCGGGTAGCCGCACCGGCTCGATGAGGCCGGCCCGCTCGAAGCCGGCCAGATCGGCGACGAGCAGCTCCCCACCCCAGATAGTGCCGTCGCCGCCATAGCCGAGCCCATCGAACGCCACGCCGATGACCGGGCCCTCCTCGCCGTTGTCGGCGAGGCAGGAGGCCACGTGCGCGTGATGGTGCTGGACGCCGAGCAGCTCAACGCCGTCCAGGTCGCCTGCGTACTTGGTGGAAAGGTATTCGGGGTGCAGGTCGTGGGCGACCAGCTCGGGAGCGATGTCGAACAGCCGCCGGAAATGCTCGACGCCTTCGCGGAACGATCGCAGCGTCTCGTAGTTCTCCAGGTCGCCGATGTGGTGGGAGACGAACGCCCGGCGCCCCTTGGCCAGGCAGAAGGTGCTCTTCAGCTCGGCGCCGCAGGCCAGCACGGGGCGGCGGAGGCTCCACGGCAGCGGCAGCGGCTGCGGCACGTGCCCGCGCGAACGGCGCAGCGGCAGCTCACCGCCGCGGAAGGCGCGGCTCACCGAGTCGTCGGTGCGGATGTGGATCGGCCGGTCGTGCACCAGGAACGCGTCCGCGATCGACGACAGCCGCTCGAGCGCCTCCTCGTCGCGATAGGCGATCGGCTCGTCGGAGACGTTTCCGCTGGTGAGCACGAACGGCCTGCCCAGCTCGGCGGCCAGCAGGTGGTGCAACGGCGTGTAGGGCAGCATCAGCCCGAGGCGGCGGTTGCCAGGCGCCACCGGCCCGGCGACCGCGGCGTCCGGGCGCCGCGCCAGCAGCACGATCGGCCGCCGGGGGCTGCTGAGCAGGCGCGCTTCGACGTCGTCGACGGCGGCGAGCCGCCGCGCCGCCGTCAGGTCGGCGACCATGACCGCGAACGGCTTGTCCTCGCGGTGCTTGCGCGAGCGCAGCGCGCCCACAGCCGCCGCCGAGCTCGCGTCGGCGGCGAGGTGGTAGCCGCCGAGCCCTTTGACCGCCACCACCCGTCCGGCGCGAAGCAGCTCCGCCGCCCCGACGATCGGGTCGGCGTCCGCCTCCGGGATGGGCCCACCGTCGCGCCCGGTCAGCCGCAGCGCCGGCCCGCACGCGGGGCAGCACACCGGCTGGGCGTGGAAGCGACGGTCCGCCGGGTCGTGGTACTCCCGAGCGCACGCCGGACACATCGCGAAGGGCGCCATGGTGGTGAAGGGCCGGTCGTAGGGCACGTCCCGTACGATCGTGAAGCGAGGCCCGCAGTTGGTGCAGTTGACGAACGGGTAGCGGTAGCGGCGGTCGGCCGGCTCGCGCAGCTCCCGCAGGCAGTCCTGGCAGGTCGCGGAGTCGGGCGAGACCAGCGCCTGGCGCTCGCCGTCCGCCACGCTCGACGCGATGGCGAAGCCGGCCTCGCCAAGGGGCGGGATCTCCTCGGCGCTGACCCGCTCGATCAGCGCAAGCGGCGGCGCCTCGCGCTCCAGCGCGGCGCGGAACTCGGCGACCGCGGCCGGCGTCCCCTCCACCTCGGCGAATACGCCGCCGCTGTCGTTGCCGACGAGCCCGGCGAGGCCGAGCCGGGTCGCCAGCGCATGGACGAAGGGCCGGAACCCCACGCCCTGCACGATCCCCTCCACGCAGATCCTGGCCCGCATCCTCCAGCCGCCCGCCGGTCGACGCGGCCCCTCCCGGGCCTGGTCACCCCGATCATACGGGCGGCCCGCCCTCGTCGCGCGCACCCGCGGGCACCTCGTCCAGCCGGCGCCGGAACGAGCCCGACGACGCCACCTGGGCGCCCAGCTCCCGGACCCGCTCAACCAGTCGCCGGTCCGACGTCACCACCGTGAGGGACCCCGGGGCCGGGTGCTCCGCCACCATTCGGACGATCTCGTGGTCGGCGGCATCCCGCCCGCGCCGGGAGGCGAAGGCCACCTGGGCCGTGCCGTGCGCGCCGGAGGGGACGTCCGGGGGCTGGTGGTCGAACACCACCGTGACGTCCTCGCCCGTGGCGCGGGCGTAGCGGTCCAGCTCCCCGATGAGCCGCCGCACCGCCCGGTCGGGGTCGTTCCACCAGCGGTCGGGCCGGGAGCCGATCAGGTTCATGCCGTCGACCAGCCACCGCGACGAACCGGGACGCTTGCTGTCGATCGTTCCATCCTCTGCTGGTCGAGGGGGTTGCCACCCGCGATCGACACCAGTATGCCGCAGGCGGCGCGGCTCCCTCGCCCGGGATCCGTGCCGGACTGGGAATCGGCGGTCGCGCAGAGGAGTTCCCATGTGGCCGTCGAGTCCGGTACCTGAGGTGGAGCCACGATGAGCGCGATGAGAACCCACGCCGGCGAGGTGGGCCAGCGTGGGCGGCACGAACGGCGGGACTGGGCGCGGGACATGACACTCGCCGGCCGCACCGCCGTGATGGAGGACGCGCGGCTGCTGCTGACGCCCAGCCTGCGCGGGAGGTTCCCGTCGCTGTGGCCGCGGCTGTTCTTCATGGCCCTGGGCTTCGCGGCGATCACCTCGCTGGGCGCGGCCTACGCCGAGGCCGTGCCGCTGCCGTTCAGCGCCAGCCTCGTGGTGGTCCCGGCCGTGGCCTGCGCGGTGCTCACCGGCATGCGCCACCCGCAGTGGGGTCGCAGGGCGCTGGTCGGCTGGCTGTCGGGGATCGTCGCCACGATCATCTACGACGGGCTCAGGCTCAGCCTGGTCCAGGTCGGTCTGTGGGGCGACCCCATCCCGACCATCGGCCGCCTGGCGCTCGCCGACCCGCACGCCAACTTCGTCTGGGGCTACCTGTGGCGCTTCATGGGCAACGGCGGCGGGATGGGGATGGCGTTCGCCATGATCCCGTGGCGCGGGGTCCGCCCAGGCATCGTCTACGGCACGATGATCTGCTCTGGCCTGTTCGCCCTGCTGTACTTCGCGCCGCAGGCGCAGACGCACTTCTTCCCGCTCACGCCCGTGACGGCGGCGGGAGCGATGGCCGGCCACTGGGTCTACGGCGCCGTGCTCGGCTGGCTGACCTGGTGGTGGCTGCCGCCGGTCAGGTTGCGGCGGGTCCGTGGACGGCTGGTGGCGGGGGTCCGGCACCCCGGCCCCGTGGTCGCTCCGCGCGAGCGGCATCCGGCTCCCCACCTTCGCTGACGCGAGCCTCCACGCGAGGTAAGATTCGAGATGTTCGTCACGTTCAAGATGAACGAGCATTTCGGACAAACCTCGAGGAGGTCCAGTGGGGCAGCAATCGACCGTCCTGGTCACTGGTGCCGGTGGCTTCATCGGTCACCACCTCACCCGCTACCTCGTCGGCAAGGGCTACCTCGTCCGGGGCGCGGACATCAGGCACCCCGTGTACGGGCCGTCGCCGGCCAGCGAGTTCCGCATCCTCGACCTGCGCCGTCGCGAGAGCTGCGCGGAGGCGGTCAGGGGCGTGGACCACGTCTACCATCTGGCGGCCAACATGGGCGGGATCGGCTTCATCGAGGCCAACAAGGCCCAGATCGTCCGCGACAACACGCTGATCGACACCCACATGCTGGAGGCGGCGCGCGAGGCCGGCGTGAGCCGCTTCCTGTACACCTCGTCGGCCTGCGTCTATCCCGGCTACATGCAGAACACGCCGAACGTCGCGCCGCTCAGGGAGGACGACGCCTACCCCGCCGACGCCGAGGACGGCTACGGCTGGGAGAAGCTCATGACCGAGCGGCTGTGCCGCCACCACCACCAGGACTACGGCCTCAAGACCTACGCGGTCCGCTTCCACAACATCTTCGGCCCGCTCGGCGCCTACGACGGCGGGCGCGAGAAGTCCCCCGCCGCCATCTGCCGCAAGATCGCGCTGGCCGCCGACGGCGACGAGATCGAGGTCTGGGGCGACGGCGAGCAGACCCGCTCCTATTGCTACGTGAGCGACTGCGTGGAGGGCATCTACCGCCTGCTGCAGTCCGACCACCACGATCCCGTCAACCTCGGCCAGGACCGGATGGTCACGATCAACCAGCTGGTCGACATGGTGGCCGCCATCGCCGGCAAGCGGGTCAAGAAGTGCCACGACCTCAGCAAGCCCCAGGGTGTGCGCGGCCGCAACGCCGACATCAGCGTCATGCGCTCCGTGCTCGGCTGGGAGCCGCGGGTCAGCCTCGAGGAGGGCCTCGCCGTCACCTACGCCTGGATCAGCGAGCAGTTGGCCCGAGACGACCCGACCCACGCGTCCCACACCGGCGGCGGCGGGAGGTGAAGTTCTCCCCCTCGACAGCGGACGTCTCCGTCCTGCGCAAAACCACAGAGCACTTGCGGCTTCTCCGCACCTATGTCGCCGGGCGCCACGCTCCGCCTCGATTCGCGACCATGTTCAGCCAGTTCGAGGAATACGACGGCCTGCTGCGAGAGCACACCGGCCGACGCCTCACAGGTGCGCGCGTCTTCGAGATCGGCTACGGCGCCCGCCCCTGGCGGCTGATCGCCCTCATCAGCATGGGTGTGGACGCCTCGGGTGTCGATGCCGAGGTGCCGCTGCTGTCAGGAAGGTGGCAGGAGATCCCCGCGGTGCTGCGGAGGAACGGCCTGGAACGCGCGGCGAAGTCGGTTTTTCGTCGCGCATTGTTTGACAAGAGGGAAAGGTCGGCGCTTGCCGGAGTGCTGTCTCAGAAGGGATGCGTACTGCGCGTTGACAGATCACGTTTCCTGGTGTCGGACGCGGCGACCTTGGATCTTCCAGACGATCACTTCGACCTCGTCTTCTCCGAGGACGTTTTTGAACATATCGCTCGACCTTCTCTGGAGCCACTGGTCCCAAGGATGGCGAGATGGCTGAAGCCGGATGGCCTGGCGCTGATTCGGCCGAACATCTTCACTGGGATCCTGGGGGGTCATCTGTCTGAATGGAATTACCCCGCCGTGCTCGATCCCGCGCAGAAGCGGAAGAGCGCGCCGTGGGAGCATCTGCGTGCGCGGCGCTTCCCACCGAACATCGCTCAACGAACTTCGTCGATCGGAGTACCGTCAGCTCTTCTCCCGAGACTTCACGATCGCAGAGGAACGAGTCTTGCTTCCTAATCTCGGACAGGAATTTCTGACCGGCGACGTCGCACGAGACCTCGCCGCCTACCCGGAGGAGGAGCTGTTCAGCAACAAGGTGCTGTTCGTGCTCCGACCCAACAGGGGGCCGCGCGATCACGGCATCGCATGAGTCATGGCCAGTTCGCCGGCGATGACCTCGATCTGCTCGCGGGAGGAAATTGATCTGGTGAAGCCTCGGACCGCAGTCCGTCCAGAGCGACGACCACGTGTTGCCGTTGATGTGCGGGGCCTCCAGCAGGCACTCCGGAACTCGCCAGAGGGCGGTTTAGGTGGCGTTGGGCGATATGGCTTTCATCTCCTGGAAGCGTTCCAGCAGCGTGAGGAGACTGATCAGGTGCTTCTCGTCGACAAGGGGCCGGTTCCAAAGCGGCTCCTCGAGCTCGCCGCTGGCTCTGAACTCGTGTTTCGGGGTTATGCGGCGGGGTGGAGCTGGGTGAGCAGGGCGTCTGGGAATAGGTCGAGGGTGTGCTGGTGGGGGTGACCGTGCGGATATTGGGCGTGCAGGAGGGCACGGCGGAGGGAGGCGAGCATGTC
>WNFU01004289.1_pt1 | contig 20865 bp, 26 predicted proteins | sample 5400121 | NCBI WGS metagenome assembly WNFU01 (sample SAMN13153360, study PRJNA577476) | soil metagenome | isolation source: 100 cm soil or saprolite under grassland replicate 1 | place: USA:California | collected 2016-06-15 | reverse complement strand
CGAACGAGCACGGATACCGGACGTTCCGGCTCGGCGAGTTCGAGTTCTCGCGCAACGAGTACTTCGTGTACGTGCGGTGGCCCACCGGCAGCCACGTGATGTCGGCGGACTCGTTCCTGAAGGCCCTCCAGCGGGACGTGGCCTGGCAGTTCTTCTACGGCATCGTGAACTTCGACGGCGTGATCGGGACCGTGAACCACTACGGGACGGTGGACCTGTTCGCCGGGCGGTACAACGACGCCTACCGCAAGGCGGAGCTCGACCACCTGGAGAACTTCCCGACCGAGCTGATCGGCGAGACGTTCAAGTCCATGCTCGACGACTGGACGAACGAGGGGTTCGACCCGTTCGCCAGCCCCACCGAGACCGGCAGCGCGTTCGGGCCGAAGCACGGCGACAACCGCAAGGCCATCACCCGACACCGGGTCACCGCACAGCGCATGGTGAGCGTGCCCGGCGACGAGCAGGTCCGGACCGACGAGAACGGGTTCCCCATCAACCGGCACTTCCTGGACGTCGCGCAGGACGAGCCCGAGGTGCACCCGGAGCCGGGGTTCGAGAGCGAGGTGGCGGCGTTCAACCTGTTCGCCTACCTGTCGCGGTCGGACGTCACGTGGAACCCGTCCGTGGTGGCGGCGTGCAAGGACAGCCTGGCCTGCCCGACCACCGAGGAGTACATCCTGCCGATCATCCACGGCAACGACCGGGTGGAGTGGTTCGTCCAGCTCTCCGACGAGATCTGGTGGAACGTCGAGGACCGCGACACCGGGACGGCCCGGGCCAACGTGGTCATGAAGCCGGGCGACGTGGCCTCGATGCCGGCGGACATCCGCCACCAGGGATACGCGCCCAAGCGGTCGATGCTCCTCGTGTGGGAGAACGCGAGCCCGGACCTCCCCGAGCTGCTGTCGTCCGGGAAGCTGCCGCCGGTCGCGGTCGACTTCTAGCGGGGCCTGCCCGGGGCATCCGGGCATGTCGAGAGGCCGAAGGGGGCGTGGTGCAGGACAGGCTCTTCATCGGAGGCGAGTTCGTCGATTCGGTGGACGGACGCACCTTCGAGGTGTTCAACCCGCACGACGGGTCGAAGCTGGCCGACGTGGCCGAGGCACGGCCCGCGGACGTCGACCGCGCCGTCGAGGCCGCTCGCTCGGCGTTCCCGGCGTGGAGCGCGACGCAGGCCTCCGAACGCGGGCGGCTCCTGCTGAAGCTGGCCGACGCCGTCGAGTCCCAGGCCGAGGAGCTGGCCCGGCTGGAGAGCCTGGACACCGGGCATCCCATCCGCGACTCCAGGCGGCTCGACGTCCCCCGGACCGTGGCCACGTTCCGGTACTTCGGCGGGATGGCCGACAAGCTCCAGGGCACCGTCGTCCCCGTGGAGCCGGGGTTCCTGAACTACGTCCTCCGCCGACCGCTCGGCGTGGTCGGGCAGATCGTCCCGTGGAACTTCCCCCTCATGTTCACCAGCTGGAAGATGGGGCCGGCCCTGGCCGCAGGCAACACCGTGGTGTTCAAGCCGGCCGAGCTGACGCCGCTGTCCTCGCTGCGCATGGCCGAGCTGATGGCCGAGGTGGGGTTCCCCCCGGGAGTCGTGAACATGGTCCCGGGGTTCGGGCAGGTCGCCGGCGCCCACCTGGCCGGGCACCCCGGCGTGCAGAAGATCGCCTTCACGGGATCGACCGAGGTCGGGCGCCGGATCGTCACGGCCTCCGCCGGGAACCTGAAGCGGGTCCAGCTCGAGCTGGGGGGCAAGGGCGCGAACGTCGTGTTCGAGGACGCGGACCTGGCGGCGGCGTTGAGCGGCTCCGCGTTCGCGATCTTCCACAACCAGGGCCAGGCGTGCATCGCCGGGTCCAGGCTGCTGCTGCACGAGCCGATCGCCGAGGAGTTCGTCGACCGGTTCGTCACGCTGGCGCGGTCCATCCGGATCGGCGACCCCCTGGACCCGCAGACGGAGATGGGGCCGCTGACCTCTCCGGAGCACCGGGACCGCGTGATGAGCTACGTGAAGATCGCGCTCGACGAGGGCGGCGAGGTCCTCACGGGCGGCAAGGCCCCCGACGACCCGGCGCTCCAGGCGGGCTGCTACGTCGAGCCCACGGTGGTGCGGGCGGGGCTGGAGGACCGCGTGTGCCGGGAGGAGGTGTTCGGGCCCTTCGTCACCGTGACCACGTTCCGCGACGAGGCCGAGGCGCTCGAGATCGCGAACGCGACCGAATACGGTCTGGGCGGCGGGCTGTGGACCCGCGACCTCCAGCGGGCCCACCGGGTGGCGCAGGCCATGGAGAGCGGGATGGTCTGGGTCAACTCGTACAAGCGCGTGAACCCGGGGTCGCCGTTCGGCGGCATCCGCAACTCCGGGTACGGGCGGGAGATGGGGTTCGAGGCGATGCAGGAGTACACGGAGACCAGGTCGGTGTGGGTCAACGTCGACGCCGACCTGCCTCCGTGGTACCCGCGCCCCTGAAGGAGGTCGGCCATGACGGTCACCAGGGAGACGATGACCGACGAGCAGCGGAGGTCGGTCGCGCTCGAGTACCTCAAGGCGTTCGACAACGGCGGGGGCGGACTTCAACTGGATCATGACGGGGTCGGACCTGTTCGCCTGCGAGGGAACGAGCTCCGGCGAGCACGTGGACGGGGAGTGGCGGGCTGGGGTCACCCACGCGGGCCGGTGGTGCGACGTCTTCGAGGTCCGCGACTTCAAGATCCAGCGCTGCTTCATCTACCTCGACCCAGACTACGCGGGCCTGGACACCGACCGGTACCCGTGGCTGTCGGTGGGAGGCCGCGACGCCTCGCGGCCGCTGGGATGACGCCACCGTGAGGGCGTTCACCTACGACGCGCTGCCAGGACGGGTGGTGTTCGGCGTGGGCAGGGCGGCGGGCCTCCCCGACGAGGTACAGCGTCTCGAGGCGTCCCGGGTGCTGATCGTCACCGACCCGATGACCAAGCCGAAGGCGGAGGAGCTGGCCGAGCACCTCGGAGGTCGCTTCGCCGCCGTGTTCTCCGACGTCCAGCAGCACGTGCCGATCGAGGCGGTCCAGCAGGCCCGCGACGTCGCCGCCCGCAGCGGCGCCGATTGCGTCGTCACGGTGGGGGGCGGCTCCACCACGGGGTTCGGCAAGGTGATCGCGCTCCAGACGGGGATCCCGACCATCGCGATCCCCACGACCTACGCCGGGTCCGAGATGACCCCCATCTACGGGATCACCTCCGACGGCCACAAGCGGACGGACCGGGACCTGAAGGTGCTCCCGCGGACCGTCATCTACGACCCCGCACTGACGGTGTCGCTTCCGCCCTCCGTCACGGGGCCGAGCGGGATGAACGCGCTGGCTCACTGCGTGGAGGCCGTGTACGCGAGGGACGCCAACCCCATAACGTCGCTCATGGCCGAGGAGGGCATCCGGGCTCTGGTCCGGGGCATCGCCGGATCCGTTCGGGACCCGGCCGACCTCGACGCGAGAAGCGAGGCGCTCTACGGCGCCTATCTGGCCGGCGCGGCGCTGGCAGTGGTGGGGATGGCGCTGCACCACCGCGTCTGCCACGTGCTCGGGGGGACGTACGGGCTCGGGCACGGCGAGGTGAACTCGGTGATCCTGCCCCACGCCGTCCGGTTCAACCAGGGGGCCGTCCCCGAGGCCATGGACCGGGTGGCCCGGGCCATGGGGGTGGAGGACGCGGCCACGGGGCTGTTCGACTTCGCGGTCTCGATCGGCTCGCCGACCAGCCTCGCCGCGCTCGGGATGCGCGAGGACCACCTGGAGGAAGCCGCCAGGCTGGCCGCGGAGCCACCGCCATGGAACCCCCGGCCCGTGGAGGCGAGCGACGTGCTGGTTCTGCTGCGAGACGCCCATGAGGGGCGCCGGCCCATCCGTGGGGCCACCGTCCCCACGGGGAGCTGAGATCAGGCGCTTGCGTCGGACGGGTGACGGGGGCGGCGCGCCGGTGGATGATGGCCCCGCGATGCGTGCCGGGCAGGCCTCTCGGTTCGGCTCTCCCGCCGAGGTCAAGGAGCGGCTGGCGGCCGCCCGGTACCTCGCCGACGACCACCTCGCGGTGACGGTCTACCTGGCCGACCAGCTGGGCAAGCCCGTGCTGTGCGAGGGGCCGGCGGGGGTGGGGAAGACCGAGCTGGCGAAGGCGCTGGCCCAGGCCACCGGCCAGCCGCTGATCCGGCTCCAGTGTTACGAGGGCCTGGACGAGGCCAAGGCCCTGTACGAGTGGAACTACAAGAAGCAGCTGCTCCGCATCCAGGCGGACTCCGGGGAGCGGGAGTGGCGATCGGTCGAGCAGGACATCTTCTCCGAGGACTTCCTCCTGTCGCGCCCCCTGCTGACGGCCATCCGGGCGGCCCGGCCGGTGGTGCTCTTGATCGACGAGGTCGACCGCGTGGAGGTGGAGACCGAGGCCCTGCTGCTCGAGGTCCTCTCCGACTTGCAGGTGTCGATCCCCGAGCTCGGGACCATCCGCGCCACCACCGTCCCGTTCGTGGTGCTGACGTCGAACAACACCCGCGAGCTGTCGGAGGCCCTGAAGCGGCGGTGCCTGTTCCTGCACATGGAGTACCCCACTGTGGAGCGGGAGCGGGAGATCATCCTGGCCAGGGTCCCCGGGATCGACACGCAGTTCGCGGAGCAGATCGCCCGGGTGGTGCGATCCATCCGGTCGTTCGACCTGAAGAAGCCGCCGTCGGTGTCGGAGACGCTCGACTGGGCCCGAACGCTCGTGCTCCTCGGCGTGGAGCGCGTGGAGGGAGGGGTCCCCCGGGACACGCTGTCGATCCTGTTGAAGTACCAGCAGGACATCGACCGCGTCCAGGCCGAGCTGGTCGCCGGCGGGGAGTCATAGAAGCATCACCGTCTGTGGGGTGGGTCAGCGGACGACGAGCACCGGCCGATCCGTCAGATGGAGGACCTTGTGCGTCACGCTGCCGACCAGCAGCCCGGCCAGGTCCCCCAGTCCTCGGGATCCCATCACGATCAGGTCGGCGTCTTCGGCCTTCGCCGTCTCCAGGATCTCCCTGGCCTCGCGGCCATGGATCGAGGTCACGACCTCTCCCCGGGCCGAGACGCCCTCGTCCTTCAGCCACTTCGCGACGCGATCGACGAGGGCAGCGGCCTCATCGACCGTCTCGGGCGCGTAGACGACTGCCCGCCCCACCGCGGTTCCTCGTACGTGGAACACGATCACCTCGCTGCCGAACTTCTTGGCCATCTCCGCGGCCACCGGGATGGCGCGCTCCGAGTACTCGGAGCCATCCACGGCCAGCAGGATCCTCTCGATCATCTTCGGTTCCCCCTTCCGTTCCCCTGTGGCGCGTTCACGCCGCCACTTCCAGCGCATCGATCTCGACCCAGACGCTGGGCCGCGTCCGGATCGAGTTCTCCACGGTGCAGCTCTCCACGACGCGCTGGAGCGTCCTCCGGAGCACCGCCGAGAGCCCCGCCGGCACGACGACCCGAAGCCGCAGGGCCTCGACCCGCGGGAGATGGTGATCCGCCATGTCGTAGTCGCAGGTGATCCGGAGGCCGTTCGGGGGGACGCCGTGGCGCCGAAGGAACCGCTCGGCATAGAACCCCACGCACGAGGCCAGCGAGGCCGCGAACAGCTCCGTCGGGCTGGGCCCGAAGTCGTCCCCGCCGGCCGAGCGGGGCTGGTCGACCATGAGCACGTGTCCTCGGATTCGCACGCTGAACCGGTCCCCCTCGAGGTGGCGAACGTCGATGTCCGGCATGGCAGATCCCCCCTTCAGATGAACAGCGTCGTGGCCCCCTTGGCCTCGAGCGGCGCCGTGGTCGCGTCGGCCGGCTCCCTCGCGGTGTTGTCCGGCTCGCCCATCACGCTCTCCTTCGGTTGCTGACTGGAACGTGGCACGAAGGACGGGGGCGTGGAGGGGTCGGAGGACCCGTCACCGGCGTGCCCCTCGGCCCATCCCGGCTGGAAGCGGCGGGCCTACGGTCCTCGTGGAGGTGGCGAACCGTGCGCGCGACGGACATCATGACCAGTCCGCCGATCGTCGTGGCCCCGGACGCCACGATCCACGCCGCGGCGTCCATGCTGCTCGCGCACGGCATCAGCGCGATGCCCGTGGTGGACGAGCTGGGCGACCTGGCGGGGATCGTGTCCGAGGGTGACCTCATCCGGCTGGAGACGGGCCCTGACCCCCGCCGGCACGTGCTCCCCACGCTCCACGAGACGTCGCGCGTGCCCACCACGGTGGCCGAGGTCACGACCCGGGATGTCGTGGCGCTGCCGGAGGACGCGGACGTCGCACTGGTCGCCCGGCTGATGCTGGACCGGCACGTGAAGCGGATCCCCATCGTTCGCGGCAAGCGGGTGATCGGGATCGTCAGCCGGCGGGACCTCCTGAAGGTGCTGGCCCGCGACGACGACGACATCCGTCACGAGCTGGACGGGCTGCTCTCCGACGAGATCCTCCAGCTGGGGCCGTACACGGGGTCTGTCGAGGGCCAGTTCGCGGCGCCGGAGATGGCGGGGTAGGTGGCAGATGGACGGGGCGCTGGAGATTCGATTTCACGGTAGGGGCGGGCAGGGGACGGTCACGCTCGCCTCGCTCACCGTGGGGGCCGCCCACCTGTCGGGATGGCACGCCCTCGGGTTCCCGTCCTTCGGGCCGGAGCGGACGGGCGCTCCCGTTGCCGCGTTCGCCAGGCTCGACCGCCGCCCCGTCCGCGACCGGAGCGAGGTGCGGCACCCGGACGTCGTGGTGGTCCAGGACGCCGGGCTGGCCGGCGTCGTCGACGTCCTGGAGGGCTTCCGGCCGACCGGCTCGGTGATCGTGAACGCGGCGCGGGTACCGGCGGGCCTGGACGGCTCCGGGGCCATCGCGGTCCCCGCGTCCGAGCTCGCGGTCGAGCACCTGGGCAAGCCCATCACCAGCACGGCCATGCTGGGGTTCCTCGCCTCGATCACGGGACTGCTGGACCCCGATGCCGTGTCCCGGGCCATTCGCGACCGGTTCCGGGGTGAGATCGCGGAGCGGAACGAGGCCCTGGCCCGGGCGGCGTTCGCCGAGGGCCGGCGGCTGCGGGCGGCGGCATGAGCGCGCGTCCTGCGCCGGCGCTCCCTCCCGGCCTGGTGGCCCGGCCCGGTTCGACCGTGTCGAACCTTACCGGCGGGTGGCGCACCGAGACCCCCAGGTTCCTCGTCCAGAGGTGCACGGGCTGCGACGTCTGCGTGGCGTTCTGCCCCGAGGGCATCGTGATCAAGCTGGGGCCCAAGGAGTACGGGTTCGACCCCCGGTACTGCAAGGGGTGCGGCATCTGCGCGCAGGAGTGCCCGGTGGCCGACATCGTGATGGAGGCGGAGGTCCGATGATTCCCGGTCGGGTCATGGAGGGCAGCGACGCCATCGCCGAGGCCGTCCGGCTGGCGCGGCCCCAGGTGATCGCCGCGTACCCCATCACGCCACAGACCCACATCGTGGAGGCCCTGGCCAGGGCGGTCGCCGACGGTCGTCTCGACGCCGAGTTCCTCACGGTGGAGAGCGAGCACTCCGCGGCGAGCGCGGTGCTCGGCGCCTCCGCCGCCGGCGTGCGCACCTTCACCGCCACGTCTTCGCAGGGGTTGCTCTACATGTCGGAGGTCGTGTTCGACCTCGCCGGGATGCGGCTGCCGGTCGTCATGACCGTCGCCAACAGGGCCATCTCCGGGCCGCTCTCCATCTGGAACGACCACCAGGACTCGATGGCCCTCCGCGACGCGGGATGGATCCAGGTCTTCGCCCAGACGCCCCAGGAGGCCCATGACCTCCATCTCGTCGCCTACCGTGTCGCGGAGGACCAGCGGGTCCTGTTGCCGGTGATGGTGTGCGTGGACGGCTTCGTGCTGACCCACGCCTTCGAGGCGGTGGAGACGGCGACGCCGGAGGAGGTCCAGGCGTTCCTGCCGCCCTACCGGCCCGAGGCGATCCTCGACCCGGAGCATCCCGTGACGTTCGGCGCCTACGCCGACCCCGGCCTGTACGAGGAAGCGCGGTTCGAGGTCGAGGCGGCCCAGTGCTCCGCCGTCGAGGCCATCGCGGAGGCCCTGGCCGAGTTCGGTTCGATCACCGGCCGACGGTACGACCCGTGTCTCGACCGGTATCGGGTCGACGACGCGGCGGTCGTTCTCGTGGCCATGGGGACCGCGGCGCAGACCGCGCGAGCGGTGGTCGACGAGCTCCGTGACGAGGGCCTCGCCGCCGGGCTGGTGGCCATCCGGACGTTCCGGCCGTTTCCCCGTGACGTCCTTCGCGATGCGCTGGCCGGAGCGGGGCGCGTGGTCGTCCTGGACCGCGCCGTGTCGCTCGGCGCGGGCGGCATCGTGGCGACGGAGGTCCGAGATGCGCTCTACGGCCTGCCGGACGCTCCGGAGGTTGTCGGCACGGTGGCCGGGCTGGGTGGACGCGACGTGTCCCGAGAGACGTTGCGCCGGGCCTTCGCGGCAACGGCGGACGGGTGGATCGACCTCCGACCCGTGACGGGACGAAGGAGGATCGCATGAGCCTGACGGTGGAGGACGCGGCCGCACGGCACCTCATCGCGCCCGGGCACCGGGCCTGCGCGGGGTGCGGCCTGCTCGTGGGTGCCCGCCTCGCCACCGACGCGACGAAGGGCAACGTCGTGATGGCGAACGCGACGGGATGCCTGGAGGTGACCACCACCGCCTATCCCGGCTCGGCGTGGCGGGTCCCGTGGATCCACTCCGTGTTCGGCAACGCGGCCGCGGTCGCTTCCGGCGTCAAGGCGGCGCTTCGCGCCCAGGGCCGCGACATCCCGGTGGTGGCCCAGGCCGGCGACGGCGGGACCGCGGACATCGGCCTCCAAGCCCTGTCGGGCATGCTCGAACGAGGGGACGACGTCCTGTTCGTCTGCTACGACAACGAGGGCTACATGAACACCGGCGTGCAGCGGAGCGGCCTCACGCCCACCGACGCCTCGACCACGACGACGCCCTCCGGACGCCTGTCCGAGGGCAACCCCCACCTGAAGAAGGACCTCCTGGCGATCGTGCTGGCCCACCGGCCCGTGTACGCGGCGACGGCGACCCCGGCGTTCCACAAGGACCTCCAGCGCAAGATGGAGCGCGCCCTGGCCGAGCGAGGCCCCCGCTACCTCCACGTCCTCGTGCCGTGCCCCCTCGGCTGGGGGTTCGAGCCCCGCATGACGATGGAGCTCTCGCGCCTGGCGGTCCAGTCCAACGTGTTCCCGCTGGCGGAGTGGCGGAACGGTTCCCTGGAGAAGGTGAAGCGGATCGGCGCGCCGGTTCCGGTGGACGACTACCTCCGCCTCCAGACCCGGTTCAAGCACCTGTTCGCCGACGAAGCCGGCGAGGTGGAACGCGGGTTCATCCAGGAGCTGGCGAACGATAGCGCCCGCCGGCTCGGCATCGCCGCGTTCATCGGCCGTCCCGAGTGATCCGGGCCCGGCGGCGCTGCCGATTGGACGGGAGGGTTCACACCGCGGTCGGGAGGTGATGCCGGATCCTTACGATGGCCAACACCGTGACGCTCGGCGGCGGAGTCGGGCCGGACACGAGCCCATCCACCTCCGCGTCCGCCGGCTGTGTGACCACTGGGCGGGCGTTCGGCTCAAACGACACCGGGAGGGGACATGCCCCTCCCGGTGACGTGACGACAGATCAGCTCAGTGGATCGGCGCGAACTCCGCCGCGAGCTTCGCCCCCCGCTCGATCACCTCATCGATGGCCGCCCCGACCGTCAGCCAGTCCACCTCCAGGTGGTCCACCACGAACTGGGCCTTGGCCATCAGCCAGCGGAACTTCTCGTCCTCCATCAGCTTCCAGAGGTCCTCCCGCGTCCCCTTGACGATCCAGAACCCCGTCCGTGTCTCCAGGTCGCCGCTCCCGTAGAAGTAGGGCTCGTAGTAGGTGACGACGCCCTTCCGGTACCACTCCTCGAGGAACGGCTTGACCTCCCCGAACAGCTCGATGCCCTGCTGCTCCCGTCCGGGAACGAGCTTCCCGAACTTCACGATCAGTCCGAATTCCATCGATGCACCCCTTTTCCATCGGTGACGCTCCGACTCGAGACCTGGCAGGTCGCTTCCCGCACATCACCTCCTCGCACGGCCTGGCTAGCGATGAGCATGCGCTGCTCGATTGGCCAGGGAAGGGCCAGAGGTCCCGGTGCCTAGGGGACCCGGTCCGACCCCGGGGGAGAAGGCCGCCAGGACCGAGGCTCGAAGAACGCCCGGATCGGGCGGCCATGCCAGGACGGTGACCCGCTGGTCCGGGAACGACCGGTCCCGTTCGGCGCCGTGATCGAGGGCGATCACCGGCGTCTGGGTCGACCGGTAGAACTCGAGCAGGTCGAGTGAGCCGGCACCCTCGGCAGCAGCATCTCCTTCCAGCCACAGGTCCAGAACGACCACGTCGGCCGTCTCGGCCAGTGGGCATCGGGTTCTCCTGACACGATGCAGGTGAAGTCGGGCTCACCGGGCCCAGGGCACCACATGACGTCGAATCCCGTCCGCTCGACCAGCTTCGCGGTGCGGGCCGCAGTCCTTCCGTCGAAGGCGACGACGAGGGCGACGGGCTGCCGCTCCTCGCCCGCTTCGGTCCGATTGGCATCCACAAGGTCACCCCCCAAAGCGCCGTCAGATCTGCGTTCTATCGCGACCGGTCGTGCCCCGCCACGGGCCGGACGGCCCCGAATCTCGAGGACCAGTTTCACTCCCGTGGCCCCCGATCGTGCCGGCACGCCGCGGGGTCAACCCGGGCTGGTGTGGGCCGCCCCGTCCCGATGTGCCCCGAGGAGGAGACGGCGAGGACGGGCGTTCGGCGTCCTCAGCCCGGTGGTGGCCGCCGTGTCGCTCGCCATACTGGCGCTGAGCGCGGCGCTGTTCTTCGGGTGGGTCCCCCGACCGCCCGCTGCCCTCCGGTGTCGCACCCTTGTGAATGTTGTCGACCACCACTACGGCGGTGGGACGCCTCTCGTAGGGCAACCCGCATCTGACGAAGGACTTCCTGGCGATCGTGCTGGCCCGCAGGTCGGTGTATGCGGCGACGGCGACCGCGGCCTTCCACAGGGAGCTCCAGCGCAAGATGGCTCGTGCTCTCGTCGTTCAGGCCACGACGCGGAGGCTCCGCTCCTCGCGGGGGGTTGACTCCTCTCGAAGGGCGGCCAGCTGCCGCTCGTAGCCCTCGATCTCCCCCTTGAGCGAGGCCACGCTCTCGGCCAGCTCGGTGGCGGGAGCGAGGTCCAGACCCGTCACCGTCTCGCGAATCCGGGCCAGGATGTCGAACGCCTTCTTCTCGCCGGGGATGCGACCGCTCTCGCACAGGAGCCGGTGGACGTCGTCGGCCATTCCCCTGATCTCCCCCTCGAGCTTGTGGAGAGCCGTCTGCAGCTGGCTGGAGGCGAGGTACATCTCGCTCTCCACCAGGTAGACCCCGCACTCGAGCCGCTCGATGTCGCTCATCTCGTCCTCCCTCTGCGCCCGTTCCATCCCGTCGCTCCGAGGCTCCCACGCGTGCCCGAGGGGCCAACACGGACGAACGGCCCACCCCGAGCGGGACCTTGGTCCAGACGCATGGGGCCGGTCACCGGACGTGGCCCGGAGCGAGACCAGGGTGCGGCGGCGCTCCCGCTGTTCGGCCCGAGTGGGCAGGGACAGCCGACCCTACGGTGCGCCGCCCGGGGGCCGGACCATGAGGGAGAGATCCCGATGGCGGGAACCCGACGTGCACGAGGAGAGGGGGCCAGATGGACGCCTACGCGTTGGTGCAAACGGAGGTGGGTAAGGCCACCGACGCCACGTTCGAGGCCGCGAAGATCGACGGGGTCGCCACCGCCGAGACGATCACCGGCCCGTACGACGTCGTGGTGCGCATGCACGGACCGGACCTGGCCTATCTGAACGGGTCCGTGTTGGCCCGGATCCAGGAGATCGAGGGGGTGACCCGCGCGCTGACTTGCGTCGTCGTCCCCCACGAGCGCAGGGAGCTCCCCTACTCCCTTCAGGCGGTTGGACGCGTCGGGTAAGGGCTCCCGACCGGGCCCCGCGGACTCGGCCGGCCGGGCGGGGAACGCGAAAGGAGAGGGACGATGCGTCTCACAGTAAGGGACGGACTGCCGACCCTGTTCGTCGCAGCTGCCTCGGTCATCTACGCCCTGTGGGTGACCGGGAGATGGCCATCGTGTATGGAGCGGATGCCCAACGCCGCCCGCCGAGGGTGAACATCGTCCCTGCGACGCTCATCGGGGCGGTCGCCCTTGTGGCCGGCATCATCGGCATCGTGAGCGCCAGAGAGGACATACTGGCCATCCTGGTCGGCGCCATCCTCGTGCTGTGGGCGATGGCCACGGCCCGCCACGCCGTCACTCGATGCCCGCGGTGGACCGACCACCCGAGCCTGGACAGGATAGGCGACGTCTCTGCACTCGGCGCCACGCCGGTCCCGAAGCGCTGATTCCGGCTCAGGCCGCGTCGGCTCGACGCTCGGGCCGGCCCGCCTTCGGGTTCGGCGTCCTGCCGCCTCGGCGACGATGGCCGTGCTCGCCGTCGTCGTGGATGCCCCGGAACCACAGGTCGTCCAGCCGGCGCTCCATCGCCATCATCTCGTCCCACAGGTCGAGCTGCATGGCAGATTCCTCCTCTCGTCCGGCTCGTTCGGCCGGCATCGGTCCACGCTAGGGCGGCCGCGACGGCGCCACGGGGGTCGAACGTCCCACCTCGCCTGGGACACCGGCCGACTGCGCGCGGGGGCGGTTCGGCCCTGTGTGGCCGGGACCTTCGGCCCGAGACCGGCACGCAGTCCATCGCCAGGATGGCGCGAGGAGGTGGTGGACCGTGACGACCGACCTGGCTGCGGTGGGCGAGTTCGACGACTTCGGGCAGCTCTCCGAATCCCGCCCTCGGAACGTGTTGATCGCGGGTGAGGATTTCGTGCGGCGGGGGACGTGGGGCCGGTGGCTCCGCCGAGCCGGCTTCCATACCGCGACGTGCCCCGGCCCCCACGTCGTCCCGGGGTGCCCGCGCATCGCGGGGGATCCGTGTCCGCTCCGGGAGTGGGCGGACGTGGCGGTCGTGGACGTTTCGCCTCCCGACGACCTGGAACTGGCCGGCGGGTGGGAGGAACGCCTGTGCACCCGACTCCCCGACGACGGCAGGACGGTCTTCGTGCGCGGGCCCCGGGCGGAGACCCCGGATCACGACGAGCGCGTCGCCATCCGCCATCCGTTGACTCCCCAGACGCTGGAGGACGCCGTTCGGATCGCGCTGGTTTGAAGGGGCTCGGTCCGCCGGGTCGTCGTTCGTCGCGACGGGAACCCCACGTGGCGAAGGGCTCTGAGATTCGGTTCGGAGCAGGCCGACCTCCGGCCATCGGCCACGTGGCCCGCCGGCGGTGAGCCCGGAAGCCCTATGCGCGCTGGGCGACGGCAGCATGCCGCAGGCCCAGCCATCGACGGTAGTTCTCGACGTGCTCGAGCGGCTCGGCTGCGTGCTCGCACGTGAGAGGGTCCTCGCACCGGGGATTGCCCTCGAGCGTGTAGTAGTTGAACCGGCGCTCTCGCAGTAGACGTCCAGCTCCCTCGGCAGGTAGGCACACTCGCCCCACTGGCATGCCTTCGTGCCCTCGTCGGTGGCGAAGTCGTAGCCGCAGTGCGGGCAAGGCTGGAAGCTCTCCCACGTGCTCATCGCCGTCCTCCCTTCCGAGCGCGGCCCGCCGCTCGTTCCGGGCCGGTCTCGCTCACTCCGTCTCGGTCATCCCCACGTCCACCAGCAGGTCGCGCGCCGACACCATTCCCAGGACCTCGTCGCCCACCAGCACCGGCAGGTGGCGCACGCCGAGGTCCACATGGTGGCGGCCGCCACGGCCACCTCGGTGTCCGGAGTCACCGCCACAGGGTCCTCGGTCGTGTAGGCGCGGACCGCGGTCTCCTCTGCATCGATTCCGTCGGCCATGGCCCGGACCAGATCACGTTCGGTGACGATCCCGACGAAGCGCGACGCCTCGAACACGGCCAGCGAACCGACCTCGTTGAACTGCATCCGGCTGGCGGCCTCCGACAACGGGTCCGACTGGTCGATCGTGAAGACCCCCACCCGGTACACGCTTCCCACGTTCATGCGGACCTCCTTCGACACGGCCCAGCTTTCGCTCCGGCAGGTGGCATCACCTGAGTCGAACGGCCCGGCGAAGGCGGGGCGGTGGCATCCCCCGGCGGCCAGGCTCCGGCCCAGTGCGCCATCCGTCCCGATGGACCCGGGGCTCCTGGCCCGGGGGGGCCGGCTCTCGAGGAGACCATCTGTGGTGAGGCCGGTCGCGAGGGCCGGCCCCCTGGTCCGGATCCAAGGGGGTGGTTTCCGTGGATGCTGCGGTCTATCCGGTGCGAGTGGAGGCCGAGCTGTCCCGGTGGCTCTGGCTGGTGAAGTGGCTCCTGGCCATCCCGCACTTCATCGTGCTGTCGTTTCTGTGGCTCGCGTTCGGAGTGCTCACCGTGGTCGCGTTCTTCGGGATCCCGACGGGCCGGTTGCGATCGCCGATGGCGAAGTCCTGGCGACCTTGGGGTCGCAGTTCCTGGGCCGGGCCCAGAAGGGGCGTGCTCTGCGTCCAGGGGGCCGGAGGCCCGGATCGCACGCGCATATATGCCGGGGCGGTGGCGAAGGAGGACGAACACCCGCCACAGCTCGTCGCCGTTAGGGGACGGATCGGATTCCTGAGGCCCACCACCAATGAAGTCCATCGCCAGTCGATCACCCGGCGGCCACAACTCGACCCTCCCTCGTATCCGCTCCTGCGATCGTGTGGTGGAATTCTCCCTACCAAGGCCACGGACACGACAGGGCCATTGGGCGTCGGCCCGACGGGTCTCCTCGCGGCCCTGGGATGTTCGACGTCCCAGCGTTCCATCCCCTTGACATGCGGGCGGCGCCCAAGCACGGGTCGCGCCGCTATCGACAGAGCCATCCAAGCAAAGAGGTGCCTGCCCGAACGGCTTGGCTGGCGTCCTTCAGCCGTGGCTCCTGTCGGTCAGGGCGATGGCGGACTTCGATCGAAAAAGGCCCAGTGAGATCCGGTCAGTCTGAGAGACCAAGCTCCACGGGATCGAACTCGACTATCTCCGGCGGCCCCTGGTTGAAATCTGTGTAACGGATCCACGTCGGCTTCGTTCGGATGTACGTGATCCCCGGCCAGCTCTCCCTCTCGCGCCCGCCGGGGAACAGCTCGAAGTACAGCTCCTTCAACCGTCGAAGCTCAGCGCCCGTGGGCTCGTCCGCGATGCCCTCGTACTGCACGGTTCGCTCCTCCCCGATCGCCGTGCCACCAACGACGAAGGCGATCCTTGGATCGCGCCGGAGGTTGTTCACCTTCCTGCTGGTGCTCTCGCTGTCGAACACGATCTCGAACTCGTCTGTCACGACGATCCCCACAACGGCTGCCTGGGCACCCCCGGACGCTGACACCGATGCCTGCACGGCCAAGGGGTGCTCGCGCATGAACCTCAGGAGTTCAGCCCTCGTCATCCGTGCCTCGGGGTCATGTCATTGCCGCAACCATACTGACAGAGGACCTCCAGACCAAGAACGGCATGTGGTCGAGACATCGAATCTCCCTCGAGCCCGCCTCCCTCTCAGGGTGGGCGGACAAGAGTCAGCCGTCCCCGGAACACGCGGGACCGATCCGGCTCTCAGCGCCAAGACTTCCGAGGGTCCTTGCGTTCCTGGGTCATCCGGCCCGCGCCCGCATCCCGCTCGTGGGGCTAGGACCGGATGAGAGGCGACGGCGCCGAGGAGGGCATCGCTGTGGATCGGGACCCACCACTTGTGTTCCACCAACCCGAATGAGCTCACGAGAATGCGAGGAACCGCCGGGATCACCTCGGAGCTGGAGGCGCAACCGGCGGGAGCATCGGCGGCGAAGGGAGTAGCGTCCGCGCCATGAGCGACGGGTACCCGGGACATCGCGAGGCCGACGTCGCGCTGCGCGACGGCTCGACCGTCCACGTCCGGCCGGCCCGCGCCGGCGACCGCGACGCCCTCCTCGAGTTCCTGCGAGAGCTCTCCCCCGACTCGCGGATGCTGCGGTTCTTCACTGGGGCCGCGAACCTGGAGTGGGCGGCCGATCGGCTGAGCGAGGTCGACCACCGCGACCGGGTCACCCTGCTCGCCACGGCCGGGAGCGCGGGCCACGTCGTCGCCCACGCCACGTACATCAAGACCGCCGCCGAGCGGGCGGAGGTGGCGTTCGCGATCGCCGACGCCCTTCAGGGCCGAGGGCTGGGCACGATCCTGCTCGGACAGCTCGCGGAGATGGCCGAGGGGAGCGGCATCCGGCTGTTCGAAGCCCAGGTCCTGCCGAACAACCGGCGGATGATCGACATGTTCCGCGAGAGCGGGTTCCCCGTCAGCATGCGCTCCGAGCCGGGAGCCGTGGTCGTCGAGTTCCCGACCTCGCTCACTCCCGAGGCCCTGGAGCGGTTCGATCGGCGAGAGCAGACCGCCGCCGTGGCAGCCATCGAGCACTTCTTCCGGCCCCGGTCCGTCGCCGTGATCGGCGCGTCTCGGAACCGCGGCGGCATAGCCGGCGAGGTCTTCCACAACCTGCTGGAGTTCGGGTTCAACGGTCCCGTGTACCCCGTCAATCCGAAGGCCGACGTGGTCCAGTCGGTGCTGGCGTATCCGTCCGCCCTCGACGTGCCGGGGCCGGTCGACCTCGCGGTGCTGGTGGTCCCGGCGCCCGCGGTGGTGGACGTCGCACGGGAATGCGCGGAGAAGGGCGTGCGGGCCCTGGTGGTCATCTCGTCGGGGTTCGGCGAGGTCGGCGAGGCCGGGCGCACCCTCCAGGACGAGCTCGTGTCGGTGTGCCGCGCCGCGGGGATGCGGCTCATCGGGCCGAACTGCATGGGCATCGTGAACACGGACCCCGCCGTCAGGCTGAACGCGACGTTCGCGCCGAATCCGCCCTTCCCGGGACGCGTCGGCTTCATGTCGCAGAGCGGCGCGCTCGGCCTCGCCGTCATCGATCGGGCCAGCGCGCTCGGGCTCGGCCTGTCGTCGTTCGTGTCGGTGGGAAACAAGGCCGACATCTCCGGGAACGACCTCATCCACTTCTGGGAGGCCGACCAGGGGACGGACCTCATCCTGCTGTACCTGGAGTCGTTTGGGAACCCCAGGAAGTTCTCCCGGATCACCCGGCGGGTGGGGAGGACCAAGCCGATCGTCGCCGTGAAGAGCGGGCGCTCCCAGGCCGGCGCCCGAGCGACGACCTCCCACACCGGCGCGCTCATCGCCGCGTCGGACGTGACCGTCGACGCCCTGTTCCGGCAGGCGGGGGTGATCCGCACCGACTCGCTGGCGGAGATGTTCGACGTGGCCTCGCTGCTGGCCAACCAGCCACCCGCGACGGGCAATCGCGTGGGAATCGTCACCAACGCCGGCGGGCCGGGCATCCTGTGCGCGGACGCCTGCGAGGGACACGGGCTGGAGGTTCCCACCCTCCCGGAGGACGTCCAGCGCGAGCTCGCCGAGTTCCTGGCCCCCGAAGCCGCGCTGACGAACCCGGTGGACATGATCGCGTCGGCGTCGGCCGAGGACTTCGGCCGGAACATCGAGATCGTCGCCACCCGCGGGGGCGTGGATGCCCTCGTCGTGATCTTCATCCCGCCGCTCGTGACAAAGGCCGAAGACGTGGGCGCAGCGGTCCGCAAGGCCGTCGTGGACCTTGGAGGGAAGATCCCGGTGCTCTCGGTGTTCATGTCGTCGACCGGGCCACCGGCCGAGCTCGGGGGGGAAGCAACCCGGATCCCGGCCTACGAGTTCCCGGAGGAAGCCGCGGCGGCCCTCGCCAAGGCGGTCGACTACGGCCGGTGGAAGTCCCAACCCGAGGGCGTCGTGCCGGCGTTCGCAGAGGTCCGTCGCGACGAGGCCGCCGCCGGCATCGCGACCGCGCTCGCCCGGGGGCCGGGGTGGCTGCCACCGGACGACGTCGCCGCGCTGCTGTCCTGCTACGGGCTGCGCCTGGCCGAATGGCGCCTGGCGAGGACCCCCACGGCGGCGGGCCGGGCGGCGAAGGAGCTCGGCGGTCCCGTGGCACTGAAGGCGATCGCCCCCACGCTCGTGCACAAGACGGAGGCCCGGGGGGTCCGCCTGTCGCTCACCGGTCAAGCCCGCGTCTCGGCGGCCGCGCAGGAGATGGCAGCGGAAGTGGCCGTGGCCGGGCACACGGTCCGGCGCTTCCTGGTCCAGCGGATGGTGGAGGGCGGGGTGGAGATGCTGGTGGGCATGGTGCACGACCCGGTGTTCGGGCCGGTCGTGGCCTGCGGCGCCGGCGGGGTGGCCGTCGAGCTCATGAAGGACGTCGCGGTTCGGATCACGCCGCTCGCCGACCTCGACGCGAGTGCGATGGTTCGATCGCTGGCCACGTTCCCGCTGCTCGACGGCTATCGGGGCGCGCCGAAGGCAGATGTCGCCGCGCTCGAGGACCTCCTGCTCCGCGTCTCCGCGCTCGTCGAGAACCATCCCGAGGTTGCGGAGATGGACTGCAATCCGGTGAAGGTCCTCTCCGAGGGCGCGGTGATCGTCGACGCGCGCATTCGCCTCGAGGTTCCGGCCCCCCCGGCCCCGCTTGCCGCCCGCAGGCCGTAGAGTCCGGGCCCAGCGCGGTCGCTGCGCGGGTCGTCGAGCCCGCCGGACGGATCACGGCCGAGGGGGCATTCGGCCCTGACGCCGCGTTCTCCGTCCGGCCACGCTGGCGGCCTGAACGAGGAGGTGTGCCATGCCGAACCGAAGGGCCGCTGACCGGGACGACCTGGAGCGAATGCTAGGGAGGGTGGGCGACGCGATGACCGCCACGGTCGTGTTCGTGACGCCGGACATGGAGCTCGGCACGGCGGCGCGGCTGCTGGAGAAGGCCGGCGTGAGCGGTGCCCCCGTGCTGGAGGAGGAGCGGGTGGTGGGCGTGGTCACGCTCCAGGACGTGTTCACGCGAATGCCCGTTCCCGACTCGAACGCGCAGACGAGCGGGCCCTTCCACCGGTGGGAGCGAACGCTGAACGAGCTCTCGCTTCGCACGGCCACGTTCGTCCGCGACGTCTGTAGCCACCACGCGCTCACGGTCAGCGCGACCGCGCCACTCGCCGAGGCGGCCTCGCTCATGGCCAAGGCCCGGGTCAACAGGCTCCCGGTCGTGGACGCGGATGGACGTCTGGGCGGCGTGATCGCCCGCGACGACGTCGTGCGGGCGGTGGCCCGCGCCTACGAGGCAGCCGCGAAGCGACGGTCCGATCGCGTCCTGGCCGCTGCGGCTACCTCCTGACGGCCCACCGTCGCACGGGCCCTCCCCGGTGGCCGGGGGGCCATGGGTTCGCTACCGTTTCCTGTCATGTCGCGCCCCGTCGATCGGCAGGCCGCCCTCCTCGAAGCCGGCCTGGCCCTGTCGTCCCAACTCGAGCTGGACGCGGTGCTCCGGCGAATCGTCGAGCTCGCGACCGAGATCACCGGAGCGCGCTACGGCGCGCTCGGCGTCCTGGGGCCCGACGGCCTGATCCGTGACTTCCTGACCGTCGGCGTGACGGACCGGCAGCGGGCCGCCATCGGCCACCCGCCCGTCGGCAAGGGGATCCTCGGCGTCCTGATCGCCGAAGCCCGTCCCCTTCGCCTCGCCGACATCAAGCAGGATCCTCGATCGGTCGGTTTTCCCCCGAACCATCCCCCCATGCGCTCCTTCCTGGGCGCGCCGGTCACGGCGCGAGGGCGCGTGTTCGGAAACATCTACCTGACCGAGAAGCAGGTGGCGCCGGAGTTCACCGAGGAGGACGAGGCATCCCTCCTGGTCCTGGCCGCGCAGGCCGGCGTGGCGGTCGAGAACGCACGACTCTACGAGGAGGCCCGCCAGCGAGAGCACCGGCTGGAGGCCATCCGCGAGGTCACGAACGCGATCCTCTCCGCCGGGGACTCGGAGGGCGTGCTCGAGCTGATCGCGCGGCGGGCCCGGGAGCTGGTGGAGGCCTCGGTGGCCATGATCGCGACCCCGGGCGAGAGCCCCGCCCACCTGATCGTCGAGGTGGCCGACGGGGCAGAGGCGGATGCGCTCCGCGGCATGGCAGTCCCCATCGAGGGCTCGGTCTCCGGCGCGGTGATCCGGTCCGGGGAGCCCATCGTGCTGGAAGACGCGTCGGCGGACCCTCGAGTCCACCTCCCCCTGATCCGGGCCGGGCACATCGGACCCGCCATGTTCGTCCCCCTCACGATCCGGGGACGGACGTTCGGCACGCTCCTCGTCGCCAACCACATCGCCGGCCGGACCTTCGACGACCAGGACCTGGCTGTGGTCCAGACGTTCGGCGAGCAGGCCGTCCTCGCGCTCGAGTTCATCCGGGCGCAGCGGGAGCTCCACCGGCTGGCCGTTCTGGAGGATCGCGAGCGCATCGCCAAGGAGCTGCACGACGGCGTCATCCAGGCGCTGTTCGCCGTCGGCATGGGCCTCCAGGGGACGGCGGGGATGGTGAAGGACCCCGACCTCGAAGCCAGGATGGAGAACGCCGTCGGGGACATCGACCGGGTGATCCGCGACCTGCGCAACTACATCTTCGGCCTCCGCCCGGGCATCCTGGCCGACCGGCAGCTCGACCAGGCCATCCATCAGCTGGCGGCCGAGTTCGAGGACCGCACGGGGGTGGTGACCGTGGTCGAAGTCGATCCGGAGATCGCCTCCGAGCTCACGGGCAAGGCCGGCGACCTCATCCAGCTGGTCCGGGAATCCCTCTCGAACGTGGGCAAGCACGCGAAGGCCGCCACGTGCCGAGTCAGCCTCCGTCGGGGAGAGGGGGGAGGGGTCCTCGAGGTCGACGACGACGGCACCGGCTTCGATCCGGACGCGGTCGCCGGGGTCGGA
>WNFU01003928.1_pt1 | contig 20868 bp, 17 predicted proteins | sample 5400121 | NCBI WGS metagenome assembly WNFU01 (sample SAMN13153360, study PRJNA577476) | soil metagenome | isolation source: 100 cm soil or saprolite under grassland replicate 1 | place: USA:California | collected 2016-06-15 | reverse complement strand
GGTCATGTTCAGCTCCAGCCCGTTGTGGGCGAGCAGTTCCACGACGGTGCGGGTGGCGGCGGCCTGCTCGACCAGGCTGGTGAAGTAGGTGAACAGGGCGGTTGCCGGGTCGGCGTCGTCGGCCAGCTTCTCAGCCTGGCCGGCGAGCCGGTCCCGTAGCTGCTTCATGATCGCCTGCAGCAGCTGCTGCTTGGTGGGGAAGTGTCGGAAGACGGTGCCGACGGCCACCCCGGCCCGGTGGGCGATCTCCTCGGTGGTCGCGGCCGGTCCGTGCTCGGCGAACACCGCCTCGGCGGCGGCCAGGATCCGGGCCTGGTTGCGGCGGGCGTCTGCGCGCATCCCGCTGCTCGGCTCGGCGCCGCGGGTGTGGCTGTCGGAGGGCGCAGGCCTGCGACCGGGTGCCATCCGGGTGTGACCTCCTCCCGGAGATAGACAAGATGAGTCTCCACTCATGATACTAATCTGAGTCGGCACTCATTCTATCTGGAGGCTGAGATGACCGGATCAGCACCGATCCTGCGACCCCGCGAGGTCTTCGCCCGCATGCAACAGCGGTGGCTGCACAACGACCCGGGGTTCCAGGAGGACCTGCTCGCCGAGGACGCCGTCATCGAGGCCCCGTTCGCGCCGGCCGGCCGACCGAGCCGCTTCGTCGGCCGCAAGGAGTTCCTCGCCTTCGCCCGGCCGGCCTGGTCGGCGTTCCCGGTCCGGTTCACCGCCTGCCGGACCCTCGCCATCCACGACACCAGCGACCCCGAGGTGATTGTCGTCGAGTACGAACTGACCGGGACTCACACCACCACCGGACACCAGGCCACGGCCGGGTTCGTCGGCGTCCTGCGCGTCCGCAACGGCACGATCGTGCACTGGCGCGAGTACCAGAACACCGCAGCCATCGCCGCCGCCCTGGCCCCGCCACCCGCCACCGGATAGAGCCGCCCACACCCGTCCGGCAGGAGGCCGGCAGCGGCCAACTCTCAGCCGGCGCCGACGGTGGCAGACGTTCCTGACTGGACCATCGCCACCGCCACACCCTGACCGTGGGCGCGCAGTTCAGGAGTCTCCGCGAACGCCCGGCCAAGCTCGGAATAGGTCTGGCGGTTCGGCGTCCACATGCTGCTCTGCTCGGCGAAGTCCTCCTCCAGTACCGCGAACACGGCCGGATCGCCCGGCGCACGCCGGCGACCAGCAGTTCCAGCAGCCGCCGCTCGATGTCGGCCGCCTTCTGCTCCGCCGCCTGGTACCGCGCGGGTGTCCAGTCCCTGGTGCGCTCCCGGATCTGGTCAAAGTACGGCCGGACCTGCTCACCGCGCCGGTCGATAGCGATCGACTCCAGCTCGGCAAGCGACTCCGGGGTCAGCCGGAACCCCTCGAACATCTCCTCCGCAGGCATGTCGGATCCTCTTTCCAGGCACGTGATCGTGACCGCGACGGTGCGCGCGAGCCGGTCCAGACGCCCACGCTCGGCGAGCAGCTGTCGATGGTGACGGCGCAGCGCCTCGACCTGGTCCTCCTCCCCGTCCACGACATCCGCGACCTCGGCCAGCCCCAACCCGACCTCGCGGAGCAACAAGATCCGCTGCAACCGCAGCAACTGCTCGTGCTCGTAGTACCGGTACCCGTTGGGCGCGACGTACGCCGGAACCAGCAGCCCGATCTCGTGGTAATAGCGCAACGCGCGGGGTGTAACCCCCGACATGCCGGCCACCTGCCTGATCGACCACCGCACTACCGCATCAACCCCCGACGAAACCGGGGCTCCGACCCGCCCCGCCACGCTAGAAGCTGCCGCTACGGCAAGGTCAAGCCCCACCCGGCCAACGGCGCCGTACAGCAGGACTGCCCGGTCGCCGGGAGCCACACCGCGGCAGGTCCGCAAAGATGAGGTGCGGCGGATCCAGCCTGCCACCCGAGCGGCGCCGGAGTACCCCGTCCGCGCCGCCAATCCTGTCCACCAGGTGTTCGACCGAGCGGGCATGAAACCGGGTAGGTGGCCGGGCCCGTCCGCCGCGCGGACCGGGCGGGCGGCTGAACCCGGTCCGCGTTGCCGCACTGTCCCGGCTGGTCCTGGTCGGTGCAGCGAGTCGTTGTGTGGGCCACGCGGACCGCGGATGATGCGCGGTACGGCTCTCGAGGAGGGGACTCTATGCTGCCGAGAACTGCCCGTATGTCGTTATGCCTGCTTACCGCTGGCGCGGCGACCTGGGCCACTGTGCTGCCAGCATTCGCCACCGTCGCATTCGCGCCGTACCAGAGTATCGTCGTCGGCTCGGCGCCAGCGTCGGTGGCGATCGGCGACTTCAACGGCGACGGGCGCAATGACGTCGCGATGAGCACCACATTCGGTTTCGACGACGCCAACGACTTCAGTGTCTTCCTGTTCGTGCAGCGGGCCACCGGGGCGCTGGCTGCCCCGACCAGGCTAGGCGCGCGCGGCCAATTCGGCGACGCGATGTCGCTGGCCGCGGGCGACGTGGACGGCGACGGCCGTACCGACCTCGTGCTGGCCACCGGCGGTGGGTTGGACGTCTTCGTCCAGGGCCGCGGCCACCGGGGCCTGGGCGCACCGACCCTAGTCCCCACCACCAACGAGGCATTCCAAACGGTGGTCGCCGACGTCGATGGCGACGACCGCAACGACCTGGTCGCCAGCACTCGCGACGGGGTGGTGCTGCTGCACAACGACGGGAACCTGGCCTTCACCGCCGCGACCGTCACCACCGACCCGCAGTGGCAGGTCGCGGTGGCGGACCTGACCGGCGACGACCGGCCGGACGTCGCCGGGTGCAGCGGGCTCAACCTGTGTACCGGCGCGGTGAACGTCTTCCGGCAGGACCTCACCGGCGGCACGACCAGTTGGCCGCAGGCCACCTACCCCGCGCAGGGCGGCGAGTTCGCCAACGGCTGCGGGCTCGGCACCGGCGACCTGACCGGCGACGGCCTGGCCGACGTGGCGCTCTCGCTGTGCGCCAACGGCCCGAGCGCGCTGATCAACGTCTTCGGGCAGGCCCCGGACGGGACGTTGGCCGCGCCCGTCGCCTACCCGTCCTTCCAGGTACCCGCACCGGTCGTGGTGGCCGACGTCAACGGCGACGCCCGCTCGGACGTGGTAACCCTGCACGAGGGCTGGCTGCAGATCGGGGTCTACGAACAGCAGCCCGGTGGCGGCCTGGCCACCGAGGAACTTTTCCCGATCCCGGGCGGGTCCGGCTTCCAACCCACCAGCCTCGCCGCCGGGGACATCGACTCCGACGGCAAGCCCGACCTGGTCTACGCCGACCTCGGCAACGGCCTGGTCATCCTTCGACAGCAGTAGGCAGCGGCGGGGTCCGGCGAGGGCTACCCGCAGCACCGAGTGGTCACGCGTGCGGCGGTGGCTTCGTTGTAGGTGCTCAGCGCGACGGTCATCGGTTGGACGAACGTGGTCCCGCCGGACCTGCGAGCGCGCCCAGACCTTGGGCACGTCCGGCCGAGGTGTCCGCGGCTAATCCGGGATAGTTCGACGTGTCCGGTGTCCGCGGGACGCCACATCCGGAACAGGCAGGGCCCGTCCGGCAGGTTGATCGTGGTCGGCAGCGGGGTGAAGCCCATCCGCTCATACAACCGGCGGTTGCGCGGTGAGGTGGCCTCGAGGTAGGCAGGCACGCCTACGGCGTCCAGGTCGGTGATCCGGTGCCGGAGCAATGCAGCGCCCAGGCCCCTTCCCTGCTGATCCGGCCGCACCCCCATGAAGGACAGGTAGTCGTGCCGGTGCTGAGGGTGGCCGGCCTCGACCAGTTCGTCCAGGATCTGCATGCGGAGCAGGTTCGACCCGCAGGCGGCGGTGAGCGGCTCCTCCGGGATCGTCGGGGGCGGCGCGCCGTGGTCGATGTGCAGCCAGAGCGCGGCGGCGTGCCCGTCCGCGGTGAGGTAGACCGCGCCGCTGGTCAGGGCGCGGTCGGTGAAGATCCGGAAGAAGTCAGGGTGGCGGCGCGCCCGATCCTCCGGATCGGGAAACAGCCAACTGGTAACCGGGTCGTTCATGAAGGCGACGCCGAGGAGCTCGGCAATGTGGAAGGCATCGGCCGGCCCGGCGCGGCGCACGCCGTCGGTGCTGGTCATGGATTGCTCTCCTCCGGGCGGCAGTGTCGACCTCAGGGCGCCGGCCGGGGCGGGCAGGGCCAACCCCCAGCCTGCGCGGATCACCACGGCTGCCGGGTACAGCACAGATACCCGCCGAGGAAGAACGTCCGGTTGCCCACCCACCGGCTTCAACCGGCCGACCGGGACAGCGTCCCACTGCGGAGAACTGCGCGGTAATCAACCGCCTCACCGCCGACCGCGGCTACGGCGACCCGGCGCCCACCCCTCAGTGCCGGCTTCGTGTCCACCCCTGACACCCTCGCGACACCGACGCCGGATCCAAACGACTTCGACGATCCGACACCACCCTCAGCGTTTACTCTTCTGCCGCTCTGCACGCGGACGCGCGCCTATGCCGCAGTACGGGTGGTGCGCGGGCTGATACCGGGTCGGGACTGTCGGCTGGCTGGTTCGGAGCGGGACGGGCTCACTCGTCGAGCCCTCGACGTGCTCGTGCCAGCCGTCTGGGCGCTCGTGCTTCCCATGCGTCGGTCAGTAGCTCCTCGACGACGTCGTTTTGCAACTTCCTGAAGTCGACGCGAACGGCGACCAGGCGCGTGCCGAACCTCTCCTCCCGGCAGGCTTCGGGCCACTCGGCCATGGCTGCCCGGATCGACTCCTCGCCGAGGGCGACATTGATCCCGTCCGTATCGAGCATGCTGGCGAAGCGGCGGCCGCGGACCCGGAACGACGGCAGGCCGCCGTGCTCATACTCCTCGACTTCGGGCAGGTCGAGCACCAACCGGCGCACCGCCTCGGCATTCATCTCAGCAGCCTACGTCGTCCCCGGTGCAGGACCCGACCGCATGATCGTCCGCTCGGACGCGCGCGCTCATGCCGCTCTGCGCGCCGACGCACGCTCTTGCTGGTGGGCGGTGGTGGTGGCCCGGCCCGGCAGCCGCCAACCGCCCCCGTCGGGGACCTGCAGGCCCACACCGTGCCGCCGATGCTGCTAGCCGTGCTGGCAGCCACCGCGATCCTGCAGGCCGCCCGCATGATGGTGATGAACCTCGGCGACCGGCGCTCGGACGCCTCGGTGAGCAAGCGCACGATCCCGGTGATCATCGGGTACGGGCGGGCTGTCCGGGTGATCGTCGGCGCGCAGGTGCTCTCCTACGGCCTGCTCACGGCGTTCGCGCTGATCGGCTGGGTGCCGTGGCTGGTCTGGCTGGCGATGATGGTGACCGTGCCGCTGTCGATGATCCTGGTGGCCCGTCTGCGCCGCGGCGACATGTGCGACCTGGACCCGGCACGGATGACACCGGTGGTCTTCTGGGCCTCCAACCACGTGTCCCTCATCGTGTGCGCCGCGATGGTCGGGGTGCTGGCCGATGCCCGGCTGCACGCCCGCGGCGGGGCGGCCAGGGAGTGGTGTGGCAGCGGGCGGGGCGGGGGGCTACGGAGTGGGGTTGGTCGCTGCGTGGATCGCCGACCAGACGCGGTGCGGGGTGGTCGGCATGTCGATGTGCTGTATTCCGAGGTGGGCGAGGGCGTCGATCACCGCGTTCTGGACCGCCGGGGTGGCGCCGATGGTGCCGGCCTCGCCGAGTCCCTTGGACCCGAGCGGGTTGTGCGGGGTCGGGGTGGCCATGTCGAGGAGGTCGAAGGCGGGCAGGTCGGTGGCGGAGGGAAAGCCGTAGTCGGCGAGGGTCACCGCGAGCGGGTTGCCGTCGGTGTCGTAGACCACCTCCTCATACAGCGCCTGGGCGATCCCCTGGGCGATCCCGCCGTGGCGTTGGCCTTCGGCGAGCAGCGGGTTGACCACCACGCCGGCGTCGTCCACGCACACCATCCGGCGGGGTGTCACCTTGCCGGTCTGGGTGTCCACCTCGACCACCGCGACGTGTGCGCCGAAGGGGTAGGTGGGACCGGGCGAGCGGAACACCGTGTGCACCTTGAGCGGCTGCCGGGCGGCCAGGTCGGCGAAGGTCACGGCGACGTCCGGCGACCCGGTCACCATCAGCGCGGCCCGTTCGCGGTCGATGACCAGGTCGTCGGGGTTGGCCTCCAGTTCCTCGGCGGCGTGCCGCTTGGCCAGCTCGACCAGTTCGCGGGTGGCCTGCGCGACGGCGGACCCGCCCAGCTGCAGGCTGCGGGAGCCGAAGGTGCCGCCGCCGACCGGGATCAGGTCGGTGTCCCCGTGCTTGACGGTGATCTTCTCCACCGGAATGCCGACCTGGTCGCTGACCAGCTGCGCCCATACGGTGGCGTGACCCTGGCCCTGCGGGGAGGTGCCGGTCAGCACCGTGGCCGTGCCGTCCGGGTGGATCTCGACGGTCGCGTTCTCCCGCGGCCCCTCGGCGTCCTCGCCGGCGCCGGTGACCTCGACGTACACCGACAGGCCGATGCCGAGGGCGGTCGGGTCGTGGCCGGCGCGCCGCTGTGCCTGGTGGCGGCGTAACCCGGCGTAGTCGGCGGCGGCCAGCGCCGCGTCGAGAGCGGCCGGGTAGTCGCCGGTGTCGTAGGCGGCCCCGGTCGGCGTGGTGTGCCCGCCGGTGAACGGCGCGATCATGTTGCGCCGGCGCAACTCGGCCGGGTCCATCCCGATCTGCGCGGCGAACAGGTCCATGGCCCGCTCGATCGCCGCGGTGGCCTCCGGCCGGCCCGCCCCGCGGTACGCCGCGACGGGGGTGGTGTTGGTGACCACGCTGCGTGCGACCGACTCCACCTTGGCAATGCCGTACACCCCCGCAGCCATCAGCCGCGTCAGCATGGGCAGGACGGCGCCGAACCGCGGGTACGCGCCGCAGTCCTGCAGGATCTGCAGGCGGTACGCCCGCACCTGGCCGTCCCGGCCGCCGCCGATGGTGATCACCTGCACCTGGCCCCGGCCGTGGGTCATTCCCACCAGGTTCTCCGAACGTGTCTCCACCCATCGCACCGGCCGGCCGAGGTGGCGGGCCAGCCAGCAGGTGAGCACCTGCTCGGTGTCCACGTTGACCCTCGCGCCGAAGCCGCCCCCCACATCCGGGGTGATCACCCGGATCTGCTCGGCCTGCCACCCCAGCCCAAGGGCCAGCCGCGCGCGGGCCAGCTGCGCCCCCTGGCTGGGGATCCAGGCGGTCAACCGGTCAGTCCCGGCGTCCCACGCGGCGGCCGCCGCCCGCACCTCCATCGGCGCCGGGGCCAGCCGGGGGTTGACGATCCGCCGGCTCACCACCACCTCGCAGTCGGCGAACAGCTCCGCGTCCAGCCCACCGTCCCCGCCGCCGCCCGACCCGCCGCCGTCCGGCCCGCCGCCGTCCGGCCCGCCGCCGCCGGGCCGGTCCGGCCCGAACCGGCATGCCGTGTTGGTACCCGCCTCCGGGAAGAGCAGCACGTGCCCGCCAACCGCGTCCTCAACCCCGACGACGGCCGGCAGCGGGTCGTAGTCCACCACCACCAGTTCGGCCGCGTCGGCGGCAAGCGCCCGCTGCTCGGCGACCACCGCCGCCACCGGCTCACCCACGTACCGCACCACCTCGGCCGCCAGCAGCCTCTGGACCATCGCCGGGTGACACATCCCGGGCGGCTGGACAGCGGGCAGCGAGCCCAGATCCGCCGCTGTCACCACGGCGACCACCCCTGGCGCCGCTACAGCCGCGGTCGTATCGACCGACAGGACCCGACCGTGTGCGACCGGGGAACGGACGAACACCACGTGCACCGCACCCATCAGCCGGTCGTCGGCGACATTATCGGTGTAGGTCCCTCCTGTGGTGATCAGGCGCAGATCCTCGGTACGCGGGACCCGGCTGCCAACGACGCTCATCACGACCTCCACCCGGATCATGCCAGCACGTAGGGTCCGAGCTACGGGGACGGACGCTGACCGCCGGCTGGCCGGATCTGCCGCGCGAAGCGGGGCGGCATCCCGGATCGGCGGCGTCAGGTTCTGGTGTACCGCGGTCCGGACGCTCTACGGCCGGCGTTGGTCTGCCCGTCCGGCCGAGCCGTTCTGCCCCGCCCGCACGCGCCGCTCCGCTTCGGTCAACGCGTCGTCGCCGGCGGTGATCTTGTCGATGGCGGCGCAGGTCGGATAGCCCTCGGCCCGCTCCTGCTGGAGCCGCCGGGCGAACTCGCCGCTGCGGATCCGCTGGAGCACCTGGATGAACTGGCGGCGCATCGCCTCACCGTCCAGCGAGAGCGTGCCGAGGAACCCGCCATAGGTGGCGGCGAGGCCGTGGCCTCTCACCGCCTGATAGAACCCTTCCTCGGCGAACCCCTGGATTGTGCGCGACATCTCGCCCGACATGTACATCTCCAGGACGAGCGCCTCGGAAGGTATGCCTGCCTCGGACCCGACCGCGAAGGCCATCTGCACAGCCATGCCGAGGTATGGTCCGACGCTCTGTTCGATGAACAGATCGAGTGTTGCCTCCTGCGCCGCGCTCAGCACCATGGCGCCGCGCCGCAGCGACCCGGCCGCGTGGGCGAGCGCCAGCAGCCGTGACCATGCATGGCCGCTGGCGTCCTGTTCGACGTTCAGGTAGGAGAGGAAGCCCTGGGCTTCCACAACGGTGCGCCGGACCTCCGCGCCGAGCATGCGCGGGGCCAGCAGCAGTACGTCGATCTCCTTCGACGGCCGCACCAGACCGAACGCGAGGACGTATCCGGACGCCAGGCACAACGCGGAGCCTGACGTCAGGTTCGGTTCGACGCACTCGGTGAACAGGTCGGGGATTACCTCATCGGGCAGCAGGAGATATACCAGCTCCGCGCCGGCGGTTGCCTCGGCCAGGCCCAGAACCTGGAATCCGTCCTCGTTCGCGAGCGTGCGGTAGTCGTCGGCGATGTTCCCGACGACGACCTCGACGCCGGCGTCGCGGAGGTTCAACGCCATCGACCGGCCAAGGTGTCCGTATCCCAGGACGGCGACCGTGCGCCCGGCCAGTCCGTTGCGGTCAGCGTCGTCCTCGCCCAGGAACCGGCCCTGCTCGTATCGCCCCATGGGCCTTCTCCCCTCGACGGACCTGCCCGATCTGTGGGTTCTCCCTGCTGACCAACGCCTGCCGGTACATGCCGCAACGCGACCCAGGCGCGGGCCGTTGGTGTTTCGACCAGGTCAGCCAGGCTGCGCCGGCGGGCTCCAGGCCAGCGCGAGCGTAAGCCGGCCGCGCGCCGCCGGGTCGTCCAGGTCGCTGCCGAACAGCTCGTGCAGCTGCGCCATCCGATAGCGCACGGTCTGCGGGTGCACGTGGAGCTCGCGGGCCACCGCCTGCCGGTCGCCCATGTGCCGCAGCCAGGCGGACAGCGTCTCGGCGAGGCGTTCCCGGGAGCCGCGCGGCGCGTCGGCGAGCGGGGCCAGCATCTGCCGGCGCAGCGCCTCCAGCAGCCGGATGTCCCGGTGCACGATGATCGCGTCCAGGTGCTCATCGACGAAGACGGGGTCGTCGGCGAGCACGCCGGTGCGCTGCAGCCGCGCGGCGATCTCGGCGATCACAGCGCTGGCCGGCAGTTGCTCCGGCGGCACCGTGGGGCCGACCACCGCGCGGGCCCCGCGCAGCAGCCGGGACAGTCGCTCCCGGCGCCCGGTGGCGACCGGGTCCGGCACGATCGCACCGAGCAGCCGCTGCCGGCGCACCGGCAGGCAGCTCGCGTCCAGCCGGTCCAGGATGGCCCGGCCCAGCTCGTTGTCCGGCTCGACCACGATCAGCGCCGCCTCCTGGGGCAGCCGCCAGCCGGCCCGCGCCGCGGCCGCCTGCACCGCGGTGCCGTCCGCCCGCCCGGACAGCAGCAGCTCGACCAGCTCGGCCCGCAGCCGCTCCCGGGTGGTCGCGCTCTCCGCCTGCTCGGCCAGGTAGCCGCGGGCGGACGCCGAGGAGAGCTGGTCGACGAAGAAGAACACCGCCTCGGCCAGCGCGGCCAGCGTCTCCGGCGGGTGGCTCTCGGGCAGCAGCGCCTGGGACAGCCGGCGCCAGGCCAGCCGGGCGCAGCTGTGGTACGTCGCCAGCAGGCTGGCCAGGTCCCGGCCCTGCCGCCAGTACGAGCGCCCGAACTCCTCGAACAGCAGGTTCTGCACGTCGGAGTCGGCCGGGTTGGACAGCCCCTGGCCGGACAGCACCTGCGCGGTCAGCCGGGTGAGCTGCCGCATGGCCGCGGCGCTCCCCAGCACCACCTCGGCGCGCTCAATGTCCAGCAGGGCGGCGTGGTCGGGTTCCTCCCGGACGAAGTACGCGCGGATGTCGTCGAGCAGGCCGGGCAGCGCCTCGACGAGCGTGGCACAGAACTGCTCCGGCGCCAAAAGCGCACCCACACGCGCGTCGGCCACCGAGCACTCCTCAGATCCGATAATGGCCTTTGTCTTCCCGTGACAATAGCGGCCGATCGCCTTACTCCCAGGTGTGAAGACCCGGCGGCAGCGCCTCCCCAATGATGGAGCCGTGCCCGGACTCCCCGTTGTCGATCAGGTCGGCCGGCCGGCCCGGCTGCGTGTCCAGGAGCGCGTCGAGAACTTCCCGGTCACGCTGCGGGTGCTGCCCAGGCGGCACCGGGGGCACCTGCGCGCGGTCTACGACGTGGTCCGGGTGATCGACGAGCTCGGCGACACGGTGGCGGGCGACCGGCCCGCGCTGCTGGCGGACTTCGGCCGGGACCTTGGCCGGCTCTGGGCGGGCTCGACCCCGCGGTCGCGGGTGGTCCGCGGGCTGGCCGGCACGGTGCGGGACACCGGGCTGACCAGGGCGCCGTTCGACGACCTGCTGCGGGCCAACCTGCAGGACCAGGTCGTGCACCGGTATGCCAGCTTCGAGGAGGTACTGGGGTACTGCTCGCTGTCCGCGGCGCCGATCGGCCGGATCGTGCTGACCGTCTTCGGGGTGCGCTCCGCGGAGGCCGAGCGGCTGTCCGACCAGATCTGCGCCGGGCTGCAGCTGCTCGAGCACTGGCAGGACATCGGCGAGGACCACCGGGCCGGCCGGATCTACCTGCCGCAGCAGGATCTGCGGGACTTCGGCGTCAGCGAGGACGACCTGGCCGCGGCGGCCGCCTCCGACCGGCTGCGCCGGCTGATCGTTTTCGAGACCGAACGGGCCGAGGCGCTGCTGGACGCCGGTGCGCCGCTGGTGCCGATGCTGCACGGTTGGGCCCGGCTGGCGGTGGCCGGCTACCTGGCCGGCGGCCGGGCGACGGCGCAGGCGCTGCGCCGCTGCCGGGGCGACGTGCTTTCGGTCCACGCCCGGCCGCGCAGGGCGGACATCGTGGTGCACGCCGCCCGCGCGCTGCGGGGAGGCCGCCGATGACCACCGCGAGCGCGGAGGTGAGCAGATGAGCACCGCGAGCCGACAGCGAGTGAGCATCGCAGGCCCGCAGGCGAGGTGCGACGTGCCGCTGGAATCCGTGGGCGGGCCGAGGAGCGGAGCGAGCGCGGAGGCGAGCAGATGAGCACCGCGAGCCGACAGCGAGTGAGCATCGCAGGCCCGCAGGCGAGGTGCGACGTGCCGCTGGAACCCGTGGGCGGGCCGAGGAGCGGAGCGAGCGCGGAGGCGAGCAGATGAGCACCGCGAGCCGACAGCGAGTGAGCATCGCAGGCCCGCAGGCGAGGCGCGACGTGCCGCTGGAACCCGTGGGCGGGCCGAGGAGCGGAGCGAGCGCGGAGGCGAGCAAATGAGCACACTGCTACTGGCCGACGCCTACGGGCGCTGCCAGCACATCACCCGCGCCCAGGCGGCCAACTTCTACTACGGCATCAGGCTGCTGCCGCCGGGCAAGCGGGCCGCGCTGTGCGCCGTCTACGCGCTGGCCCGCCGGGTGGACGACATCGGCGACGGCGACATCGGCGACGGCGGCCTCGACGGTACGGACAAGCTGGCTCGGCTCGCCCGGCTCCGGGAGGAGCTGCGCGACATCGGCGCCAGCCGCGACCCGGTGCTGGTGGCGGTCGCGGACGCGGCCGCCCGCCGGCCCATCCCGCTGGCCGCGTTCGGCGAACTGATCGACGGTGTCGAGATGGACGTCACCGGGCGGCGGTACGCGGACTTCGAGGAGCTCGTGGAGTACTGCCGCTGCGTGGCCGGCTCCATCGGGCGGTTGTGCCTCGGGGTGTTCGGCGGCCGGCCGGACCCGCACGCGGCGTCGTACGCCGACTCCCTCGGGGTGGCCCTGCAACTGACCAACATCCTGCGGGACATCCGGGAGGACCTGGCCTGCGGCCGGGTGTACCTGCCGCAGGCCGACCTCGACCGGTTCGGCGTCCGGCTGCGGCTGGACGCCGCCGGCGCGGTGGCCGACGAGGACGGCCGGCTGTCCGCGCTGATCCGGTTCAGCGCGGCCCGGGCCGAGGCGTGGTACGTCGAGGGGCTGCGGCTGATGCCACTGCTCGACCGGCGCAGCGCCGCCTGCTGCCTGGCCATGGCCGGCATCTACCGGCGGCTGCTCCGCCGGATCGCCGACCACCCGGGCCTGGTCCTCGGCCAGCGGCTGTCCCTGTCCGGTCTGGAGAAGGCGGGTGTCGCCGTCCGAGCCGTGGCTGCCCGGCGGGCGGCGGCATGAGGCACCCGGAACACCGTCGCGGTGGCCCCGCATGACGGCGGCCGTCGTGGTCGGCGGGGGGCTGGCCGGGATCACCGCCGCGCTCGGCGCGCTGGACGCCGGCTGCGAGGTGACCCTGCTCGAGGCCCGCCCCCGGCTGGGCGGGCTGACCCATTCGTTCCGCCGCGGCGGGCTGGACATCGACAACGGCCAGCACGTGTTCCTCCGCTGCTGCACCTCCTACCTTCGGTTGCTGAACCGGCTGGGCGTCGCCGACCAGGTCACCGTTCAGCCCCGGCTGCGGGTACCGGTGCTGCGCCCCGGAGCCCCGCCCGCGATGCTGTCCCGTACCGACCTGCCCGCCCCGCTGCACCTGGCCGGATCTCTGTTGCGCTACCGCGCCCTGCCGCTGGCGGACCGGCTGCGGCTGGTTCCCGCCGCGCTGGCCCTGGGCCGGGTGCCGGCCGACGACCCGGCCACCGACGGGCAGAGCTTCGGGGCCTGGCTCGCCCGGCACGGCCAGCGCGAGCGGGCCGTCGCGGCGCTGTGGGACCTGGTCGGCGTGCCCACCCTGAACGCCCCGGCATCCCGGGCCTCCCTCGCGCTGGCCGCCACGGTGTTCCAGCTCGGGCTGCTGCGCGATGCCCGGGCCGGCGACATCGGCTGGGCGTGCGTCCCGTTGCAGCGCCTGCACGGCGACCCGGCCGCGCGGGCGATCACCGCTGCCGGCGGCACGGTGCGGCCGGGCGGCAGGGTGCGCGGGCTGCGGCACCGCGCCGGCGGCGGCTGGACAGTGCTGACCCCGACGGACGAGCTCGAGGCGGACGTGGTCGTCCTCGCCGTCCCGCCGCCCGCCGCGTCCGCCCTGCTGCCGCCGGGCGCGGTCGAGCTGCCCGAGGCCTGGGCGACGCGGCTGGGCAGCTCGCCGATCGTCAACGTGCACCTGGTCTTCGACCGCACGGTGCTGCCCGAACCCTTCGTGGCCGGCGTCGGCACCCCGGTGCAGTGGGTCTTCGACCGCACCGCCCAGTCCGGGCTGCGCGAGGGGCAGTACCTGGCGGTCTCGCTGTCCGCCGCGGACGCCCTGGTGGACACCCCGGCCGCCCGGCTGCGCGACCTGATCCTGCCGGCGCTGCGGGAGCTGCTGCCGCGGGCCGGTGCGGCCGTCCTGCGCGACGCGTTCGTGACGCGGGAGCGGCACGCGACGTTCGCCCCGGCCCCGGGCTGCGGTGTGCTCCGGCCACCGGCCGCGACCCGGCTGCCGGGCCTGGTCCTGGCCGGAGCGTGGACCGCCACCGGCTGGCCCGCCACGATGGAGGGCGCCGTGCGCAGCGGGGAGGCCGCCGTGGCGGCCGCGCTGGGCAGCGCCCGCCAACCCGACCGGGAAGGAACCGCTGCCGCATGACCACCGTGCTGACGCCAACCCTGCACCGCTCCCGCGACGTCGTGGACGCCGCCCTGCGCGAGATCGTCGGCCGGATGGATCCGGCCAGCCGGGCGGCCGCGAGCTACCACCTCGGCTGGACCGGGACCGACGGCCGGCCGGCCACCGGCGGAGGCGGCAAGGCGCTGCGCCCGGCGCTCGCCCTGCTCTCCGCGCAGGCGGCGGGGGCGCCGATCGAGGCCGGGCTGCCCGGCGCGGTCGCGGTCGAGCTGGTGCACAACTTCTCGCTGCTGCACGACGACGTGATGGACGGCGACGCGCAGCGCCGGCACCGGCCCACGGTCTGGGCGGTGTGGGGCGTACCGACCGCGATCCTCACCGGGGACGCGATGCTCGCCGCGGCTTCCGAGGCGCTGCTGGCCAGCGGTTCGGTGCGCGCGCCGCAGGCCGCATTGCTGCTGGTTCGGGCCACCCGGGAGCTGATCCGCGGGCAGCACGAGGACCTGGCGTTCGAGCGGCGCCGGGACGTCACCGTGGAGGAGTGCCTGCGGATGGCCGAGGGCAAGACCGGTGCGCTGCTGGCAGCCAGCGCCTCGATCGGCGCCGTGCTCGCCGACGGGCCGACCGAGGTGGTGGAGGCGCTGGAGGCCTACGGCGACCACCTCGGGCTGGCGTTCCAGCTGGTCGATGACCTGCTGGGCATCTGGGGCGACCTGGCCACGACCGGCAAGCCGGTGCTGGCCGATCTGCGGGCCCAGAAGAAGTCGCTGCCGATCAGCTACGCCCTCGCCCAGCACGGGCCGGCCAGTGCGGAGCTCGCCGCCTGGTTCGCCGGCGACCGGGCCGACAACGAGGGGGCCGACAACGAGCTGGCCCTGCGCCGGGCGGCCGACCTGGTCGAGGCGGCCGGCGGCCGGAACTGGGCGCTGTCCCAGGCGCGGGAGCGGGTCCGGCTGGCCGAGGCGGCGCTGTCCGCCGTGCCGCTGCCCGCGCAGGTGCGCGAGGAGCTGGTGTCCCTGGCCCGCTTCGTCGTCTCCAGGGGAGTCCCGAGGTGACCAGCACGACGCCGCGCCGCCGCACCGCGGCCGTTCCCCGGCCTCGAGCCGACGTTGCGCTGCCTTCGGCAGCGGAGCGGGCGCTGGCCCGCGCGGTCGGGCACCTGTGCTCGCTGCAGGACGCCGACGGATGGTGGAAGGGCGAGCTGCAGACCAACGTGACCATGGACGCCGAGGACCTGCTCTTGCGGGAGTTCCTCGGCATCCGGCAGCCGGGGGAGACCGTCGAGGCGGCCCGCTGGATCCGGTCCCAGCAGCGGGCGGACGGCACCTGGGCCACGTTCCACGGCGGTCCGGCGGAGCTGTCCACCACGGTGGAGGCATGGGTGGCGCTGCGGCTGGCCGGCGACCCGGCCGACGCGCCGCACCTGCGCCGGGCCGAGCGGTTCGTCCGGGAGCACGGCGGGCTGGAACGTACCCGGGTGTTCACCCGCATCTGGCTGGCGCTGTTCGGGCTGTGGCCCTGGGAGGAGCTGCCGGAGCTGCCGCCGGAGCTGATCCTGCTGCCGCGGTGGATGCCGCTGAACATCTACGACTTCGCCTGCTGGGCCCGGCAGACCATCGTGCCGCTGACCGTGGTGAGCTCGGTCCGGCCGGTGCGCCCGCTGCCGTTCGGGGTGGACGAGCTGCGCACCGGGGCGCCCGCCCCCGGGTCGGACCGCCCCTGGACCTGGACCGGGTTCTTCCAGCGGCTGGACCGGGTGCTGCACGGCTACGCCCGCCGCCCGGTGCGCCCGCTGCGGCGGCTCGCCCTGCGCCGGGCCGAGGACTGGATCCTCACCCGGCAGGAGGCGGACGGGTCCTGGGGTGGGATCCAGCCGCCGTGGGTGTACTCGCTGCTGGCGCTGCACCTGCTCGGCCACCCCGTCGACTCCCCGGCGGTGCGGGCCGGGCTGCGCGGGCTGGAGCGGTTCATCATCCGGGAGGAGACCCCGGACGGCACGGTCCGCCGGCTGGAGGCCTGCCAGTCCCCGGTCTGGGACACCGCGCTGGTGGTGACCGCGCTGCTCGACGCCGGGGTGCCGGCCGACGACCCGGCCGTGCTGCGCGCCACCGACTGGCTGCTGGCCGAGGAGATCGCGGCCATCGGCGACTGGGCGGTGCGCCGGCCGCTGCTGGCCCCGGGCGGCTGGGCGTTCGAGTTCGACAACGACGGCTACCCGGACATCGACGACACCGCCGAGGTGGTGCTGGCGCTGCGCCGGGTGGCCCACCCGGAGCCGGCGAGGGTGCGGGCGGCGGTCCGGCGTGGAGTGGCGTGGACCCGGGGCATGCGCTCCCGGGACGGCGGCTGGGGGGCGTTCGACGCCGACAACACCAGCCCGCTGCCGCTGAAGCTGCCGTTCTGCGACTTCGGCGCGGTCACCGACCCGCCGTCCGCGGACGTGACCGCGCACATCGTCGAGATGCTCGCCGCCGAGGGGCTGGCGCACACCGCGGACTGCCGGGGCGGGGTGCGCTGGCTGCTGGACGCGCAGGAGGCCGACGGGTCGTGGTTCGGCCGATGGGGGGCCAACCACCTCTACGGCACCGGCGCCGTGGTCCCGGCACTGGTCGCCGCCGGGATCTCCCCGGTGCACCCGGCCATCCGGCGGGCGGTGGGCTGGCTGGAGCGGGTGCAGAACGAGGACGGCGGCTGGGGCGAGGATCTGCGGTCGTACGTGGACCGGGCCTGGGTCGGGCGCGGGACCTCCACCGCGTCGCAGACCGCCTGGGCGCTGCTGGCGCTGCTCGCGGCCGGCGAGCGCTCCACCGCGGCCGAGACCGGGGTAGCCTGGTTGGCCGCCACCCAGCGGGCGGACGGCGACTGGGACGAGCCGCAGTTCACCGGCACCGGCTTCCCCGGCGACTTCTACATCAACTACCACCTGTACCGGCTGGTGTTTCCGGTCACCGCCCTCGGCCGCTACCTGGGGGCGCGACCATGACGGCGACGGTCTGCGTCCCGCTCACCGCCCTGGGCCGCTACCTGGGGGGGCGACCATGACGGCGACGGTTTGTGTCCCGCTCACCTTCGAGCGACTGGCGTTGCGCGGAGCCCTACCGGGGTGCCGGGTGGTGCGTACCGGAATGGGTCCGCGGCGGGCCCGCGCGGCCGGCGCCGCCGCCGGGCTGGCCCGCTCGGGGGCGATCGTGGCGGGCGTGGCCGGCGGGCTCGACCCCCGGGTGCGGCCCGGGGACATCGTGGTGGCCACCGAGGTCCGGGCCGGCGCCGCGGTCACCCCGGTGCCGTCCGCGCCGCTGCTGGCCGGCGCGGTCCGCCGGCTGGGCCTGCCGGTGCACACCGGCCCGGTGATCTGCACGACAACCGTGGCCGGTGGGCCGGCCCTGGCGCGGCTGGCCGCGACCGGCGCGCTGGCGGTGGAGATGGAGGCCGCGGCGCTGGCCGAGGCGGCCGGTGGTGCGCCGTTCGCGGTGGTGCGGGCCGTGCTGGACACCACGGCACACCCGCTGCTGCGGCCGGGCACGCCGGCCCGCGCGCTGCGGGCGCTGGCCAACCTGCGGCGGGTCGCGCCGGCGGTCCGGCAGTGGGCGGCGGCCACCGGGGAGCGGCAGGTCGTGCTGGCCAGCGCTCGATCCTCGGTTCGGGTGGTCGCCGGGCAGGTCGATCTGGTGCTCGTCGTCGGATCGACCGACTCCTCCAACTCGCTGCGCCTGGTGGAGGTGGCCGCGCGCGCGGGCGCGGCGGCGGCCCACCTGGTGCAGGACGCCGGGGACGTCGATCTCGGCTGGCTCGCCGGCGCCCGGCGGGTCGGCATCACCGCCGGTGCCTCGACCCCGCCACAGCTCGTCGATGGGCTCCTCGGCTGCCTGGCCGGGCTCGGTCCGGTGACGCTGCGCGAGCCCCGGGCGGTCGGATGAGGACGTGCAGTTCACGTTACCCAGGGAGGTGAGCTGACCGTGGCCATGCCACTGCGTCAGAGCATGCGGTTGGGCGGCTACCTGCTCAAGCAGAGGCTGCTGCGCCGCGAGAAGTTCCCGCTCCTTGTCGAGCTCGAGCCGTTGTTCGCCTGCAACCTCAAGTGCGCCGGGTGCGGCAAGATCCAGCAGCCGGCCGCGTTGCTGAAGCAGCGCATGCCGGTGGAGCAGGCGCTGGGCGCGGTCGAGGAGAGCGGCGCGCCGATGGTGTCGATCGCCGGCGGCGAGCCGCTCATGCACCCGCAGATCGACGAGATCGTCCGCCGGTTCCTCGCCCGGAAGAAGATCGTCTTCCTGTGCACGAACGCGGTGCTGATGCCCAGGCACCTGCACAAGTTCTCACCGCACCGCAACTTCGCCTGGATGGTGCACATCGACGGGCTGCGCGAGCGGCACGACGCCTCGGTGTGCAAGGACGGGGTGTTCGACCAGGCGATCGCCGCGGTCCGGCAGGCCCAGTCGCTGGGGTTCCGGGTGATGACGAACACCACCTTCTTCACCACCGACACGGCGCAGAACGTCATCGAGGTGCTCGACTACCTCAACGACGAGCTCAAGGTCGACAACATGCAGATCTCGCCGGGGTACGCCTACTCCAAGGCGCCCGACCAGGAGCACTGGCTCGGGGTTGAGCAGACCCGGGCGCTGTTCCGGCAGGCGTTCGAGGGCGGCCGGCGCAAGAAGTGGCGGCTGAACCACTCACCGCTGTTCCTGGACTTCCTGGAGGGCAGGCGCGACTTCGCCTGCACCCCGTGGGCCATCCCGTCGTACTCGCTGCTGGGCTGGCAGCGGCCCTGCTACCTGCTCGACGACGGCTACGCCACGACCTACCGGGAGCTGATCGAGGAGACCGACTGGGACGCCTACGGGCGCGGCAGGGACGAGCGGTGCGCCAACTGCATGGCGCACTGCGGGTACGAGCCGACCGCGGTGCTGGCCACGATGGCCTCGCTGCGCGAGTCGCTGCGCGCCGTCGTCGGGGGATGACCGCACCCCCACAGCCGGTCCGGGTCGTGCAGGACCAGGACCCGGCCGACCAGCGTGTCGATTACGTGTTCGGCGACCTTCGCCCACGGCGGCGCCCGCCACACATCCTGCCGCGCATCGCGCCGTACCTGCGCCAGCGGGGCATCGGGTTGCATCCAGAACCCGAACGGGTCCACCAGCAGCGGCGGTGTCCCGGTGGTGGTATCCAACCCCACCACCGCCAACCCGGTACTCCGCAGCCCCGCGCCGAACCCGTGATCGTCGCCGTGGAACGACGGCGGAAGGCGGAGACACTCGGCGATGATCACCGACCTGTGGGGGATCGTCCGGTCTGGGATCGTCCGGTCTGGGATCGTCCGGTCTGGGATCCCCCCGCCCGGTCGTCCGGGGTCCCGGGGCTCGTCCGGGTCTTGGGTTCGTCGGAGACAGCGATGCGGGATGGCCGGGCGGTCGTAGGCCGGCCCTGGCCGGCCCCGATGCAGCGCCCGTACCGGACAGCGCGCCCGTACCGGACAGCCCGCCCGTACCGCCCGCTCGAAGACCGCCCCGGACCGCCTGGCCTGCCCGCAAACGGTGCGCTTGTCGCAATCGCCCCAGTGATCGCCAGCGGGCTGCCGGATCTCTCCGGTGTGGCACTGGCAAGCAACGAGGAAGCCCTGATTATGGCTACTGCCGATGAGTCCGCCCGACACGGCCGCCGTGTGGGTAACAGCAACATAGAAGACGGACAACTTGACCGTCTTGAAGCGGCGCTCAATCACGTTGCCCTTGACCTCTTGTCGGAACCTTAGCCGAACCTGCGGGCCAGCGCCCGGTAGATACCGGGCGCCATGCCGGCGAACCGGGCCGGCACGGCGAGCCAGCGCGGGACGAACAGCCGGGGCGCCCCGGTCTCCAGCGCGCGGACCACGACGGCGGCCGCGCGCTCGGGCGGCACCGGGCGCGGGAAGCGCCGGCTGTACGGGACCTGCCGGTCGCGCAGCAGGTCGGTGGTCACCACGCCGGGCAGCACCGTGGACACGCCGATCCGCTCCGCGCGCACCTCCTCGCGGAGCAACTCGGCGAAGCACCCCAGCCCGGCCTTGGTGGCCGAGTACACGCTCTCGCCGGGTACGCCGACCGCTCCGGCGATCGAGCTGACGAACACCAGCCCGCCGCGGCGGCCATCGGCGTCCGGCGGCCGGGCGGCGAGGGCGGGCAGGCTGGCCCGGGCCAGCAGCAGCGCGGCGCGCAGGTTGACGTCCACCAGCCCGGCGACGCTGGCCGCCGGCATCCGCCCGACCTCGCCCACGTACCCGATGCCGGCGTTCACCACCACGCCGTCCAGCCGGCCGTGCGTGCGCAGCGCGTGCTCGACGATGCGTTCCGCGGACCCCGGGTCGGCCAGGTCGGCAGCCAGCGAGGACCCGCCGGTGCGGGCGTCCAGCTCGGTCAGTGCGGCGGCGTCGCGCGCCACGCCGACCACCCGGGCGCCCCGGCCGGCAAGCAGGTCGGTGGTGGCCCGGCCGATCCCGCGGCTGGCCCCGGTCACCACGACCACCGCTGCGCGCAGGTCCATGTCCGCCAGACCCTAGGAGGCCTCTGAATATCGGTGTTCGTGGGGGTGATCTGGGGCCCGGGCGTGGACTGCGTCACGGGCCGGTGGCTGGCTGAGCCGGGCGGGTGGCGCGCCTGAGGCGCTGTGGGGCGGCCGTGGGGACCGGTCGGTGGCGCCGCTGGGTCGTCCGATGGCGGGGCTGGCCGGGTCGGGTGGGGGTCAGGCGAGGGTCCAGGCGCCGTTGGTGCGGGTGAGGCCGAGAGTGAGCAGGGTGCGCAGGTTGAGGGCGGCGGCTCGGGTGTGGAGCCAGGCGTTGTTCTTGGTGGTGCCCCGGTAGCGGAGTGTGACTCGGCGTCCGTTCTGGGTGGCGGTGTGGGCGATGGTGCGTTCGATGTTCGATCGGGTGGGGTAGTCCC
>WNFU01003447.1_pt1 | contig 20877 bp, 20 predicted proteins | sample 5400121 | NCBI WGS metagenome assembly WNFU01 (sample SAMN13153360, study PRJNA577476) | soil metagenome | isolation source: 100 cm soil or saprolite under grassland replicate 1 | place: USA:California | collected 2016-06-15 | reverse complement strand
CGGGGACCGAGGACCGCGACCCGCAGACGAAGCAGCGAGGCCCCGAGGACCTCTCGGTCCACGGGGCCTCTTGATGCTCGAGCTCCGTTGCGAGTGCCTGGACCCGGAATCGAACCAGGGACACGGGGATTTTCAGTCCCCATGCCTGGGCGCTCAAGGCCGCGACTTCACGTCGTTTCGCCTCGGGTGAGGCGGGGCGGGTAGCGCATGGGTAGCAGGAGGGCGTCGTTTCGCGCTTCTCGCCCCACCATTCGAGGGAGATGACCGCCATGCGGCTTGCGGTCATCTCCTCGGCTCATCCGAGCACAGCATCGAGCTGCTCCAGCCAGCTCGCCGCGGGTGCGGTCGTGCCGATGACGGGGGCGTTGAGACGCTTCCGCAGATACAGCACCCCGGCTTCCGCATCTTCGAGCCAGTCGCGGACGAGGATCTCGCGCTTCGCGAGAGTCAGCTTCCGGAACTTAGCTCCCTCGGTCGCGAGCCGCGACACCAGATGCCGTTGTGCGGCTCCGAGGTTGTTCTGGCTTTCCGCCCACGGGGGTAGGTCGGCCGCCGTCCGACCTTCGCGAAACGCCTCCAGTAGATCCTCGCTGTACGGCGTTCCGTCGGCGACGCGGCGGAGCAGCTTCGCCCCGACGAGCCGGTTCAGGTCGGTCTCGGTCTTGAACTCGCCGATCACACGGTGTGAGTAGTACTGCGGCACAGCGATTCCGAACTGTTCGTCGCGAAAGGCATTCAGGTTGAGGCGGCGCGTGCTCTGCGAAGGACCTGATGCCACATCCGTCGCTCCCACTGCCGCGCAGGCGAACCCGAACACGTCCGCGAAGTTCACGACGATCATCTCGACGCCGCCATCGCGGAACGCCTTGCTGAGGTGCAGGTATGCTCGGCGGACGGGCTCAGGAAGCTGGAACGGGTGAACGCCTACTCCAGCCTGCGCGATGACGATGTACACGCCGGCGAGACCCTCTCGGGCAGTGACGTGATCGACCAGCGAATCGAGGAACCCTGCCGGCCTGAACGCATCCTCGTTCAGCGTGGCGTCCGAGAGCGCAACGGTCGCAAGGAGCGGCTGGCCTACTTCGAGCTCAGCAGCGACCGCAAGTCCGGCATCGAGCCAGGCCGCGAGTGTCGTGCCCTCCTCCTCGCGGTCGCGGATGAGCGGGGCGGGGAGGATCACATGCGTGCAGCCGAACCCCAGCTGGCACTCGACCGCGCTCCGGCACGCCGGCTCGATGGCCGCGCCGTCGGGGGGCCGACCCGGCCACTTCGCCCCGGCAATCCGTTCGACCTCCTTCTGCCAGTCGCGGACACCCACACCGCTGTCGAACTCGGGCAGATCGGGAACCTGGAACCAGGGATGTGTCGCGAGACGACCACACGCCTTCCCGCACTTCGTGCGGTCGAGACCGGCCAAGTAGAGCTGCGGATCAATCAAGACGCGGCTCAGCTCCGGGCTCGCCTTTCTCGTGAACCGCACGTTTCCGTTCTTCTCGGCGAGGAACACCGCACCCTTAACCTCTTCGACTTCAGTTGCGAGGGTCCACTTGCCGCCGACGTTCAGCAGGAACATCACGGTCCTCCAAGATACGGGCGGAAGAACGCAGCGAGTGCCCTCGGACGCGCAGCCGAGAGCGGCGACATCATCTGGTGAACAGCACGGCAGAATGCGGCGGACAGGTCGCGGCGGAGAGCGCCAAGCGGAGCAGGCTGGACGCCGCGGGCGATCCGGCCCTGGTCGCGCCCGAAGGGATGCCCCTTCGCTGCCAGCTCGTAGAGCGTGACGCCGAGCGAGAAGGCGTCGGAGTGGATGGTGAGATCCCTCCTGCCTCGGGCCTGCTCCGGTGACATGTACCCCGGCGTCCCGACGGCGAATCCGGCACCCGTAACGCCGGAGCGGTCCAGGTGTCGCGCGAGGCCAACATCCACCAGGACGCAACTCCCGGTGGCGCTGCGGACGATGTTCGCCGGCTTGATGTCGCGGTGGACGATTCGCTTCGCCCAGAGCACGTCGACGGCGGCGCCGATGTCCCCCCCGACCTTCGCGAGCTCCTGCTCCCTAAGGGCTGGTGAGCCCTGCCCAAGCAGACCCGTTAGATCACCGCCAGTGTGCAGTTCGTATGCGACGAGGGTGACGTCCGTCCCCGTGATCCGGAGCTGCTCGGCGGCGAGCACCTTCACGAGCGAGGCGCAGTTCACCTCGCGGAGGACGTCGATCTCGCGCTGCACGCGGCGCGGGTCGTCCACCACCGTGAACAGCTTCAGCGCGGCGGGGACACCGTCAACGGTTCCACGGAACACGCTCCCCTGCCCGCCGGCGCCGAGCGCGCCATCGACGGAGTACCTAGCAGGCAGCGCCTGCCGCAACTCGGTCAGGAGGTCCGTCGGGGCCAGTCGTGTCGCTCCCGGTGAAGGTCAGCCGAGAGTACACGAACTCCCTGCGCCAGTCGTGATCTCGTGCCTTCCCGGCGGGGATCACTCGGCGAACTCCGTGCTCGGAAACAACAAGCAGGCCTACGCCCGCGGCGAGGAAGCACTCCGCGCCTTCGAGCGCGGGGTGTGCGTAGGCCTCCGGCAACGCGACGTAAGCCTCGTCGGCGTATCTGCGATACGAGGTCGCCTGCGCGAGCGCATCCCGCCACCGCAGCAGCTTCGCCTCGACAGCGACGATCTTCGTGGTGTTGAGCCATGACCGCTGGACGGCGACTCGCCCAGTCGCAGAGCACTTCAGGAGACCCAGCCGGTCGAGCCTTTTCACGATGCGCTGCGTCTTCCCGTTGAGCCCGCAGCGGCGCGTGAGCTCATCCGTCGTCGTCGCCCCGTCGCGCCGAAGCACGGAGAGGATGACGCTCTCGCCGACCGACAGGGGCTTCGTCACCGGCAAGCGCGGTTCGGCGCCGCCGAGAAGGACGACCACGTCGGCGATGCTGTCACCGACGACGACTTCCCGTTCGATGCCTCTCGGCTGAGCTCGACCCGCGAGCACGGCCGGGAGCTGGGCGCAAAGTTCGTCAACGAGGGTCGCCTCGGACGCCGGTCGGAAGTCGCTGGGTCGTAGGCGGGGCACGGGGGTCGTCGGGGAGGAGAAGATCGTTAGTGATCTTAGCCCCCTGCGCGATCAGCGGCTAGTGTTTGTCGACGTGATTCAGTTCGCACCCGTCCAGGAGCACACGCTCTCCCCAGCCACGACGTGCAGGTCGCGACCCGCGCCCACGTCCATGACGCGGCCGCAGTAGCAGACCCAGACCTTCCCGTAGAGGTCGCAGTCCCACGAGCACAGTGCGACCGGGCCGGGCTGGAGCTTCGCGAGCTCGTCCGGGCAGCCCGCCTTCGGAACGCCACCCGTGCCACACGGCTCACCGCATCGCGCGAGGACTGCTTCCCTCGTCTCGCTCTTCCACACGCGGCACGTATCCCGACCGCCGTGGGCGGCGACGACGTAACCACGGGCGTCTCGAACGCGGTCGACGACCTCGGACCCGCCCCAGAGCAGCGCGCCGGCACCGAGGACGGAGATGATGATTCGGCGCCGCTTCGTCATGATGCGTCGCGCTTCGGGAACACCAACATCCTGAGCTGCATGAACTCGAACGAATCGCCGCCCAGCACTTCAGGTGACGCCGTGACCCGTTCCTTCACCGGGAACGACTGCTCACCCTCCCAGCAGGCGTAGAGCTCCACGGGGCCGCGAGCGGTCGCCTCCCCTACGTACTTCCTCAGCGCCGCGACGGATGCACGAGCACGCGCCTCGTCATCCGCCTCCTGCAAGTTCTCCGGCATCTGGTTGTAGGCGAACCCGCAGCCGCAGCCCTCGTGCGCCCCGGCGTAGTAGACGTTCGGCCACGAGAAGTGCGCGCGCACCGGGTCATCAGCCGGCGCCTCTTCGACAAAGAACGCCGGGCTCTCCTCATGCCACGCGACGAGCGGCAGCGGGGTCGGGGCGGAGAGGTAGACGGCGACGCACATGAACTGGATCTAGTTCGAGAACACGAGGGCGGCGTGGCGACTCCCGAGCGTACCGCACACCGGCGCAACGCGAGACGTAAGAAGGAGGTGCGGCCAGGGAGAATCGGGGCACCCGTCCGCGAAGACCGGGTGCCCCGCTCCTCACCGCTCCGTCCGGCGCTTCTCCAGGATCGAGGCCAGCACCGCGATGACCGCGAGTGCGAGCTCGACGTCCGGCACGCCACCGCTTCATGGGCGTCCTCCGGCTCCCGCCGGCGCCGGCAGGTCTGGGTGATGAAGCCGGAGGGCGGCGCAGGAGACGAAGAAGCTCAGGCCGAGCACGGCACCGGCGTCGTCACCGGCGGAGTACGCCTGCGAGTCGATCTGGGCGCGAGCTCGATCTCGGCGCGGCGCGCGAGCTCGGTGCCCAACCGCTTGAGCCTCGCGAACACCGGGGAGATGGTCGAGCCCATCGCCTCGGCGGTCTCCTTGAGCGTGTGGCCCTCGTACCGGGCGGCGAGGACCGCTCGGTCGTTGGGGGCGAGGGTGTCCGCCCAGCTCGCGAGGTCGAGCGCGCCGATGATCTTGGGCGTGGGGTCCTGCGCGAGGCCGTCGGCGAGCCCGATGACCACCTCGCCGTCCTCTTCGCGCCGGAACGTGCCGTCCTCGTCCGGCAGGCCGTCGATCCGCAGGATCTCCACCCGGCCCTGGTGGAAGTTGCGCGGGTCGAGGGCGTCGCGCTTCCGCTGCCCCGACTTCACGAGCTGGCGGCCCAGGTCCACCGCCCGAAGCCGAGCGTGATGAACGAGGAGGGCGTCATCGAGCACGACGCCAAGGCGGGCCCTCCTCGCGTAGAGCTCGAACGTGAGGGCCACCGCCTTGGCGAGCCGCTCCTCCGAGTCGCTGCCGGTGATGTGTCGGATGACCGGGCGAAAGATGCCCCGGGCGACCTTGTCGGCGAACTTCTGGTTGATCTCGTTGTTCGTCATGGGACCGCTCCAGGCGCGGCCACACGACGAGCCTTGGGGGCCTCGGTGGCGCGCAAACGCGCCACCAGGCGCAGGACAAGTGCTGTTGGTCGGCAGGCAGCCCGGCGGGACCGCCCCGCCGGCGTTCCTGCCGGTGGAGGCCCGGAAGCACTCCAGACCACCAGGATTCTTATCCCGGAGGAATCTCTAGCTTTGCTCGGGTCCCGTCGGCCTTGGCTGGCGAGGTTGCAGGGCGAGTGGTGTTGCCCGCGCTGGGACGACCCCTAAACTTTCGTGAGCACCGGGTCGGGTGGGGGTCGATTTCGAGAGGTGGTGGGGGACTTTCCCCTTTGGTCGACCAGATGTTCCTTTGGCCGTGACGCCGGAGCCCCTCACGCGAGGCCCCGTCACAGGGAACCCTCTCCCCCTCCTGCGGAGGGTGAATCGGCTTTCGGATAGCCCTAGCCGTCGGCGAGGCCGCCGCCCTGCGGCGCGACGTCGATCGAGCCCGGTCGGCCCACCTGGCACCCGAACCCCGACTACCCGCACGTCGCGAAGCTGATGAAGGACTTGAAGAAGCTCCTCCGTCCAGAGCGCCCAACCCTCAAGGACATCGCCTGGGTGCTCAACGACAAGAAGCACAGGACGCTCACGGGGCGGCCGTTCACGGAGCAGAACGTGGACCGGGCCGTCGTCGCCGCAGAGCTCCTCCTCGGCAACCGCGACCTCTAGCACCCCGAACTAGCGGTATCCGACTCGCCCCTCCGGCAGCCTCGACTGGAAGCTGCGGGATGCCACGCCGTGCCACCGGCTGGACCCGCCACAACCAGGCCGGAGGCGAAGATGGTCGAGGACGAGCAGAAGACGGACGAGAAGCTCTGGGACGTGAACGACGTCGCGCGCTACCTGCGCGCGAGCAGGTCGTGGACCTACAAGGCCGCCGCAAAGGGCGCCATCCCGTCCATCCGCATCGGCGCGATGCTGAGGTTCGAACCGAACGCGATCCGTGACTTCGTCACCACCCTCGCGAGCCGGGGCGAGCGGTGACGGGGCAAAGCGAACGCAGTTCGCAGCATCAGGATAGAAGGGGAGCGTTCCTCTCCGCCCGCGACCGGCTCCGTCCGGTCAGCGTCCCCGTCTTCCGAGCGCCCTGGCAGGCAGTGAGGCAGGGGACGGTGCTGTCCTGCTGCACCAACTCGCCGGCGCGAGCACATCAGCCCCCGCGGCGCACCGGGCGCCGTTCCCGGCCGCGCTCTCGACGCCGTGCGTCCGCTCGGACCGGAGTCACGAGCCGCGCGAGGGTGGAAGACGACCCCGACCCACGACCGGACGGGCACGAGCGGGGGCGGCCGTGAAGCCGCTCCTCTCGGTGAAGCAAGTGGCCGCCATCCTCGGCGTCCATCCCAGCGTCGCGTACCGCGAGGTGAAGCGGCACATGGTCCACGCCGTCATCGGCGTCGGCGCCATCCGCGTACCGCAGGAGTCCCTCGACAACTACATCCACAGCAGGAGCAAGGAGCCCGCATGTCCCGAAGGCGCAGCGGCGACCGTCTCTACCGCAAGAAGAAGGACTCGACGTTCTACGCCTGGTTCTACGACCCCGCCACGGGGGAGCGCGTCGTCTTCTGCACCAAGACCCGAGACCGCGACGCCGCCCGAGCTCTCCTCGCCAAGGTCGAGCGCGACGCCTACGCGGCCCATGCTTCGGGTCGTCCAGCCCCGCACCGCGGCGCGACCGGCCACACCGTCGCGAACGCCCTCGACTACGCCCTGACGAGCGGCCTCAACGACGTCGCGCCGGCGACGTTGCAGTGTTACGCGACGAAGGCCGGGCACGCTCTGCGCCTCGTCGGCCAGATCGACGTGAACCGGCTCTCGATGGAGGACGTCCAGGGCTTCATCGAGACGCGCAAGGGCGAGGGCGCGCACACGAGCACCATCTACAAGGAGCTCGTGGTGCTCCGCCTCGCGCTGAAGCAGGCCCACGACCGAAAGCTCATGCGCGACGACCCGCGCGGCCTCTTCCCGAAGTTCTCCGCCGGCTACGTCCCGCGTGACACCTACCTGACCCGCGACCAGGTCACCGCCCTCCTGCGCGAGCTCGGGCCACGCCGGGTGCCCTGGGTACTGGTCGCGGTCTCCACCTCCGGCCGGCTCTCCGAGGTCGAGCGCCTCCGCTGGGAGACCAGCGTCGACGTCGCCGGCGGCTGGCTGCTCCTCCCCGGGACGAAGACGACGCTCTCGAAGCGCAAGGTGAAGATCCCGAAGACGCTCCTCGACTTCCTCACGGACAACGCCCTGGAGCGCGTGGTCGAGGCGTGGCCGAACGTCCGCCGGGACCTCGCGGCCGCGTGCCGGCGCGCGGGGATCCCCCGGGTGAGCCCGAACGACCTCCGCAGGACGTTCGCATCTTGGATGCTCCAGGCCGGCGAAACGAACTTCGTCGTCGCGAAGATGATGGGCCACTCGACGACGAAGATGGTGGATACGATCTACGGCCAGCTCGGCGACAAGAGCTTCGAGAAGGCCGCCGAGAAGTTCCCGGAGATCACCGTCCCGGAGCGGGCGCGGGCGGGTAGCGCATCGGTAGCAGAGCCGGCCCGAACCCAGAGAATCGTGAGAGCCGGGAGAACGCACGCTGCCTCGACTGGCACCGTCGATCACTCGCCCAGAAGCAGTGAGGCCCAGCGGAGTTTGCAGTCCACTGGGCCTCTCGATGTCGGACGAGTTGAAGTGCCTGGACCCGGAATCGAACCAGGGACACGGGGATTTTCAGTCCCCTGCTCTACCATCTGAGCTATCCAGGCGTTCTGCCCCACCGCGCCCTGGGGCGCAGCGGGACGGCAGTTTTACGATCGCGCGCCCCGGAACGCAAATCCGAAAAGCCCCGCCTGGAGGCCAGGGGAGCGGGCGCGGGGAAGCGGCGGGGCGAGGCTACTTGCGGCTGCCGCGGAGACCGTGCGGCTCGGACGATGGAGCCGCGGCGGCGACCTTCGCGTGGTCGAGCCGGGAGTGGACGGGCTCGTGCATCGCCATCGCGTCGGCGTGCTCCTCCTGCGAAGCGCAGGCGATCGCCGCGACGCTCTCGTGCCGATCTCTCATCTCCCGCCACAGTCGGACGCGAGCCTGGCTCGCGAGGAGTCGGTCCTCCAGCCGGTCGAACGTCGTCTCGAGATTGCGGCCCTCTGCCGCGACCCGGGCGAGGCGCACCTCTGCGTCGCGCGGCGCGCCGCAGGCGGCGGCGACGAGCGCCAACACGAGCACGAACGGCGACGCTCTCACTCGGGCCCTCCCGCGAAGGTCGGCGTACTGCCCAGCGGAAGGAGTCTGTGCACTGCGTCAGGGCCGCGGCATGTCTCGAAGCGGATACTTCCCACCCACGTGGGAGTGGCGCGCCGCCGGGGGATTCCACTTGCGGGCTACACCTTCGGGATGGCCTTCAGGACGGCCTTCCCGTCCTTCACCTCGACCTTGAACTCGACCGACTTCGCCTTGAAGCGGGTCATGAGCTCCGGGAGCTGCTTCGACACGGTCTTCGCGACGGCGTCGTACGAGAGCCGCGAGACGTCCTCGTTGCAGCTCTTCTTCGCGGCGACGTAGGCGGTGTAGAGCGCGCGGAGCTGCGCCTCGCCCATGGCTCCGGGCGGCGGCGCGGGCGCAACCGGCCGCGGCGCCGTGGTCGCCGGCTTCTGCGCGAGGGCGGGCTTCTGCGCCGCTGCGGGCTTCGCCTCCGGAGGCGGCGCGGCGGCCTCGTCTCTGTGCGCGCGGAGGCGGGCCTTGAAGATGTCGCGATGGTAGGTCCCCTCCTCCTTCTCCTTCGCGCTGCGCAGCCACATCCGCTCGTACGAGAGATAGCGCGCGTGCAGCGTCTGGATGCGGAACTTGAGGCCGGTGTTCCGCGTGAACGCCTCCTTCACGCGGAGGACGCGCTTTCGCAGCTCCTCGCGCCGGCGCACGGGCTCCTTGCGCTCGACCCCGAGGAAGTACTGCTCGTACTTCGCCTTGAGCTCCTCGAGCTCCTCCTCGATGCTCTTCGCCTCGGACTCGAGCTCGTCCTTCTCGCGCCGCGACTTCGCGATCGCGTCCTCGGACGGGGGCGGCGACTGCGGCCCGCCGGGCTTCAGCGGAGATCGGGGCGGGGGGAGGGCCACGGGGACGAGTGTATCGGCGCGCCGGTGCCGCGATCAACGTTCGGGCCCGGTGGAGGAGCCGCAGGCGCTCGCGAGCCGAGGCGCCTTAAGCCGGCGACGGGGCGGCCGCGCCCCGCCGGGCGCGCGCCTTCGTCCAGATGGCGGCGCCCACCGCGAAGATCGCGATCGACGTCCACTGGCCGACGCCGAGCCCACGGATGACGCCGCGCTCGACGTCGGCGCGGAAGAACTCGACCGTCGTTCGAAGGACGGCGTAGCAGAGGAGCCAGGTGGCGAGCACCTGCCCGTGGAAGGCCTTCCTCGGCCGGACGACGAGGACGAGGAGGAGGAAGAGGCCGAGCTCGCCGAACGACTCGTAGAGCTGCACGGGGTGGAGCGGCAGGGTCGTCGCCCGGTCGAGCGTGAGGAACTCCGTCGGGTCGGCGCGGTTCGCGAAGGTCTGGTAGGCGAGCGACTCGGGCGGGAACTTCGCCGCCCACGGCAGGTGGCCGTGCGCGACGCCGCCCCAGCAGCAGCCCGCCGAGAAGCAGCCGAGCCGTCCGAGGAAGTGGCCGAACGCGACGGACGGGATGAGGGTGTCCGCGTGAGCGAGGAAGGGCATGCCCGCGCGCCGCATGTACCACCAGGCCGTGAGCGCCGCGCCGATGAACCCGCCGTAGAAGACGAGCCCGCCCTCCCAGAAGGCGAAGATCCGGGGGATGCGCCCGAACGCCGTCGTGGCGAGCGCGTGCGCGCCGAAGTAGTCGTCCCAGTTCACGAGGATGAAGTAGACGCGGCTCCCGACGAGCGCGGCGACGAGCACCCAGAAGGCGAGGTCGGCGATCCGCTCCGCGTCCTGCCCGCGGCGGCGCGCCTCGCGCTGCGCGAGCCAGATGCCGACGAGGAACGCCGACGCGATGAGGAGCCCGTAGGTGTGGAGCGGCAGGCGGATCTCGCCGTCGAGGATCCCCGCCTTCCAGAGCGCCCCCGCGACGGCGGCGAGCACCGCGACGGTGACCCCGTCGTCCTTGAGCGCCGCGGCGAAGCTCGTCCTCTCGCCCTCTCGCCGCGCCCGCCGGACGTAGGCGAAGGCGCGCAGCGCCGCGATGAGGACGACCGCGAGGATCGCGGCGAGCTTTCCGAAGCCCGCCGGAACGACGATGTGGAACAGGACGGGGAGCATGGCGCCGGGCGCCGGCTAGGCCGCGCCCTCCTCCTTGTCGCGCGGCAGGGCGAGCGCACGCTCGGCGCCGCCGGGGTGGATGATGAGCATGGCGACGCCGACGACGATGAGCGAGTCGGCGAGGTTGAAGGTCGGCCAGCGGATGTCGGGACGGTTCCACCAGTACCACTCGACGAAGTCGATGACGTACCGCCGCGCGAGCCGATCGATGAAGTTCCCGACCGCGCCGGCGAGCACGAGGGCGAGCGCCACCTGGAGGAAGCGCTGGTCCGCGCGGAGCCGCCGGTAGTAGTTGAGGATGAAGACGACCGCGCACACCGAGATGACGGTGAAGAAGAGGTTCCTGAAGTCGGGCGAGAACCCGCGGAAGAGCCCCCAGGCGGCGCCGGGGTTCTCGACGTAGTTCATGCGCCAGAGCGGCCGCCACACGTAGTACGGGTCGGTCGCGAGCGGCTCGAGGTGCTTGTAGCCGTAGAACCCGCGCACGCGCTCGACGACCCCGTTGTCCCCCGCCCGATCGAACACGGTCGTGAGCCGCTCCACCGCGAGGAACTTCGTCCACTGGTCGAGGGCGACCAGCGCGATGAAGAGCGCCGCGAGGAGCGCCCACCTCGAGCGCCCGCCCGTCATGCGAGGGCTTCCGCGCACTTGCCGCAGATGGTGGGGTGGGCCGGGTCCTTCCCGACGTCCTCGGCGTAGATCCAGCAGCGCTCGCATTTCACGCCCGGGGCGCGCGCCACCTCGACGGAGAGCGGGCCCTCGGCGAGGACGACCTTCGAGACGATGAAGAGCGCGGGGAGCTCGGCCCTCGCCTCCTCGAGCAGCCGCAGCTGCTCGCCCTGGGCGCGCACCGTCGCCATCGCCTCGAGCCCCGAGCCGATGAGCTTCGCGCGGCGCGCCTCCTCGAGCTTGCCCTGCACGACCTCGCGCACCTCGAAGAGCCGCCCGTAGCGAGCCTCGAGCGCGTCGGCGTCCTTCGGGCGCGGACGGGCGGGGAGCCCGGCGAGGAAGACGCTCGTGCCGGCGCGCCCGGGGAGGTGGCCCCAGGCCTCGCTCGCGGTGAACGAGAGGACCGGCGCGAGCAGCCGGACGAGGTCCTCCGCGACCGCGTGCAGCACCGTCTGCGCCGAGCGGCGGGGGCGTCCGTCCGTCTTCCAGGTGTAGAGCCGGTCCTTCACGACGTCGAAGTACAGGGCGGAGAGGTCCACCGCGCAGAGCTGCATGGTGGCGTGATAGGCGACGTGGAACTCGTACCCCTCGTACGCCGCCTTCACCTTCTCTCCCCAGGCGGCGAGCTTCGCGAGCGCCCAACGGTCGAGCGGCATGAGGTCCGCCTCGGCGACCGCGTCCTTCGAGGGATCGAACCCCTCGAGCGCGCCGAGCGCGTAGCGGATCGTGTTGCGGATCTTGCGGTACCCCTCGGCGAGCCCGGCGACGATCTCGTCACCGATGCGGACGTCGTCGCGGTAGTCCGCGGCGGACACCCAGAGCCGCAGGACGTCGGCCCCGTACTTCTTCATGATCTCCTCGGGCGCGACGGTGTTCCCGAGGCTCTTCGACATCGCCTTCCCTTGGCCGTCGAGGACGAAGCCATGGGTGAGGACCGCGCGGTAGGGCGCGGCGCCGCGGATCGCGACGGCGGTGAGGAGCGAGGAGTGGAACCAGCCGCGGTGCTGGTCCGAGCCCTCGAGGTAGAGGTCGACCGGGACGCCGAGCCCCTGCGCCTCGGCGACGGCGGACCACGACACGCCCGAGTCCCACCAGACGTCGAGGATGTCCTGCTCGCGGCGGAAGACGCTCTTCCCGCACTTCGCGCAGGAATGACCCTCGGTGAATGCGGAGGGAGGGCGCCGGTACCAAGCCTCGATCCCCTCCTGCTCGAACGCCTGCGCGACCTTCTCCATCACGGCGGGCGAGACGAGCGGCTCGTCGCACGCATCGCAGTAGAAGACCGCGATCGGCACGCCCCAGGTCCGCTGGCGGGAGAGGCACCAGTCGGGCCGGTTCTCGATCATGTTGTAGATGCGGTCGCGCCCCCAGTGCGGGATCCACCGGACGCGGTCGATCTCCTGGAGCGCCGTCTGGCGCAGCCCGCCCTTGTCGAGGGCGAGGAACCACTGATCGGTCGCGCGGAAGACGACCGGGTGGTGGCAGCGCCAGCAGTGCGGGTAGCTGTGCCGGAGCTTCGCGCCGGGATCGGAGAGGAGGTGGCCGGAGGCGTGGAGGTCCTTCACGATCTCCGGGTTCGCTGCGAAGATCTCCTTCCCCGCGTACCTTCCGGCCTCGGTCGTGAAGCGCCCCGCGCCGTCCACCGGGTTCAGGATCTCGAGCTTGTAGCGGAGCCCGACCTCGTAGTCCTCCTGCCCGTGACCCGGGGCGGTGTGGACGAGCCCGGTGCCGGCCTCGAGCGTCACGTGCTCGCCGAGGATGACGGGGCACTCGCGCTCCATGAACGGGTGGCGGTAGCGGACGCCCTCGAGCGCCTTCCCCTCGAGCGTGGCGAGCACGCGCTCGGGGTGCGAGAGGTGGGCGGCCGCGGCGGTCCCGCCGCCGCCCGTCGCCGCCTCGTGCGCGGCCGGAGAGTGCGGCACCGGTGCGCCGTCCATCGCGAGCTCCCCCGGCGCGACGTCGGCGAGGAAGCGCGCGAGGAGGTCCTTCGCGACGACGACCACCTGCCCGTTGAGATCGTAGGCGACGTAGGTGAACTCGGGGTGGGCCGAGACCGCGAGGTTCGCCGGGAGCGTCCACGGGGTCGTCGTCCAGATGACGAGCCGCGCCTTCTTCCCCGCGAGCTTCGGGTCGGGGAGCGCGCCCACGATGTCGAACGCGACGTAGATCGAGGGCGAGGTGTGGTCCTCGTACTCGACCTCCGCCTCGGCGAGCGCGGTCCGGTCCGTCGTGCACCAGTAGACCGGCTTCTTGCCGCGGAAGAGGAAGCCCTTCTCGGCGACGCGGGCGAGGGCGCGGACGATCGCGGCCTCGTAGCCCTTCGACATCGTCTCGTAGGGCGCGTCCCACCGCCCGAAGATGCCGAGCCGCTTGAAGGAGTCGCGCTGCCGGCCGATCCACTTCGTCGCGTACTTCCGGCAGGCCTCGATGATCGCGGGCCGGTCCATCTCGCGCTTCTTCGAGCCGAGCTCCTTGTCGACCTTGAGCTCGATCGGGAGACCGTGGCAGTCCCAGCCCGGGATGTAGTCCGCCACCTCGCCCTTGAGGTTGCGGTACTTCACGATGACGTCCTTCAGGATCTTGTTGAGCGCGTGGCCGATGTGGATGTCGCCGTTCGCGTATGGCGGCCCGTCGTGGAGCACGAACTTCTTCGCGCCCGGGCGCGCCGCGTTCTGCGCGACGAGCCGCTCGAACACCTTCTGCTCCTCCCACTCGCGCAGGATCTCCGGCTCCCGCTGGGGGAGGTTCGCCTTCATGGGGAAGCCGGTCTTCGGGAGGTGGATGGTCTCTTTGTAGTCCACGGTCGCTTTCACCTCGGAAAGACGAGGGTTCTAGCAGCGCGAGGGGTGGGGATCAACGAACGTGCTGCGGCTGCCTGCCGGGCCGCACCTTCGTTGCGGCGCGCGCCGGGCGCCGATAACCTCGGGGCCATGCCGCCCGCGGTCAAGAAGGGGACGCGCCGGAAGGACGGGCGCGCGAAGGTCCGGACCCCACGGGGGAACCGGCTCGGCGTCGTCATCCTCTCGCGCAATCGCAAGCTCTACTCGACGCGCAGGCTCGTCGAGGCGGCGAAGGCGCTCGGCCACGCGCCGCGCGTCCTCGACACGCTCCGCTGCAACATGGTGGTCGGGCGCGACCTGGCCCGGATCCTCTACCGCGGCGAGGAGATCCTCGCGGACGACGTGCACGTTGCCATCCCGCGCATCGGCGCGTCGATCACGGGCTACGGCCTCTCGGTCGTGAACCAGCTCGATCTCATGGGCGTCCCGGTGTTGAACGCCGCCGTCCCGATCGCGCGCTCGCGCGACAAGCTCCGCGCGCTGCAGCTCCTCTCGCGCTTCGGCATCGACATCCCGCGCACGGTGATGTGCCGCTACCGCGACGAGGTGGAGGGCGCGGTGCGGATGGTCGGCGGGCTCCCCTGCATCATCAAGCTCATCCAGGGGACGCAGGGCGTCGGCGTCATGATCGCGAACACCGAGGCCGAGGTGGCCGGGATGCTCGATACCCTCTGGACGCTCGGCCAGGAGATCCTGCTGCAGGAGCTCGTCGCCGAGTCGCGCGGGAAGGACGTGCGCGCCCTCGTCGTCGGGGACCGCGTCGTCGCCGCGATGCGCCGCACGGCGCGCGCGGGCGAGTTCCGCTCGAACATCCACCGCGGCGGCGTCGCCGAGGCGGTGGCGCTCGAGCGCGAGTACGCAGAGGCGGCGGTGAAAGCGGCGCGGGTCATGGGGCTCGAGGTCGCGGGCGTCGACATGCTCGAGGCGCGCACCGGGCCGAAGATCATGGAGGTGAACTCGTCGCCTGGCTTCGAGGGGCTCGAGGCCGCGAGCGGCGTCGACATCGCGACGCTCTACGTGCAGCACGCCGTCGAGTACGCGCACGCGCGCCTCGCGCGCTCCGTCGGAAGCCACCTCGTCTAAGCAGAGCAGCCGGCCAGGCGAGCGTCCGTCCCTCGCCCTGGCAGGGACCCCGCCGCTACAATCGGGGCGTGCCGCCCCGCATCGCCTCCGCCGAGCCGGTCTCGCTCGTGCTCTACGAAGACCCGCTCTCGCCCTGGTGCCTCGTCGCCGAGCGACGCATCCGCGCCGCGCTCGACGACGTCCCCGGCGCGTTCGCGCCCCTCCGGCTCGAGCCGTTCCCGCTCCGCGCCGAGCCGCGCGCGCTCGGCGTGCGCGAACGACGCGCCCTCGTGCGGGCCGCGCGCAAGGCGGCGCGCGAGCCCGAGGCCGCGGGGACGACTCCCGACCTGTGGCTCTCGCGCGACGCGCCGCACTCGACGCTCCCCGCGCTCGCCGCGCTCGTCGCCGCTCGGCTCCAGGGGCCGGCGCGCGAGGCGGCGCTCCGAGCTGCGCTGCGCGACGCGGCGCTCGTTCGCGGCATCGACGTGACGCGCCGTGACGTCCTCTTCGAGCTCGCCAGCGCCGCCGGCCTCGACGTCGGGAAGTTCGAGACCGCGCTCTCCGCCCCCGCGACCGAGAAGCGCGTGCTCGAGTCGTTCGACGAGGCGCTCGGCATGGGCATCGCGTCGTCCCCTGCGCTCGTCCTCGCCGACGAGTGGCTCGTCGCGGGCGTCCGCTCGACGGACGAGTATCGCGGCGTGCTCCGGCGCTACGCCGCCGCGCGGCTCGGGCTCCAGAGCCTCCGTGTCGTACATTGACGCCGTGCCGCGCCGTCACGGCGTGCCGGCGGCGCGCCACGGCGCGCGCCGGTAACCCCGTGCAGACGCATGCTTGGCGCCGGCACGTCCGCTGCTAACATGCGGGAGGTCCGGGGCGCCTTTCGGCCGCCGGTGAATTTCCCCGCCGCCGCGCCGTCGGCACGGTGCGGGTCCCGCCGCTCGAGGAGACGCCGATGAAACGCCTTCTGTCGCTCCTGCCGCTCGCCGTCGCCGGCTGCATCGTCGTCCCGGCGAACCAGGGCCGGCCGGTTGCGTACCAGCCCCCGCCCGAGATCCAGGAAGCCCCGCCGCCCGCGCCGACTCAAGTCTGGTACTACGGCGAGCACTTCATCCCGGATCGGCTCGGCGGCGGCTGGTGCTACGACCAGGCCGCCCACGTCCACGATTACTACCCGGACCAGCCGAACACCTACGTCGTGGACGGCGGCTACTACTACTACCGGGGTCCCCTCGTCTTCACGTACGTCGAGGGCCACCCGCTGCCCGGCGGCGGCTGGTGCACGCTGCGCGGCCCCCACACGCACGACTACGCGCCGCCCCCGATCCGCGACTTCGAGTGGCGGCGCGGGCGAGGCTGGGCCTACGTCGGCGCTTACCATGCGAAGCGCCCGCCGCCCCCCGCCTACTGGCCGGTTCGCGCGGCGCCGCAGCAGCGCGGGATCGCTCCGCGCGCCGATCCGTATCAGGCCGGACGGCCGCTCCTCCCGCAGCCCGGCGGCCAGGCGGCGCCCGTCCAGCCGCCGCGGCCAGATCCCTACCAGCCTGGCCGGCCGCTCCTCCCGCAGCCCGTCCAGGCGCGCCCGGATCCGTACCAGCCCAGCCGGCCGATGTACCCGCAGCCTGCCGCCCAGCCCGGACCGGCACCGTTCCAGCCGGCGCCCGCGGACCACTCGCCCGGCCACAGCGGCGACGCCCCCGGCCACGGCAACGTCCCGCCGGGCCACGGCGGAACGCCCCCCGGTCACGCGGCCCCCGCGCCGCAGCCGGCTCCGCAGCCCGCACTGCAGCCGGCGCCGCTGCCCGCGCCGGGCCGCAGCGGCGACGCCCCGGGGCACGGCAACGTCCCGCCGGGCCACGGCGGAACGCCCCCCGGCCACGCGGCCCCCGCCCCTGCGCCCGCGCCCGCGCAGCCTCCCGCCGCCGCACCCGCTCCGCGCGACGACCGCAGGGAGCGCAAGGACGACAAGGACAAGAAGAACGACAAGAAGGAAGAGAAGTCGAAGGACAAGGACAGCTTCCGGGACAAGATGTTCCGTCATTAGAGGCGCATCCGCGATCGATCGAGGGGCCGCCCGCACTCCGGGCGGCCCCTTCGCTTTTCGGGGCGGGTGTGAGCCTCGAGCGGGAGGTCACGCAGCTTGCGGCGTAGCGCGACGGTGATAGCGTCGAGCGCGCATGAGCCCAGTTCTCACCGCGGCGCTGCTCATCGTCGGCCTCGCCGTCTTCGCCTTCACGATGCTCCGCCGGATCGCGCCGCTCGGCGCCCTCCGCCGCGAGGTCCGCATCGACCGGATGGGCGAGCGGATCCGGCGCCTCCTCGCCTTCGGCTTCGGCCAGAAGCGGCTCGTCGATCCCGAGGAGCGGGTCCCCGGCGTCCTCCACGTCCTCATCTTCGCGGCGTTCCTCGTGCTGGCGCTGCGCACCATCACGCTCTTCGGGATGGGCTTCTCGGAGACGTTCCACCTGCCGTTCCTCTCCGATCAGTCGACGCTCGGGCGCGCCTACCTCTTCGTGAAGGACGTCGTCGTCCTCGGCGCCCTCGTCGGCGTCGCTGGCTTCCTGTGGCGCCGCCTCGTCACGAAGCCGGATCGCGTGACGCTCTCCAGGGAGGGCGTCGTCATCCTCTTGTTCATCGCCGGGCTCATGGTCACGGAGATGGCGTTCGACGGGGCGCAGCACGTCGTCGCGCTCGGGCGGGCGCCTCGGGGAATCGTCTACCTGGCGGAGGGTGTCCGCGCGCCGGACCGGCCCGTCTACGACCTGCTCGCGCCGGCGCGATCGCTCGCCGTCCTCGCGTACGCGTCGGCGGGCGTGAAGGCGGGCACGCTCTCCCTCGACACGGTCGCCCTCGTCGGCGCGATCTCATTGTGGCTCCACCTCGCCCTCATCCTCGTCTTCCTGAACGTCCTGCCGTACGGGAAGCACTTCCACATCATCACCGCGCTCCCGAACGTCCTCTTCGCGCGCCTCCCCCCGGCGGCGGCGCTCCGCAAGCTCGACCTCGAGGCGGAGGATGTGTCCTTCGGCGCGGCGACGGTGAAGGACCTCTCCTGGAAGGAGGCGTGGGACGTCTACAGCTGCACCGAGTGCGGTCGCTGCCAGACCCACTGCCCAACCTACGTGACCGGGAAGCCGCTCAGCCACAAGGAGGTGAACCGGGCGATCCGCCACCACCTCGCGGCGGTCGCGCCGGACCTCACCGCGGTCGCCCGCGCGAAGGACCCCGCCGCGCGGGAGACGGCGGCGGCAAAGCTGCCTCGCATCACTGAGGTCATCCCGCCCGAGACGTTCTGGGCCTGCACCACCTGCGGCTGGTGCGAGACCGCCTGCCCGGTCCTCATCGAGAACGTGCCCCGCTTGGTCGACATGCGCCGCCACGACGTGCTCGTCGAATCCGCCTTCCCCGACGAGGCCTCCCGCGTGTTCAAGGGGATCGAGACCCAGGGGAACCCGTGGGGGATCGGCTCGAACAAGCGGACGGACTGGTGCGAGGACCTCGCCATCCCGCGCGTGGGCGACGGCGAGTTCGAGTGGCTGTTCTTCGTCGGCTGCGCGGGCGCGTTCGACGACCGGCAGAAGAAGGTCTCGCGCGCGATCGTGAAGATCCTCCGCGAGGCGAAGGTGTCGTTCGCGATCCTCGGCGAGGAGGAGACCTGCACGGGCGACGCCGCGCGCCGGCTCGGAAACGAGTACCTCTTCCAGACGCAGGCGCAGTCGCTCACCGAGACGCTGAACGGCCACGGGGTGAGGAAGATCCTCGTGCAGTGCCCGCACTGCCTCAACACGCTCGCGAACGAGCTCCCGCAGTTCGGCGGGAAGTACGAGGTCGTCCACCACGCCGAGCTCGTCGCGAGGCTCGTGGCGGACGGCAGGCTCTCGCCCGGGAAGGCCGAGGGGCTCGGGCAGGTCACCTTCCACGACCCGTGCTACCTCGCGCGCTGGAACGGGATCACCGAGCCGCCTCGCGACGCCCTGCGCAGCGCCGGCGCCGAGCTGACGGAGATGGCGCGCAACCGCCGCGAGGGCTTCTGCTGCGGCGCGGGCGGCGGGCGGTTCTGGCTCGAGGAGAAGCTCGGGACGCGCGTGAATCGCAACCGCGCCGATGAGGCCGTCGCGACGCTCGGGCCGGCGGGCGGCGTCGTCGCGACCGCCTGCCCGTTCTGCCTCACCATGATGAAGGACGGGCTCGCGGACGCCGGGAAGGAAGAGACCGTCCGCGTCCTCGACGTCGCGGAGATCGTCGCGCTCGGCCTCCCCGCGCGCGGGGGCTAGCGATGGCGCGGCTCCCCCCGCCCGCGCTCCCGGCGTTCATCGCGCGGGCGCTGCCGTTCGATCGCAGCCTCGTAGAGGTCGCAGGGCTCCGCCTCCACGTGATGGAGGCGGGGGGCGGCCCCACCGCCGTGCTCCTCCACGGGAACCCGACCTGGGGTTTTCTCTGGCGGAAGGTGGCCGCGCCGCTCGCGGACGCCGGGCTCCGGGTCGTGATGCCGGACCTCGCAGGCCTCGGCCTCTCGGACAAGCCGCGCGACCCGTCCTTCCACACGCTCGAGAACCACGCTCGGTTCGTCGGCGCCCTCCTCGACGCCGTCGCGCCCGGGCCGCTCCTACTCGTCGTCCACGACTGGGGTGGGCCGATCGGCCTCGCCGCGCTCGCCGATCGGCCGGGCCGGCTCGCCGGGCTCGTCGTGACGAACACGGGCGTCGGTCCGCCACGGCCCGGCGGCCGGGGGACCCGCTTCCACCGCTTCGCGAACCTCCCCGCCGTGTCCGCGCTCGCCTTCCGCTTTCTCGGCTTCCCGCAGAACGCGCTCTGCCTTGCGCAGGCCGATCGCTCCTCGATCGCGGGCGATGTCGCGCGCGCCTACCGCTGGCCCCTCCGGCGGCTCGCGGATCGCACGGCGCCGCTCGCGCTCGCCCGGATGGTCCCGATCCGCGAGGACCACCCCTCGGTCGCGCCGCTGCGGCGCGCGCACGGCTTCGCGACCGCGTTCGCGGGGCCCGCCGCGATCGTCTGGGGCGAGCGCGATCCGGTGATCGGCCGCGCGCTGCGCGGCGTGGCCGAGGCGCTGCCGGGGGCGCGGATCACGAGGGTGGCCGCCGGCCATTACCTGCAGGAGGAGACGCCCGGGCCGATCTGCGACGCGGTGCTCGACGTCGCGCGCCGGGCGCGGCTCGTGTAGCGAATCCCGCTGCACGGCCCGGCCGGGACCCTTCGGCGGCGACACCCCCGTTCACGCTTCTTCACGCGGGCGACGCGCGCGCGCAGCGCCTGCGCAGCACGATCCCGCCTGAACCCGAGCCTCAGGAGGCCTCCCCGTGTCCTCGTTCCTCTCCGGCGCCCTCGGCGCCCTCACCGTCCTCGTCGCCGCCGCCTTCGCCCGAAAGGCCGCGTGGCGCCGCTTCTCCCGCCGCGGCGCGTTCGGCCCGCGCCGGCTCCTCCGCCGGATCGGCGCGACGCCAGAGCAGGAGCGGGAGGTCCTCGCCGAGACCGACGCGCTCGCCGAGGTGTTCGCCGCGCTCCGGCGCGACGCGGGAGCGCTCCGCGGCGACCTCGCGGATCTGCTCGCCGCCCCTGCGCTCGAGCCATCCGGGGTCGCGGCCGCGCTCGATGCCCGCCTCGTCCGGACGTCGGAGCTCCGCACCCGGCTCGCCGAGGCGGTCGCGCGCGTCCACGCCGCGCTCCGCCCCGAGCAACGCGCGCGCCTCGCGGCGCTCGTCCGCGAAGGTCCGCACCGGCGCTGCGGCGGCGCGAGGCACGCGCACGCGTAGCGCACGCGGAGCGCCTCCTCACCCCGGCCCTCTCCCCCGGTGGGGGAGTGGGGGCGTATGCGTACTCGCAAGATCTCCTCCGCCCGCGACGCCGGGGAGAGGCGGGCGTCGTGCGCGACTCTCGTGAAACTCCCTTCTCCCCGCGAAGCGGGGAGAGGGTCGGGGCTCATGATTCGTCACAACTCCACCGCGGGAGGGGCCGTAGGCCGAGCGGGTATGCGCGAAGGGGACGAGCCCGAAGGTGAACGGGTTCGGGCAACGAGGAGTGCGGCGGCCGAGGCGTGCCTGCGAAGAGGGAAGCGCCGTGACAAG
>WNFU01003892.1_pt1 | contig 20878 bp, 10 predicted proteins | sample 5400121 | NCBI WGS metagenome assembly WNFU01 (sample SAMN13153360, study PRJNA577476) | soil metagenome | isolation source: 100 cm soil or saprolite under grassland replicate 1 | place: USA:California | collected 2016-06-15 | reverse complement strand
ATTCTTCGCTTCGGCTTCACGCAATGGCGGTTGTGCAGCCATGTTGATTGCCTTGCGTCCAACCTGGGTTTTATCCTTCACAGGACAGACTTCCACGCACAAAGTGCAACTCGTACAATCTTCAGGTGCAACCTGTACGGTATACGCGTAACCCTGTGAGAATTCCTTGAATTTCGAGGGCATGTGCTTGAATGTTTCCGGGGCGCCTGCAACGAGCTTTTCATCATAGACTTTATGTCGTATTACAGCATGCGGACATACCATGACGCATTTGCCACACTGGATACACAAGTTCTCATCCCAGACAGGAATTTCTAGAGCAATATTGCGCTTCTCCCATTGGGTTGTTCCAGTTGGGAAGGTACCGTCGACGGGGAAGGCAGAGACAGGGATGTTATCGCCATTGGAGCCGATAATCTCCCCAAGCACATTGCGGACAAATTCCGGTGCTTCGCTCGGGACCGATCGCCGGCGCGTGGTCTTGGAAGTGATCGACGCTGGAACTTTGACTTCATAAAGATTCTCAAGTGTGCGATCTACTGCCTCAAAGTTTTTCTTGACAACGGCTTCGCCGCGCTTGCCATACGTCTTTTCAATGGCATGTTTGATTTCTGCAATTGCAGATTCACGTGGCAGGATGCCACTAATGGCGAAGAAAGCTGTCTGCATGATGGTATTCATGCGTCCGCCCATGCCTGTTTTTTCCGCGACTTCATAGCCGTTGATCACATAGAACTTGAGATTTTTCCTAAGGATATCCTCCTGAACTTCGCATGGTAGCTGATCCCAAATTTCATTCGGGCCATACAAGCTGTTCAGAAGGAAAATACCACCTGGTTTGGCATACTTGAGCATATCTACACGTTCAAGGAAGCTGTACTGATGGCAAGCAACAAAGTTCGCCTCATTCATCTCGATGAGATACGGTGCGCGGATGGGCTTCGAGCCGAAGCGCAGGTGCGACATCGTCACGGTGCCGGACTTCTTCGAGTCGTAATAGAAGTAACCTTGGGCGAAGTTATCGGTTTCTTCGCCGATAATCTTGATTGAGTTTTTGTTTGCGCCGACTGTGCCGTCTGAACCAAGACCGAAGAAGACGCAACGGATGGTCTCTTCAGGCTCAATTTTGAAGGATTCATCCACTTCCAGGCTGGTAAAGGCGACATCATCATTGATGCCCACAGTGAAGTGATTCTTAGGTTCGGGTTTGTTCAATTCATCCAGCGTGGCTTTGACCATTGCCGGCGTGAACTCTTTCGATGAAAGTCCGTAACGTCCACCGATGACTTTTATACCAGGGCGATTTCCTTCAACAAGCGCATTTATGATATCAAGATAAAGCGGCTCTCCGGAAGTGCCTGGTTCTTTTGTACGGTCAAGCACGGAGATGGAGTTTACACTTTTTGGTAATGCGTCGCCGAAATGCTCCAGTGAGAAGGGACGATACAGTCTTACACATACCGCGCCAACTTTTTCGCCTCGCTCAGCCAGATATTTGACTGTCTCTGCGGCTGTCTCAGCACCGGATCCCATGATTACTATCACTCGCTCCGCCTCGGGATGACCAATGTAATCGAACAGGTTGTACTGACGCCCAGTGACTTGGGCAAATTTGTCCATAGCCTCCTGGACAATGCCGGGAGTTGCCTTATAGAACGGATTGACAGCCTCGCGCATTTGGAAGTAAACATCCGGATTCTGAGCGGAGCCGCGTAAAACGGGATGATCTGGAGACAAAGCACGCGCCCGATGAGCGCGGACCAGCTCTTCATCCAGAAGCGACCGTAGTTCTTCATTTGTAAGCTGGACAATCTTTGTTACTTCATGTGATGTACGGAATCCATCAAAGAAATGCAGGAAAGGCACACGCGATTTGAGCGTTGCCATCTGGGCGATGGCGGCGAAATCATGCGCCTCTTGCACGTTACCAGAGGAAAGCAGTGCCCAACCTGTCTGGCGGACAGCCATCACATCCTGATGATCGCCGTAAATGGAAAGGGCATGGGCAGCGATCGCGCGGGCTGCCACATGAAATACTGTGCTGGTGAGTTCACCGGCGATTTTGTACATATTCGGGATCATCAACAGCAGACCCTGCGAGGCGGTGAAGGTGGTCGTCAGTGCGCCTGTTTGGAGGGCGCCGTGCACAGCTCCTGCCGCGCCACCTTCCGATTGCATTTCTACAACCAGAGGAATGGTGCCCCAAAGATTGGGTTTCCCTTTTGCTGACCATTCGTCGGCAAACTCGCCCATGCCGGAGGAGGGGGTGATCGGGTAAATTGCGATCACCTCACTTAACCGATGAGCTACCGACGCTGTGGCTTCATTGCCATCTATCATGATTACTGGTTTTTTCATACTTACTCCTTATTAACAGGAATAAAACCTGTGTATTTCTCTATCCTTACAAGTTTATCCCCGTTGACCTGTGGGAGTTAGTTATGAATGACTTAATTCCCCGTGCCTGTTGTCATATTTCGGACAAAATTGGTAGAAATGAAAAACAGGAGCGAACTCGCTCCTGTTTTCATCACTTTTCACTTTTGTTATGCAGGTGGAATTTGCTCGGGTTCTGTGTAAATTTGTAAATTATTCCTCCGCGCCACTTCAACCATAAGATCAGCACCTGTGGATGCTCCTCCAACTCTTAGTACGGCATCGCATTTTCCCAATAGGCGTTCCGCAATGGGATGGAAGATCTCATTGAAAGCTTCATCGCCAACCTGTTTCGAGCCTGCCAGATGTAATAAAGGAAGCGCAAACCATTCACCCAAAACGGGAATATGCCCCAATCGGAAAATAGGCAGGGCAAAGGATTCCATAAGTTCTACATTCGCGGCCATCTTTTGAGGCTCATCACCGGTACCGGAACGATAAGGTCCAGCGATCAGAATCATCATTGACTTAGTCAAGGTATTTCTCCAGGTGAGGTTTTGCCAACAGCCAGGCCGCTAATGACTTGGCATCCAGTACTTCTCCGCTTTGAAACAGTTCAGCCGCTTTCTTCAGCGGGATTTTTTCCACCTGCAAAAACTCGTCAATATCTGCATCCAGTGGATTATCACTCAATCCAGTTGCCAGAAACACAGCCATAAATTCAGTGGAATATCCGGGCGCGAGATAGAAATCTCCCAATCTTTGCAATTTGCTCGCCTCCATGCCGGTCTCTTCGCGGATCTCGCGGGCCGCGCATTCTTCAAACGGCTCGTCGTCATCACGTGTGCCCGCAGGGAGCTCAAGCAGATCCTGTTCAGCTGCGTGGCGATATTGACGGACCAAGAGCAAATTTCCATCATCATCAATGGGAACAAGTACTACGGAACCGCCATGCTCAATGATTTCAAGTTTGGTTTCATCTCCATTGGGAGTTTTGAGATAATCACGCTTGACCTTGAATGCCCGTCCCTGCACTAACGTTTCTGATCTGATCAATTCAAATGGCATGAGAAATTCCTCGCTTAAGATATTGTCAATCTATTATAAGACAAAAGCCCAGGCAAACGCCTGAGCTTTTCTTTTTTCTTCAAGAATTAATTCCTAAGGGATGCTTAATTGCTTACCAGCAGTTAGTGCAGCATCAGCAGAAATGTTGTTGGCTGTGGCAATCGCGGCGGGATCAACATCTCCGAAGAGGCAGGCAATCCCGTAGATTGTTTCATCCGATGAACTCACTGTGTATGTGGCTGGATGGTTTCGTAAGGCTCGGGTGCCAGGGAAACTTCCACTCTGTGGAATCTTCAACGTAAGACTGGGATAGTATATATTCCCACTTGAAAGGCCATTGAGGCTTAGCAATGCATCAGGGTCAACATCAAAGCGGCGCGCGAGACAATAAGGAAATTCACCTTTATGCAAAAGATAACTTGTCGGACGTGTACCCACGGGCGCCGAGGTAGGTAATGTACCACTTTGTGTGCCACTCACAGCGAGAGTCGCAGTCGAAGTGAAGGCCGGATTGGTAGAAACAAGTGGTGTAGCTGTTGCAGACAAGTCCTGTGTTGCAACACCTACGGATAGGGTTTGAGTTTCCACTACAAGAGGGGTTCCAGTTTGTGCTAAGGCTGTGCTTGTCCCAAAATTGGCAATATCACTCATGGTGATTTCGGGCGTTTCGCCAATGGGTGTAGCAAATAAACTGGTTGGATTAATCGGCGTATTGGTGACACTTGGTGCTTGGGAATATGGCTGATTACATGCAGAAGCGATCACTGCAATCAGCATCAGAGTGGAGGCAACCACCGCGCCTCTTTTCATACTGGCCATATGCATCTCCTCATTCTCGAGCAAAAGTTTTGATGATAGTAGCACATCCCATTTAGCGCGTCAAGCGATGGAATGGGAAATTAGAGGGATATCATTGCGTGCATTGAAAATCAGATAGCATTTGATTTACGCGCGTATCATCGCCTTCTACATGACCTTGAGCCTGCACCCGTTTCCAAACTTCACACAATCCTTTTCGGATGCCATTATCTTGTTTGAATGTATCGTTTGACAATTTTTCTGCAGCTTCAATATTGTCCGTCAACGCTTGCGCTTCAATATAGATTAACCATTCGAATTGGTCTTCAGGTTTATATCCGAGCGACTTCGCTTCATCAATAAGATCAATTACTTTCTTCCAATCCCTCTGCTGATAAGCCAACTCTGCTTTTGCAAAGTAATAACACCAAGTATGCTCAGGCTCTGATAGAAAAGGTAACTTTACAATTCGATCGGAATTTAAAATAATATTTGAAGGGTCGGAAAGTGGAATCGCATTTACTAAAAAACGCGATTGTCGTCCATACGTGATGTCATCCCCACGCGCGGCATCCAATACTCGCAGGCAACCATTTCGAGGCATGTAAATTACCAGCGCCTGTGACGTCGAACCATTGAAGCCTACTCTTCTGATGGGCAAGCTGATTTTCGTATTTGGTTCAAGAGATGGCAATGACGCTCCGCCCAGTCGCTTTTCCGTGTAAAACAGGGCATAAGGTAAATTACTTCGTTCATCCACACTGCCGCTCTGCGGCGTGCTTCGCTTGTAGTTCGGCGCATACATCCAATTGATGGGGGCAGTGAAGGAAAGATCAGTTTCGTAATCGATCGGCAATTGATCCGTGAGAAGTGCGGTATTCGGCTTCATGGCAGGGATGCGCCATGCCAACTGCCAGTAGATTTCTTGTTGTTTTGCCCAATCTCGGCGGAAGATATTTGCGTTGAAAAACTGCTGTCCAATTCCGAGAGCAATCAGGAGGGCAAAAACATACGTTTTGAGTTGGTTATTTCGAATCAATAATTCGAGTAATCCTGTAATGAAAAGACTTCCTCCAAGCATCATCGAAATCATGAAGCGGTCATAACTGGATTGAAGTGTGAGAGGCAATCCAGCTGCAAAGGAAGGGACGCGCCCCAGCAATATTCCTATCAGCCCAATTAATGCTGCGGAAAACGCAAAAGTCTTTGTTTCCTCTTCCGATACGTTAAGTTTTCTAAGATAAAAAATAATAAGAATAAATGCGACAAAAATCAATGTCAACGTCACAAGATTAGTGGGAGCAGCGATTGATTTTGAAACGAGCACAAGTATTTGCGCCCAAACATAAATCCCCGCTTTCCATATCGCTTCTCCGATTGCCGAAAAGACACGCACGAGGGTCAATGGCGCATTTACGACCTCAACCTCATAGGACTGATAGCCTCCTATTGTGTAGAAGTAAACCAGCCAAGCTGCGTTCGACAGCCAAATAAGCAGATAAGGCCACCATCGTTTCAACGTTTGGACAAATCTATCCCAAAATCCATTGATTTCTTCTGAAAGGATTATCCAAATGAAAAGGAAGCGTAAGGGTTCAAGGCTAACAAAATACTCCGTTGGAAAAACGCCTGCTATCAATAATAGAAGCGCATAAATAGTGTTAGATATGAATTTGTTAGGGTTGCGCAACGCGCGCGCTGTAAAACCAAACGAAAGCAGATAAAAAATAAACGGGATCCATTCTTGGTTGATATGCGTGAAGGCGACCCAATGCTGGCTATAACCCGGAAAAACAAGGAAGAGCAATGATGCAATCAGCGTCTGTCGCTTGTAGTGGGGCCAAATTTGACTTAACGCGAACCAGGCTGAAAGTCCAGAGATGAAGCGAATGATGAGAGCAAAAATCTGCCAGTAAATGGGAACTGGCGGAATCAGACTCGTTGTCACGAAAAAGATCGGTCCTAAAAATGGGCGAACTCCCGCAAAGGCAGGAATAAATTCCTGAGGTCCGAGGAATTTTGCGATCCAAGCGAAAGGCCAATCATCCCAATAAAAACCTGTGAGCGGAAGCAGCAAGCCATAAGCAACAATGGAGACAAGCAAAAATAAGAGCGGAATACTCCGCTCGATAGGACGATTCGCCTTCATAGGTTTGATTATAAAAGAAAAGCCGCCCTTAATGACATCATCCTTTTACCGCAAAAATATGGATTGCTTGTTGTTTCCCCTTGAAAAGCATTGGGCCCAGGGCTTCAAGTTCAATATCGTTTGGCAACCCTTCGCTTGTGTATTGATCAATCATAATAGGGCGTTGGGCTTCCTTTGTGTGTTTTTCAATGCGCGCTGCAATATTTACAGTGTCCCCAACACAAGTATAGGTGGCACGGTACTGCGTTCCCGTATAACCAGCGATGACTCTGCCGGTTGCGATGCCAATACCAATCTTGATTGGGATTTTATTCTGGGCTGCCTGTTCAATATTAAAGCCTTTGAGCAGTTCGATCATTTCAAGCGCAGCGCGTACCGCATGTTCACGATGAGCATCGTGGTGGATCGGCGCGCCGAAAATTGCCATCAAGCCATCCCCTTCCAACTGATTAACAGTTCCGTTGTGGCCGACGATGGCTTCAAACATCAAAGCAAAATAGTTATTAAGCAATTCGATGGTATCGGAAGGCTCCTGTTTTTCGCCAATGGCTGTGAAGGAGCGGATATCTGCGAACATCACGCTGGCATTGACATATTTGCCGCCAAGCGAAAAGCCTGTCCTCAACAATTCATCTGCGACTTCTCTTGTGGCGAAGGTGCGAAATAACTTTCGTTGTTCATCGCGCAAACGTTTCTTTTCAAGACTGGCATTCACACGTGCCCGCAGAAGAATCGGGTTGACCGGTTTGTTGAGATAATCTTCCGCGCCCAATTCCACACATTTGACAACGCTATCGATTTCATCAAGTGAAGAGGTCATGATAATAGGAATATCGCGCAATTCAGGGTCTCGCAAACAGGTTTCAAGTACCTGATAGCCATTCATCTCTGGCATTTCAATATCCAGCAAAACAAGATCAAAAGAATCGGTTCTCAGTTTTTCCAGGGCTTGCTTTCCATTTTCGGCTGTCTCGACTTTGTGCCCATCCCCCTCAAGTCCACGTGCGAGCAGAATACGGTTGACCTTGTTATCGTCAACGACCAGGAGATAACCTGGCTCGTGTGCAAACCTCATGTACGCATCCCTTTCAATTCTTCCGCGACTTTGCCAAACGCTTCCTTTAGAACCTCCAGCCGGTTCCCCACATCGAGATTATTTTCTTTTGCCATAAATTCCAATTCTTTCGCGAGTGTGCCAAGTTCTGTGGCTCCGAACGTATTAGCATTGGACTTTAATGAGTGGGCATTCCGCCGAAACGATTCAATGTCCTTTTCATCCAGGGCTGTGTACATGTTCTGAATCATATCTGGCCCATCATCGAGGAATGCATCGATTAATTCATTAATGAAATCTACGCCAGACATTTGTTTGAGTTCATTGAAGGTAGCTGGGTCAATTATGGACATGGAGCATATCCCTTCTGTTATAGGTATCAATTTCCAAGAAAACAGGTATACAGGTACATAGAGACTTGTTCCTCTATTTCCTTGTGTATCTGTTTACTTGGATACTCTCTCATTACTTTCTCTCTGCTTTCAACAATGCTTCGACCAATTCATTGACGCGGATGGGCTTGCTGATGTAGTTGTTCATGCCTGCTGCGATGCACATTTCGCGGTCGCCTTCCATGGCGTTGGCGGTCATTGCGACAATATGGGGCTGTGTCACATTTGCCAATTTGCGGATTTCACGTGTGGCATCCAGTCCATCCATTTCCGGCATTTGCACATCCATGAGGATTACATCGTATTTCTGTCGCTCGATGGATTCTACTGCTTCGATGCCATTGGATGCAACATCGGCGCGATAACCCATTTGTTCCAGGATGCGTAAAGCGAGTTTTTGATTCACCGCGTTATCTTCTGCCAATAGAATGCGCAGAGGATGCTTTCTGCCAAGATCTATATCCATGGCGGGCTTCGCCGTATCAACTTTCGGGACGATCACGTTCCTTGCGAAGAGGCCTGCCAGAGCGTCGTACAGAGCGGATGGTTTGAGAGGTTTGATCAGATATGCTGCAAAGTTTAAGTCATCTGCACCGATTTCACGCCTGCCCAGGGAAGTCAACAGAATGATCGGCAGTGATTCTTCAGGATGTATTTTACGGATTTCACGCGTGAGCATAACGCCGTCCATTTCGGGCATTTGTAAATCCAGAATCGCGAGGTCAAAATGTTCACCGCTTTGAATCCACTCGAGCGCTTCGCTTGGATGCTCGGTTTCGCGTGCTGTCATGCCCCATTTTTCGGTCTGAAGCATAAGGATACGGCGATTGGTAGCGTTGTCATCCACAATGAGAACGCGCTTGTTTTGCAAAACAGATTGGATACCTTTGATGTCGCGGGCGGTCTTGCGTTCGGGGATTTTGGCAGATTCGGCTTGGATCGTAAAGATGAAGTTTGAACCTTTGCCAATGCCTCCACTTTCCACACGCATTTCACCGCCCATCATTTCTGCGAGACGCCTACTGATCGCGAGACCCAGCCCTGTGCCACCGAACTTGCGGGTGGTGGATGAATCGGCTTGCGAGAAGGATTGGAAGAGACGCGAGACATGATTCTCTGAAATGCCGATACCTGTATCACGCACCGTGAATTGAATTTCGTTTTTCGCTTTGCCTTTTTTGACGGTGAGAACGACTTCACCTTTTTCTGTGAACTTGATCGCGTTGCTCAAGAGATTGATGAGGATTTGACGCAGGCGCGTCACATCACTTTTGATGCCCGTTGGCACATCGTCATCAATGAGGTAGGCAATATCAAGACCTTTTTCGATGGCGCGCCCAGCCGTCAGGTCCAGCGCGGATTCGACACATTCGCGCAGGTCGAAGGGTTGGTATTCCACATCCATCTTGCCGGCTTCGATCTTGCTGAAGTCGAGGATGTCGTTGATGATGGCAAGCAGGGCATCGCCCGAGTTGCGGATGGTCTCGGCATAGTCGCGTTGTTCCTTGTTGAGATTGGTATCCATCAGCAGGCCGCTCATACCGATCACCGCATTCATCGGCGTGCGGATCTCATGACTCATGGTCGCAAGGAAGGAACTTTTGGCTTCGTTGGCTTGTTCGGCGGCGGCGCGGGCTTCCTGCGCTTCGTTGAACAGGCGCTGGGTCTCATCAAAGAGGCGCGCGTTTTCAAGCGCGACACTCATTGAATTGGCAAGTGTATTTAGCAGGCGCAGATCTGAATCGTCGTAGGCATTCTCTTTTTCAAGGCTGGCGATGCCAATCATGCCTTTGATCTCCCTGCCGACTGTCAACGGGACATACATGCCAGACTTGTATTCCTGCTCGTTCTCAAGTACCTTGCCGCCGAGGGCGCGGTATTCTTCAAGGTTACGATAAATTTTAGGTTGAGGATTGTCGATCATTAATTTTGCTATGTCGGAGAAGCGATGTGCATCGATGGGGAAACGTTTTTTCAGAAAACAGTAGGGAGTATCTTGCATTTCTGTTTCATGGTCGAAGAGATAGATGGCGGTTCCCTGTGCGTGGAAGATGTCCCGTATCTTGTCGCCGACCAGATCATAGATTGCCTGTACTTCCAATTTGGATGCCAGTCCATCCTGCACACTGTTGATGATCTGCAATTCAGCTGCGCGCTGTTCAGTTTCGCTAAGCAGGTGTTGGGTTTCATTGAATAGCCGCACGTTTTCGATTGCGATTACGGCCTGGCTGGCAAAGGTCTCTATCAACGCGATTTGTTTCTTGTTCAGCAAGTTCGGTTTGTCGCAGCGAATGGTGATCGCACCAATCGCTTTGCCCTCACGTAGTAGGGGGACACTACAAGTCATCCGATAACCGTATTTCCGCGCCCACTTATCGCCTTCGGGATACTCTGATTCCTCGCCCGGCTGTTTGTGGATCGTTTGAAGGGTGTGCCCTTCAATAATGGCGCGGCCAGCCACCGAGTCCCGATTGAGCGGAATTCCTTCCCCTACGGGAAACATTGGGATATTCCCATAATGGGCGGCGACACGCAGAATTCCCTGATCTTCAATGTCGATGAGCGCATCATCCCATGCTGAAAGCTGAGCCGCATTTTGAGCAATGATGTCCAACACTGGTTGGATCTCCGTTGGCGAACTGGCAATGACCTGCAAAATATCGCTGGTGGCTGTCTGTTGTTCGAGTGATTCAGTGATTTCGCGATTGCGGTCCTGCAGCTCGTTGAAGAGTCGCACGTTTTCGATGGCGATCACCGCTTGTGAGGCAAAGGTTTCAAGCAGCGCAATTTGCACGCTGGTGAATGGAAGCACCTCGGTACGGCGAAGCAAGATATTTCCAATCGCGATGCCTTCGCGCAGCAGCGGTACGGCGAGTACGGTGCGCGCGTTGTAGCGCTTTTGGATATCCTTCATCGCTGGATATTCGGTCTCAATTTCCGCGGCGAGGTCGTGAACATGAATGGGTTGGCGATCGACTATCGCTCGTCCACTCACCGAACCACGGTCGAGAGGAAATATATCCCCACCGGGCAAGTTTCCGCTGGGTCCGAAATCAGCGACCTGACGAAGTGATTCACCCTCAATTAGACGAATGGTTGCAAGCGCAGGGTCGCATAGGCGCGCTGCATTCTGCGCGATCACATCCAGCACAGGTTGAATGTCGGTGGGTGAACTGGCGATCACTTTCAATATTTCACTGGTAGCGGTTTGTTGTTCAAGTGCCTCGGAAATTTCGCGGTTGCGAGTTTGGACTTCAGCAAAGAGACGAGCGTTTTGTAGTGCCACACCTACATTTGCTGCAATCGTACCAAGCAGGTGCTGATCGTTTTCATCAAAGACATTTTCCTGCTCTGTGCTCTGCACACTGATCACGCCAATGGTTTTGCCACCAAGGAAGATAGGCATACCCAGATAAGATCGCGCTTGAACACCAATTTGAGCAGCACCTAACTGTTTGCGACGTTTGTCAATATCTTGATTGATAAGCAGTGGCTTACCCTGTTCGATGATCTTGCTGGTGAGCCCCTGACCGAGTGGCAAAGGCTCCAAATGCTGGCCATGTTCGTAAGGGAAGTTAATAACATTCGTTTCTTCATCTACCAAAGCAACATAGGTAATATCCGCTGTGAACGCGTTGCGGACTTGTTCGCCAACAAGCTCAATCAACGCGTTCAAATCCAATTCGCCTGCCAGCGCAGTACTGACTGTATTGACAGTGGCAAGTTCAGCAGCGCGGTCTTCTGTCTCTTTGAGCAGGCGCTGGGTTTCGTTAAAGAGGCGGGCATTTTCAAGTGCAACGCTCATGCTATTGGCGAGAGTCTGCAAGAGGCGCACGTCCGATTCAGTAAAAGCATTATTATGCTCAACATTTTGCAGACTTATTAGACCAATTACTTCATTGCCTGCAGTGAGCGGTACAAATACGCCAGATTTGGATGATTCTCCAGCGAGCTTGATGGACTTAATACCAAGTACCTTTAAACTTTTACCCCAATTTTCTTTGATAAGGATTGACCGGTGTGTGCGAATTAGGTATTTGACCAAATCTGGATAAGGTCGGGGTTGAAGATAGAATCGCTCTCCCTTTTCAATATAATAGGGTGTATGTACCATTTTTGTCTGTTGGTTAATGGTTGTAATGAAGGCAGTTTGTGCGTCGAAGATGTCGCGAATTTTATCGCCGACCAGATCGTAAATGGCTTGCATCTCCAGATTGGAAGCCAGACCTGTTTGCACACTGTTAATAATGGCAAGTTCCGCGGCGCGTTGTTCTGTCTCTCTAAGCAGCCGCTGGGTTTCATCAAAGAGGCGCGCATTTTCGAGGGCGACGCTCATGCTGTTGGTGAGAGTAGTAAGCAGGCGCAAATCTGACTCAGTAAATGCATCTTCACGTTGATTCTGGATCGAAATCACACCCACGACCTGACCGCTTGAGAGTATTGGCGAACCCATCCAGGATCTGGATAACTTCTCTTCATCCTCCAACCCTTGGAGGTAGGAGCCATATTCTTTCATTACGTTCGCATCAATATGGTTAAGCAGCAATGGTTTTCGCGTCTCCATAACATGTCCACCAAATCCGGCGGGCACGGTGGGCGGTTCGTTATATATTCGTGTTCCTAGAGAGACAAAGTAAACAAAATGAGCAAGATTTGTGTCAGGAGGCTGCCTGACAGCGATATAAATTGTTTCTGCATTGAAAATCTCACGCATTTTATCGCCGACCAAATCGTAAATAGCTTGAATGTCTAATTTTGAAGCCAACCCCTCCTGCACACTATTGATGATGGCAAGCTCCGCGGCATGTTGTTCTGTCTCTTTGAGCAGACGCTGAGTCTCGGTAAATAGACGAACATTCTCGATCGCGATGACGGCTTGATCGGCAAACGTTTTCACAAGCTGAATTTGGCTAGTACTAAAGGGCTGCGCTTCATGGCGGCGGATGAATATCACCCCGATGATCTGACCTTCACGAAGCAAAGGAACGGCGAGAAAGGCGCGATGGGTACGCTGAATCGACTGGCTGAGAGGGAATTCGGCGGCTACTTGTGCAAGATCCGGAATATGTATGATTCTCTTCTCAAGGATCGCGCGCCCCGCAATCGTCTCGTTATTCAGGGGATACGTCGAGCCATTTGGTGAATCCAGCTCACTTCCGTAGTGAGCTTTTAGAACCATGACTTCATTTTCTACACGGAAAATTGCACAATCTTCTGAATTACATAAGTAGGCTGCATTTTTAGCAACCGTATCCAATACAGGCTGAATATCGGTTGGCGAACTGGCGATCACACGAAGAATCTGGCCAGTGGCAGTTTGTTGTTCAAGAGCTTCTGTAATTTCCCGATTGCGTTTCTGGACCTCATCGAAGAGACGGGCGTTTTCGAGGGCAACGCTCATTGAATTGGCAAGAGTTTGGAGGAGACGAACATCCGATTCGCTAAATGCATTCTCTCGATCTACATTTTGGAGGCTGACCGAGCCCTTCACTTCCTGGTTTGCGATCAGGGGAACGATAATGGTTGACTTTGGCATCTCTGTGCCGGGAACAATGTTGATCTGAAACCCTAGATCACGCATTTTCTTTTCCCAACTCTTGTTGATAAGTATAGGCAAACGTGTGCGGATCAAATGACGATGCCCATCACTGAGAGGGGCAGGATTTAAAGGGCCGAAATAAAACTTTTCGCCCTTTTCAATTCCATATTCTAGAATGCTCTCTTGTTTGTCAAGATCAAAAGTATTTATTGTGACAACTTGGGCATCAAAGACATCGCGGATCTTATCCCCTACAAGATCATAGATAGCCTGCATTTCAAGCCGGGAGGCTAGTCCTTCCTGCACACTATTGATAATGGCAAGTTCCTGGGCACGCTGTTCCGTCTCTTTGAGCAGACGCTGAGTCTCATCAAAGAGACGGGCGTTTTCAAGTGCCACTCCCATGCTATTTGCAATCGTAGAAAGTAAACTTAATTCGGGTTCGCCGTAAGCATTCTCTTTTTCTGCATCATGTAACGAAATTGCACCAATAACCTTGTCACCAGCAAGGATGGGGACGCCGATAAAAGATTTGCGCATGCGATCTTGGGCTGGCACAATAGCGGGCATTACAGCGCCTCGCGCTAAGATCGCTTCAGCTGTCCCCAAAACAAGGGGCCGACGCGTTTCAATGATGATTGAGTTTAAACCTTGTCCAAGCGGCAAAGGTTCTGCGATAATCTTTCCCTGCTTGGACGACCAATAGGGGAAGGAAATTATTTGACTGCTGGAATCATAGGAAGAAATTTCAACCTCTGCAACATTGAAAATCCTTTGAATTTGATCGCCAACCAGATCATAAATGGCCTGAATGTCCAGTTTCGAAGCCAAACCTGCCTGCACGCTGTTGATAATGGCGAGTTCGGCATTCCGTTGTTCGGTCTCATCGAACAGGTTGGCATTTTTGATCGCGATAGCAGCCTGCAGAGAAAGCTCCTCCAGAAATTCAAGATCTGCCTGTGCAAATGGATCATTCTCTTTGCGCCAGACAGCCATCATGCCGCTGACTTTCTCGCCTGCCAGCAAAGGCGCGACCATCAGACGTTCTTCAGATTGTTGATGCGTGCCAGGGATTTGTACACTGCGAGGATCCTGATTGGTATCGTTGATAAATCCTGCCTGGCCTTGTTGTGCAAGGGCACCGATGATTCCTTCGCCCGCTTTGATCGTATCCGCTTTGATCTCTTCAGCGTTGGCGCCCTGTGCCACAATTGCCCGGTAGGAGTATCCGCCCGCCTCGGGCAGGAAGATGGCGCTGGTATCCGCTTTGAGAAGTTCGCGGGCGTGAGAAGCGATTCGGTCCATGACGGTAGACAGATTCAATGTGGAAGAAATGTCCCTTCCCACTTCGGTCAATGCACTGGATTCGCGCGCGTCGCGGTTCGTCTCGTCAAAGAGACGCGCATTTTCCAGCGCGACACTCATCGAATTTGCGAGGGTTTGCAGCAGGCTCACATCCGATTCGTTAAAGGTGTTTTGCTTATGACTTTGCACACTTACGATGCCTTTAACATCCTCCCCAAGCATGATAGGAACACCTAAATACGTTTCGTTGAGGTCTTCTTCACTCCCTGGCGATGGAATATCAAATGGATCATACGCTTTCGCCTCGGCATTTGTGCCAATTAACAGTGGCTGTCGAGACCGGATTACATGTGTGTATAACCCTTTCCCTAATGGAAATGGATCAAAGGCTAGATGAGCGTGAGGGTTACTTTGTCCACTTTCCATATAATAGCGAGAAATCACAACCTCTTTATCAGGATGATATATACCTATATAAGTGGTATCTGCTTTGAAGATCTCCCGCACTTTGTCGCCAACCAGATCATAAATGGCTTGCATATCCAATTTGGATGCTAACCCATCCTGTACACTGTTGATAATGGCAAGTTCAGCGGCACGTTGCTGTTCCGCCTGGAACAGGCGTTGGGTCTCGTCGAAGAGACGTGCGTTTTCAAGCGCGACACTCATCGAATTGGCAAGCGTTTGTAAGAGCCGCACATCGGATTCGCTGAACGCGTTCTCGCGGTCTACATTTTGGAGACTGACGTATCCCCTAAGATCATCACCGACCATCATCGGCACAAATACATTGGATTTGGTAAATGCTGTGCCTGGCGCAGTGATGGCACCCAATTCTGCCATACGCCGCTCAGCATCCTGATTGATCAGGATCGTCTGGCGCGTGCGGGCAATGGAGTGCTCGAGGCCGGAGAATGGAGAGGGAGGAAACTTGATTCGCTTGCCTAATTCAATTCCGTACTCCAGCGTGGAACGATTCGTTCGGGTCTCCAACGTGGTGATGGTCACGACCTGCGCGTCAAAAATTTCTTGAATCTTGTCACCCACCAAATCATAGATTGCCTGCATGTTGAGTTTAGATGCAAGTCCCTCTTGCACGCTGTTGATAATGGCGAGTTCAGCGGCGCGCTGCTGTTCCGCTTTGAACAAGCGTTGGGTCTCGTCGAAGAGGCGCGCGTTCTCGAGCGCGACGCTCATTGAATTGGCAATCGTTGTCAGCAGACGCAAGTCGCTCTGATCGTAGGCAGATTGTTTGTAACTTTGGACGCTTGTAGCCCCAATTGCTTTTCCGTCTCTAAAAATAGGAACAAAAAGAGTGGATTCATTCAGGTCTTTATCGGAACCTGGAGAAGCAATCTCAAAAAATCCTGCTTTTTCTGCCGCTTGACGCGTGTTCAACAAGAGCGGCTTGCCGGTTTCGATAACAATTTCTGCTAGCCCTCTGCCATATGGGCGTCTGATGAGTCCGGACATTTCTCTGTCCTTGTAGTAGGGCGCTACAATCAGATTGTTTTCAACATCGTGAAAGCAAATAAGAGTCGTGTCTGCTTTGAAGATCTCGCGCATCTTGTCGCCGACTGCATCATAAATACCTTGCAGATCCAACTTGGCGGCTAAGGCATCCTGCACACTGTTAATGATGGCAAGTTCGGCATTGCGTTGTTCCGTTTCTTTGAGCAAGCGCTGGGTCTCATCGAAGAGGCGCGCGTTTTCGAGGGCGGTTCCTAATGACGCGGCAATAGTGGTCAATAGCCGCAAATCAGATTCGCCAAAGGCATTCTCGCGCTCGAAATTCTCAATCCCAATATCACCTAGGACTTTATCACTGCTGATAATGGGAACCTCGATCGAGGACTTCGATGCGGCTGTGCCTGGCAGAGGGGTTACAGCATTTAATTTTCTTTGCTCCTCAACGGTATTAAGGATAATGGGTTGTCGAGTTGCGACCAATGTTTCAAATATGCCGCCTGGTCGCGGCGGTTGAGGGTCCACCACCTTTCGTTGTCCATATTCATAGATATAGAGGTAATGAATTAAATTCGCTTTTTCATCGTACCAAGTGATGTTGAGATTCGGTGTATTGAAGACCTCGCTTAGTTTATCGCCGACAAGATCCACAATGGACTGGAAATTCAGCTCCGCGGCGAGCCCTTGCTGAATGGAATTGATGATCTGTAATTCGGCGACGCGCTGCCGTGTCTCTTCAATGGCGCGGGCGCGCGTCAATGCAGTGGAGATATGCTGGGCGACGAAGGTCAGTAATTCAACATCTTGTGCATTATAGATGATGCCATCCGTGTAACTCTGGACTGCTAAGGCGCCTATCATCTTATCCTCACTCTTTAGCGGCACTACAATTCCATTTGACTTTGTACCTACTTGCTCCATTTCCCCGCGAGCGATGGCAGCATCGAACCTGCCACTTGAACGGTCAAGCGCTTCCCCGTGTTGAATCACCCATGCGGTTGCACCATGCTGCTCTGCCAGATGTTGGGGCGGAGGGGTTTCAACATCCGCCGTGTCTACCCGGTAAGGAAAGCTGATCAGATCGCTCTGCACGTCATACAATGCAATAAAGAAATTCTCTGCATACATCAGCTTCCCAACGATCCGGTGCAGCTTTTTGTAGAACGATTGCATATTGCGCACTGCGCTGGCCGCGTCTGCGATCTCATACAATACCTTCTGAATTTTCAACTGGCGTTTTAAATCCGCCTGCGTTGTTTTCTCCTTTGTGATCAAATTGGCTTTTGGCAATTTTGATTTAGTCGATTGGTTCTTCCCCGCCGGTTTCTTAACAGTCTTACTTACGGGAGATGTCTTTTTCACCATACCCGCGCTCCTCTATCCTCTGGTTGAATGGATTGCATCATACAACCCCCACAAGTTAACGTCAATAGGACATAAATAGTATGAAAAAACCCTAATCTTCGCTATGACGTGGCTAGAAACGCTTTTAGATTTTCAATGGAGGTTTGTGGAACAAGATCACATCCGGGCCAGACCGCGTCCACGCCCGCCTCATTCGCTGCCCGAACTGATTCCGTAATCTGAGCCTCATCTCCCTGCCACAACGTCGCAACCGGATCGATATTCCCGAATAGGAGAGTGTCCGTTAAGATGTGACGCGACGCGGCGAGATTGTTCGTCTGATCTACTGAAATGGCATCCGCGCTCGTTTGCGCAAGCAGATCCATTGACTTGTTTGTGTTTCCGCACACAGACAGCACGCGCGGCGCGGGCAATTCCGCGATCAATAATTTTTGTGCAGGATAGACAAATTGTTCATACTTGGCGGGGCCAATAAATCCCGGTGAACCGCCCATATCATGAATAGTAATGAAGTCCGCGCCTGCGTTGCGATACGCGATACCAACCTGTGAGAGGAAAGTAGAAAGATGAAAGAGGGCATCTGCGACGAGTCTGGGTTCACGTTTCATCTCCGCGAACAGACCGCCAGGCTCAATTAGAAATAAGAGCAGCGTATAAGGTCCGGGAATCATCCCGCCGATCACAGCATCCTGACCGATATCTTCCTTCAGTAATCGGATTGCTTCACAAACAAGTGGAATTCTGCCCTTGTTTACAAAGTCTGCACTTTCAAAATATCCGCTGTTCAAATATTTTGTGGAAGCAAACAATGGCTTTGCGATCTGGGGAAAGGCAAATTCTCTGCTTTTCAGAAAATCAATCGTCCCGCCTAAAGCCTCAGCCTCCACATACATATCCAGAGGCGCGACTGCTGATGGCAAGCCGCTTAATTTGAATGTGCTAGCAGAAGCTTTTGCCATCTTCTGAGCATCTTTATGGACTTCATGAAAGACAAGCCCTTCGCTTTGCAAACCCTCAGCTGTTATATGAATCAGCCCGCTGAAGGCGGGCGGAGGTGAAATTCGATTGCCTTGAAACAGGGAGAGAATCGCTTCTCTTGAATTCATAAAATAATGTAGAGGCGAACTTAAATCGTCTCTACACGTTGGTTGTTTTTCACTGCTTTTACAATCGCCGCGACGTGTTCAGGCGTGTTGCCGCAACAGCCGCCAACCACCTTTGCCCCCAACTCAATATATTTCATGGCATAGGTTGCCATGTCTTCAGGGCTCATATCATAGATACCCTGCTCGGTCTCGATATCCATGCGCGGAACGCCCGCGTTTGGCTTGACCCATAACGGGAAGCCTGGGATGGTCGCGGCATATTCCTTGACAACGGCTTCCATGTTTTCAAGTGTTGTCCCGCAGTTCGCACCGACAAGCGTAGCACCTATTTCAGAATAACGCTTAATCACATCTTTCGGTTTCACACCCATCATCGAGCGGGTGCCGCGGTCATAGCTGAAGGAAACCACAATTGGCAAATCCGTTACAGACTTCGCGCCTTCGAACGCGGCGGTCGTCTCTTCAAAGGAGAACATCGTTTCAATTAACAACAAATCCACACCGCCCTCGGCGAGAGCTTTAGCCTGTTCTGCAAACGTTGCTTTGACATCTTCTGCTTCAAGCGGACCGTAGGGTTTGATCAACGCGCCGACAGGTCCCATTGAACCAGCGCGGCGCGAATATTCACTTCAGGCGTCCGGTCCTGATATTTTGAATCCTTCATTCTCATACGCGTCCCGCCGAAGGTGCAGGTGAGAATAATATCTGAGCCTGCTTCGACAAATGAACTTGCCAGTTTCAATATAATGTCAGGGTTATCTATGACAAGATCCTCAGGTGGGCGGCCCGGTTTGAGTCCCATCTTTTGCAAATTGGATCCGGTCGCCCCATCCGCGACAAGAATTTCCCCGGAGTTGAGTCTTTCGAGAAATTTGTTCATTGTGTGTCCTCTTGGTGGTTGAGTAAATACGAGCGAGAGCGAGTATCGTATCGAGACCACCTTCTAAGCAAAATTGTCTTGTTTATTGGTGGTCTCGATATGCCTTCGGCTACTCGACTACCGGTGTTTTTATTTCATAAAATTCTTCGCCATCGGGTCCGCGACGCGATTCGGGATCAAATGAGCAATGTGTTCAAACGGTTCACTCATGTGCGGGAAGCTCGTTGCCAACATGAATTGATTCTGGAATTCAGGATCGGTAGGCAATTCGAATCGTTCAACCTTACGGGTCACTGATTCGATTTCATTGCGTTTTTCAACGTTCAATAACGCAATCCGGGCGCCATCTCCAGCTGCGTTTCCGACGGCATATACATTTTCCAATGCACAATCGGGAATCAGCCCAATCAGCATGGCTTTCTCTTTATCAATATAGCTGCCGAAGCCGCCAGCCAGGATGATTTTATCAGGGGATTGTAATCCAGTACGTTTCAATAATGTCCGTGCCGCGGTAAATAGGGCTGCCTTCGCCAATTGGATTTGTCTCACATCCTGTTGGGTGATGGGGATGTCTCTTCCGATGGAGGTTTCCTCAGCCCAGGCAATAATATACTCCCAGCCGTTTTCTCCCTCTCGCACACGGTTCGAACTCAGCCCCTTCTTGAACTTGCCTCGAGAATCGACGATGCCTACTCGGAACAATTCCGCGACTGCATCGATGATAGCAGAGCCGCAGATCCCTTTGACATGCCCTTTGAAGTCCGCATGATCAGTATTCCAGCCTTCCACACCAATGACCTTATATTTTGGTTCAAGAGTTGTTTCATCGATATGGACGCGTTCCATGGCACCGGGCGCGGCACGCATGCCATATTCCACATGGGCGCCTTCAAGCGCGGGTCCTGTTGGGGTAGAGGTACAGACCAGCCGTTTACGATTGCCAAGCACAAGTTCTGCGTTCGTACCCACATCAATCAATAACCAATTTTCATCCTGCTTGTGTGGTTCTTCTGCCAGGATCATCGCGCTAGTGTCCGCACCCACAAAGGATGCAATGGTTGGCAGCACATGAATATTCCCTGAGGAATTAATTTGCAATCCCAACTCACGCGCTTTGACATTCACAGATTTGTGAATTGCAGGTACATACGGAGCGAGCCCCAAATCCTTTGGATGTAAATTCAAGACGAGATGGTGCATGGTTGAATTGCCGACTAGCACCATTTCCAGGATTTCTTCCAACTTTATGTCGCTGCGAGGGGTGATTTTCCCCGAAGCAATCTCCTCTTCGAGAGGCGCTTCCAGTTGATCAGGAGATTGCTTCGCAACTTGCGCTCGCAACGACATGTTCGCAGACCTTACCGCTTGCTTCAACAGTT
>WNFU01003444.1_pt1 | contig 20883 bp, 17 predicted proteins | sample 5400121 | NCBI WGS metagenome assembly WNFU01 (sample SAMN13153360, study PRJNA577476) | soil metagenome | isolation source: 100 cm soil or saprolite under grassland replicate 1 | place: USA:California | collected 2016-06-15 | reverse complement strand
CATGGCAATTATGGCGTAAAGATTTACGGCGTAGGGATGAAGAATTCATGGATCGTGTGGATCATCAGTCAGCTGCGCAATTTGGGCCCCTATCTCGCGGTGGAATTGATCCTGCCGGGCGGCTCGCTGCTGGCGTTGCTCCTCTGGCTTTATCGTCACCGGACCGTGACCCAAGGTCGCGAAGGGGCGCAGGTATGAACGCCCGGTTCGGTCCGATCGCGGGTTTGTTGATGGCCATTCTGCTCGCCGCAGGCTGCGCGAGCACGAGTGGACTGTCCACGCAAGCGACACTGAAAAACGCGGACGCGCTCGCCGCCGAGAAGTCGCTTGCCGGCACGGCAGGATTCGCCGCGGCATGGCCCGCGACCGAGTGGTGGCGGTCGTTCAACGACCCACAACTCGATCAGCTGATGGAAGAAGCGCTCGCGGGCAGCCCGACGCTGAAGATCGCCGCGGCGCGAACGCACAAGGCGCGGGCGTTCGCCGAGAACGCGCGGTCGGCCTTGTACCCGCAGGTCAACGCTGATCTCGAGATCACCCGCGAGCATTTCACCGAGCGCGGCCTGGTGCCGCCGCCGTTTACCGGGAGCTGGAATACGCTGCACCAGCTGCAGGCAACATTGAACTGGGAGCTCGACTTCTGGGGCAAGAACCGCGCAGCCTATGAAAGCGCGCTCGGGCAAGCCCGAGCAACTGCGGTCGACGCATATGCGGCGCGGCTCGCGCTGTCGACGAACATCGCCCGGGCCTACGTTCAATTGCAACGCGCGTATCTGCAGCTCGACGTCGCCGAGGCGACGCTGCATGAGCGCGAGCAGCTTTATGCGCTCACGCGCGACCGCAATGCCGCGGGGATCGACTCGCGCCTGGAATTGAAGCAGGCCGAATCGGCGCTGCCCGCGACGCGCGAGCAGATCGCGCAGCTGCAGGAAACGATTCAGCTCACGCGCAATCAGCTCGCCGCCTTGCTCGGCCAGGGGCCGGATCGCGGACTCGCAATCAGTCGGCCAGCAGCCACGGCGCTGGCGCCGGTTGCGCTGCCCTCGACGCTGCCCGCTGAGCTGCTCGGTCGCCGGCCGGACCTCATCGCGCAGCGCGCCCGCGTCGAAGCCGCCCAAAAGGACATCGCCTCGGCCAAGGCGGAGTTCTATCCGAATGTGAATCTGATGGCCTTCGTCGGCTTGCAAAGCCTGGGCGGCGCCGGCTTTCTTTCCGCAGCCAGCCGCATGATGGGCTTCGGCCCTGCGGTGAGCCTGCCGATCTTCGATGCCGGGAGGCTGCGCGCCAACCTCGCGGGCAGGAACGCGGACTACGACATCGCGGTCGAGCAGTACAACCAGACGCTTGCCGACGCGATACGGGATGTCGTCGATCAGCTCGCGTCGTACCAAAGCCTCGACGAGCAGCGCAAACAGCAGGTGCAGGCGCAGGCGACTGCGCAGGAAGCCTACGACCTCGCACTCCTGCGTTATCGCGAGGGCATCGGCAACTATCTGCAGGTGCTGAGCGCCGAGGCGCCGCTGCTCGCGCAACGGGGACTCGACGCCGACCTGCGCTCGCGAGAGCTCGCGCTCGCGATCAATCTCATCCGCGCGCTGGGCGGCGGATTCGACGAAGCGGCCCTCTCGGTGGCGGCGGCGCATTGAAGCAGATGAACGAAAACGGAGGAATATCGAAAAAGAACGGAGCAATACCATGACCATGCTATGTGATACCTGCAACTCCAACGGCCGAGCGCGAGCGGCGCTCGCGCGATTATTGCGACGTGGTGCGGTGAGCGTCGCAATCGTCGCGGCCTTGATCGCCATCGTGCTCGGCGAGTCCTGGGTCATCGAACGCGCGCCGCAGCTGTTTGCCGCACGCGTCCCGGCGGCGACGGCGGGACACGCTCGCGGGCCCGCCGCTGCGCCGGCAGCCGACGTGCTCCCGATCGCTATCCTGCACTGACATCCACGATTGCTTTACGCGAGGAAATCAACATGAGCAACGACACCCAAGCTTCCCCGAGTCCGGCAGCGCCGACGCAGCGCAAGCTCTGGCTTGCCATCGTCGTCGGCGCGTTTGCCGCGATCGGCATCGCCTATGGTGCGTACTGGGCGATCGCCCTGCGCTACGTCCAGACGACCGACGACGCCTATGTCAACGGCAATGTCGTCCAGATCACGCCGCAGATCTCGGGCACCGTGGTCGCCATCGGTGCCGACGACACCCAGTTCGTCAAGGCGGGACGCATCCTCGTACAGCTCGACCAGGCCGATTCCAAGGTTGCGCTCGACCAGGCGGACGCGCAGCTGGCCAAGACAGTACGCGAGGTGCGGAGTCTCTTCGCCACTTCCGCGCAATTGCAGGCCGCGGTGGCCATGCGCCAGTCGGATGTCGCCAAGGCCAACGAGGATCTGGCGCGGCGCGAGCGTCTGGCGAGCTCCGGCGCGGTGTCCGGCGAGGAACTGCAGCACGCGCGTGACGCGGCTAACAGCGCCAGGGCTGCGTTGCTCGCCGCGCAGCAGGAGCTCGAGGCCAACCGGGCCCGCGTCGATCGCACGACCGTGCAAAACCACCCCGATGTGCTGAATGCCGCCGCCCGCGTGCGCGACGCCTATCTCACGTATTCGCGCACCGCGCTGCCGGCGCCGGTATCGGGCTTCGTCGCCAAGCGCGCGGTGCAGCTCGGCCAGAGGGTTGGACCGGGTGCGCCGTTGATGGCGATCGTGCCTCTCGATCAGGTGTGGGTCGACGCCAACTTCAAGGAGGCGCAGCTTGCCGGCATGCGCGTGGGGCAGCCGGTGCGGCTGACTGCCGACTTGTACGGCGGCAAGATCGTGTATCACGGCAAGGTCGCCGGATTCGGCGCCGGCACGGGCTCGGCATTCGCGCTGCTACCGGCGCAAAACGCGACCGGCAACTGGATCAAGATCGTGCAACGCGTGCCGGTGCGCATCGCGCTCGACGCACAGGAGCTCGCCGCGCATCCGTTGCAGATCGGCTTGTCGATGCAGGTCGAGATCGACACACACGAGCGCAACGGCGATCGGCTGCCGCAGCTTGCGCAAGGCACGCCGAGCTACGCAACCGAAGTCTTCCACATCCAGGACGGGCTCGCGAACGACCGGGTGCGGGCGATCATCGCCGCCAACGAGGCGGGTGCGGCGCGCCTGGCGCACAGCGAGGGCCCCGGTGTTGCCTCGAATCGCCTGGCCGGGAACGCAGCCGCGAAGCCGGCTGTCGCCGCCCGCGGCAACATGCTCTAAGCAGGCGCTGCGAGACATCGCATCATGGCTACTGCCGCCGAACAAGCGCCAGCACCGCAAACGGCCGTGAGCGGCGCTCCCGCGCCGCTCAGGGACGGCCCACTTCTGCTCGGAACGATCGCGCTGTCGCTCGCGACCTTCATGAACGTGCTCGACACGTCGATCGCCAACGTGTCGATCCCGGCAATGGCGGGTGACCTGGGTGTGTCGCCGGATCAAGGCACGTGGGTCATCACCTCGTTCGGGGTCGCGAACGCCATTTCGCTTCCGCTCACGGGATGGTTGACGCAGCGTTACGGACAGGTGCGGCTGTTCACGGCGTCGGTGCTGCTGTTCGTGCTCGCCTCGTTTCTGTGCGGTCTCGCGCCGTCGCTCGGCTGGCTGATCGTCTTTCGCGTGATCCAGGGCGCGGTCGCCGGCCCGATGATTCCGCTGTCGCAATCGCTGCTGCTGTCGAGCTACCCGAAGGAAAAATCCGGCACCGCACTCGCGATGTGGTCGATCACGACGCTGGTCGCGCCGGTCGTGGGACCGCTGCTCGGCGGCTGGATCACCGACAACATTTCCTGGCCGTGGATCTTCTACATCAACGTGCCGGTGGGCCTCGGCGCGGCCGCGGTGACCTGGCTGATCTACAAGAAGCGCGAGACGCCGACCGTCAGGTTGCCGATCGACGGCGTGGGCCTGGGCCTGCTCGTGATCTGGGTCGGTGCGCTGCAGATCATGCTCGACAAGGGCAAGGATCTCGACTGGTTTCACTCCGGACAGATCGTAACCCTCGCGATCGCGGCGGTAATCGGCCTCGCGCTGTTTATCGTCTGGGAGCTCACCGATCGCCACCCCGTCGTCGACCTGCGGTTGTTCCGGCGCCGCAACTTCTGGACGAGCACGCTCGCCATGTCGCTCGGCTACGGAACCTTCTTCGGCAACGTCGTGTTGCTTCCGCTATGGTTGCAACAGTACATGGGCTATACGGCGACGATGGCGGGCATGGTGCTCGCACCCGTCGGGGTCCTGGCGATCCTGCTCACGCCGATCGTCGGCAAGAACATGCAACGCATCGATCCGCGCATCTTCGCGAGCGCCTCCTTCGGCATTCTGGCCGTTGTGCTGCTGATGCGTTCGCACTTCAACACCAGCGCCGACTTTGCGACGCTGCTGGTGCCGACGTTCATTCAGGGCGCGGCGCTGGCCGTGTTCTTCATCCTGCTGATCACGCTGGGCCTCTCGGGCCTCACGCCCGACCGGATTCCGGCGGCTTCGGGCTTGTTCAATTTCGCGCGCATCACCGCCGGATCGTTCGGCACGTCGATCGCGACGACCTTGTGGGATCGGCGCGCGAGCCTGCATCACGCCCAGCTCGCCGAACGAATCACTGCCTACGACCCCTCGTCGGCGCAGGCGCTCTCCGGCATGCAGGCGGGCGGCATGAGCCCGCAGCAGAGTTATGAGGCCGTGAATCGACTCATCAACCAGCAGGCGTACATGCTCTCGGCCAACGACATCTTCTACGCGTCGGCGCTGCTTTCCCTGTTGCTGATCGCGGTTATATGGCTGGCCCGTCCGGCAAAGGCCGGCGACGCGGCAGCTGCGGCGACCGGCGCGCATTAGCGACATCGCTGCATCCGTCCTTCGGCGCGCGACGGGTTTTCGCGAGCCCGCTTCATCGTTCTCTGCGCGCTCTAGAGCGTATACTCCGTCGGCCGTTCCGGCGACCCGTTTCCAAGAGCTGCAAGGTCTCCGGACGGAGCGCGCGTCCGAAATCGCTTGTGACGTAAGGCAATCTCCGGCGGTTACACCGGCCGCCCGCGGAGAATCTCGATGCGACGAGCTGTGCGCAGCGCCATTCCGGCGACGTTGATCCCCGGCGACGGGATCGGTCCGGAAATCGTCGACGCCACGGTCGTGGTGCTGGATGCCGCAGGTGCCCCTTCGAGTGGGACGTGCAGCAGGCCGGGATGGCGGGTATGAAGGCGTATGGCGATCCCTTGCCGCAGCCCACGCTGGAGAGCATCCGGCGCACCAGGCTCGCCTTGAAGGGGCCGTTGGCGACCCCGTCCGGTGGCGGTTACCGCTCGTCGAACGTTCGCTTGCGCGAAGAATTCCATCTCTATGCCAACGTCAGGCCGGCGCGCACGCTGATCCCGGGCGGCCGCTATGAAAACATCGACCTCGTAATGGTGCGGGAAAACACCGAGGGGCTGTACGTGGGATACGAGCATTACATTCCCATCGGCGACGATCCGCATGCGGTAGCGATCGGCTCGGGAGTCAATACGCGCGCGGGCTGCATCCGGATCGCCGAGTTCGCCTTCGATTACGCCGTGCGCAACAAGCGCCGGAAAGTCACGATCGTGCACAAGGCGAATATCATGAAGGCGCTTACCGGCATCTTCCTCGAGACCGCGAGACAGATCGGCGAGCGCTACCGCGACCGCCTCGAAATCGACGAGCGCATCGTCGACGCCTGCGCGATGCAGCTCGTGCTCGATCCATGGCAGTTCGACGTCATCGTGACGACCAATCTCTTCGGCGACATTCTCTCCGACGAGATCGCGGGCCTCGTCGGGGGCGCCCGACATCGCGGGCAAGGGCATTGCCAATCCGCTGGCGCTGATCCTGGCCGCAGCGATGATGCTCGACCATGTCGGCCGCGGTGACCTCGCGCGGCGCGTACGCCAGGGCATCGACGAGACGCTGCACGTCGACCAGGTTCGCACCGGCGATCTCGGCGGCAAGGCGACGACACGGGAGTTTGCGCAGGCGCTGGCGCGGCGTGTATCTTAGCTCCAGTCCACAGCGTCACCCGCAATGAACGCCTCGAAACCGAATATCCCTGGAGTGATATGACGACCGCCGCGCAACTGTTCGTTAAATGCCTGGAGAACGAGGGGGTCGAGTACATCTTCGGCATCCCGGGCGAGGAGAACATCGACATCATGGATGCGCTCCTCGATTCCAGCATCAAGTTCGTCACCACGCATCACGAGCAGGGCGCGGCGTTCATGGCCGACGTCTACGGGCGGCTCACGGGCCGCGCGGGGGTGTGCATGTCGACGCTGGGTCCCGGCGCGACCAACCTGATCACGGGGGTCGCCGACGCCAACATGGACCGCGCTCCGATCGTCGCCATCGCGGGCCAGGGCGCGACGACGCGTTTGCACAAGGAAAGCCATCAGATACTCGACCTGGTCAATCTCTTTGCACCGATCACGAAGTACAGCACGCAGATTCGCGAAGCCGAGATCGTGCCGGAAATCGTGCGCAAGGCATTCAAGGTCGCGCAGACGGAAAAACCGGGCGGCGCCTTCATCGATTTCCCCGAGAACATCGCCGAGCTGAAATTCTCCGGCAAGCCGATCGAGGTGCAGAAGGCTTATACCTCGGACACGCCCGATGCGAAGATCGAGCAGGCCGCGAAGATCATCTCCGAGGCCAGGTATCCGGTGATTCTCGCCGGCAACGGCGTCGTTCGCCAGGGCGCAGCCGACGCGCTCGTCACCTTCGCCGAGGTTCTGCGGATTCCGGTCGCGAACACGTTCATGGCCAAGGGCGTCATCCCGTTCTCGAACGAGCTGTCGCTGGGCACGATCGGCCTCAAGGCGCGCGACCTGCCGTGGTTTGCGTTCGAAAAGGCCGACGTCGTGATCTGCGTGGGCTACGACATGGTCGAGTATCACCCGGAGATGTGGAATCCCAACGGGGACAAGACCATCGTCCACATCGACGCGCTGCCGGCCGAGGTCGACGCGCATTACATCGTGGCGATGGGCGCCCTGGGCGACATCACCTCAAGCCTGCGCGGCATCGCGTTGAAAGCGAAACCGCAGAAGAGCGCGCCGTTCAAGACGCTGCGCAAGGCGATCTTCGATGACCGCTCGGGCTATGCCTCCGACGACGGCTTTCCGGTCAAACCGCAGAAAATCGTGTGGGATTTGCGCGAAGTGCTGGCGCCGGACGATATCGCCATCTCCGACGTCGGCGCGCACAAGATGTGGATGGCGCGCATGTATCGCGCCGAGCGGCCGAACACCTGCGTCATCTCCAACGGCTTCGCCGCGATGGGGATCGCGGTGCCGGGAGCGATCGCCGCCAAGCTCGCCTACCCCGAGCGCAAGGTCGTCGCGGTCACCGGAGATGCCGGCTTCATGATGAACTCGCAGGAGATCGAGACGGCGCTGAGGATGGAAACGCCGTTCGTGGTGCTGATCTGGAATGACGCCGAGTACGGACTCATCACCTGGCACCAGTTGCGCCACTTTGGCCGTCCGAGCCACATCAGTTTCAAGAACCCCGACTTCGTCAAATACGCCGAGAGCTTCGGCGCGAAAGGCTACCGCGTCGAGCGCACGCAGGATCTCGTGCCCACGCTCAAGAAGGCGCTCGCGGACGATACCGTCGTCATCATCGATTGTCCGGTAGACTATTCGGAAAACATGAAGCTGACGCAGCGCCTGAAGGAGCTCGCCAGCCCGGTGTGAGGAATGACGCCGTGAAGATCCATGCCGCCGTATTGAATGCGATGGGCGCGCCGATGCCTTACGCCGACTCGCGCCCGCTTGTTATTGAAGAGCTCGAGCTCGCGCCGCCCGGCCCGGGCGAGGTCCTGGTGCGCATCAAGGCGGCGGGGCTGTGCCACTCCGATCTCTCGGTGATCAACAAGGACCGGCCGCGACCGATGCCGATGGCGCTGGGACACGAGGCGTCCGGCATCGTCGAGGAGCTCGGGGAAGGCGTCACCGATCTGCAGCGCGGAGATCATGTCGTGCTGGTATTCGTCCCCAGTTGCGGGCATTGCCCGCCCTGCGCCGAAGGCCGTCCTGCCTTGTGCGTGCCGGGCGCGGCGGCGAACGGCGCCGGGACCTTGCTGTCGGGACAACGCCGCCTGACGCGCAACGGCGAGATCGTTCACCACCATCTGGGGTGCTCCGCGTTTGCCGATCACGCCGTGGTCTCGCGCCGCTCGCTGATCAAGATCGATCCGGACTTGCCTCTCGACGAGGCGGCGCTCTTCGGCTGCGCCGTCCTGACGGGTGTGGGCGCGGTGGTCAACACCGCGCAGGTGCGCGCCGGCGCGTCGGTCGCCGTGGTGGGCTTGGGCGGCGTCGGTCTCGCCTCCGTGCTCGGCGCGCGTGCTGCCGGAGCGCGCCACATCATCGCCGTCGATCTTGCCGCCGACAAGCTCGAGCTGGCGAAGAGCCTGGGTGCGACGCATGCGTTCAACGCCGCCAGCCCCGACGCTGCCGATGGCGTCAAGGAAGCGACTTCCGGCGGCGTCGATTACGCGATCGAGATGGCAGGCTCGGTAAAGGCTTTCGATCTGGCGTATCGCATCACCCGTCGCGGCGGCACGACGGTGACCGCCGGTCTGCCGCCGCCGACTGCGACCTGGCCGATGTCGCCGGTCAATCTCGTCGCCGAGGAGCGCACGATCAAGGGCAGCTATATCGGGACCTGCGTGCCCTCGCGCGATCTGCCCCGCTTCATCGACCTGTACCGTCAAGGGCGCATGCCGGTCAATCGTTTAATGAGCGGGAAGCTCGCACTCGACGAGATCAACAAGGGTTTCGACCTGCTCCACGAAGGCAAGGCGGTGCGCCAGGTCGTCGTGTTCTGAGAGCCTTCCGAGAGACCGATGCATGAACTGGTTCGACGCGCCCGACGGCTGGCTCAAATACTGGACGGAAAATCAGAAGAGCTTTTTCGAGTCGCTGGCCGAAGGCAAGACCCCTCTCCCGTGGATGACGTCCAAAGCGGCAGCTGCGGGTTCCTTCGACGACTGGACGCGGCAAATGCAGGAAATGTCCCGGCGCGCGGTCGAGAGCTGGACCGCGCTGGCGAAGCAAGGCTGGCCGATGCTTGCGGGCAGCGACGCCGACCGCAGCAGCCTGCAGCAGCTATTCGATCCCGCGGTCTGGAGCAGGACGGGCGCCGGCCGCTTCGACCTGGCGCTCGAACGTCTCACCGAGGGTCCGACCTACGCCACGTTGTGGGACCTCGACCGCAAACTGCTGAACGCGCAGAAGCTCTGGCTCAAGCGCTCCGAGGACATCGCAGCGTACCAGACCATCGTGCAGGCCGCGTGGCGGCGCGCCGGCCAGCGTTTCATCGAGGCTCTCAACGACCCGAAGGCGCCACCGCTCAAGAGCGGGCGCGAGTTCCTGGACCTGTGGATCGCGACGGCAAACGCGTGCCTGCTGGAGATGCACCGGTCCGATGAATTCCTGGAGGCACAGCGCAAGATGACGGGCTCGGCGACCGAATACCGCCTGCAGGAGCGCGAAATCGCCGAGGCGTTCTGCGCCATGCACCATATCCCCACGCGCACCGAGATGGACGAAGTGCAGCGCGCGGTCTATGAATTGCGCCGCGAATGGCGCGCTTTGCAGAGGAAGCGCGAAGACGAGGCGGCCCGACCGGCGCCGGCCCTACGCAGCGGCAAACGGCCGGCCGCGAAAGCGAAGCGCAAAGCGAGGAGAGCGCGATCATGACCGGCCGCGTCCAGGTCGACCCGCAGCGAGCGTTCCAGGAGATCGCCGAATTCAATCGGACTCTGGCGCAGGGTCTCTCGCTCCTGGAAAAGACGCGCGATCGCGATGTCCAGATTGCGACGACGCCCAAACGCGAGGTGTTCCGGCAGGACAAGACGGTCCTCTATCACTACCAGGCGATGGCCAGGCGCGCGGTCAAGGCACCGATGCTCGTCGTCTACGGCCTGATCGGACGCTATACGATGGCCGATCTGCAGGAAGACCGGTCGCTGATGCGCAACATGCTCGGCCAGGGCGTGGACCTGTACGTCGTCGACTGGGGCACGCCGACGCGCACCGATCGCTGGCTCACGCTCGACGATTACATCGACGGCTATCTGCACGAGTGCATTCTGCACATCTGCCGCGAGCACAAGCTCGATGCGATCCATCTGCTGGGCATCTGCGAAGGGGGGGTTTTCACGCTCTGCTACGCGGCACTGCATCCCGAGCGCGTGAAATCGCTGACGCTCACGATCACGCCGGTCGATTTTCATGCCGACCAGAACACCAGCGCGCCGCTGCATCACGGGCTCATCAACCTCTGGGCGCGGAGCCTCTCGCCCGAGGACATCGACCGGATGATCGAGGCCAACGGCAATCTGCCCGGCGACCTGATGAGCTTCGTGTTTTCGATGATGACGCCGCTCTCCAGCCTGACCAAGTACAGCGTGGGTCTTTTCGACGTGGTGGGCGACGAGAAGAAGCTCCTGAATTTCCTGCGCATGGAAAAGTGGCTCGCCGACCGGCCGGATCACCCGGGCGAAGCCGCGAAGCAATGGCTGAAGGACCTCTACCAGGACAACAAGCTCGTCGCCGGCAAGCTCGAGCTCTCCGGACGCCGCGTCGACCTGGCCCAAGTCCGGATGCCGGTGCTCAATATCTTCGCGCAGGACGACCACATCATTCCGCCGAGGAGCTCGCAGGCTCTCCACCAGCACGTCGGCACCAAGGACTACACCGAGCTTCCACTGCCCGGCGGCCACGTCGGCGTGTTCGTCAGCGGCAAATCGCAGGGCATCCTTGGCACCGGCATCGTGAAGTGGCTGAAGGCGCGCGATTGAGCGTCGCCGAGAACGGTGGGCGCAAGGTATCGGCGGAAACCCCGCGTCTGGACGATGTTTCCGTTCTCGGCCCCCATGGGTTCGTGCGCGTCGCTTACGCCGACTGGGGACCGATCGACGCCGAGCGCACCGTGGTCTGCGTCCACGGCATGTCGCGCAACAGTCGCGATTTCGACGTGCTCGCACGGCGCTTTGCCGAACGGGGCGTGCGCGTGGTCGCGCCCGACCTGCCGGGCCGCGGCCGGAGCGAGTGGATCGAGTATCCGGAAGACTACGCCACGCCGCTGTATCTTTCTGCGCTGAGCGCGCTCATCGCGCGCCTCGGCGCGCGCGAAGTCGATTGGGTCGGCAACTCGCTGGGCGGGCACATCGGCATGGAGCTCGCCGCGTTGCCGGGAACACCGATTCGGCGGCTCGTCCTCAACGACTTCGGCGCCCGCGTCGCGGCGGCCGCGCTGCATCGCATCGCGGACTACCTGCGCGTCGAGCGTACGTTTGCTTCGATCGCCGAAATGGAGGCGTATCTGCGCGAGATCCACGCGCATTTCGGAGCCCTCAGCGATGCGCAATGGCGGCACCTGGCCCAGCACAGCGCCGTCGCGATCGCGGACGGACGTTACCGGCAGCACTACGATCCGGCGATCGCCAAGGCATTCGCCTGGCCGCTCATGCTCGACATCACGCTCTGGCACGTCTGGGACAGGGTCGAGTGTCCCGTGCTCATCCTGCGCGGCGACCATTCGGATTTGCTGCTCCCGGGCTGCGTGCGCGAGATGCTCCGCCGCGGCCGGGCCGCAGCGGAGGATAAAGTCCGGGCGGTGGACATACCGGGCTGCGGCCACGCGCCGTCGTTGATGGCCGATGAAACGATCGGCCTGATCAGCGAGTTTCTCGACTTCGATGCGGCGGCTGCGGGCACTCGACGCACCAAGCCGTTCCGGCGCAAAAGCGGATGAAGAACAAGATCGTCTCCGCGGCCGAAGCCATTGCGATCATTCGCGACGGCGACACCGTCGCCTCATCCGGCTTCGTCGGCAGCGGCACGCCGGACGAGCTGATCAACGCGCTCGAGGCGCGCTTCGTCGCGACGGGCGCGCCGAAGGCTCTGACGCTCGTCTTCGCCGCCGCGCCCGGCGACGGCAAGGACAAAGGCTTGAACCGACTGGCGCACGGCGGCCTGATCAAGCGCGTGATCGGCGGTCACTGGAGCCTCGTGCCCAAGCTCAGTGCGCTGGCGGTGGGCAATCGCATCGAGGCCTACAACCTGCCGCTCGGCACGCTCACACAACTCTTCCGCGACATCGCCGGGCATCGCGCCGGAACCTTGACCAAGGTCGGTTTGCGCACCTTTGTCGACCCTCGCATCGAGGGCGGGCGCATCAACGTGGCGACGACCGAAGACCTCGTTCGCGTCATCGAGCTCGACGGCGAGGAGTGGCTTTTCTACAAAGCTTTTCCGATCACGGTGGCGCTGCTTCGTGGCACGACTGCGGACCTGACCGGCAACATTACCATGGAGCACGAGGCGCTGACGCTCGACAATCTGGCGCTGGCGATGGCAGCGAAGAATTCTAATGGCTTCGTCATCGCGCAGGTCGAGCGCATCGCCGCCCCGGGCGCGCTGCACCCGCGCCAGGTGCAGATTCCGGGCGTGCTGGTCGACTGCGTTGTCATCGCCAGCGCCGAGCACCATCACCAGACTTACGGCACACGCTACAGCCCGGCGCTCGCCGGCGAATTCCGCGTGCCGCTCGATGCGCTCCAGCCGCTGCCGCTCGACGAGCGCAAGATCATCGCCCGGCGCTGCGCGTTCGAGCTGCCGATGGGGGGTGTGGTGAACCTCGGCATCGGCATGCCCGAGGGCGTCGCGTCGGTCGCTAACGAAGAGGGCGTGCTCGACCATCTTACGCTCACCGCCGAGCCCGGCGTCATCGGAGGCGTGCCGCAAGGCGGGCTCGACTTCGGCGCGGCGGTGAATACCGACGCGATCATTCATCAGAACCAGCAATTCGACTTCTACGACGGCGGCGGCCTGGATATGGCTTGCCTGGGCATGGCGCAGGTCGATGGCGAGGGACACGTCAACGTGAGCCGTTTCGGGCCACGGCTCGCCGGCGCCGGCGGTTTCATCAACATCAGCCAGAACGCGCGGTGGCTCGTCTTCGCGGGCACTTTCACCGCCGGGGGTCTCGAGATCGCAATCGAGAACGGCGCGCTCAGGATCGTCCGCGAAGGCCGCAGCAGGAAGTTCATCCGCCAGGTCGAGCAGGTCACCTTCAACGGCGCGTACGCTGCCGAGAGCGGGCAACCGGTCCTGTATGTCACCGAGCGCTGCGTGCTTCGCCGCGGCCGCGAAGGCATGGAGCTGATCGAAGTCGCGCCCGGCATCGACGTTAGCCGCGATATCCTGGCGCAGATGGAGTTCACCCCGATCGTGCGCGATCCGGGCCTGATGGAAGCGCGAATCTTCCGCGACGAGCCGATGCAGCTGGAGGAGACGCTGCTCGGACTGGGGCTCGCCGAGCGTGTGAGCTACGACGCCGAGCGCAACATCCTGTTCCTCAATCTCGAGGGCATGCACGTGCGCACTCGCGACGACGTCGACCGGGTGCGCCGCGCCGTCGAAGAGCGCTGCCATGCAATCGGCAGGAAAGTTGCGCTGGTGGTGAATTACGACGATTTCCTGATCGACGCAGCGGTGGCGGACACCTACGCGGCGATGGTGCGCTACATGGAGACGCACTACTATACGACTGCGTCGCGCTACACGACGAGCGCGTTCCTGCGGTTGAAGCTCGGCGAGGCGCTGGCGCGGCGCCGGGTCGCGCCGCACATTTTCGAGACGTCCGACGAAGCGCACAAGTTCGTGGCCGCGCAGATGAAAGAGGGCCCCGCCGATGCCGCGTGATCTCGACGGCAAGGTCGCGATCGTCACCGGCGGCGCCGGCGGATTCGGCGAGGGCATCGTCCGGCTTTTCGTCGCCGAAGGCGCGCGCGTCCTGATCGCCGATATCGAGCATGCGAGGGCGCAGACACTGGCGGCCGAGCTGGGCTCGCGGGCGAAGGCTGTGCGCTGCGACGTTGCAAAAAGTGCGGACGTCTTCGCCGCGGTCAAGGCCTGCCTCGACGCCTTCGGCCCGCCCGACATCGTCGTCAACAACGCAGGCACGACGCATCGCAACCAGCCGATGCTCGACGTCGACGAAGCGACCTTCGACAAAGTGTTTGCGGTCAATGTGAAATCGATCTTTCACATGGCGCGCGCCGTCGTCCCACTGATGCGCGAGCGCAAGCAGGGCGTGATTCTCAACATTGGTTCGACCGCAGGCTTGAGACCGCGCCCCGGGCTTACTTGGTACAACGCGTCCAAGGCCGCGGTGAACCTCGTGTCAAAATCGATGGCGGCTGAGCTTGCTCCGGACGGCATTCGTGTCAATGCCATTTGCCCCGTCATGGGCGCGACCGGGCTGATCGAGCAGTTCCTCGGCGCGCCCGATACACCGGAAAATCGCGCCAGAATCATCGCCACGATTCCCCTGGGGCGGATGTCGACGCCGGAGGATGTCGCGAACGCCGCGCTCTATCTGGCGAGCGATGCGGCGCGCTTCATCACCGGCATCGAATTGCCGGTGGACGGGGGACGCACGATCTGAATCCTCCGGACCCGACCAAATCGGCTAGTCTCTTCCAATCCCGGCTCCGCCGCCGTGCTGCCCCGAACACGACCCGGCCATCCAGATGAACATCTCCTACCTAAGCGATGCCCTTGCCGCCGCGCTCTGCGTTGCGATCGTCTTCGCTTACCACGCGTACCTGCGCATGCGGGTGCGACGCGATCCCGGCTACACGATCCAGGCGGTGCTCAACCAGGGCCGGATTGCCTGGGTCGAGCGAATTATGGCCGAAAACCAGGGCATTCTCGCCGTGCAGACGCTGCGCAATGCCATCATGGGCGCTTCGTTCTTCGCCTCCACCGCAGTCGCGCTCATCGTCGGCGTCATCACGCTGAGCACGCAGTACGACAAGCTCACTGTGGCCTGGCATGCGCTGAGTCCGATCGGCGCCATCGACGAGCATCTCTGGCTGATGAAGATCATGGTGCTGCTCATCGACATGTTGAGCGCCTTCGTGTTCTTCTCGCAGTCGATTCGCCTCATGTCGCACGTTGGGGTCGTGATTTCCGTGCCCACGACGACCGTCCGTCCGGCATTCGTCGCCGCCATGCTGATCCGGGCCGGGCGTTATCACACGCGCGGGATGCGTTGCTATTATTTCGCGGCGCCGCTGCTGTTCTGGCTGTTCGGGCCGCTACTCCTTCTCCTATCGACCTGCGCGCTGGTCGGCGCGCTCTACTACCTAGATAAGTCGCCGACGCGCCATGCCGACGACGCGATGCCGCAGGAGTAGGGATTTGCGACACGCGGTTGCCGACCCGATTGCGGCCCTTCGCGCGTCGGATTCGAACCGGTGCACCTTCGATTTCATTGTTGAGTCGTCCGACCGGCCGTCCGGGATGTACACGCTCTACTGACATATTGTGCCGGGGTTAGTGAAGACCTCGCGTGCGATCGCCTTGGTCTGCGACACACCATTCAGGGTGTATGCGAAGGTGCCGGTGGTTCCGTCCGAGAACGTCAGTGTCACCGTGCCGACCGCCGTCGCCACCACATTGGCCGGATTGAACGGCACCGCGTTGAACGCCGGACCAGTCGTGCGATAGAGGGTCCCCGAATACGTTCCCGGCGCAGTCTTCTGGGTCGTCACGACCAGCCACATTGGCGTGCGGTCGAGATCGTAGGTGAACCAGGTGGCGACGATGGTGTCGCCTTGGTGCGTGAAATTCACGCCCCAGCCCGACTCCGAGCCGGCCGGCGCGGCCCACCATAGGTCCTGGTAGTTCGTGGCCAGCGCGAGGTTCGGCTGCGCACCGAACGTACATGTCGGCAGGGGCCCAAACACTTCACGAGTAATGGCCTTTGTCTGCGAAATGCCGTTTACTGTGTAGGCGAAGGTCCCGTTGTTTGCATCGCTGAAAGTCAACGTCCCAGAACCAGCCTGGGTCGCGACGACCTGAGCCGGGTTAAAGGGCACCGCATTGAAGGCCGGACCGGTCGTCGTATACAGCGTCCCGGAGTAGACACCCGGAGCGGTCTTCGGCGCAGTCATGACCAGCCACAGGCCCTTGCCGGTCAGGTCATAGGTGAACCAGCTCGCGAAGATGATGTCACCCTGATGCGCGAAGTTGATCCCCCATCCCGATTCGGAACCCGGCGGCGAATTCCACCACAAGCCTTGATAGTTGCTTGAAGCACCGCTGTCGAAGAGTTCCGCGCTGGTGGTGGTACTGCCGCCGGAATCGCCCGCAGCCACCAGCACCTTACCGTTCGCGAGCAGGGTCGCTGTGTGACCACTGCGGGATGTATTCAAGCTGCCGCTGACGCTCCAGCTTCCAGTGGCCGGGTCGTACAGCTCAGCGGAATCCAGGCTTTCATAATCATAGTCGAAGCCACCCGCGACCAAGACCTTGCCACTGGGCAGCAACGTCGCGGTGTGAACCCCGCGGTCTATGTTGAGATCGCCGGTATCGGTCCATGTCCCGGTGACCGGGTCGTACAGTTCCGCGCTCTCAAGGACGTCATCACCGCCGATGGAGCCGGCCGCAACCAGGACCTTGCCATTGGGCAGCAGCGTCGCGGTGTGGGCATACCAGCGGCCTGTATTGAGATTGCCGGTGACGCTCCACGTCTCGGTGGCCGGGTCGTAGAGCTCCGCGCTGTTCCTCACGTCGATGCTTGCGCTCCCCAAGACCAGGACTCTGCCGTTTCGCAGCAGCGTCGCTGTACCACCGTGGGCATTGTTGAGATTGCCGGTGCTACTCCAGATCCCGGTGCGCGGGTCGTACAGTTCGGCGCTGTTACCGTTGCTATCGCCCCCAGCGACTAGAACCTTTCCGTTGGGCAGCAGCGTCGCCGTATGACCAACCCGGGCCGTGTTGAGGTTGCCCGCGCTACTCCACGTCGCTGTGGCCGGATCGTACAGCTCCGCGCTGTTGAGGACATCCTCGCCGTTGCTGACGCCGCCCGCAAGCGAGATCTTTCTGGTGCCGCCCGCAACCAAGATCTTGCCATCGGGCAGCAGCGTCGCGCTGTGTTGCCCGCGGGCTGCGTTGAGATTGCCGGTGTAGCTCCATGTCCCTGTGGCCGGGTCGTAAAGCTCGGCGCTGCCGGTCGTGCTGCAACCGGGGTTGCAACGGCTGATGAAGCCGCCCACGACCAGCACTTGGCCATTCGCCAGTAAAGTTGCCGTGGGTCCAGAACGCGCCGTGCCGAGTGAACCAGTCGCGCTCCAGGTTGGCTCTCGTGCCTCGACAATCGTGGCGCTGGCCAGCAGGCAGACCAGTAGCGTTATGCCGAACAGCGACACGAAGCCCAAGGACGCGCGAATCGAAGAGACGAATAAGCGATGAGAATGCTGATTCATTTTGTCCGCCCTTGAGGGTATCTTCTTAGGCGTCCTTGAGTGTTCAGGCCGGGCACGAACGGCCGAAGGTAGCCCGCCGAGATCGAACCAACCTGTGCGCGTCCCAGGCCTATAATCGGTACCACCACCGATCTCCCAGCAGCGATAGCTGCCCGGCTCATCTTCTGCACGTCCTCAGTTGGCACGATAGTCCCGAGTGCGGTCGCCGGTAACGAGAACCGGCTGAAAAGCGGCTGAAAATTAGCTGAAAAAGTGGATTAGAAAGTGACTCTCGCTCTTACCTGCTTGAGTGCGCTTGACGGTGAATTACGGTGAGAAGCATGAGCGACGAGAAGATCCATCTTTTCGATGAGTTCACGCTCGATCTCGCGCGCGGTTGCCTGCTGCGCGCGGGCGAGCCGGTCCATCTGCGTCCACAGTCGTACGAAGTTCTCAAGTACCTGGTCGGCAACAAGGGTCGCCTCGTAAGCAACGATCGGCTCATCGAGGAGGTCTGGTGCGGACGGGTGGTCACCGACGATTCGCTCGTCCAGTGTCTCAGGGACGTTCGGCATGCGCTCGGCGGGAGCAGTGGGCAACACATCCGGAACGTGCGGGGGCGCGGCTACATTTTCGATCCGGCAGCGAGTGACCACGACGACGGAGAAACCGGCCAGGTACGGAACGAAATCGATCCTCTGCGTGCCCGCGAGGATGACGAGCAGGCGGCAGGCAAAACAGCGGCTGCTACGCAGGCGGCCTCCCCACCTGCCGCCATGACGCTGCGCCCTGGCTTGGGGCAAGCAAGCGGTTCGACGAAGGCCGTTACCCTATCTGTAGCGAGCCTGTTGGTAATTACCTTGGCAGTGGGCGCCGCGTATTACTTCTTTTGGTCCAGACCCGAACCGCCCGCTACCGCCGCCGGCGTGAGGTCGCTGGCGGTACTGCCCTTCAAGCCTCTCGCGGGGGAGAGTTACGACGAAGTGTTGGAGCTGGGTATGGCCGACACGCTGATCGCCAGGCTCAGCAACAATAGACAGATTGTCGTACGTCCCACGGGCGCGGTGCGCAGGTATGGCGGCCTGGAGCAAGATCCTCTGGCGGCCGGGCGCGCGTTAAATGTCGAAGCTGTGTTGGACGGCCATATACAACGGTCGGGCGACCGCATCAGGGTCTCGGCCCGGCTGGTGAGCGTCGACGATGGCAAGCAACTGTGGGCGGGCCAGTTCGACGAACAAATGGCGGATATTTTTACTGTGCAGGACTCGATTTCCCAGCGGGTGGCGGCAGCGCTCGCGCTGAAACTCTCTGGCGAGGAGCAGAAGCGACTTTCCAAGCGCCACACCAGCAACATCAGGGCCTACCAGAGCTATTTGCAGGGGCGGTATCACGTGCAGCGCCGAACCCGCGAACATCTTCTCACGGGAATAAGCTTTTACGAAAAGGCTATCAAAGAGGACGCGAACTACGCGCTCGCCTACGCCGGGTTGGCTGACGCTTATTCCTTCCTGGTGTCGCGAGCCTACATTGCGCCCCACGAGGGTCGACGCAGAGCTAGAGAGGCTGCAGCAAAAGCCCTGGCTCTCGACGACAATCTGGCCGAAGCTCACTCGGCAATCGGTCAAACCCATATTTTTTTCGCACCCTACAATTTCGCTGTCGGTGATCGCGAGCTTCGGCGTGCTATCGAACTCAGCCCGAACCTGACAACAGCTCACGAATTCCTTAGAAACTCGCTACAAGAACAGGGTCGACTGGATGAAGGCTTGGAGGAGGCGCTAAAGGCTCGTGAACTCGACCCACTTTCTCCAACAATCGCACGCAACGTCGCTTTTAGTTATCTGCTCAGGCGAGAATATCCTCGATCGCTCGAGCATTACCAGCAGACGAGAGAACTAGGTCCACTTTTTGTCTTTGGCATCGAAATAGAAATCTACATTCAAAACGGGCTGCTCGACGAAGCGCTCCTTGAACTTGAGAAGGCGGCACGAGAGAGACGGGACGAACCTCTTTTGACTTATAGTGCGGGAATGGTCTACGCCGCGCAGGGAAAGCAAATCGAAGCGCTCCGGATCATTGAAGAACTAGAACAGATGTCAAAGGTGGGCCTGAACCATGCGCATTGGATCGCTAGAATCTATGCGACATTGAACGACAAAGAACTGGCGTTGAATTGGCTCGAACGTGGTTTAGATGCGGAAGCAGTGGGCATATTTTTCAAAGACGCCCCTGTCTGGGACACGATCCGCAGCGATCCGCGATTCGTGACCCTGCTGCGGCGGATGAACATCCCACAGTAATTGGATCGTAAGAACGGACGTTCACTGCGGGAGTTTCCGCGATGGCGGAAACAAGGACGTACAGCGTAGCGCTGGCTGGGGCTAGGCTCGAATCTGGTCGCGACTGTGGCGCACGGCTTCCAGCAACCGCTGCCTTTCGCCGAGGACCTTGTTGGCGTACACGTTGCCCGCGTCGGCCGATGCTCCGTTGTAGAGCTGCAGGCCGGTAGCATCGGTCCCGCTGCGCTTGATGTATTCCTTGAGGACTCTCGCGCCGAGCTGGATGTTGGTACGCGGATCGAGCACGGATTTCCCGTGCGCGACATCGAATTTGTCGGCATGGAAGCGAGGAATAACCTGCATCAGACCGATCGCGCCGCCGTCGCTTTGCGCGATCGGATTGAATCTCGACTCGATGGCAATCACGGCGATGATCAGCAGCGGGTCGACGCCGATCCCCTTGCCCTCGCGATACGCGGTGCCTACGAGCTCGCGGGTCGCCTCATGAGAAATGCGATATCTCTTCGCGATGGCTTTGGTCACAGCTTCGATTTCGAGGTCGGCCGACCCAGCGGGGCGCTGCCAATCGCGCTCGTCCGCATGCTTCTGCGGCGAATCGGGCATGGTCGCGGCGGCCTGCGCCGGTCGGCTGGCCACGATTCCCTCGTCGCGTGCAGATGAGGCCGAAACCATCGTGACCAGCACGACGGCGAGCATGGCGAATACGGCGGCTGGCGCGCGGTGCGACTTTGCGAACCGGTTGCGGACAGCCGTCTTGCGTCCAGCAAAAGGCAAACGTTTCGACATCGAAAACCTCCGGATGCTATTCCCGGCGAGTGACCGCGACGCAATGCGAGTCGCTAGCCGCCACCAGGGTGGTCGGCCGGGGGTTACGCTGCTTGAGTCAGCCCTCTTTCTCCCCGGCGCAAACCCCCTCATGGGCGCACCGAAGGCAGCCACTTTCCCGCGTATGCACACCCCCACGCCGCAAGAGCAGGCCCTGCCCGAGCACGAACCGGTCGTGGGAATGGCTGCGAAGCAGCGAGGATCCCGGGCATCGCCTTCGGCTCAGCCCGGGCTACAGCCCCTTCGGCTCAGCCCGGGCTACAGCCCCCAATGGGAAGTCGCATGCTGCATTGCACAATCAGGACTCTAGGGGCAAAAGCGAGCGCCGTCAAGGAGAATTTGCTGCATTGCAGTAGGCTACCGAGAGCCCAGAAGGAAAGCGAAGGCGGCTACTTCCGTGTGGCGGCGGTTACGAGGTTGAGCAACTCGTTGGCTTGCTTGCTGCGAACGCTCATCC
>WNFU01003442.1_pt1 | contig 20889 bp, 19 predicted proteins | sample 5400121 | NCBI WGS metagenome assembly WNFU01 (sample SAMN13153360, study PRJNA577476) | soil metagenome | isolation source: 100 cm soil or saprolite under grassland replicate 1 | place: USA:California | collected 2016-06-15 | reverse complement strand
TGATGACCGATAGAAAAGTCAAAAAGCTGCCGCTGGTCGATTCCCACGGCACGCTGCTCGGTCTCATCACCGCGAAAGACATTCTCAAGCAGGAGCGGTTGCCCTTCGCGACACGCGACTCGTCCGGGCGCCTGCGAGTTGGTGCGGCGATTGGCGCCAAGGGTGATTACCTGGAGCGCGCGTCAGAGCTCGTGAGAGCGGGCGTGGACGTCATCGTGATCGACATCGCGCACGGTCACTCGACGGTGATGGCCCGTGCCATCGAAACGTTCAGGGCCCGGTTTGGTGATTTCGAACTGGTCGCAGGAAACGTCGCCACCGCGGATGGCGTGAGGTTTCTTGCCGAGCGTGGGGTCAACGCGATCAAGGTCGGCATCGGGCCCGGCGGCGGATGCACGACGCGCATCACCACGAGCTTCGGCGTGCCTCAGGTGCAAGCGCTTGTCGAGTGCCACCTTGCCGCCGGCAAACGGATCCCGTTAATTGCCGATGGCGGTATCCGGCGGCATGGCGCGATACTCGAAGCGTTGTTGTTCGGCGGCGATACGGTGATGCTCGGCAGCATGTTTGCCGGCACGGAAGAAACGCCCGGCGAAGTCGTTCAAAAATCCGTCGTGCTTTCCGAAGCGCAGCGCTCCGTCAAGGTGCCGTTCAAAGTGCTTCGGGGAATGGCGTCTATTCACGCCATTCGGGATCGTCTAGACGTCGAAGACGTCGACAATGTCGACATCGAGGCGCTCGGCGCGGAAGGAACCGAGGTGAGCGTCCCGGCACGCGGCTCGGTCCGGCCGATCATCCACGACATTTTTCGCCACATGTGCTCGTCGATCAGCTACGGCGGAGCGCGTAGTCTCGCAGAGTTGAAGACGCTCTTCTGGCAGGATCCGTTTCGGTATCTCGTGAAGCTTTCCGGATCGGCGAGAAGAGAGTCTTATGAACGATAGACGAGATCACTCGGGCGCGAGCCCTTCGGTGAGCTCGATACGGGTTCCCCAGGGATCGGTCAGGAACGCGATCTTCAATCGGGTGCCGGGAACCTGTCGAATCGGCGCTTCGATTTTGATCCCCTTTGCCTCGAGGCTGCTGACGAACGCTTCGAGATGCTCTACCTCGAAACCAATGTGATCGAGCGAGCGGCCCTTGGTCGGAAGACGCGGCTTGTCACTCGGCGAGAACGACAGATTCACGCCGGGAAGGTCGTCCGCCTCAATCATGCGCGGCTTGGAAAGACAAGCGACACACGGGCGCCGGCCGGGGTTCGCGCCGAAAGCCGTGACGTACCACGCTTTGATGCCGGGGATGTCGAAGGCATAGAAGTGAATGTGGTTCATGCTCACGTCGGTGGGCAGTGCCGGTTCACCGTAAACCTCCAGACGGATGCCGTCCGGGGCAAGAACATACACTTCGTTGGGATTTTCAGTCGGCTGGATAGTGATGCCGGCGGCCTTCCATCTGGCTAACGCTGCCGGCATGTCCTTCACCACGAAGCCGAAGTGATCGGCGATGCTGCCTGCGGGCGGCGCAGAGGGCTCGGCCTGGCTCAGCATGATGAACACGCCCGGGAACTCGATGAGTTCCAGCGGACCGTTTTTCACGAGCGTCCCGCCCATCACCGAGATCCAGAATTGTTTCTGCGCGTCGACGTCCTTCACACGAAGATGGACGTGCCCCATCGTGATGCCAATCTGATTCGGCGCAGCGAGCTGTCCCAGCGCGGGCGTGACCCAAAACATCGCGATGACGAGGCAGGTGAGGTGTTTCATCGATCCGATCCACTCTTGCTGGCAGGTGAGATTGATCGTTTGGGGTGGAGGAAGCTCCACCCAACATGAACCGCGTTCGCGTTGACGCCGGGGTTCTTTTCGAGACGGTTACCGTTGGAGATGTGATCGAGCCGATATTCGATGACGAGCGCCTGGTCGGGAAACACGAGCACGCGTACGCCGCCGCCGGCGTGAGCGGTGAAATTTGCTCGCGCAGTGCCCGGCGGCACCGGTCGGGAGGTGAAGAGAAGTCCGCCGGAGAGCTCGGTGAACGGCGCGTAGCGGCGGCGCGGCTCGAAATTCCAGCGCCACACGAGCGGTGACAGTCCGACGCCGTACGCGTGGTCCGGTCGAAACTGCGCGTACACCGGAGCCACTTCGAACGCCCACTGAAAGCGGCCGCGCAGCCAGCCAGCGAATTTCGGATCGCTGAGCACGCGACCCCACGAGAGCGTGTCCAGCAGATAGCGGTGGCCGCGAGCGGAATGAAAGATCACCATTCCTTGCGCGACGCCGAGCGTCCCTTTCCATTCGGAGCTGCCCGAGTCGAGCATGCCGCCAAACATATCAGGAGGCGCCGGAGACGACACCGGTGACTGAGACTGCGGATCGGGTGCCTGGGCGCTGGCAATCGCCGGAATCGACACACACGCAACAAAGAACACGAGCGGGGCTCGGAAAGACAATGAGTACTAGATGCTAAGGCAACTGTTTGCGCGCTGCAATGGACGCGATCAGCTTTCCGTTGATGTCGCCTTCACGGCTACGCACCGGCACGAGTGGCGCGACGAGCGCCGGCAGCTCGCCGGCGGCCAGCAGGAACGCGGGATTCCTGGGATGACCGCGTTTTTCTTGTCCGACGCGGAACGTTTCGTAGAGCAGCACGCCGCCGGCCTTGAGCGCGCGAACCAGTTGCGGTACGAGCGGGCGATACAGGTAATTGAACACGAGAATGGTTCCGTACCGCTCGACGCCAAGATCCACGCCGTCTTGCTCGAGATCGAGGACGCGTGTCGTGATGGCGCATCCAAGCGCGCGGCATTGACTATCGAGCGATGACAGCGCCGCGGGATCGCGATCGATCGCGACGACCTGCCATCCTCGGCGCGCGAGATAGAGCGCGTGACGACCGCGTCCGCTGGCCACATCGAGGACGGCTTCCTCGCGGACGATCAAATCGAGGTTCTCAATGAGCCAGTCGGACGCGTGAGCACTCATGTCTCATTCACCGTGACGCCAGCCACATCGCGTAAACGCGGCGCCGTGCTCGCACAGGGTTCCACGCCGGAAATTTGATAGGGTTCTGAAATGGCCCGAGGATGGGAGAGCAAGTCCATCGAATCGCAACAAGAAGACCGTGAGTCGGCTGCCGTTTCCACGCGAAAGCGGGATCTGACACCCGCCGAAAAGGTACGGCTCGAGCGGCGCACGTCCATCGAGCTGGCTTTGGCGCGAACGGAATCGGAGCTCCAGGCAGCCTGTCAACCCGCCTATCGCGACATGTTGCAACTGAAGCTGACGGCGCTGCGCGCTCAACTCGCTGAGCTGGAGTGACCGGCTCCTTGTGATATTCTTTCCCAAAGGCATCACGCCAACTTAGACCCGCCCGCCACGTCCAGCCGTGCCACCAGTTCGACTGTTTATAGGTAACCTTCCGTATCAGGCAACCGAAGACGACTTGCGATCGCATTTCGCAACCGTCGGTGAGCCGACGCAGATCGTGCGGCCGCTCGATCGCGAGACCGGGCGCGCCCGCGGTTTTGCGTTTGTCGAGTACGGCGATCGGGAAACGGCGGAAGCGGCCATACGACAATTCGACGGTCAATTATTCATGGGCCGGCCGCTCGCCGTGAGCGAAGCGCGCGCGCGGGAAGATCGCGGCCCAGGCGGGCCACCTCGCGGACCCGGCGGCCCGGGCGGCCCTCGGCCCGGCGGATACGCACCGCGTCCCGGTGGACCGCCTGGCGGACCCGGCGGACCACGCCCCGGCGGCTTCGGACCGCCGCGGCCGGGCGGCGGCGGGTTTGGCGGGCCGCGTCCCGGCGGCGGTGGCTTCGGCACCCGCGCTCCTGGCGAGGGCGGCACCGGCCCAGGTCGCGGCGGGCGCGATTTCGGGCCACCGGCACCGCCGAAGGGCAAGGGGCCCAAGAAGGCTTACCAGCAAAAAGAACGGGCGCCGAAAGGCCCGATTCCCACCAAGTTCACCGGTCGCATGTACGATCTGGACGACATCGAGAAGGATGACGACGTCAAGGACGAACTGCCAGAGTTCATGAAGCCGGAGGCTCCGGCCGCGGAAGCGGACACCGAGCCCGTCGAAAAACCCGAGGAAAACGAGAACGAAGAGTAGAGCCGGCACGCGCTGGCGTGCGCCTCATGATCTGTTGACAGCCAATGAGCATGGCTCATACATTTGTCCATGCCCTCGCCTGTTCTCGAAGTTCGTCACCTCTCGCTCGTCAACGAGATCGCCGCGACCGGCAGCGTCACGCGGGCGGCCGATCGCCTGCATCTCACGCAGTCGGCCCTGTCACATCAGTTGCGCGACATCGAATCGCGGCTGGCCGTACAGCTCTTTCTCCGTCTCGGCAAACGCATGGTGCTCACGCCCGCCGGCGAGCGCGTGCTCGGCGCCGCGCGCCGTATTCTCGACGATATTCACCGCACTGAGGACGATCTGCGGCTCATGTCGCAGCACGGCAAGGGGGTGCTGCGCCTCTGCACGCAGTGCAACACCGGCTACCACTGGCTGCCGCCGCTCCTGCAGTCGTTTCACCGCAAGTTTCCCGGCGTGGACGTCCAGATCATGGTGAACGCGACGAATCGCCCGGTGGAGGCGCTCCTCGAGGGCCAGATCGATCTGGCGGTGGTGACGAGCGAGGTCGACGACAAGCGTCTCGTCGCAACGCCTCTCTTCGAGGACGAGCTCGTCGCCGTCGTCGCGCCCTCACATCCGTTCGCGCGGCGAACGTTTGTCGAGGCGGATGATTTTGCCGACGAGCACCTGATCATCTACACGGCAGATCGCAACGACAGCTACACGTTTCGCCGCATTCTCTCGCCAGCCGGCGTCGAGCCCGCCCGTGTGTCGCAAGTGCCGTTGACCGAAGCCATCCTCGAGCTCGTGAAAGCGGGGCTCGGAGTGAGCGTGATGGCGCGCTGGGCCATCGAGCCGGCGCTCAAGACGGGCGCCGTTCGCGCGGTGCGGATCAGCCGCAAGGGCGTGTTCCGTCCCTGGTCCGCGGTGACCCTGCGGGACCGAGTCGAACCGAAATGGCAGAAGGAGTTCGTGATGCTGCTCGCGAGGCAGGCGCTGCCGGCGAAACTCGATCGTCGGGCGTAAGGCGCGCGGCGAGACTGCCCCAGGAGGTTTTCAAGGGGAATTGACAGCGGCATCCCGCCGCGCCTGCCTGCACGATAGGGCGGCCAAGCACATGAATCCAGCTCATTCTGAGCATGGTGAGAATGAGCGCGGTTCATCCCGGGTATCATCGCGCGGCCTCCGATGTCGCGCGAGATCATCGCGGGAATCACCACCTTCTTCACGATGTCCTACATCGTCATCGTGAACCCTACCATTCTCTCGTCCGCGGGCACCGGCATGCCGTTCAGCGGCGTTCTCACCGCGACCGTGCTCGTGTGCAGCGCGATGACGCTGCTCATGGGCCTGTACGCAAAGCTGCCCTTCGGCGTTGCGCCCGGCATGGGGCTCAATGCGTTTTTCACGTACACGGTGGTGCTGCAGGGCGGCGTCCCGTGGCCGACGGCACTGGGGCTGGTGTTCTGGGCGGGCGTGCTTTTCCTGATTGTGTCGGCGACGCCCTTGCGGGAAGCCATCGCAACCGCCATTCCCGAATCGTTGCGACACGCCACTGCCGCCGGCATTGGTTTGCTGCTCACGTTTATCGGCCTGCAGAACGCAGGATTCGTCGCCGACAACCCGGCGACGCTGGTCGCCATCGGGCCGCTCGATTATCGGGCACTCCTTACGCTCGTTGCGCTCGGCGTCATCGTGTGGCTCACGCGACGCGGCAATCCGCTCGCGTATCTCGCCGGTATTTTCATCGTCACCGCGATCGCGTGGGCGGCGCGGCTTGTGCAGCCTCCCGCCTCGTGGTTCAGCGCGCCGGATTTTTCGTCGGTCTTCCTGAAGGTCGATGTACGCGGTGCGCTCAAGATCGCGCTCATTCCAACGATCGTGACAGTCACGATGACCGATCTGTTCGACTCGCTGTCGACTTTCATCGGTGTGTCGGAAGCCGGGAAGCTTCTGGATGAAGAGGGACGTCCGAAGAATCTGCGGAAAGGACTGTTGGTGGACGCGCTCGCGACCCTGTCGGCGGCTCTCGTTGGCAGCTCGCCCGGCACGGCGTACGTGGAAAGCATCGCGGGGATCCGCATGGGAGGCCGCACGGGTGTCACGGCCATCGTGACCAGCCTTTGCTTCGTTCCTTGCCTCTTCATCGCGCCGCTGGCTGCGGCTGTCCCTCCCTATGCGACAGCGGCTGTGTTGATCATGGTCGGCGTCGCCATGTTCCAGAGCGTGACGCGCATCCGCTTCGATCAGCTCGAGGTCGGCGTCCCCGCTTTTGCCGCCATCGTGCTCATTCCGCTCACCTTCTCGATTACGCAGGGTATGCTGTGGGGATTCGTCCTGTACGCGGGCCTCCATGCGCTGTCCGGCCGCGCGCGAGAAGTTGCGCCGGCAGTCTGGGCCCTCGCGGCGGTATCATCTGCGCTGTTGGTTCTGGAACATGCACGACGATGACTGATTCTCCAATCCTGGAAGTCGCGATCGACGAGCTGCAGAAAATCAAGAAGCTCGGCGACAAGGCCATCACGCAGTTGGACGACGAACAGCTCTGGATGAAGCTGCATCCCGACGGCAACTCCGTCGCCGTGATCATGCGGCACATGGCGGGCAACATGCGCTCGCGTTGGACCGACTTTCGAACGAGTGACGGCGAGAAACCGGATCGCCATCGCGACCAGGAGTTCGAGGAGCCGCTTTCATCGCGGGCCGAATTGCTTGCCGAGTGGGAAGACGGATGGAAGCGCGTCTTCGACGCGCTCGCGCCTCTCAGCGACGCGGATCTCCAGGAGGTCGTGTATATCCGGATGGAGCCGCACACCATTTACAAAGCCATCAGCCGTCAGGTCGCTCACTACGCCGGCCACACGTACCAGATCGTGTTTCTTGCAAAGCATCTCAAGGGCGCCGACTGGAAGACGCTTTCGATACCGCGCGGCCAGTCCGAAGAGTTCAACCAGCGGATGCTCGCAAAAACCAAGACCGCCCGGCAGTGAGCGCACACTCAGGCGCGGCGGTATGACACCGTCGGTGCGGTGGGGGCTGCTCGGCACGGCTCACATCAACCGACGTCTCATTCCCGCGATGCGCACGGCGCGGCGCTCCGTCATTGCCGCCGTCGCCAGCCGCGACGTCGAGCGCGCGCGGCGTTACGCCGAGGAATGGCAGATCCCGACCGCACACGACCGCTACGATGCGCTGCTGCACGATTCGTCGGTCGACGCGGTTTACGTGCCCCTCCCGAACGCGCTGCATGTCGAATGGACGCTGCGCTCGCTCGACGCCGGCAAGCACGTGTTGTGTGAGAAGCCCCTGGCATTGACCGCGGACGATGTGGATCGGATCGCGGCCGTCGCGCAGGCGCGCGAACGCGTTGTCGTCGAAGCGTTCATGTACCGCCACGAGCCGCTCATTCCCCGCCTGCTCGAGTTCCTGCGAAACGGCGGCATCGGATCGCTCACGCACATTTCGAGCGGCTTCACGTTTCAGCAGCACAGACAGGGCGACGTCCGGCTGGACCCGGCGCTCGGCGGAGGCAGTCTGTGGGATGTCGGCTGCTACGCGGTGAGCATCGCGCGGCTGGTGGCCGCATCTGAACCGCAGGAAGCGTTTGGCTGGACGTCGTTATGCTCGACGGGCGTCGATGAAACCTTTACAGGTCTGCTGCGGTTTGCCGAACCGCTGACAGCCACTGTTCACTGCAGCTTCCGGAGTCCCTATCGGACGTGGCTCGAAATCGATGGCCGGGAAGGCTGGTTGCGAGTGTCCGACCCCTTCAAGCCTTCTTCGCGCGTCGACATCGAGGTTCATCGCGACGACGGGCGCGAGACCATCGCCGTGGAAGGCTCTCCCGCGTTGTTCGTTCGCCAAATCGAGGATTTCGTCGCCGCGGTGCTCGACGGACGCTCTCCGACCGTGAGTCTTGCGGAAAGCCGCGGCAACGCCGCGGCCGTGAGCGCGCTCTATGCCTCCTCCCGGACGGGCCGCCCGGTCGCGATATGATTTTTGAATGGACAGCGCCTCTTCAGCCGTGCTCTGGTGCTTGTTCAACGACCAGGGTGAGCATTCGCGCGCAGTGATCCTGCCGGGCGGGCCACCGCACACGATCGCGTTTTTCATCGATAACGTGATGGATCGTCTGGAGAACTACGACACGATGGACCTGGCACTCTTTCGCGCGAGCGATGTCAAGCAATCATTGATGGCCGACGGTTGGCGGGAAGACCGATGATCCAGATTTCATCCCGTCATCGCACCGTCGCTGTTCCGGTGGGACATCTCACGGTGGGCGGTGGCGCGCCGATTGTCGTGCAGGCAATGACGATGACCGACACGGCCGACGCGGCGTCGACGGCTGCGCAGTGCGTCGAACTCTGGGAAGCGGGATCCGAGATGGTCCGCGTCACGGTCAACGTGCCCGAAGCCGCAGCAGCGGTGCCCGAGATCAAGCAACGCATGCTGGACGCCGGGTGCACCGCGCCGCTGATCGGAGACTTCCATTACAACGGGCACCTGCTCCTCACCCGCTATCCACGATGCGCTCAGGCGCTCGATAAGTACCGCATCAATCCCGGCAATGTCGGCACCGGCAAGCGTCGCGACGAGCAGTTCGCCACGATCTGCAAGGTCGCGCGCGACAACGAGAGGCCCGTCCGCATCGGTGTCAATGGCGGCTCGCTCAATCAGGAGCTCGTCACGGCCAAGATGCAGGAAAACACCGACAGGAATCTGGGCAGAAGCTCCGAAGAGATCATCAACGACTGTCTGGTGCTCTCGGCGATTCAGTCAACCGAGCTCGCGCTCGAAACCGGTCTCCGCAACGACCAGATCATCATTTCCTGTAAAACATCGCGGCCGCTGGATCTGATTGACGTGTACCGCGCGCTGGCACGGCGCACCGATCAGCCGCTGCACCTGGGATTGACCGAGGCGGGCATGGGGACGAAAGGGCTCGTCTGGTCGGCGTCCGCAATGGGCGTCCTGCTGCACGAGGGCGTCGGCGACACAATCCGAGTTTCGCTGACGCCGAAACCTGGCGGCGATCGTCGCGAAGAAGTGTACGCCGCGTGCGAGCTGTTGCAGGCGCTCGGGCTGCGCTCGTTCTCGCCAAGCGTGACGGCATGTCCCGGCTGCGGCCGGACGACAAGCTCGACGTTTCAGGAGCTCGCCGAACGCGTGCAAGCCTACATTCGCGAGCGGATGCCAGAGTGGAAAACACGCTACGAAGGAGTTGAAACGCTCACGCTGGCAGTGATGGGTTGTGTCGTGAATGGACCGGGCGAATCGAAGGCAGCCGACATCGGGATTTCACTTCCAGGCACGGGCGAAGCGCCCAACTGCCCTGTCTATATCGACGGCGAGCACCGCACGACGTTGCGCGGCAACTATGACGAGCTTGCCGCGGCGTTTCAAATGCTGCTGGACGACTACGTCGAGGAAAAATACCCCCGCAAAACACCGGTCACGGCGACAACCTGATTATTCTCTCGCGATAGAATGCGCGCGTGCGCCGCGCCGCGTTGTCGCTCGCCGCAGTCCTGCTCGGCTTATCGTTTGCTGTTTCGCAGGCACATGAGCAACCGCCCGAACGCTTCGACACCCTGATTCGAAACGGCCGCGTCCTCGACGGCAACGGCAACCCGTGGATCCTGGCCGACATCGGCATCACCGGCGACCGCATTCGTGCGGTCGGGCGGCTCGTGAGCGCCACCGGCACACGAGAGATTGACGCGGCAGGCCTCGTCGTCACCCCCGGTTTCATCGACGTCCACTCGCACGCCGGCCCCGGGCTCGCGACCGAGGCGCTCAAACACGGTCAACCGGTGCTCGCGCAGGGGATTACGACCGTCCTCGTCAATCCAGACGGCGGCGGACCGACAGATCTGAACGCGCAGCGGGCCCGATATCGCCGCCAGGGCATCGGCCCGAACGTGGGCTTATTCGTGCCGCACGGATCGATTCGCGAGTCGGTCATGGGCATGAGCGATCACGATCCCGACTCGGAGCAGGTGGCGAAGATGGTCGACATGGTCCGCAAGGGCATGCGGGCCGGCGCCATCGGCCTCTCCAGCGGTCTCTACTACGCGCCAGGCAGCTATTCAAAAACCGAAGAAGTGATTGCGATGGCTCGAATGGCTGGCCAGTTCGGCGGCGTGTATGCGAGCCACATTCGCGACGAGGCCGACTACAACATCGGCGTCGTCGCCGCCGTGCAGGAAGTGATCACCATTGCCGAACAGGGCGGATTGATCGGCGTCGTCACGCACATGAAAGCGCTGGGCCCGGCGAATCATGGCCTCTCGATGGCTCTCATCGAGCGCATCGAAGCGGCGCGCGCGCGCGGCGTCCAGGTATATGCGGACCAGTACGCGTACAACGCGAGCGGGACGGGCATTGGCGGCGCGCTCATTCCGCGTTGGGCGCAGGTGGGCGGGCGCGATGCGCTCCTCAAACGCATTCGCGGGCCAGAACGCGCGAAGCTTGTCGCGGAAGTCAAAGAAAACATCCAGCGGCGCGGCGGAGCGGACACGCTGGTCGTGAGCCGCTACGCTCCGGATACGTCACTCGAGGGACGGAGTCTCGCAGACATCGCGCGCAAGGCCGGCAAACCTCCTGAAGAGACGTCGCTCAATCTCCTCGAACGCTCGGATGCGAGTCTTGTGTCGTTCAACATGTCGGAGCACGACATCGAGCTCATCATGCGGCAGCCCTGGACCATGACCTGCACAGATGGCGATCTGGTGCCGATGGGCCAAGGCAAGCCGCATCCGCGCGCGTACGGTGCGTTTCCGCGAAAGCTCCGGCTGTACGTGAAAGAACGAAATGTCATCGATCTGCCGTTTGCCATCCGTTCCATGACCAGCCTGCCGGCGGAAGTGTTTGCGTTGAAGGATCGCGGACAGATTCGGCCCGGCGCGTTTGCGGACGTGCTGATCTTCGATGCGGCCAAGGTCAATGACGCGGCAACTTACATCGAGCCGCACCAACTCGCCGAAGGCATGCAGTACATATTCGTCAACGGCGAGCTGGTTCGCGACAACGGCAAGTTCACGACGGCGCTGCCAGGACGTGTGTTGACGCCGGAGCGACGGTAGGCGGCGCTACTGCACGATCTCTATGTCCGGATCCTCCATCTGGTAGTCCGTGCCTGGGTTCGCCGGGAAGTGAGCCCATACCTTGTACCGGTACCTGCCATACTCGGCGTCGCTCTTCACCACAGCCGAGATGTACTCGCCAGACTGCGTCGGCATGGTATCGGTAAACGGACTGCGATCGCCCTCGAACCGCAATTGCACGACGCCTCCAGACAGCCTGCACGGTCGATCGTTGATGCGCCAATAGGCGGACCATCGGCGTCCTAATCGAAGGCTTTGGTCCTGCGTGCGTGCAACGCAACGTCCGTCTGAACCGGGTGTCAAGACGATTTCTGTCTCCCTCGATCCCGGACCGCCTCCACGCGCAACGAAGTACCCGATTGCCGCACCGATGGCGATACCGCCAATCAGTAGGATTGCGACGGTCGCTTTATTCAAGGCTTGCCTCCTGTCGAAGGTTGCGGTGCTACAAGACGTTGAAACTCCGGCATTGCTTGCAGACTTCGGAAATCTTCATCTTCGGCGGCGGTCTTGCGCGTGTAGCCACGATCGATCGCCTCACCTAAGTTCCTCAGCGCTTGCGTGCGGTCGCCGACGAGCGCATAAACGACGGCAGCGCGGTAGATGACCTGCACGTCGGGCACATCGCCCGCACGTGCCTCCGTGATCTCCCGCTCGGCGGCATCCTTGCGTCCCAGTTTCGCGAGGTAGACGGCGAGAAACGCGCGATTACGACGATTGTGCGGATTCACCCGCAATTCCCGGCCGACGATTTCTGCCGCCGCCTCATAGGCATGGTTCGCCTCTTGAAGACGTCCGAGCCGGCGCAGCGAGTCGCCGAGGTTCCGTTGGGTGGCGTGAGAGTTCGGGCGGAGAGCGAGCGATTGCTGGTAGGCATGCACGGCCTCGGCATACCGTCCGCGCTGATGCAGCAGAGCGCCCATGTTTGTATATGCCTGGGGGATCGGCGCTATCGATGTGGCCTTCTGATACATCGCGAGCGCCCGATCGAGGTCGCCTTTCGCCTGATACACGGCACCGAGCTGTTGATAGGTGAACCCGCTGGCCGGCTGCAGCTCGGCCGCCCGGCCGAACGCGTCCAGCGCTTCGTCGTAGCGAGCGGCTTGATACAACGCCACGCCCAACGCACTGTAGTGTTCCCAATAATTGGGCCTCAGCGCGATAGCCTTTCGGTATTCCACGACTGCGTCTTCGAGCCGGCCGTTTTCCGCAAGCACGTTGCCGAGCGCTCGGCGCGCATCATCGTAATTCGGTTGAAGCGCCAGCGCACGATTGAACTCGTCAACGGCTTCCTCGACTCGCCCGCTCCCCGCGAGCGAGACAGCCAGGGAATAGCGGACGTTGGCACGCGTTGGATCGAGACGAAGGGCCGTCGTGCCCGCCGCAATCGCACCTTCAGCATCCCTGGGATCGCGCGTCTCGATATAGCGCGCCCATAACGTGTCGCCGCGTGCGGCGTGTGCGATGGCAAAATCGGGATCGAGCCGCACGGCGTCGTCGAATGCCGCCAGCGCGGCGTCGGTATTCCCCTTCAGGTCCCGCCGCTCGAGCAACGCGCGTCCGCGATAGTACGCGGCCAGGGCATCCGGGTTTCTCGTTGGCTGCTCGGCGATCTTCGCGCGCTCGGCGGGCGACACTTGCAGCGCCAGCGCGCGGCCAAGCGCTGTCGCAAGATGCGCCTGCAACTCGAACACGTGATCGAACGATCCTTCGACGCTGTCGGCCCATGCCACTGATTGGTCGGGGCGCACGAGATTCGCACTGATGCGAATGCGATCGCCGGACTGCTGAACATTTCCTTCGACGACGTACGTCGCGCCGAGCTCCTTTGCAAGCTGGGTGGGCTCGGTCGTCGTACGCGCCGCGCTCATGACGGCTGCCCGTGAGAGCACAGTAATGCCGCTCAGCGAGGCAAGGCTCGTCGTCAAGGTATCCGCGATGCCGGCTGCCAGATAATCGTTCGTCGGCGTCCCCGTCACATTCGCAAGCGGCAGCACGGCGACAACCGGGACGGTTTGCGATCGAACCTGCCGCGGCAACCGCAGGGGAACGATCAATGCGGCAATCGCGGCGACCAGCGCCACAGCGGCCGCAAGGATCCACGGCCGCGGCAGCGGACGGCGGGCGATGGGCAGCGCGCGCTGCGACAACGGCAAATCGCGATCGATCGATCGCAGCGTCGTCGCAATCTCGCGCGCGGAGGCCGGCCGGTCTGCCGGATCGCGCGCCAGCATGCTCGTGATGAGCGCATCGACGCTCGGCGGCACGAGCTCGTTGAGCTCGCTGATGTGCGGACGCGGCGCTTCGATGACGTGCTGCATCATCGAAAGACGGCTTGGCGCATCGAAGGGGCGACGGCCGCTGAGCATCTCGAACAACACGAGGCCGAGCGAGAAGATGTCGGTGTGTGCGCCGAGCGGCTCGCCGAGCCACTGTTCGGGCGCGGCATATGCCGGCGTCCCCGCAAAGAGTCTGGAGGTCGTGACGAGAGAACCGGTTGCCGCCGAATCAATTTCCGCGCTGCGTGCGATGCCGAAGTCGAGCACCTTCGCGCGGCCGTCGCGCGTGAGCATCACGTTGGCAGGCTTCAAATCGCGATGGATGATGCCAGCCGCGTGAGCCGCGGCAAGCCCGTCTGCGATCTGCTCGCCGATACGAATGACCTCAGGCACCGGCAAGCGACCGCGGCGCAGCCGCTCGGCAAGCGTTTCGCCTTCGACGAATTCGAAAACGATGATCAGCTGCCCGTCGAGGTCGAGCACGTCATGGACGGCGGCGATGTTGGGGTGACTGAGCTGCGCGGCGGCTCGCGCTTCGCGCAGTACGTGTTCACGTGCCTCTTGCGACGCGGAATGACCCGCGCATGTCTTGAGCGCAACGAAGCGTCGCAGCCGCGGGTCTTCGGCGAGCAGTACCGTGCCCATTCCGCCCGCTCCAAGCGGACGCACTACGCGGTACGGACCGTAAACGTCACCTGCCTCCACAGTCGATAGCGATTCCATTATGCGTCCGGCTCGGACGGCTGCGCCTCGGTAATCAGCCGCACGCTCCGCTGATACGTCGCGTATGACGAAGCCCATTGGAGCAGCACGGACAAGCGATTGCGGAAGCCAATCAGGAACAGGATGTGGACGAACAGCCAGAGCAGCCATCCGAGATAGCCCGAAACGCGTGCCCAGCCGAAGTCTGCGATTGCAGCGGCGCGGCCAATCGTCGCCATGTTGCCGGGATCTCGATACCGGAACGGCGCGGTCGGTTCGCCCGCTATCGTGCGCAACACATTGCGCGCGGCGTGAGCGCCTTGTTGTTTCGCGACTTGTGCAACACCAGGGAGCGGCTTTCTCGTTTGATGCGTGAAGCTCGCCATATCTCCTGCAATGAAGACGTCGGGGTGACCCGGCACGGAGAGATCGGGTTGTACGATTACGCGACCCGCGCGATCCGTCGGCACGCCCAGCGTTCTGCCCACTGGTGATGCTGCGACACCGGCGGCCCATACGATCGTATGTGCCAGCAGTCGATCCGGGTTGCCCGCGCCGCCGCCTATGGCCACGGCATCGGTTTCGATGGCGGTCACCGCCGCGTTTTCCCACACCTCGACGCCCAATTTCCGCAGCGCACGGCGCGCAGAATTCCGCAGCGACTCCGGGAACGACGGCAGAATGGTCGGTCCCGCTTCGAGCAGCACAATCCGCGCCGATTCCGGATCGATTGCCTTGAACTCATGCCGAAGTGTATGGTGCGCAATCTCCGCGAGCGCGCCCGCAAGCTCCACTCCCGTCGGCCCGCCGCCAACGAGGGCAAACGTCAGCAGCTGACGCTTCTTCGCCGGATCCTTTTCTCGCTCCGCTTCCTCGAAGGCCAGCAACATCCGCCGTCTGATGGCAAGCGCATCGTCCAGCGTCTTGAGACCCGGCGCGCGGTGCGACCACTCCGGGTGTCCAAAATACGAGTGCGTGGAGCCGGCCGCGAGAATCAAGTAGTCATAGGCAATCGAGTCGTCATGATCGAGATGCACAAGGCGAGCGTTCGGATCGACCCGACGAACGTTCGCGAGCAGCACGTGAAGATTGGATTGTTTTCGGAGGATCCATCGAATCGGCGAAGCAATGTCGCCGGGCGAAAGCCCGGCGGTCGCGACCTGATACAGAAGCGGGCTGAACAGATGATGGTTATGACGATCGACGAGCGTGACCGACACCGGCTTCCCGCGAAGGGCCCGTGCCGCGTCGAGCCCGCCAAATCCACCGCCGACAATCACAATGTGTGGGACGTTTGTATTTGCCATGCGCCCGGAGCATTATGGATGAATGCCTCGACCAGCCGTCGCTCCGCCGGAATCGCATGTTGAAACGGCCTGCCCGCTCGATTGTCCCGACGCCTGCACGCTGAACGTGACGCTTCGCGGCGGACGCATCACGCGAATCGACGGATCGCCGAAGAACGAGATTACGCGTGGCTACATCTGCGCAAAGGTCCGCGGCTTTCATCATCGCGTGTACGGCGAGGATCGACTGCTCTTCCCGGCGCTCAGAAACGGCGCCAAAAGCGCGGGCACGTTCCGCCGCTACAGCTGGGACGAGGCGCTCGATCTCATCGCGGAGCGGATGCTGCAGATTCGCGCCGAGTATGGGGGCGAAGCAATCCTCCCGGTGTCCTATGGGGGATCGAATGGCTTGCTGACACAGGACACGACCGACGCAATGCTGTTCCGGCGCATCGGCGCGTCGCGGTTGCTGCGCACCGTGTGCGCAGCGCCCACGGGCGCGGCGAACCTTGGACTGTACGGCAAGATGGCCTCCGTCAGCTACGAAGACTACCCCGAGGCGCGCCTCATCGTGCTCTGGGGTGTCAATCCGGGCACGTCAGGCATCCACCTCGTTCCCTTTATCAAGGAAGCGCGGAAACGTGGCGCAACGCTGGTCGTCGTCGATCCCCGACTGACATCGCTCGCGCGCCAGGCTGACGTCTACCTACCGGTACGGCCCGGAACCGATCTCGTCGTCGCACTCGCGTTGCATCGGTATCTGTTCGAGGAGGGACACGCCGATTGGAGCTTTCTGCAGGAGCACACGGAAGGCGCCGATGCGCTTCGCGAGCGTGCGAGACCGTGGACGTTCGAACGCGCAGCGGAGGTGAGTGGCGTCGCTATTGAAACGATCCGTGCATTCGCCAATCTGTACGCGAAGAGCGTTCCCGCACTCGTCAAGTGCGGCTGGGGTCTCGAGCGTAATCGCAACGGCGGCAGCGCCGCGGCGGCGATTCTTGCGCTGCCAGCGGTCGGAGGCAAATTCGGCGTTCGCGGCGGCGGATACTCGATGAGCAACTCGGCATCGTGGAACATCGAACGCACCTGGCTGCGCGATCCGGAACCGCCCACGCGGGCGATCAACATGAACCACCTTGGCCGCGTGCTCACCGACCCCGACGGCACGCCGATCAAGATGTTGTTCGTTTACAACTGCAACCCCGCGGTCACGATGCCGGATCAGAATCGGGTGCTGCGCGGCCTCGCACGCGAGGACTTGTTCACGGTGGTCTTCGATCAGGTCTTTACCGACACGGCGCAGTACGCCGACATGCTATTGCCCGCGACAACGTTCCTGGAACACTACGACACGGCCAAGTCGTACGGACCAGTGACGATGCAGCTCGCGCGGCCGGTGATCGATCAGGTGGGCGAATCGCGATCGAATCCAGACGTGTTTGCGGATCTGCTGCGACGCCTCGGCCTGAGCGATCCAGCCGACCCCGCGGACGATCTCGAGACGATGATGCAGGTGCTCGACGGGATGCCCGAACCGTACGGCGCCGAGCTCCGGGAGCGCTGGAGTGCACACCCGCCGTATAACGGACGGCCGATACAATTTGTCGACGTGTTCCCACGCACGGCCAACAGCAAGGTCCGCCTGTTCGCCGAAGAACTCGATCGGCAGGCGCCGCTTGGACTGTATGGATTTCAACCAGACCCGGCAACCGCCGCGTTCCCGCTCGCGCTGATTTCACCGGCAAGCGACCGCACGATCAGTTCAACGCTTGGCGAGCTGCGCCGTCCAGCGGTGCGGCTCGATGTGCATCCGGATGATGCGGCAGCCCGCGGCATCGAAGACGGCGATGCCGTACGGATCTTCAACGAGCTCGGCGAGGTTCGGGTTGCCGCCCGCGTGACGCCGCTCGTCCGGCGCGGGACCGTGGCGATGCCCAAGGGCGTGTGGCGCCGGCACACGGCGAATGGCTTGACGTCAAACGCGCTGGTGCCTGACTCGCTCGCGGATCTTGGCGGCGGCGCGTGCTTCAACGACGCACGCGTGCAGGTGGAAAAGACCGGAAAATCCTGAGGCCCATCCGACGATTGCAGATTGAGAGGCTGGAAAGTGTGGGGCCAGCCCGGTCACTCAACCTGCAATCGACGATGAGCGCTATGGGCTGCTAGGCAGCCGGCTCGGTATCGTCCGATGAGGGTATCGATTCAACGGACGATAGCGATGATGCCGACGACGTGATCGGGAGCTTGCCACGGCCTCCGCGGCTCGCCATTCCGCCTTTGCGGCCCGCTTCGCGCGCTTCATCGGACGACCACTCGTGCGCGGTGCCCTTCTGATGCGCGGCACGACCGCCCTTGCTCGCGATCTCGCGCTGCTTTTCGGCCGACATGGATGCGAATCCTCGACGTTCTTTGCGGGTCTCGTTCACGGTGCGCTCCTCCTGCCCCCCTAACCGCAAGGGATGTGCCACCTCAACCGGTTGACAAAACTACCCAAAACTGGGCGACTTTCATGGAGTTTTCGATTTTGCGCCAAAAACACGTCGTGAAGTGATTTACTACAGTCGAGGTAGGGTTTGGTTTGGTTTAATACGGTTCAGCGTTCCACCGTGTGTCGTTGCGCGAGGTCTCGACGCTGTCGGTAGTAGTCGCAGTTGACGCAATTACGCACATCGAACGCGAGGCCGACGACCGGGTAGAGCATCGGATGTGCGCAGTAGAGGAGCTCACCATCGGCGATGGTGTGGAAGCCGATATCCAGCGGAATGTCCGTTGTTCGCCGGCCGTACCAGCACGAGCGATGACGATCCTCAGGCTCCATGGAAACGAACAAGGTTCTTCGTTCCTCATGATACGACTACAATGAACGTTATGAACACGTGTGGCGCACCAACCGGATCGAACGAACAGCCGGAAGAAACAACCGGCGGACGCAAGGTTTTCTGCGTGAAGTTCCAAAAGGAGCTGCCAGCCCTCGATGCCCCGCCATGGCCTGGTGAAATCGGCCAGCGGATCTTCGAGAACGTGTCGGCGCAAGCGTGGAAGCTTTGGGAAGAGCGCCAGAAGATGATTCTCAACGAATATCGCCTCATGCCCTGGCAGAAAGAGGCGCAGGAGCTTATCCGCAAGCAGATGGAGGATTTCTTCTTCGGCGAGGGCGCCGCACTCCCTCCAGGCTACGTCCCCCAACAGGCTAAAACGTAACCAAGGTTCCAAGGTTCCAGGTTCGAGGTTCTAGGTTCGAGGTTCCAGGTTCGAGGGTTCCAGGTTCGAGGGTTCAGATGCGACGAGTCCTCGAACTCTTGGACTTTCAAACTTTTAAACGCTTTTAAACCTTCGATCTTTGAACCGTCGAACTTTGAACCGTCGACCCTTCGAACCCTTCGAACTTTCGAACCTTTCACGGTGCAGTGATCTTGATCGCGATCATCCGGGTGTTGTTGGTTTCTGTCGTCTCTGCAACCGTTCCTCCACCATCCCCTTTCGCGAATAGGTAGTAGGTTCCCGCGGAGAGTGCCGCGGGAAGCGGCACGCTCGTCGAACGGACGTCCGTCATCCCTCGCCCAAGGGCAGTGACTGACCGGCTGCCAATCAACGGGTCGCTCGCGTCCAGTGTGCTGTTATTCGAGAGATAGAAACTCGTCATCGATGCTTCCGCGGCGCCGCCGCCGGTGTTCGTGGTCGTGTCGGTCACGACGATGGACGCGCCAGCGACTGACGTTGACGGTGCGGTCAGAGCTGCGACGGTGAGATCGGGACCGATTTTGATTAAGCCACTGACACCCGTGTTGTTCGTCTCGACCGCCTCGGACGCCGTGTTGTCGGCATCGCTGCGTTCCAGGATGTAATAGATGCCCGTGCTCGTCCCGAGAGGAATCGTGACGGTCGTGGAACTTGAATCGGTCACTCCCGCGGCAAGCGCTGGGACGACGCGATGCGCCAGCACGACGTCGACACCGTCGATCGCCTGATTGGTTGACAAATACAGGACCGCGCTCGTTGACGGCGCGGTCGCGCCGCCAATGTTCTTGATGCCGTCGGCGATGATCATCGTCTCACCGGTACCGCCAATCCCTGGTGGGGCGACTGTCGTGACGATGAGATCTGGACCGATCTTTACGCTCGTGCTTGCCTTGGTGTTGTTGGTTTCGCTCGCCTCCGTGATCACACCGCCGTCATCGGCTCTCGCGACCACATAGTAGATGCCCGGCGCCGTCGATGAAGGCAGCGTCAGGATCGTCGATCCGGTGTCGGCCTGGCCGGACGCTATCGACGGAACCGGCCGAGTTCCAAGGCGCACATCACTCGCACTGAACGCAGCGTCCAGCGACAGATAGAACGCTGTCGTCGATGGTGCTGCGGGAGCTCCACCCTGATTGGTCGTCGTGTCGGCGATCGCGATCGACGCGCCCGCGGCAGCCGTCGCGGGTCCGGAAACCGCCGTGAGGACGAGGTCGACTCCTATCCTCAACTGGCTCGTCGCACTCAGATTGTTGGTTTCGCGAGTTTCGGCGACGCTGCCCCCGTCATCTGCGCGGGCGACAACGTAGTACACGCCGGACGTCGTCGATGCCGGAATGGTGAGCGCAGTCGACGCCGTCTGCGACGCGCCACCGGACAGCGAATCCACAGGGTGGCTGCCGAGCCGAATGTCTGAACTCTCCCACGTGCTGTTGGCCGACAGGTAGAACGCCGTGACTGATGTTGGCGCCAGCTCCGCCCCGTTGTTCTTTGTCGTGTCGCCAACGGTGATCGTTCCGCCCGCCGCTGCCGTGGACGGCGCGCTGACCGCGGCGACCATCAGATCGGGACCAATGCTGATCGATCCGCTCGCGCGTGTGTTGTTGCTCTCCTGCGTTTCCAGAATGAGATTGTTCCAATCGGCCTTCGCGAGCACGTAATAGATTCCTGCGGCTGTTCCCTGCGGGATTTGCATCGGTGTCGATCGGGATTCGACCGCACCCGCGGCCAGCGCTGATACCGCGCGGCTTCCCAGAAACAGATCACCAGCATCGAATTGAGTGTTTATCGACAGATAAAAACCGGTTTCGGACGGTTCGGATGACGCACTCTCCTGGTTCTTCGTTGTGTCGCTGATCGTGACACTTGCTCCCGCGGCGGCAGTGGAGGGTACGTTCATGCTGGTAACGAGGAGGTCGGGTGGCCGATCGTCGCTGACGATCGCGACCGTCGCGCTCGACGGCGAGCCCACGTCGTACCCCGCGTCCGCGCTGAGCGTCAGCGTAACCGTCTCGTCGGATTCGACCGCCGTATCATCGATCGGCTCCACCAGAATCGATGCCTCCGACGATCCCGCCGGAATGGTCAATGTACCTGGCAGCGCCACGTAGTCGAGACCGGAGCCCGCGGTTCCGTTCACGACATACGCGATGGAGAGCGCTTCGGACGTGTCACCGCTGCGCCTCACGGTAAACG
>WNFU01003439.1_pt1 | contig 20891 bp, 14 predicted proteins | sample 5400121 | NCBI WGS metagenome assembly WNFU01 (sample SAMN13153360, study PRJNA577476) | soil metagenome | isolation source: 100 cm soil or saprolite under grassland replicate 1 | place: USA:California | collected 2016-06-15 | reverse complement strand
GTCTGAACACCCGGCCGTTTGACCGTCCGGACATACCTTGCATCGCTGCAGGTGAATGCGGCCGGCAGGTGCAACCTTCAGGCGTGCGGGACAAACCGGGTCAACTGCGACACCCACGGAGTGCGAGCATAACGACGCTCATCCCACCGCGGGTACTCGCGGTGCTGTACCCGGCGATGGACGGCCGCGGCGTGATCACCATCCCCGGCTACCGCAACGAACGGGTCGAGGCCGTCGACGGGTTTTACGTCATTGCCGGCCACAACCCGGGCGTCCACAGCGCGATCTTGACGGAGGCGTTGGCGTCGCGGTTCGAGGTGCACATCGAGGTCACCACCGACTGGGACCTGGCCCGCCACCTCGGCGTGCCGGCACCTGCGATCAACGCCGCCATCGCGCTGAACGCCGACCTCGCCGCCGGAAAACTGTCCTGGGCTCCGCAGCTGCGCGAACTGCTCGGCTTCGCCCGCGTCCGCAAAACCCTCGGCCTCGCGGCGGCGGTGGCCAACCTAGCCGGCCGCGCCCCCGAAGACGACCGGCCCGACGTGATCGCCGCGCTCGCCCAGCACTTCGCTACCACGGTCTCCGCCCTGACCCTCGGCAAGCAGCGCTGACTCACAAGCCGACCGCAAAGGACACCCTCATGCCGCACCCGAGCACCCACCTGCACGCCCGCACCGGCCCGCACGTCGGCGACCCCGCCTGGGACGAGTGGAGCCGCGCCTGGACCCGCCACATCCCGCGCCTTTCCGGCCGCAGCGACCTTTCGGTCACCGTCGCCCCCGGCGCCGGCGGCGGCGCCCCCGCCTGCTTCTACCCCGACGAGCGCCGTATCGAGGTCGACGCCACCCACATCGGCACCCCCGACGTGGCCGACCCCCGCCGCGCCGGCCACAAACAGCACGTGCCCACCGCCTACGGCCTGCTCGTCCACGAGGCCAGCCACGCCGCCCACACCCGCTGGCACGCCCCGGCCGGCACCCCACCGGTGGTCGCCGACGTCGCCGACCTGCTCGAGGAATCCCGCGCCGAGCACCGCCAACGCGCCCGCCGCCGCAGCGACCGCCGCTGGCTGCGCCACGCCGTCACCACCCTGCTGCACCCCGACGACGCGCCCGTCGACGACCCGTGGCACGCCGGCCAGGTCGCCGGGCTGCTCCTCGCCCGGGTCGACGCCCGCATCATCACCAGCAAAGACGCCCGCGCCGCCCGTACCGCGGTCACCACGGTCCTCGGCCGCCAGCGCCTGACCCAGCTGCGTGACATCTGGCGGCAGGCGCACGCCACCGCCGACACCGACGCCGACACCATGATCGAGCTGGCGTGGCGGTGGTGCCGCGTCCTCGGCATCGACCCGACCCTGCACCCGCATGTCCCGACCGCCGACCCGGGCGTGTTCGCCGGGCAGCTCGCCGCCGCGCTCACCGACTACCTCGCCGCCGCGGCCGGGCTCACCCCAGCCGAATACACCGCCCGGCACATCGCCAGCCGGCACGCCGCACCCGCGAGGTGGACCCACCGCGACCCCACCCCCGCCGAACACCACGCCGCGCGCCACCTGGCCGCCCGGCTGCGCCAGGCCCGCACCCGCCACCCCGAGCCGGCCACCCGGCCCTCGACGATCCCACCCGGACGGCTACGCACCCGCCACGCCATCACCGCCGAGGCGCAGAAAGCCGCCGGGACCATCCCCACCGCCGCCCCATGGCAGCGACGGGCCCACCTGCCCCCGCCCAAGCCGACCCTGCACCTGGCCGTCCTGGTCGACGTGTCCGGGTCGATGCACACCTACGCCGCGCCGATGTCGTCGGCCGCCTGGATCCTCGCCCACGCCGCCCGCCGCGGCCAGGCGACCACCACCACGATCGCGTTCGGCGACACCGTCACCCTGCTCGTGCCACCCCGCGGGCGCCCCACCCAGGTGCTGGAGATGACCGCCTTCGACAGCACCGAGAACTTCGCCGACGCGGTCAAACTCGCCGACCAGCTGCTCACCCTGCGCCACCGCACCACGCTGCGGATGCTCGCCGTGGTCTCCGACGGCATCCTCGTCAAAGACAGCGACGCCGCCCAACGGCTCATCACCACCCTGCACCGCGCCGGCTGCGCCGTGCTGTGGCTACGCCCCGCGAACCTTTCCGGGCACACCTTCCACGACACCACCACCATCACCGTGGCCGACCCGGTCGAGGCGATCGGCCACATCACCCACGCCGCCATCACCGCGCTCGAACACGCCTGACCCGCACACCACAACCCAGCACTCAGCAGAAGCAACAACGTCGATGACGTCACCGCCCAGCCGCGCCCGCCCGCGCCCTGGCAGCACGCCCGCCCGACACACACCTGCCCATGAGAGGACGATCCGACATGGCCAAACCGAGCTGTGTCGGCGCCATCCACGACACCGTTGAGAACGTGGTCCACGTTCCCCGACCCGGCCACCTTCTGCGGCGGCGGTGTGGAGAACATCGGCGAGTTCGTCGCCTGGCTCAACGCCAAGGCCGGTAAGGCGCGGTTCCACGTGGTGACCGCGACGCCGATGGTCCGCTCCGCCCGCGGCGGCATGAACCGCCGCCACACCGAATACCTCAACGGCGAACCCGCCGTCCGCATCCGCGCCGCGCTGCGCCGCCTGCTCGCCGACTGGGCCGGATACGGCCGCCACGCGGTCTCCGTCGCCCAACGCGACGGCGGCGGCTGGGAGGTCCCCGGCGCGATCGAAAAGATCAAAGCCATCGCCACCCACGCCAACGTGCCGTTCAACGACGCCCGTCAGGCCCTGTTCGACTACCTCAAAGCGGAACTCGGCGACGTGATGGACCGCGTCGTGTTCCCACCCCAGGACGCCGTACGACCCGAACACGACAGCACCGACCAGTCCGGCCACGACCCCTACCCGGTCCACCTGTAGCCCACCGGCCGCCCGCCGCGACCGCACCCGGCCACGCCCACGCGCGCACCCGCCCAGCCACACCTGGCCGACACCCGACGGCTGGCGGCACGTGGATCGCGGGGCCTGGCCAGCGACGCCGGCCGACCACGAATCCCCAGGGGCCGTCTCTTGTCCCATGCGCGGGTCAGACAGCGCACGGAGGTCGCTACCACCACGACGCGCCGTGGCCACCACCGCGATCGCGCCGGCACGACAGACCGGCGCGACCGCAACGGGCACGAGAAGGGCCGTCGTGACCGTGGCACGCCGCGCGCCGACGACGGCGGGGCACCCGCCGGACGACCCCCGCACCTGCCTGCCGTGTGGTGGCCGGTGCCCGACGACATCCGGCTGCGGGTCCGGACCCGGACCCGCAGCCTCGCCGACCTGGTGCTCTGCGCCGACCTGCACGAGTGCCCCAGCGTCGACGGGCCACCGACGCCGGCGGCGTACCTGGCGTGGTCCGGCCAGTTCCGGCTGTTCACGGCCGCCCGTGTCTTGCCCAACTCCTACCACAGCCGCGGGCACCCCACAGACACCCGCGTGCCGACGACCCCGGGTAACCCACAAACGAAGGGTTTGCGACCGATGTTTGAAGTTGAACGTTCATGGACGGCAGAGGTTGATGACTACACGACCTACGAGCAAGCGTGCGACGCTCTGCACGAACACTGCGCCAACCTCCGGGCCGCTGGTTGGCAGATCGAGCAGGGATGGGCATCTCGTGACAACCTCCTCGCTGCCGTTGCCCGCCGCGACGGACGCGAGCGGACCATCCAGATCGTGAGGGCATGACGTGGCCCGCACCGCGATCGAACCCTGGCAGTCACCGTTGCTGTCGGGGCCAGCGGCCGCGCTCAGCCACGCGCGGACAACGGTGACGACTGCCCGTATCGACAGGCACCTCCAGTCAGGTGCCGCGCGACGGTCGCACGCGTGCCGATCGAGGCGGGCAACGTGCGCCGTGCCCTGGCCTCGGGACGCATCGGGACGCGTGTGTTGCGGCGTCCGTGATGGTCGCGTGGTGACGCGGTAGCAAACCCGATCCCGGGTGACGGCAACCCCAGGCCAGGGGCCGCCTGCCGCGGGGTTGCCGAGTGCCAGCCGCAGGCGGCGAGACGGCGTCGGGGACCTGGCCATGGTGGCCGATACCGGCCTCGATGCCCGGCCGCCGGTTGCTCAGATACACGAACGCCACCTCCCCGGGTCGGGTCCGCCCAGGCGGTACAGGACAGATCGCCGGGGTGGCCCGAACGCCTCCGGGCCGCCGGGGGTGCCCATGAGTCGGCCCATGTCGCGCTGATCGGGGCCCCGGCCCGCCGAGCTGGAAGCCCTCGGCCCCCAGCGAATCGGGCTATTTGATGAACGCGTCGACCTGCCCGTCACCGGACGGCCGGCACGCCGCAGCGATGGTGCCCGGGGCCAGCACCCGTACCCCGTCGATCTGCCCGCCGTCCAGCAGCATCTGGTAGAGCGGGCGAACTGGCCGACGGTGGGGTGGAGATGGTCGCCGCCGGGACCACCGCCTGGCGCACTGCGCGGCGGTTGAACACGAGCTGGTTGACCAGCTCGCTGCGGTGCCCGGCCCGGACCGGCACATGGCGAGGCCACGCCTGGTCGGAAAGGCCAAGGTGGACGTCGCGCAGGCCCAACGGCGCCAGCAGAATGGCCGGTCAGGAACCGCCGTACCGCAACGCCGCAGACCCGCTGCACGAGCTCGCCGAGGACGGACCTGTAGGTGATGAAGTGGTTGTGACCGAGCGCCATGGCTGGCCCAGTTTGGGGGCGGTAGTCGGCCCGGCGAGGCTGTCGCCATCGGCGGCGGTGCGACTCCCAAACCATGTTGGCCGGCCAACGACTGTGGGCAACCACAGCCGTACCCGGCAGACCTGGATCCAGGCCTAGCAGGTCACGTGGAACAGCCCGATCGCGCTGCCCTTTGCCTGGTTCCAGACCTTGATCACCTCGGGCGTAGGCATCAGCACCACGCGGCACTCGCGTCGCTTGAGGTAGGCGGCCGCCTCGGGCGAGAGTTCGACGTTGCCGTGCTGGCCGCTGCCCACAATCAGGCGGTCTGGTCCGGCTCCCTGCTCGCACACATACCTGGCCTCTTCAAGCGAGATCGTGTGCGACGTGCCGTAGACGGCCTTCGAGAGCTTCTTCTTGCGCTTCTTCACCCGCCCGTCGGGTCGGATGATGACGTCATGCTCGAAGACGGTTCCGTTGACCGTGATCGAGCCGAACGCGGTCGTGTCGATACGCGGCCTCATCGTTGACCTCCAGGACCAGCGGCTGACCGCTGTCCCCGTGATGGGACCAGCCTACGTCGGCGAGATCGGTGATACCGGCGCTCGAACGCTGCCGAGACGCCAACCTGGATCGTCTTGGTCGTGGTGACCTCGCCGCAGGCGATCCGGCCTCCCTGGCCGGTATCACCCGTGGCGGCTCGTTATCGACGCGTTGCGGCGCCGCCGTTGCGGGCCGCGTGGTGGTGACCGCCTGGTCGAGTACGTGAGGACGCCCACGTGCTGGTCGCCAGCACGGTCCCGGACGATAGTCCATGGCGGCAAACGCAACCGGAGGCAACTACAGCGCTCAACTTGGCCAACCATCGTGCTCGGTCAGTGTGCCTCGCAGCGATAGATGGCGGAGACGGGCTGGCTGGCCAGCGACTTCACCGCAGTTCTCAGCGACAGTTGGCGGAGGTTCGCAACGCTACTTGGCGGAATGGCGGCCCGCGAGCGGTGGGCTCAGGCGGCGGCGCGCGCCTCGATGAGCGCCGCGACCTCGTGGTGCCCGCGCCAGCGCGCCTTGCCCGCCGGCGTGCCGCCGTGGGCGGTCTCGCGTACGTGCGGGTCGGCGCCGCGGTCGAGCAGGAACGCGACCGCTTCGGCGTGACCCAGCACGGCGGCGGCGTGCAGCGCGGTGTACCCGTCGCGATGGCGCTCGTTGACGTCGGCCCCGGCGGCGAGCAGTGCGGCGAGCGTGTCGACCCGGTTCGCGGCGGCGGCGAGGAGCAGGTTGTCCAGGGGCAGCCCGGCCTCGGCCAGCGCCCTGGCGCTGCGGTGCGTACCGCGCTCGATGCACCAGAACATCGGCTCGCCCGGCGCCCACCGGTCGAGCCACGCGCCGGCCGCGGTAAGCACCCGGACCAGCGCGCCGTCGACCCCCGCCTCGGCCGGGTGCCTGCTCGTCAGCGTCAGCGCGAGCGTGGTCGCGCCGACGCCGCCGCCGTAGAAACGCGCCGCCGCGTCCACATCCGCCCCACGGTCGAGCAGGAGCTGGGCCACGTCGGCGGCGGTGGGCGGGGTGCGTTGCCGGGGTGCCTCGGTGCCGTTCGCGGCGCAGTAGTGCAGCAGGGTCGCCCGGTGCTCGCGCGGCGAGCGGGCGTGCACCAGCCACGGCGCGCCGTCCAGCAGCGCGCGCAGGGCCGCGAGGTCACCCGCCGCGACCGCGTCAGCGGCCCGTTCGAACAACACGTCCCTGTCCTGCTCCATGCGGGGTGGGCCGGCGGTCCCGGCCGCACCGCGCCCGCCGCCGGAGCCGGTCCCGGTAGCGGTGCTGTCAAACGGCGTCGCGCCGCGGAAGTTCCTGACCGACGGCGATGCGCCCCCGGCCAGCAGCGCCGCGATCGTGGCCGTGTCGCCGCAGGCGGCAGCGAGGTGCAGCGGCGTGTCGCCGTCGGGGTCGGCCACGTCCGGATCCAGGCCGGCGGCGAGCAGCAGCGGGACCGCCGCGAACCGGCGCCGGCGGATCGCCCAGCCGAGCATGAGGTGATCGGTGTACCGGTACCGGGCCGGCAGGTCCGGCACCGCTGCCAGCCGCCGGTCCAGGCCGGCCCGGTCCAGCCGTACACAGGCCGCGATGACCTGGTCGACGTCGTCGAGTCCGGCTGTGCTCGCGCCCCGCTCGCGCAGGGCGGCGGCGGCCACGTCGTGCCCGGTGCGCACGGCGACGGCGTACGCGGTCCGGCCGTCCCGGTCGACCGCCGCCAGGTCGACGTCGCTGGCGAGGAGGGCGTCGAGCAGCGGCCCACCGCGTCCGAGCAGGATCGCGGCGTGCAGGCAACTACCGAGGTTGCCCCACCAGCGCCCGGCCGCGGTGGGGCGGGCGCCGTGGGCGAGCAGCAGCCGCGCGCTGGCCGCATCGTCGTGGAAGACCGCCGCCTCCAACGCCTCGCGGGCCTGCCACCACGGTGGTCCGGCGGCCAGGATCCGCGCTACACACGCCGGGTTGCCGCCCACCACGGCGTCAACGAGCGGGAGGTTGCGCCCGGCGGAGGCGTCGGTCGGCGCCAGGCCGGCCCCGGCCCGCAGCAACAGATCCACGAGTTCGACGCTGGCGGCCTCCCGGGCCGCGTTGCGCAACGGCGAATGGCGCGCCTCGTAGCTGTCGACGTCCTCGTTCGGATCGGCGCCGAGATCCAGCAGCCGCGCAGCGATGCGCACCCGGCGGGCGGCCACCGCGGGGTCGCCGCGCCCGAACCGCGCAGAACAGGCGTACAGCAGGGGCGTCCACCCGCGCGGGCCGTCCGGCCGGGTCGCGCGCTCGGGCCGCTCCGCCAGCAGGGCCAACGCGGCCTCGTCGGCACCGACGGCCGCGGCCAGCGGCAGCGACCCGCGTGGCAGCGCCGGATCGACGGCCAGGGCGGCAGCGGCGTACGGGTCGCCGGCCAGCGCCGCGTCAACGACGGCATCGAGGCCGGCCCGGACCAGCTCGTGCTTGAGGCGCGTCCAGGTCGGGAAGCCCGCCTCGCGGGCCACGACCAGTTGCGCCTCGCTGAGCGTGAACGGCGTCGCGAGCACCTCGGCGACCGGCCGTCCAACGGCGCGGGGCAGCCGCGCGATGATCCGGGCCGCCGCGTCCACGTCGCCACGCTGATGGGCCCGACGCAGGTCCTTCGCCCGCTTGCGCTGCTGCGCGAGACTCGGCCGTGCGACGTCGAACATGTGACCACCTTCCAGCGCTCCGGGTGTCCGCTGGCACCGGGTGGAAGACAGTCGTCAACCGCACGTCGAAAAGCGATTCGAGACGGGCGCAGCCCTTTCCGCGGACCGGGTGCACTCTCGGGTGCCCAGCCAATATAACGTGTGGCATCGACCGGCACGGCGAAGTCGGTGTTGATGGACGCGGATGAGTCGTTCGAGGTCCGCACCGACCGGACCGCGCTGCAGCGGTACATCCGCCGGATGCGCGCGATCCCCGTCGGCGCGTGCCCGATCCCTCGGCATCCACATCGGGTGCGCCAGGCTGGCGGCGCCGGGGCCTTGGCTTTGTCCGCCATCTACGCCTGCGATCCGCCACCTATCGATGAGAAGCACAGATGCCGATGGCGCGAGCCCCGATAGTGCCAAGCACAGTCGAGGAAGTGTCAACTATCCCTGGTAGTCACATCAGGTAGGCGGGAACCTGGCCGGCCGGAAACTGGTCCGACGACTTGAGTTCGTGCGGCACCGGCGGTTGCATGCACGTCTGACGGACGACCCGGATAGCTGGGTGGCCGGGAGCGCAAGGTCGTCCGCACAGCGCGGCGGCGGGCACCCCGGCCCCTGGGTACGGCAGCATCGCGAGGGAGAGCCGATGACCAGTGTGACCCGCCCGGAGCCGTCGGGTCCGGCCAGCGATGGCGTGTTCGCGCGGCTGGTCAGCGAGCTGAGTGAGCTGGGGTTCGAGCCGACGCTCGCCGCGTGGCACCCGCACGACACCGTGTACACCGCCACCGACAGCGGTGTGGCCGTCACGGTCGTCAACGACGAGCACCAGCCGCATGTGTGCGTGTCGGCGAAGCGGGGTGCGGACACCACCTGGAACATGCACTGGACCGCCAACACCCCGCATCCGACGCAACTGATCGCCCTGTACGCGGCCCTCAACGACGACCCGACGGCCGCGATCGAGGGCGCTGCCGCCGCGATCGGTGTCCACCCGCCCACCAGCACCCCCAGAGCGTCCACCGTCGCCGGCTGACCGCGGCACACGCCGGCACCCGGGGGCGCCCGACGTGGAGGGGGAGGTCGGGCGCCCCCACTTCTCGATGTGCGGGCCGGTTTCTGGAACAGCCGGTCTGCGGGGCATGGCAATGGCCCCGCGCCAACCGCCGAAGCCCACCGCCGTGGTCTTGCCCGGCGTGGTCGCGCCGTCAGGGCCTCCCGAACGCCGGCCGCTCACCCCGATGTCGTTGTCCCCACTGGAGGTTCAGCGTGCCCCACCCGCTGGTACCTCGCCGCCGACCCCGCCGGGAGGGCGAGCTGGCCCCGCTGCGTCCACCACGGCGGCGACACCGCCCGCGAGTTGTCCCCGTGTCGTCCGGCGCCGGTGAAACACGGGCGCGCCCGACGCCGCCGGCTGCGCCTGCAAGCTCAAGGTTCAGCTGGAGATGATGGAGTCGGCCAGCTTGCTGGCGGCGCCGTTGACGTGGGCTGCCGCGCCGGTGGCGTCGCTTTCGGCCGGGTCGTCGGGGGTGTCGGGCAGGCCGGCGAGGATGCGCCGGACGGTGCGTTCGGAGCGTCCCACCTTGGTGGCGATCTCTGCGGGGCGCAGGCTCGGGTCGTTGGCCCGCCAGTAGGCGACCGCGGCCTTGGGGTCGGCTGGTGGGCGGTCCGGCCCCGGACTGTCCGGCGGTGGGACGGCGGCGTGATCACGTCCGGCGGGTGCGTGGGGTGCCGGGTTGTCAGCTGGCCGGGCGTGGGGTGTCTGCCCCGCCTGCGGTGGCTGGCCGGCCGCCGGCGCCCCGGTTGTCTCACCGGTGGGTCGCGCGCCCGGTCGCGGATGCGCGAGCACCAGGGGTTGGGTGTCGACGCGCCGGCCGGCGGCTACCGTTGCGCCGTCGGTGGCGCGGAATGCGCTGAGCACCGGCTGGTGGCGTGGGCCGGCGGCGGGAGCCTCGCTGGTGTCGGCCTGGCCGGCGGGGTGGGTGGTGCGGATGCGTCCGGCGAGTTCGACGAGGCTGACGCTGGCCACGATGACCAGGCCGTCGACGGATAGTGGTAGCAGGTAGGGGGAGGCGCCGTGTTCGCCATAGCGGGCGGCGACGCCGGCCATGTGCCAGTAGGACACCCAGGCGGCGATGGCGGCGATGCCGGTGGTGGCGGCCAGCCGGGCGGCGGCCAGCAGCCGGCGGTCGACGGGGACCCGGGAGATCAGTTCGACGGTCAGCAGCAGGGCCAGGGGTGGCCAGGCGGCGATGATCTGCGCGACCGGGTCGGGGCGTGCGTGCAGGACGTTGGCGGCCACACTGGCGGCCACGCCGAGGACGAGGGTGCACCGCACGGCCCACCGCACCCGGCGCAGCTGCGGCAACGGGGGCGGCTGGGGCGGTGGCGTGTGCACGATGTCCTCCTTCGGGTCTGCCCGCGGCGGCGGGGCTGGGCGTTGGTTGGTGGTGGTCAGGCGGCGTCGCCGCGCAGCGGTCTGGGTTGGCGGGGGCGGTGCTGCAGGTCGGTGACGAGCCGGTCGGCCAGGGTGAGGGTGTCGTCGCCGGGTTCGGTGTCGATCTCGCCCATCGCCCGGGTCAGGGTGCGGCGCAGGTCGCGGATGCCCTCGATGTCACCGAGGCGGGCGGACAGGTGCATGGCCTGCTGGTAGAGCGGCTCGTTGTGGGGGTCGTGGCCGATCGCGGCGCGGAGCACGGCGAGGGCCTCGGCCGGGTCGTCGTCGCCGACCGCGGCGACCAGGGCGAGGTGGGCGTCGATGGCTTGTTGGCGTACGGCTTCCCGGTAGGGTTCGACCCATTCGTAGTCACGGCCGTCCGCGAGGGGCCCGGTGTAGCAGGCCACCGCCTGGCGCAGGGCCGCGATGCGCGCGGCCTGGTCGTTGGTGGTCCCGGCGGCGGCGACGGCGTCCTGCATCCGCCACAGGTCCACCTCCAGGGCGTCGCGGTTGATGGCGTACCGTTCGTCGGGCCCGGCGACGTAGCTGGCCTTGCCGCCCGCGCGGCTGAGGCTCTTGCGCAGGTTGGACACGTAGGTGTTGAGCCGGTGGTGGGCCCGGCTGTGCAGCTCGTTGGGGAGGACGTCGGCGATCACCTGCTGCTGGGGGGCCTGGCCACCGGCCGCGACCAGGTACACCAGCACCTCCAGGGCCTTCGACCGCAGCCCCTGCTCCCGTGGCTGCCGCGGCAGCGGCAGGTCCACAATGCGGGGCGGGCCGAGCACGCACACGCGCGCCCGGCCAGGTCTGGCCGGTTCGGGCTGGGTAGAGTCGTCGGCGTTGTCCTGCCCGCCCTCGACGGTGGCGTCGTCTGCGACGTCGATGTCGTTCTCGGCCAGGGCGCCGTCGTCCGGCTCGCGGTCGGGCTCGGCGCCGGGGTCGCTGACGTCCGGCCGGGGCCCTGTCGCTGCACCGGCCGGGGTGGGCCGCGCGGCCGGTGGCTGCTGGCCGCTGTCCAGTCGCGATCCGGCGGCGCTGTCGTGCTCGCCGGCACCGGGTTCGGGCGTCTGCTGGTCGTCGTGGCGCCGGCCGGGCCCCGCGGCGTCCGCCGCGGAGATGTCGTGGGTGGGCATCGGCCCCGCATCGGCTGCCTTTTTCTCGTCGGGGGCCTGGTTCCGGCTCGCCGGTAGGGATGGTTCGACCGGCGGGGCGGGCTGGGCGGCGCCGGTGTGCGCCTCGGCGAGGGTGCGCAGCAGGTCGGCGGTCTGGGTCGGGTCGAGCACGCCCAGCCGGCCGACGTCGGCCGGCTGGGCGCCGTGGCGGGCGGCGTTCGGGTCCGCTGGGCTGGTGGCGCCGTCGGCGGCGACGTGCACGGTGGCGCCGTCGTCCCACACCTCGAGCAGGACACCGTGGATATCGAGGCGTTGGCCCTGGGTGAGCAGGGCGGCGATGCGGGCCCGTTCGTGGCCGGCGGTGGCGTCGGCCAGCAGCAGCAGCGGCGGCAGCGGCTCCTCCAGCGGGTCGGTGTCGCGCAGCGCGGCGACGGTGTCGACCTCGCGGTCGAACACCAGCCGGGTGCGGTGCAGTGTCTCGGCCTCCAGCACGTCGAGGGCCTCGGACAGCCCCGGCGTGACGGTCAGGCGCGGCGTGTCGGTGACGGTGACCGCCTGCGTGCCCAGCAGGGTGGCCAGGGCGGCGGCCGGGATCACCACCCGGCTGCGGGCTTCCGGTTCCTCGTGCCCGCCGCAGGCCAGGGCGGCGATGAGGAACCCGCGGGCGGCGGCGTCGGCGCCGGGTCCGGTCAGGCCCAGCCCGGCCGGTGGCCACACCCGCAGCAGGACATGGTCCAGGGCCGGTGCCACCGGCTGCACCGCCTCGGGCTGCGCCGTCGCGTCGGCTTCCGCCGTGGTGGCGGGCTCGGGTGGCGGCTGATCGAACTCGTCGATGGCGTCGGCCGCCGGGCGCAGGGCGCGGCGCAGGCCCCGGCGGATCTGGGTCACCACGGGCGGCATCGGCGTCAGGTCGGGGTCGTCCAGCCGCAGTTGCGGTGATGGCGGGCGCGGCCGGTAGCGGCGGCGGCGCAGCTTCCACACCAGCGCGACGGTGGCGGCGATGGCCGCGGCCAGCCCCAGGTCCACCCAACCACCGCCGGGCAGCCAGATACCCGGTGGGTTGGCGCGAGGCGACCGCGACGACGGGGCAGCGTTCGCGGCTTGGCTGGAGCTGGCCGCGGCGGCTTGGGTGCCGGTCGGGGCCGTGGTGGGCGGCGCGCCTGCGGGTGCTGGGGCGGTGGGTGCGACGGTGGCGGGCGGGCAGGGCGCGGTGGTGGCCGGCGCGCTCGGGGGCGGGGTGGTGGCGCCCGGCGTCGGCGTGGTTGGGGATGGCGGCGGGGCCGGCGGGGGCTGTTGGCCGGCGGGTGGGTTCGGCGTGGCGGGTGCGGCGGCGGTCGGAGGTGTCGCGTCGTCGGGTAGGACGAGGACCCAGCCGGGCTCGATGTGATCCCCGTGTTTCATCCGGCCGCGGTGGTCGTAGCGGTCGGCGTTGAGCCGGTAGATCTCCGGCCACCGGCTGTGGTCGCCCAGCCACGCCCCGGCGATGTCCCACAGGGAATCGCCGCGTATGACGGTGACGGTATGGCCGGGCCGGTCGGCCCGGGCGGCCGGTGGTGGTGACGCTGCCGGCGCGGCCGGGTTCCGGTCGGCGGTCAGGTCGGGTCGTGCCGGGTGGGGGGCGTCGGCGGTGGCGGCGGCGTGTGCCACGGGGGTCCTGGCCCCGCCCACGCTGGTGCTGACCGCGAGGGTGCCGAGCATGGCGGCGGACAGGCCCTGCAGCGGGCCGGGGAGCCGGATGTCGGGCAGGTGCCGGCGCAGCCGGGCGATCCGGGCGTAGGCGCTGGCGAGGATGGTGGCCAGCAGCGCCGCCCACATCGCCCACGCCAGGATCGCGGCGCTGCCGAGGATGGTGGCGCGGGTCAGCGGCTGCTGCGCCCACGCCACCCACTCCTCGCGGGTCGGCGCATGCGCGGGCAGCGGCCAGCCGACCAGCCGGATCAGGGCGGCCGGCAGCCCGATCAGCAGCAGGCTGGTCCACCACAGCGATGCCAGGGTCTGCGTCATCCGCCGCATCGGTGCCTTCCCATCCATGTCGTGCTGCCGCTGCATGGTTGTCGCCGCCAGGAGGCCATCGCCGCCGGGTGGGCGGAGGCAACCCTGGCGATCAGCGGTCTGTCTCCGCGGGTACTGCGGCGCCCGAAGCCCCCGGAGCGGGTGGCTACCGGATCACCGCCCGGTCGTCACCCTCGAACGGTAGGGCCGATCAGCGTCGGTGCAACCGTCTGCGGACCTGACAGCGCCTGACACTTGCTGACACGACTTAACTCGACCTGACACGACCTAACACGCCGCCCGATAATGGTCGGTTCGCGGCAATCGGATCGGGCGGTGGCCTGCCCCGTGTGGATCGTGTGGTTGGGCCAGACCGCCGGGGTACACGGTGCGGGTTCGCGAGGGGCGCCTGAGCGTGGTTTCCGGTGGGCCGTCCGGTGTTCGTCGCCGTCGACGCTGTCCGCTTGTCGTCTCCCGGTTCGCCGGTCGCGTCGCCCGGGTGGTGTCAACGGCGTTCGGCGTCTGTCGGCGGCGGGGTGACCGCTTGGCCGTGGGCGTGGTGCGCCCGCCGCTGCAGGTCGGCGTTGACCGGGTCGACGCGCACGGCGTCCTGCAGCAGGGCGAGGGCGGTGCGCGGGTCGGGTTCGTCGGCGGCGAGGGCCACGTAGGCGTCCACGACGTGGCGGCGGGTCGCCTCCCGGGGCGCGGCCAGCCAGGACCAGTCCCTGTCGGTGGCCAGGTCGCCGGTGTAGGCGTCGATGACCGCGTGCAGGGCGCGGCGACGCCGGTCCGGATCGATCGTGGTGGCGGCCCGGTCCACCGCGGCGTGCAGCTGCCACAGGTCGACGTCGAGGTGCTGGTCGTCGAGGCGGTAGCGGTCGCCGCCGCGGACGAGCACGTCCGCGCCGGCGGCCTCACGCAGCGCCGTGCGGAGCCTGTTGACGGGGGTGTACAGCCGGTTGGCGGCGCCCTGGGGGCGCGGGCCGGGCCATAGCGCGGCGATGAGCTGGCTGCTGGTCGCGCCGCCGCGGTGCACGGCGAGGAAGATCAGGATTTGCAGGGCGGCGGTGCGCTGGATGGCGACCGGCTCCCCGGCGCCGCGGGTGCGGTGGAGGGCTGGGGTGCCCAGCAGGCGCAGCCGAAGCGGGGCCGGTGCCCGCTCGTGGGACCCCGCGGCGGCCCGCGGTGCTGATGCCCGTGGCCGGGGGAGCTCCTGGATGCGGGTGGTGTGGTCCGGCCGGTTGTCAGCCTCGTGGTCGCTACCTGGGTTGGGGGGTTGGATGGGCGGCTCGCCGACCACGGCCGGCAGGGGCGGCAGCGGTCGGGGAGGCCGGCGGGGTGGGTCGGGGCGGGCTTCCCGCAGCATGGTGAGCAGGTCGGCGGTGGCGGTCGGGGTGAGCACGCACAGCCGCCCACCTGTGGCGGCCGCCACGTCCCAGCGGTCGAGGTAGCCGTGCTCGTCGATGCGCCAGGTGTCGCCCTGTGGCCAGTCGCCCAGCAGGGCGCCGACGACGCCGAGGTGGGCGCACAGCAGCAGGACCGCCAGCCGCGCGGCGGTGGCGGGCTCGGACGGGACGCCGGTCAGCAGGACCAGCGGCGGCGAGCCCGTGCCCGGCGGCGCCGACCCGTGCCTGGCATGCCTGGCCATGTGGCCGCGGGCAAGGACGTGCTGTTCCAGCAGCGCTATCGCCTCGTCGAGGCCGTCGGCCACGATCATGCCGGGGATGACGTGGTGGACGGTGGCGTCCGGGCCGAGCAGCGCGTGCAGGTCGGCCCTGGTGGTGACCAGCCGTGCGTCGTTGTCGTGCGGCCCGGTGCCCGCGGAGACCAGGACGGCGGTCAGGATGCCCCGGCCGGCGGCGAGCGCGCCAGGGCCGGTCAGCCCGACGCCACCGGCGGGCAGGTCACCCGGCCCGATCGCCGTCGCCGCCCGGTCACCAGCCGCCGCAGCGGACCCGGCGGGCTCGCCCACCGCCAGCCCACCGGCGGGCGGGCGGTCCCCGCCGTCGGCGAGGTCGTCGGGGTGCTCGCGACCATGCAGGATGTCCTGCACGGCGGTGGCCGCGGGCGGCAGCGGGGCCAGGTCGGGATCGTCGCGGACCGCGCCGGTGGGTGGGCGGGGCAGGTAGCGGCGGCGGCGCTGCCACCACACCATGGCGGCGACGGCGGCGATGGCGTGCGCGGTCTGGTCGCTGACCCAACCGCCATCGGGCAGCGTCACCCCGCGCTCGACCGCAGCCGTATCGGGGTCGGCGTCCGGCGGGTGCGCGTCGACGGCCGCCGCGACGCAATGGTCCGCCTCGACCGCGTCGGCCCGCACGACGGGACCGGCGGGCAGCCCGGGGGCGGCTGCCGGCGGGGAGCCGGCCGGTGGGGTGGGCGGGTGCGCCGCGCCGGCCGGCATGGCGAACACGGCGGCGCCGAGCATGCCGCTGGCGGTGGCCTGCATCGGGGTGGGCAGCGGCGGCAGCCTCGTTCCGCGTAGCCAGCCCGCCAGCCGGCGCACCCGGGTGAGGACCTCGACCAGGAGGGCGTAGGCCAACGCCGCCCACATCAGCCAGATGAGCACCGCGAACCCGCCGATCACGGCCGGGCGGGTGAGTGGCTGCTGTACCCACCGCTCCCACTCCGGGCGGGTCGGCCAATGGTCGGGCAGCGGCCAGCCCAGGTAGCGGACCAGGACGGCCGGGACACCGACCAACAGGATCGCCAGCCACCCCAGCGACCAGACTCCACCCATCAGCCGGCGCATCACGGCCGCCGCCCGGACCATCCCCGACCACTCCCGGCGCCCCCGCCGGTTGCCGCGCCGACCGGCGAGCGCATCGCGCCAACGCCGACGCTTGGGACGGCGCCGCCACGCGGGCCGCGGGGGGCGCGTTCGCTTCGACGCGCGGGCTGACGCATCAGCTCTCCGATATCCGTGCTGGTCATCGTGTCGCCGTTGCGGTGCCTCCACCCGCCACGGCGGCCTCGGCGACCGCCCACACCTCTGATCACGATCGGCTGCCCGAGCATCGCCCGCTACCGGGGCGTCGGCGGGCCGCGCTGCGGGGCGCCCGTAGCAGCCGCCAGACCTGCTGCAGCCACCACACGGCCACCGCGGCGACGTAGCTGACACCGAGCAGGCCGGTGGCCGGCCAACTGACGATCGCGGCGGTGAACACCGCCAGCGGTGCGGCCACGATGGTGCGATAGCGCAGCGGTCTGACCAGGGCCACCGCGGCGCCGACGCCGAGCAGCAGCCCCCCGAACCGGGCGACCAGGCCGTTGGCGAGGGCGTGCGTCGGGTACGCCTTCGCGGTCATCGACATCTGGACCAGCAGCATCCCGACCGCGGCGCACGCCACCGAGGTGACCGGAAAGTTCAGCCAGGCGTGCCAGCCCTCCCGCGGAGCCCGGCCCCACCGGCTGGCCAGCACCGCGGTGACCGTCGCGGCGGCGGCGACCGGCAGGATGGGCAGCAGCGCCCAGCGCAGGAACGCCCCAGTGGGCAGGTCGAAGTACACCGAGGCACCCACCGCGTACAGCCCGGCCACGGCCAGCCCGACCGCGACCGCGGCCAGCAGACCGGTGCCGATCTGCTGCGACGCCTGCCCCGAACCCGCCGGTGAGCCCCGCGGCGGCGGGGGCAGGGTCGAGGCGATCAGCGTCGCCCCCACCAACGCGGCCACCAACCCGAACGTGGCCGCCATCGCCAGCTCGCCCCAGTTGGCCAGCACATAGGCGTACGGGTCGGCGAACCCCCGCGACCGGCCGCTGCGCTCCGCGCTGAACACGAAGTGGGTCACCAGAGCCAGCGACGCCACAGCGGGCAGCAGCAGGCCCAGCGCCCGCCGCAGCGGCGGCAACGGCGGCGCCGGCGGCTCCACGTCGGCGGCCGTACCCGGGCGGCCGGTCGCCTGCGCGGCACCCAGCACCGCCGCCAGCTGCGGCTCGTCGACCACCACCGGCGACAGGCCGGCCTCCTCGCCGAGCACCGCGGCAGCCAGCGGGGTGGCCGCGCCCCCGACGCAGTACACCCCGGCCAGATCCTGCGCACCGATCCCGGCCGCGTCGATCGCCTCCCGCGTGGCCTGCGCGGCCCGGACCAGCACCGGCCGCCCGAGGGTCTCCAGCCGGGCGCTGTGCAGCACCACCGCCGGGCGCGGCGCCGGCAGCGCGGCGGCCACCGCCGCCGTGTGCGTCAAGGTATCCTTCGCGGTCCGGGCACTTGCCAACAGCACCACCCGGTCCCCATCGGACAACGGCGGCGCCGCGGCCCCGTCCTCATCCTCGGGCCGGTGGCCGCCGAGCATGACCAGCTCGTCGGCGAGGACCTCATCGATCCCGGCGCCACCAGCGTCCGGCGCATCGATGGTGGACAGCACCTCGAACCCGGTCGGGGCACGACGCAACACCGAGGCCTCAAACCCGCCGCCGAAGTCACACACCAGCACATACGCGCCGACCAGGACCGTGGTTCCGCCGGCCACCATCCGCTGGGCCGCCGCCACCGGCGCCTCCACCAAGCTCGGCTGGCCCAACCCAGCCCGGTGCGCGGCCCGCCGCACCAGCGTGCGCCGCCGCGGACCCCACCCGGCCGGCACCACCAGCCGCACCTCCACGACCGGCCGCTCGGCCACCCGGGTCGCCTCCGCAGCGACCCGGCGCAGGATCGCCGCGACCAGATCCACCGCGTCCACCTCGCCGTCCCCCACCCCGATGCGGCCCTCACCCAGCCGCCGCACCGGAGCCGGCACGAAACGCTCCGGACACCCGGCAGCCCGCTGCCACGCCGCCGCACCCGTCACCACACCACCGCCGTGATCGACATACACGGCGGCCGGCAACTGCGGCACACCGTCGAACAGCAGCGGCATCCAACGACCGTCGGGCCAGGAAAGGACCGCCACGGCGCTCACGCCGCCGCAGTCGATGCTGAGCCGGACCCCCCGGGGCTGCATACCGATGTTCCTACCACCATCAGCCACTCGTCCGGGACCCCGTCAGACTCGACTTCGATCTTCGGCAGTGGTGGACGCAACCAGTGGAGGACTACGGTCGCGCCCCGGCTGTGATGCCTACGGCGATGTCTATACCTGGTTCGAAGACCACGCCAGCGCGTTGGACGATGGGTCGTTTCGTAGGTCGGGCGCAAGGGCCAGGACGGGGTGGATCATGTCGTTGGCTGCGTCAGGATCGAGGAAGACCCGCCGGCGGTTGTCGCCGAGCGAGAAAAGTACGAGATCTTCGGTGCTGTGCTCACCGGGCAGGCCACCCAGCGGGAGGCCGCCGACCCAGGCCGGTGTGGACCGCTCGACGGCGGTGCACATCTGCCGGACCGCCAAGCAGGGTGCCCTGGACACGCTGGCGGCCTCGGCGCCCGGCCGGCCGGGAATGTCCACGCAGGACGCTGCGTTGGCGCAGGCCCGGGCGGAGATCGACCGGCTGCGGGGCCACGGGGGCCGAGCAGGCGGTGGCGCTGCACCTGCACGAGGGAAACCCGGCTGGGGCTGATGGCCGGCCCGGTCCCGGTACGGTGCACGGCCAGGTGAGGCCGGCCTGCTCGACCTGGTCGCCCACGCGGTCGGGCATGGCTGGTCAGCGTGGCGGGCGTGCGCCCTGCTGGGGCTGGACCACGCCCGCTATCACCACCGGGTGGCCCGGCGGGCCGTCGACCGGCTCGCCGACCTGCCCCGGGCGGGCGTCTGCTGCACGGGCTGCCGGACTGGGAGAAGCGGGCCATCGTGGAGCTGCCCGAAGCCTGGGGCGACATCGACCGGGTCGCACCGCAAGCTGGCGCATCACGGCTACCGTATCGATCTGGTGCACGTGTCGGAGCCCACCGTGCGGCGGGTGCTGGCCGCCGAAGGGCTAGTCCTGCCAGGCAACCCGCCGCGTGAGCCGGCGCCCCGGCCCGGCCGGGCGGCCGGCACCGGATGATCGGGCGGCGCGACCGGGGCTGAGCCACCGCGACCGCTCCCGCAGGGGGGTAACGGGACGACGATCGTCGCTGGCCTGTTGTATCGTCGCGGCCATCGAGTGTTCGGGGGACCGATGACGCTGGTGTGGCGTGCCGCCGTGGTGATGGCCGGGTTGCTGCCGGCGCTGGTTGCGGGCGGTTGTGGGAGGTCCACGCCCAAAGGTGACGCGCCGAGCGGTGGCGGCCCGACGCCCACCGCACGGGCGGTGCTGACCGAGGCCGAGGCCCGGTCCCTGCTCGCCGAGGTCAGCCGCAAGAACAACCAGGCCAACGCGGCCTTCGACAGCAGGCTGCTCGGCGAGTACGAGGCCGAGTCCAGCTTCCGCATCGACGAGGCGGTCTACCGCATTGGCCGGGTGCTGGATCCGCAGCACAAGGATCCGCTCACGTCGTTCGAGTACACCGCCCGGGCCTTCTATCTGCCCCGCTCGGCCGGCCACCCACAGTGGTTCCTGGCCGACACGTCGATCAGCACGTCGAAGCGGCGATACCTGCTGGTCTTCGCCCGGCAGGCCGCCGACCAGCCATGGAAGATGGTCATCCAGGCCGCGCTCGACGGCGAGCTGCCCACGATGGCCAGCGACACCACCGGCACCGCAGTCACCGTGCCAGCCGACGACACCACGACGCTGCTCGCCGCACCCAACGACGTGGCGGCAGCACACGCGGCCTACCTGACCGCCGGACGGTCCGCGCCGCCGGCGGCGATGTTCGCCCCCGACAAGGAGTCCACCGCGATCATCGAGGACGGCACGCTCCGCGCAACCCTGGTGTTCGTCAACAAGAAGACCGGGGTCATCGCGCCGGCCCAACGGTTCACCCGAACCGTCACCGTCGAACCGTATCCGGTCCGGGTGCTACGAACCACCGACGGCGGCGCGCTGGCCTGCTACGTCACCAAGCGGCAGGTCGTCGCCGAACAGCCGGACGGCCTGACGAAGATCACCGGCGCAGACGCGGCCCTCGCCGGCCGTACCGACTTCGACCAGAAGATCACCATCACCTGGCTCGACCAGTGGGTGGTGCGGATCCCACCCAAGGGCGGCGGCCAGGTGACCGTGCTGGCGCACCTCGACGGCAAGGAGAGCATCACCTAGCCGAGGCTTCGCCCCATCCCGTCAGGCATGTCGCCTGTGATCCACGTCCGCGCGGAGGCTCCAGTCGTGGGATTGACGGTGGCTGGTATTCCTGGTCGCGTTGAACGGCATCGGAGACGCCAACCTACCTATCCTGCCTATCCTGCAAGAACAGCGATAATCCTCCGTTCGCGTCGATACGGCCACGTGCAGGTGAGACCGTGCCCTTTGCCTCCGACGACCCAGCAAACTGCGCCCCAGTCGTTTGGGCGACGCCGTGTGTCGTGGCAAGCAGCGCGCCGTGTTAGGGCTCGCGATGAAATAAGCTAGGTTTTCCGCTCCGTGATCTCTACAGTTGTGCTATGGCCGATGGTGGGCAGGTTGCGGAGTCCGCAGCACGAAGGTACGCGGTGTTGCGTGCGCATCTGGATGAGCGGCAACGT
>WNFU01003437.1_pt1 | contig 20894 bp, 19 predicted proteins | sample 5400121 | NCBI WGS metagenome assembly WNFU01 (sample SAMN13153360, study PRJNA577476) | soil metagenome | isolation source: 100 cm soil or saprolite under grassland replicate 1 | place: USA:California | collected 2016-06-15 | reverse complement strand
GGTCCGTGGAGAACTCACCATGGCGGACGCTGGCGACATCGGAGTCGGTGACGTCGACGATGTAGGAGTGGCTGCGATCGAGCAGCGCGACCTTCTCGGGATCGACATCCAGGCCCAGGGTCTCGAACCCCGCGGTCGCCGAGGCAACCAGGAGCGGGAGCCCCACGTAGCCCAGTCCCACCACGGCCACCGTCGCATCCTTCGTTCGGATGCGGTCGGCGAGCTCGACCAACGGATCGATACCGAGTTCGAGACTCATGTCAGATATGTCCTTATGTGGTGGGGTGCGGGAGCCCCATGCTAGGCGGGCACTTGGATCGGGTCAACCTCCCAAGCGTCCTCGAAGTGTTCATCCAGCACGTCACATGAAAAGCTCCGCGATGGCCTGCGCCGAAAGGGGCGGGCGGTGGATGTCGTACCCTGCCGGTCGCGTGCGGTTCCATGGTCGGGGGAGGTGACACGTGGCGACGCAACCGAAGACGACCGGGCTCACCTACGAGGACTTGGCGGGGTTCCCGGAGGACAACCTCCGCAGGGAGCTCATGGACGGGGAACTGGTCGTGACGCCGGCCCCGTCCACCCGTCACCAGGACGTGGTCCTCGAGCTGGGGATCAGGCTCGGCCTGTATGCGAAGGAGCACGGCGGCAAGGTCTACGTGGCGCCGACCGACGTGTTCTTCTCCGAGACGAGCGTCGTCGAACCCGACGTCCTGTTCGTCCGGCCGGAGAACATCTCCAGGGTTGAGGAGCCCTTCGTCCGGGGCGCCCCGGACGTGGTGGTGGAGGTGTCCTCGCCCTCCACCCGCCGGCTGGAGCTCGTGCGCAAGCGGGAGCTCTATGAGCGGTTCGGGGTGCCCGAGTACTGGTACGTGGACCTCGACGCCGACCGGGTGGAGGTCTACCGCCTGGAGGCGCGGGGTTATCGAACGCCGATGCTCCTGTCTCGCGGCGACGCGCTGGAGTCGCCCCAGGCCCCCGGGCTCACCATCCCGGTCGCCGAGCTGCTCGGGTCTCCCGTCCACTGATCCACCGTGCCGCCGGGAGCACCATGAGCCAGACGACCATGCATCTCGCGGCGCCGGGGCGGCATGTACGAGCTCACGCACTGACGGCGAGCAGGTCCACGTAGACGCGCTCGAGCGCCCTGGTGTTGCGTTCGATGTCGTGGAGGTCGCGGACGCGCGCCACGGCGTCCTCGGCCCGGCGGTGGGCGGCGTCGGGGTCGGCGGCAATGCGGATGACGGCCTCGACGATCGCGGGCGGATCCTTTGGAGGAAACCGCTCGCCGGCGTCGCCGGCGATCTCCCGGAGCGCGGGGTCGTCGGTGGCGGCCACCGGGACGGCGAGGCCCATTGCCTCCACCAGCGCGCCCGCCCCGCCCTCCCACAGCGACGGCAGGACGAACGCGTCGGCCCTGGCCAGGAGGGCGGGGACATCCCGGCGGACCCCGGCCAGGGTCACGATGCCGGCCACGGCCAGCCGGTTGGCCTGGGCCCGGAGGCCGGCCTCCAGCGGGCCGTTGCCCGCGATCACCAGATGGACGTCCGGGTGCCGTTCGCGGATGGCCGGGAGGGCCTCCAGGAGGTACCGGTGGCCCTTCTGCGGCGACAGGCGGCCCACCGCGAGCAGTCGCGGCGACGCGCCGTCCGGCCAGGCCGGGGCCTCCAGATCGAGCGCCGCGGCCGCCTCCAGGGCGGCGAAGTCGAACCCCCGGCGGACCACGGTCACCCGCTCGGGAGGCAGGCGGAGGTAGTCGCGGGCGGACCGGGCCACCTCGTCGCCCACGGCCACGATCGTCGCGCCCGATCGGCGGGCCGACCACCGCTCCATCGACCGGGCCAGCCGGAGCTTCCACCCGGGCACGGCCGTCTCCGCGTAGCGCAGGGGGCTGTCGTACGTGTTCGTGGCGTGACTCACGGCGGCGGCGCCCAGACGGCGCGCGGCCAGCCGCCCGGCCACGTTCGCCTCGAACATCGCCGTGTGCACGATGTCGGGGCGGAGGGGCCGGAGGGCGTCGGGGAGGGCTCTGATCGCCACGCGGAGCCGCTTGGGCAGCGCGAGATCCACCACCTGGACGCCGGCCCGTTCGACCTCCTGCCCGAAGGCCCCCGCCCGGAACAGCGTGACCACCACCGGTTCGAACCGGTCCCGGTCGATCTCCGAGACGGTGAGCGCGAGCTGGCGCTCGGCGCCGCCGGTCTCGAGCGAGTTGATGACGAACGCGACGCGCCGCGGCGGGGGGGCCGCCGGGCTCCCGCCGTTCACGCGCCGAGCCGGCGCCGGAGCCACTCGACCTCCCGGCGGAGACCCTCCTCGATCCCCACCTCCGGCCGGTAGCCCAGGAGCTCGCCCGCCCTGGTGAGGTCGGCGGACGTGTGGCGCACGTCGCCGGGGACCGCGTCCACACGTTCGACGTCGAGCGTTCGGCCGGTCAGCCGCCCCACGAGGTCCAGGACCTCGTTCACCGCGACCTGGCAGCCGCCGCCCACGTTGATCGGCCCGGGGGCGCCCCCGATCTCCGCCGCGGCCATGGTGGCCTGGACCGCGTCGTCGACGAACGTGACGTCCCTGGTCTGCTCGCCGTCGCCGTACACCTCGATCCGCTCCCCGGCGAACGCGGCCTGGATGAACCGGTGGAACGCCATGTCGGGGCGCTGCCCCGGTCCGTACACCGTGAAGTAGCGGAGGGCCACGCCGGTCAGGCCGAAGTTCGCGACGTACGCGGTGAGGAGCTGCTCGGCGGCGAGCTTCGTCACACCGTACGGCGAGACCGGCCGGGGCGTGAGGTCCTCGGGCGTGGGGTGCCGCTCGGCCTCGCCGTACACCGAGGACGACGACGCCATCACCAGCCGGGGGGTCCCGGCGGCCCGGCATGCCTCCAGCAGGCGCTGGGTGGCGAGCACGTTGTGCCCGACGTAGTCGGCGAACGACTCCCCCCACGAGCTCCGGACGCCCGGCTGGGCGGCCAGGTGGAAGACCACGTCGGCGGCCACCACGGGTTCGAGGGGGGCCGAGCGCAGGTCGAGCTCGTCGAACGCGAATCCGTCCCGGCCCAGCAGGGGCTCGAGGTTCGCCCGCTTGGCCGCCGGGTCGTAGTACGGCGTGAGGGCGTCGACGCCACGGACCTCGTGGCCGTCGTCGAGGAGGCGGGCCGACAGCCGGGACCCGATGAACCCGGCCGCGCCGGTCACGAGCGTTCGCATCGGCCGCGATTCTACGGTCGGGGACGCCTCATCCCGGATCAGCCCCCGATCGCGAACAGGCTGAGGCCCTCCCGACCCGCGGCGTCGGACAGGCGCTCGTCCAGGCAGACGAATTCGAGTGAGGAGGGTTGGCCTTCCGACGCCGTCACCGCCGCCGCCAGCTGGAGTGAGTCCGCCGCCCTCAAGGGGTGAACCCTGAGCAGGCGCATGGCCACCTGGCGCACGACGCTGGCCGGCTCCACCTCGTTCCAATCGGCGCGCATGGCGGCGAGCCTCGACAGCGCCTCCGCCGCCGAGCTTCCATCCAGGGCGCCGTCGCGTTCCAGCCGCGCGATGGCGGACGCGCATTCCACGTCCGTGCCCCACCACACGAGGAGGACGGGGTCACGCCGGTACAGCTCCTGGAGGGCAGGGGTCATTTCCTCATGGACGAGCAGCGGCACCAGGGCCGACGCATCCCAGAACTTCAACGGGCATCCTCCCGTTCCTCCAGCAGCGCGCCGAGGACGCTGGCCCGCACGTGGGGAGGAGGCGACAGGATGAGCGGGTTGGCCGTTGCGCCGCTCCCCACCCGAACGAGCCCTGCGCGTTCGAGTCGGGCCAGCCGGCCTCCCGGGTCCTCCGACGGCGACACGGCCGGTTCGAGTCGGGCCACCGGACGGCCACGATCGACGATGGTGATGGTCTCTCCTGCGCGAACCCTGTCGAGCAGCGAGCTCAACTTGTTCTTGGCCTCGGTGATCGTGACGATCGTCATGAAGGCTAGAATAGCTCGTTCAATCAGGCCATGAAAGCCGATAATCGATTCGATCAGGCGTTCGGGACCGATCGGGCGTTCACGCTGAAGTCCCGGCCCCGCGTGCCGCCCTCCTCCAGGCCCCAGCTCACGATCCGGACCGGGCGGATCCGGACGAACTCGGGGGCGAAGTTCGGGAACCTGGGGTTGATGGCCTCGCCGCCGGTCTCGTGCACCTCGGCCTTCCCCCGGATCTCCAGGGCCCGGGCCCGCCGGGGGTTCGACAGCACGTCGTCCACCAGCAGGGTCACGTGCTGGTTCGACTGCGCGTCCCGCCACTTCTTGGTCCCGCCGAAGGACACGCCGCCCACGTCGATGGCGTCCTCGCCCTCGTTGTAGAAGAAGGTCACCGGCGTCACGTGGGGCCGGCCGTCCCGGCCCACCGTGGCGATCCGGCCGAGCGTCTGCCCCCGCAGGTACTCGATCTCCGCCTCGCTGAACACGCTCATCTCGCGGCTCCCGGATACGTCGTCATCGACAGCCTACCGGTCGCTGTCAGCTCGCCCCGGTGGGTCGTGCGCGAACGGATCCATGATCACCACCCCCTCGATCTCCCGCCCGTCCAGCAGATCCTCGGTGAGGAGACGCTCGCACCCGGTCGCCCGTGCAGCCGAGACGATGAGCGCGTCCCAGAACGACAGGCCGAAGCGATCCTCGATGCGCCACGCCCCCTCGAGGACTCCGATGTCGAGGGCAGCAGGCCGCCATGCGAGGAGGTCCCGCACGTCCGCACGTGTCTCGTCGCGAGGAAGTCCCGGATCGAGCTTTCGGGTCACCACGGCGTAGTACTCATGCAGGACCTGCTGGCTCAGCCGACCGGTGCGGCTGCGCCACAGGTGAGCGAGCCACGCGCGTGAGCGATCATGCCGATCGCCGGCGCTCGCGTCCCTGGCGTGGACGAGGACGTTCATGTCAACGAAGACCGGCACGTTCGTGGAGCTCCTCCCGGCTTGGATATGGAGGTCCGTCTTGCGTGAGGCGCCGGACGGGGCGGGCGAGGAACTCCTCCATCGCGCTCTCGTATCCCTCGATCTCGTCCATGTACCGGCGGAGCAGCTCGCCGACCAGACGCGAAACGCTCGTCTCGCGTCGAGCGGCCTCGAGCCGGGCCCATCGAGCAGTCTCTTCATCGAGAGAGATCGTGACGTTCTTCACGAACTCAATGTGTCACGAAGCTCGTGAGAACCGGAGGTGGGAGTTCCGCCTCCGCCATGTCATGGGGACCAGGTCTCGGGGGGGACGATCTTCCCCAGGCGGCCGCGGCGGTAGTCGCGGTAGCCCTTCCACCACAGCCCGAGCGAGCGGCGCTTGTGCGGCTCGAGGAGCACGATGGCCCCGAGCTTGCCGAAGGCGCTCCGCCACGCCCGCCACGTCCCCTTGGCGGTCCGGGGACGCAGGCGCAGGCGCACGTACAGGCCGTTGCGGACCTCGTAGTACAGCCGCCAGTCCCGGGCGGCCCCTCGCGTCCGGTCCTCCGGGTTCACGTGGAGCACCTCGGCCTGGGGCACCGGCCGGATCGGGTAGCCCGCCCGGTGGATTCGCGTGTAGAACTCCGTGTCCTCCGCCCAGAAGAAGAGGTCGCCCCGGGGGAGGCCGACCGCCCGCACCACCGCCGCGTCGAACAGCGTCCCGTTCCACGACGGCGGGTGGCCCTTCACGAACTCCGGCTTGCGCTGCTTGGGGATGAGCACCCCGGGGCCCTCAGCCGCGGCCAGGAGGCGTTCGAGGCAGTCGGGCTCCGGCACCACGTCGTCGTCGACCGTCCACACCCTGTCGGCCCCGCGCTCCAGGGCCAGCCGGAAACCGGTCTCGTAGCCCCCGGCGGGACCGAGGTTCTCGCCGGTCTCCACCACGTCGACCGTGCCGCCGAGCAGGCCCGCGTCCTCCAGCACGCCCCGGGCCAGGCGGTCGTTGTCCACCACCAGCACGGCGTCCGGCGGACGCGACTGCCCCACGACCGCCTCCACGCTCCGGCGGAGGAGGTCGGTCCGGCGGTAGGTGAGGACCACGGCCACCACGCGCGGCTGGTCAGGCATGGGGTGCAGGGTACCGTGGGGCCGACCGGCGGCCGGGCCTCAACCCCGGGACACGGACACCGTGGCCCGGCCGGTCTCCGCAGCCGGAGGGTCGAGCGTGATCGTGGAGCTCCCGTCCGCCGGCAGCGTCACCGAGACGTCGCCCTCCGCCCCGACCACCGTGCCACCGTCGATCCGGGTCCCGTCGGCCTGGAACACCTCCACGAACAGTCCCTGCTCGAACGAGACGTCGCCGACGTGGATGGTGACGGTCTGCCCCGAGACCCCCTCGAACAGCACGTGCAGGTTCTGCCCCGGCGTGGTGGTCCGGAGGGTGAGCCCTCCCCCGTCCACCTTCACCGTCCCCACGGGATCGGGTGGCACGTCGAACAGCCGGATCGTCGCCGATCCCGTGTTCGCCCCGAGGAGGTCGATCTCCAGCCGGTAGATGCCGCCCTGCGGCAGCGTCTGGACGTCGAAGAAGGACTGCGGCGCGGGGAGGCCCGTCTCCACCAGCTCGGCTCCGTTCGGATCGAACAGGTTCGCGAGCACGCTGTCGGTGAGGTCGAAGGCCAGGGCGCTGATCCGCTCGCCGGCCTGCCCGGGGAACAGGATCTGCATGTTCTGGCCGGGCACCGTCGTGGTCAGCGTGAGGCCACGCGACCCGGGTCTGGTCCTGATCCTGGGGTCGGGCGGAACGTCGAGGAGCGCGACCGTCACCTGGCCGAGGTCGTCGCCCGGGGCATCGAGCAGCAGCGTGTACGTGCCGCTCTGCGTGAGCACCTGGGTGTCCATGAACGGGGTATCGCCGACCAGGCCCACGGACACGGAGGAGCCGTCCGGCGCGACGATGGATCCGAGCATCCCGCGCGGGAAGGTCACGTTCGAGAGCAGCGCGCTGACACGCTCGCTCTCCTTTACGACGAACGTGAGCCGCATGTTCTGGCCGGGGACGGTGTTCGCGACGGTGACCGGGTCGCCGTTCGGGACGATCTGGGCCGTCGCGTCGGGCGGCACCAGGAAGACCTCGAGCGAGAAGTCGCCGGCCCCCTTCTTCGAGCGCGGGGTCACGCGGACGGTGTAGTTGCCCGGCGCCGGGAGATCGACCGGCTCCATGAACCCGCCCGACGGAACGAACACCGCGGCACTGACGCTCCCGCCGCCGGCGTCGAGGACCGTGACGTCCACATCGCCCGTGAGGTTCGTGATGCGGGCGCTGACCCGTTCCCCGGGACCGGCCGTGAACGGGAAGTCCCTCACCCGGGGCCTGATCGGCGGTCTGGGCGAGAGCGAGGACGCCGGGGGTGACGGCGGCGTGGGGCTGGGGGGCGAGGGGCTCGGCGAGAGCGACGGGGACGGGCTCGGGGACGGGGACGGGCTCGGGGAGGGCGACGCCTGGGACGTCGCCGGTAGGGGACTGGGGGCCGCGGAGTGGTGGGTGGCCAGGCGGACGCCGACGAACGTGCCCGCCGCGACGACGGCGGCCGCGGCGGCGGTCGCGCCGATCATGAAGCCCCGGGGGCGGGTCCTGAGCATGCGGGTGAGCCGGGCCCTTCCCCGCCGCGGCGCCGTGGGACCTCCGCCTCCGGCTCCGCCCGGCGCCGTGGGCCCCCCGCCCGGCCCACCACCCGGCACGGTCGGCCCGCCACCCCCGGCTCCTCCCGGCGCGGTCGGCCCGCCACCCCCGGCTGCCCCGCCCGGCGCGGTCGGTCCTGCGCCCGCCGCCCCGCCCGGCGCGGTCGGTCCCGCCCCTGCAGTCCCGCTCGGAGCCGTCGGCCCCGCACCCGCAGCCCCGCCCGGCGCAGTCGGTCCTGCACCAGGGAACCCGGCCGGCGCGGTCGGTCCCGCGGCCCCCGCGGCTCCGGTCCCCGCGCCGCCTCCGGCCGCGCCCGCCGCGGCCGCCCCGCCTCCCGCGCCCGCTCCCGCGGCAAACCCGGCCGCGCGGTCGTCGTCCTCGTCCTCCTCGTCCTCGGGCTCCGGGGGCGGCGGAGGAGGGGGCGGTGGCGGCGGTGGTGGCGGAGGGGGAGGTGGTGGCGGAGGTGGAGGCGGTGGCGGTGGCGGTGGCGGCGGCGGGGCGCCGAGCGGCGGCGTGGGTCCGTTCGGACCCTGGTCCCCCGTCGTTTCCCGGTCGTCGGGCATGCTCCACGATCCTCGGTTTCGAGCTCCCCGGAGTGAGGGAGGGATTGTTGCACCCTTGGGACCTTTCGGGACGAAGCCGCACGGTTGTCGCGGGCCCGGTCGGGCCGGGTTCGGCGTGTAGACTCGGGCTTCGTGGAGACCAGGGACCAGCCCGCCTCCGCGCGCCCGGAGGAAGCCTCGGCGGTTGCGACCCCCCAACACGACCCCGAATCGGAGCAGGCCGGCCATCCGCGCGATCTCGCACACATGGTGGTCAAGGCGCCGCACGACGGGCTCCTGATCGAGGCGCCCGGCCCGGAGGACCTCGACGAGGGCGTCCTCGAGGAGCGCCGGGTTCCCCGGGTGATCCCCCGGGTGGAGCCCCGGACCACCGAGGACCTTCCCACCGAGGCCCCCAGCAAGCAGCGGTATCCCGTCTCGATCGGCGCGTCGCTCAGGAACCTGTGGGGAGCGCGGGAGCTGGTCAGGGGCCTGGTCGAACGGGACCTCCGGGTCCGCTACAAGCAGGCCATCCTCGGGGTGTTCTGGGCGGTGCTGAACCCGCTGCTCACGATGGTCCTGTTCACGTTCGTGTTCGGGAAGCTGGCCCGGTTCTCGGCCGGGACCGGCGGCGTGCCCTATCCACTGTTCGCGTACTCGGCCCTTGTGCCGTGGTCGCTGTTTCAGGCCGCCACGAACTACTCGATCAACGCGATCATCGCGAACGCGCCCATCGTCCGGAAGATCTACTGCCCACGCGAGGTGTTCCCCATCGCCGCGGTGCTGTCGTCCTCGGCGGACTTCCTGATCTCGATGTCGATCCTGTTCATCATGAGCTTCGCGTTCGGGTACTTCCCGACGCTCGCGTGGCTGGCCCTGATCCCGCTGCTGGCCGTGTTGTTCATGTTGATGCTCGCACTGGCGCTGTTCTTCTCGGCCACCGTGGCGTACTTCCGCGACGTTCGATACGTGGTGCCGAGCGTCCTGCAGGCCCTGCTGTTCCTGTCGCCGATCGCGTACTCGCTGGACACGCTGACGCAGCGGGTGGCCCTGTTCCGGGAGCATCCGCTGCTGCTCGACCTCTACCAGTACGTGAACCCGCTGGCGCCGATCCTCGATGGGTTCCGGCGCGCGCTGGCGTACAACCAGTGGCCGCAGTGGGGGCCGCTGGGCGTGGCCGCCGGGGTGAGCTTCCTGGGGCTGGCGTTCTCCTACTGGTGGTACAAGCGGCGCGACGGCTATCTGGCGGACGTGATCTGACGATGTCGTCGAACGGGAAGCCGGTCGTCTCCATGGACCGCGTGTGGAAGCGGTACCGGCTGGGCGCGCGGCGGAAGGGCTACGTGAAGCGCCGGACGCTGGCCGGGGAGATCTCGCTGTCGCTGGAGCGGGCGGGGCTCCGGAAGAAGGCCGAGCCCATGAAGCACCTGTGGGCCCTGGCCGACGCGTCGTTCGAGATCAACCAGGGCGAATCGGTCGGGATCATCGGCCCGAACGGATCCGGGAAGTCCACCGCGCTCAAGCTGATCTCGAAGATCACGCTGCCGTGGTCCGGGACAGTTCGAACGCGGGGCCGGGTGGGCTCACTCATCGAGATCAAGTCCGGCATCCACCCCGAGCTCACCGGCCGGGAGAACATCTTCCTGTACGGCTCGATCCTGGGGCTGTCCCGCAAGGACATCCGGGCCCGGTTCGACGACATCGTCGACTTCGCCGAGCTGGGCCGGTTCATCGACACGCCCACGAAGCGGTACTCCAGCGGGATGGAGGTCCGCCTGGGGTTCAGCGTGGCCGTCCACCTCGAGCCCGACGTGCTGCTGGTGGACGAGGTCCTGGCGGTGGGCGACGAGTCCTTCCAGCGCCGCTGCCTGAAGCGAATGGACGAGCTCCGAGCGAACGGCCAGACCCTGCTGTTCGTCTCGCACATCCTCTCCGACGTCCGCCGGCTGTGCCCCCGGGTGATCTACCTCGACCGAGCCATGGTCCGAGCCGACGGCCCGGCCGACGACGTCCTCAACCTCTACCTCGCCGACGTCAACGCCCGCCAGTTCCAGGCGGACTCCGACGAGACGGCGACCTCCCCGACCGTCGCAGCTCCCGGTAGCTGACCTCGTACATCCCGGCGAGGCTATGTTCCGGTCTGTGGGGATGACCCCCGGCGGAGCCGCGCGGCGACCCCTCCGGCCAGGCGCCCTCCGGTTCGGCGCCAGGTCTTGACCGCCGCGGCGGTGGCGCGCGCCCCCAGGCCGGGATTCCGGGCCGCTCGTTCGTAGCCGAAGGCTTCGAGCTGGTCGCCGGCCACGGCTTCCACGACGGCGAGCTGGCGGGGGGTCATCTGGGTCCGCCAGTCGCGGCGGCTGGAGCCGGGGGGGCGGGCCGCGCCGCTCGTTCGCATCCTGTCGGTGAGGGGGATGCGGGCCAGGTCCTCTTGGCGGTAGGCGAGCATCTCGGGGCGGAACTCCAGGTCGACGAACTGACAGAGCCGGCGGAGTTGGGTCTCGGTGTCGGCCACGAGGTCCTCGTACCGGACCTCCACGTATCGCTCGGGGCCCAGGCGTTCGCCGGCCGAGCGGGCTCGGCGGACCCGGCCCGACCAGTACTCGGCCGCGCCGGTGAACGACGACGGCGCGAAGGGCTGATCGCGGAGCGACAGCACCACGTCGCGGCCGTCCCGGACCAGGTGGATGAACCGCGCCTCGGGGAACTGCTCCGCCAGCATCCGCATGTGCATCAGGAACGGCGGCGTCTTGTCGCCGTATCGCCGCTTCACGTGGGCCTCGGCGTACAGCGCGTACACCCGGCGGATGGCCTCGGCGAAGTCGGGGGCCTCGCCGGTGAGCCTCGAACGGACCAGCGGGGGATCCAGGCGCCAGGCCAGGAACCGTTCGTGCCGCAGGAGGTCCTCGGCCATCACCACGAGGTCCACGCCGGATCCACCCGAAACGGCGTACCGCTCCCGGCGCCGGAAGAAGCTCACGGGAAAGTACGACTCCGGCGGGATCGCGATGTCCGGGTGCTGTTCGAACATCACCCGGAGCATCGTGGTGCCGGAGCGCCCGCAGGCCACGATGAACGGGAACGGAACGCGTTCGCTCACGGCCGCACACGGTATCGCGCCGGGATCGGGTCCCGGACGCGGCTGTTAGATTCGGCCGACGTGAGCTCCACCGAGCGGCCGAACGTTCTCCTCGTCGTGCTGGACACGGCGAGGGCCGACCACTTCGGGCCGTTCGGCGGTCGCGCGGCCACCCCCGCCTTCGACGACCTGGCCGGCCGGGGCCGGGCCACCGTCGCGACCAGCACCTCACCGTGGACCGTCCCCTCCCACGCCTCGATGTTCACGGGCCTCCTCCCGTTCGACCACGGGGTCACCGGCGCCGCGGCCATCGGCCCCGGCCGCCGGCTGGCCTCGCTGAGACCCGCCATCGAACGCCACGCCGACCGGTGGCTCCCCGAGGTGCTCCGCCGGTCCGGCTATCGAACGGTGGCCGTCTCGGCGAACGTGTGGATCACTCCGGCGATGGGGTTCGACCTCGGGTTCGAGGAGTTCCATTCCGTGGGGATGGCCCGGGTCACCCCCCGCGGCACCGAGCCCGACCACCACTGGCGCCTCCGGGACCTGGCGCCCGACCCCGTCAAGGTCCGGGCCAAGCGAACCGTCCGGTACCTCCGTGACGCCCGCAAGGGCCGGGACTTCGGCGCACGGGAGGCCGCGGCCCGGCTGCGGGCCCTGGCTTCCGAGCCCGGCGAACGGCCGTGGTTCTGCTTCGTGAACGTCATGGAGGCCCACGCGCCGTACCTCCCGCCCGCCGGATTCGGCCACCTCTCGGACCGGGACCGGCTGCGCGGCCCCGCCGTGAACCACCGCTACCTGAGCGACGCGTTCGTGGCCGCCTACAACCTCGGCGCGGCGAAGGACCTCCCCGAACGGGACCTCGACCTCCTGCGGGCGCTGTACGCGGGCGAGGTGTCGTACGCGGACCGGTTCCTGCAGCAGGCGCTGGAATCGCTGGGCCCGCTCCTGGAACGAACCCTGGTGGTGGTGACCGCCGACCACGGAGAGAACCTCGGCGAGGACCATCGGCTGGGGCACGTGGTCGGGATCGACGAGCGCCTGGTCCGGGTGCCGCTGGCGGTGGCCGGGCCGGGGGCGCCGGCGCTCGACGGGCCGGTCACGTCGCTGGGTTCGCTGCCGGCGGCGATGGCCGGCGCGGCGGGGCTCTCCGGCCATCCGTACGGCGTGTTCGACGGCGTGGCCGTGGCCCAGTACGAGTCCGGGTGGAACCACCTTCGACGAGCCGTCGAGGTGGAGCGGCGGTACCGGCTGTCGCGCGAGCAGCACGGCCGGCTCCGGGCGCCGGCGTCGCTCGCCACCGACGGGCGCACGTGGCTGCGGCGGGCCGGGAACGAGGAGCGAGCCTGGCTATCGGGGGACGAGGCGGCCGCCGCTCCGCCCGAGGACGTGGAGCGCCTCCGCGGAGCCCTCGGCGACCTCCCCGCGGAGCCCGGCGCCACCCCGACCGCCGGCCCCACCCCGGCCGAGGAGGCCGAGATCGAATCCCGCCTCCACGAGCTCGGTTACCTCTGAGGAAGCCCTCCTCAGAGGGTTTCGAGGAAGGGGAGCACGCGCTGCATGAGCAGCGTCGCGGCGCCCTCGTCGTAGTCGGACAGGCTGCTGTCGGCGAACAGGTGCCGGTCGCCCGGGTACAGGAACAGCTCCGCGCCCTCGACCGTCTCGACGATCTCGCGGGCGGCGTCGAGGTCCCCCTCGAGGACCCACTCGTCGTCCTCGCTCATGTGGATCTGCAGCGGGACCCTCTCCGGCCACTCGCCGCCGAACTCGGACGGCGGGAACGCGCCCGACATCAGCACGGCCCCCCTCGCGCCGGAGCGCGTCTGGGCGAGGTTCTGCGCCGACATCACGCCCAGCGAGAACCCCGCGTAGACCAGCTCGTTCGGGAGGCCCTCGGCCGCAAGCCGGCCGCGCTCCAGGATCGTGCCGAAGCCGACCTCCCGGGCGAACGCAACGCCGTCGTGCACGTCGGCGAAGGTCCTCCCCTCGAACAGGTCCGGCGTGTGCACGACATGTCCAGCAGCCCCGAGCTCGTCGGCGAACGCGAGGACCCCGGCCGTCAGCCCCTGGGCGTGATGGAAGAGCAGCACCTCGGCCATGTGGGCTGAAGTCTACCCCGGCCGATTCCGCCGTTCGGCTGAGGGGCGGGGCAGGGCTCGGGGGCTATCATGGGGGCCGCTCGCGGAGCAGCTCCGAGGGGGGCTGGTGGCACACCGAGACGAACCGAACATCCCGCTCGCCCTGCCCGACATCGGGCCGGACGAGGAGGCCGAGGTCATCGGTGTCCTCCGCAGCGGCCGGCTGGCCCTCGGCCCCAAGGCCCTCGAGTTCGAACGGCAGGTCTCGGCATTCTCCGGCTTCCCGTGGGCGGTCTCGGTCTCCAGCGGCACGGCCGGGCTGCACCTGGCCGTCCGGGCCCTGGGCATCGGGCCGGAGGACTGCGTGGTCACCACCTCGTTCTCGTTCATCGCGTCGTCGAACTGCCTGCGCTACGAGGGCGCGGAGCCGGTGTTCGTCGACATCGACCCCGGCACCCTGTGCCTGTCCCCGGACCTCCTCCGCGCGTACCTCGACGGGTGCAAGGACGACGGCGAGGTCCTGCGCGACCCCCGCTCTGGTCGCCGGGTGGCCGGCGTCCTCCCCGTCGACGTGTTCGGCCATCCCGCCGACCTCCCGGCCATCCTCGAGATCGCCCGGGCCTGGCGGCTCCCCGTGATCTCCGACACGTGCGAGGCCCTCGGCTCCCGGTACCGGCGCGCTGACGGCACGTGGGTCCACGCGGGCGCCGGCGCCGAGGTCGCGGTGGTGGCGTTCTACCCGAACAAGCAGATCACCACCGGCGAGGGCGGGATGGTCCTGGGGGCCGATCCCGACCTCGAGGAGCGCATCCGGAGCCTCCGGAACCAGGGTCGCCGGATGGGCGACTCGTGGCTCCACCACTCCCGGCTGGGGTTCAACTACCGGCTGGACGAGATGTCGGCGGCGCTCGGCGTGGCCCAGATGCGCCGGGTCAAGGACATCCTGGCCCGCCGGGCGCGGGTGGCCGGGTGGTACGCGGAGGCGCTCGCCGGGAGAGAGGGAGTGACGACGCGGTCCGCGGCCGACTGGGCCGAGCCCGCCTGGTTCGTCGAGGCCCTGAGGGTGGACGAGGACCTCGAACGGGACCGTTTGGTCGAGCACCTTACGGCCATGGGGGTCGAGGCGAAGGCGTACTTCGAGCCGCCCATCCATCGGCAGCCCCCGTACGCCGGGCGGGAGGACCTGCTGGCGACGCCGCTCCCCGTCACCGAGGAGTCCTCAGCCCGAACGCTCATCGTGCCCTTCTGGGCCGCGATGACCGAGGCGCAGGTCGAGCGGGTCTCGACCGTGCTGGCCGAGGGCGTCGCGGAGCAGCGCCGATGAGGCTCCGCCGTGCGGCAGGGGACGGGCCGACCACGCAGCGCCCCCTGCGGCTCTCGCTCCAGGCCATCCTCACCCCAACGGGCTCGAAGCGAACGCTCTTCTTCCTCACCGGCGACCTCCTCGTGTTCGCCGGGTCCCTGCTGGTCTCGTTCCTGATCCGGTTCGATGCGCAGGTCCCGGACGTCTACTGGGCGGCCATCCCCGCGTACTTCCTGATCGCCGTCGTCCCGAAGGTCGTCTCGAACGCGGCGTTCCGCCTGTACCACCTGACCTGGCGGTTCGTGAGCACCCGGGAGATCATCCAGGTGTTCCTGGCCACGTTGGTGGGCTCGGCGGTGTTCGGCACGGCGGCGTTCCTCCTCCGAGACGCCTTTCGGATCCGCAGCCTCCCGCGCTCGATCCTGGTCCTCGACTTCGTGATGTCGTTCTTCGGCGTGGCCGGTCTGCGGATGGCCAAGCGGATCTACCAGGTGGTGACCCTGGGCGGCCGGGCCGACGGACGGCGCGTCCTGGTGGTGGGGGGCGGGCGGGCCGGTGAGCGGCTGCTCCGCGAGCTCCGCCACGACCGCGAGAGCGGCTACCGGCCCGTCGGGGTCGTCGACGACTCGGCCATCAAGCACGGGACCTACCTGCACGGGGTGCGGGTCCTCGGCGGCCGGAGCGTCATCCCGCGGGTGGTGAAGGACGAACGGGTCGACGAGGTCATCGTGGCCATGCCCAGCGCACCGGGGCCGGTGATCCGGGAGGTGGTGGTGCTGGCCCGCCAGGCCGGCGTGCCGTCGGTGCGGATCCTTCCGGGGGTCGCGGCCATGCTGGAGGGCCGGGTGACGCTGGCGTCGGTCCGCGACGTGCAGGTCGAGGACCTCCTGAAGCGCCCCGCCGTGGAGATCGACATGACGTCGGTGGGCGAGTACCTGTACGGCCGGACCGTCCTCATCACCGGCGCGGCCGGATCGATCGGGGCCGAGCTGACCCGGCAGATCGCCCGGGTCGAACCGGGCCGGCTGCTGCTGCTGGAGAAGGACGAGACCCGGTTGTTCGGCCTCGAGATCGACCTCCGGCGGGTGGCGCCGCGCGTGCCGGTGTTCCCGATCGTGGGGGACGTCCGGGACCGGGCACGCATGCACCAGGTGTTCCGGACCTATCAGCCCCAGGTGGTGTTCCACGCGGCCGCGTACAAGCACGTCCCGATGATGGAGGCCCATCCCCAGGAGGCCGTGACCGTGAACGTCATCGGCACGAAGGTCCTGGCCGAGGTGGCGGCGGAGGCGGGCGTCGAGATGTTCGTGCTGATCTCGACGGACAAGGCGGTGAACCCGACCAGCGTGATGGGCGCCACGAAACGCGTCGCGGAGATGCTGGTCCGCCGCCTCAACGAGGCCAGCGCCACCCGGTTCGTGGCGGTGCGGTTCGGCAACGTGCTCGGCTCGCGGGGCTCGCTGATCCCGCTGCTGGAGGAGCAGATCCGCAGGGGCGGGCCCATCACGGTGACCGACCCGGCCATGGAGCGGTACTTCATGACGATCCCCGAGGCCGTCCGCCTGATCCTGAAGGCCTCCACGCTGGGGACCGGCGGAGAGGTGTTCGTCCTGGACATGGGCGAACCGGTGCTGGTGCTGGAGCTGGTGGAGGCCCTGATCCGGCTGTCCGGCCTCGAGCCCGACATCGACGTGCCCATCCAGTTCACGGGCATCCGGCCGGGGGAGAAGCTGAAGGAGGAGATCCTCCTGGCCGAGGAGGGCACGCTGTCCACCAGCGCCGACAAGATCCTCGTGGCGAGGCTGGGCTCCGAACCCGACCCGGACGCGCTGGACCGGGGGATCGAGCTGCTCGCCTCGGCGGCGGCGGAGGGCGAGCCGGGGCGGATCCGGGCCCTGCTGCAGGACCTGGTGGCGACGTACCGGCCCCAGCCGGGCGGCGAGAGCGACGAGACCCTGGCCGAGCTCCTGGAGGGCCCGGGAGCGGCCGGCCCCAGGGCCCGATGATCTCTCCGTGAGCGAGCTCTGCCTGGTCACCGGCGGAGCGGGGTTCATCGGCTCGAACCTCGTTCGGGAGCTCCTCTCGCGCGGGTTCGGCGTTCGCGTGCTGGACAACCTGTCGACCGGACGCCGGGAGAACCTCTCGGACGTGGACGGGGACGTCGAGGTCATCGAGGGCGACGTCCGGCACCTGGCCACCGTGGGTCGGGCCACGGAGGGGGTGGCGCGGGTGTTCCACGAGGCCGCCATCCCGTCGGTGGCCCGGTCGGTGGCGGCGCCCCTGGCGTCGCACGAGGCCAACGCGACCGGCACGCTCAACGTCCTGATCGCCGCGCGGGACGCCGGGGCGGAACGGGTGGTGTACGCGTCGTCCTCGTCGGTGTACGGCGACGCCGACCGGCTGCCGGTGACGGAGGACGTGCCGCCCCGGCCCATCTCGCCGTATGCCGTTTCGAAGCTGGCCGGGGAGCACTACCTGGCCGCGTTCCACGCCAGCTACGGCCTGCCCACCGTGGCCCTGCGGTACTTCAACGTGTTCGGCCCCCGCCAGGACCCGGCGTCCGAGTACGCGGCGGTGGTCCCGCGGTTCGCCACGGCGGCGCTCCGCGGAGAGCCGGTCACGATCTATGGCGACGGCGAGCAGTCGCGCGACTTCACGTTCGTGGCCGACGTCGTGGAGGCGAACATCCTGGCGTCGGAGGCGCCCGAGGCCGCGTGGGGCCGAGCGTTCAACGTCGCCTACAATCAGCGCCACTCCGTGAACGAGCTGCTGGCCGAGATCCGGTCCCTGATCCCGGACGTGGAGCAGCCCGAGCCGGTCCACGCCCCGCCCCGACCGGGCGAGATCCGAGACAGCCAGGCCGACGTCACCGCCGCCACCGAGATCCTGGGCTATCACCCGGCGCACACGTTCTCCGACGGCCTCCGAGCCACCATGGAATGGTTCGCGGAGCACTAGGCGTGCCCGGCCGGGACCAGGAACCGATCGGAGACACGTCCAGCTTCACCGCGCGCCTGGGCGGAATGTCAGCGGAGGCCGCTACGCTCGGTGCGGGGTGGGGAAGCGCAGGTACACCGACGATCAACTCCGGACGGCCGTCTCAGCGTCTCGGAACATGCGAGAGGTCTTGAGCGCACTCGGTCTGGTGCCGCGCGGTGGCAACTACGAGACCGTCTGGCGGCGCATACGAGAGCAGCGCCTCGATGCCGCGCATCTCGTTCCGGGCCACAGAAGCGGAAGGTTACTGAGAACGTGCTCACCCGAAGAGATAGCCCAGGCAGTCCGGGTCAGCCGCTCCAATGCGCAGGTCCTCGCGGCGCTTGGTATCCGGCCGGGCGGTTCGGGGCGGCGTCTCAAGGCCCGCATGGAGGAGTTGGGGCTCGACACGTCGCACTTCCTTGGTCAGGCCTGGCGGCGTGTCGACAAGTCGGTCCGATCGGGTTTCCCGCCGCGCCCCCTCGAGGAGGTTCTCGTTCGCGGCCGCCCCTCACAGATCAGCCGTCTCAAGAAGCGTCTCCTTGCCGAGGGGATCAAGGAACGGCGCTGCGAGATGTGTGGCACCGAGACATGGAACGGGATGCCGATACCGCTCGAGCTCGATCACGTGAATGGACGCCGTGAGGACAATCGACTCTCGAATCTTCGGATGCTCTGCCCGAATTGCCACGCGCAGACACCCACGTACCGCGGACGGGGCACGCCCGGGACTATCCTGGGGGCAGCCCGGGTGGCGAAATCTAGGCAGCCGCCGGTCGCTTAAAACGACCTGCTCCGCGAGGAGCGTGTGGGTTCGAGTCCCACCCCGGGCACTCGTCCCGTTTGTGGCTTTCGCAAGCCACGATCGGCCAGGCTTGCTCACGGCTCCCGGGGAAGACCTCCTCGGACGCTGTTCACATTCTGTCCGGCTCAGACCACTGTAAGGACGCATGAGTGCGCGCGTCGGCGAGGAAAACGCCCAGGAGACGATCGAGCGGCTCTTCTCGAGCCTGTCGCCCACCATGTGGCGGGCCGTCCTCGGCTATACCGGGGACCCGGACATCGCCGCCGATGCGGTGGCCGAGGCGTTCACCCTTGCCCTCGAGCATCCGGATGACATCCGTTCTCCGTCCGGGTGGCTCTGGCGCGTGGCTTTCCGCCTCGCCACCGAGGAGGTCAAGCGTCGTCGGAAGACGAGTGGCGACGTGCCCGACCGACCTCTCGTCTCGGAAGAGCCCGCGGTCGACGTCCTCCGGGCTCTGAGTCGCCTTTCCTCACGTCAACGGGGAGCCATCGTGCTCCATTACTACGCCGACCAGCCGGTTGCCGAGGTCGCTCGAATCCTCGGCTCGACACCGGCGGCAGTCCGGGTCCACCTGATGCGTGGCCGCAACCACCTCCGAGACCTGCTCGAGGAGCACGATGGATGACTTGAGAGAACGTTTGAGGTCCCTCGACCAATTGGAGCCCCCCGATCTGAGGAGACGACTCGGGATCCATTCCATGCCACCTCCTCGCGAGCGGAGATCGGCGCGACTGCTCGCCGCCGCCGCCGTGCTGCTCGTCGCCGCGGCTGCCATCGCCGCAGCGTTCGTCGCCTTCCGGGGGACGGCCCGTCCGGCGGCCCCCTCTGTCGCGCCGACGCTCCGGCCGAACGGCCCAATCTGGTTCCTGGGGGGGGATCAGCCTGGGTCGATCTTCGGTCCCTCCTCGGTGAGCTCGATCGACGAGGACGGCTCCGGGCGCTCGACCCTCAACATCTCCAACCGCCTGCATTCGATCACCGGGTTGGCTGTGTCGCCGAACGGGCTACTCATCGCCGTGTCGAACGGGGGCGGGGAGTTTCCGCCCAGGAACATCTTCGTCATGCAGTCCGACGGCTCAGGACTCCGACAGATCACATCGGGAGAGTTCCAAGAGGTCGACCCCGCCTGGGCCCCCGACGGATCGCGCATCGTCTTCTCGAGCACTCGCTGCTGCGCTTCGGACCGCTCGCAGAGCAACTACGACCTGTACACCATCCGCCCGGACGGCTCCGACCTCCGGCATCTCATCAGCGACAGCGCAAGTGACCTGTCGCCAGCATGGTCCCCAGACGGGAGTCGCATCGCCTACGTCCGGTACGAGGAAGGAGATCGCGGGTGGCAGATTTGGACGGTAAGCGCGGACGGGACCGATGCGGGTCGCGTGGTCGACAACGACCGCTACAACTCTGTCGTGGCGTGGTCCCCCGACGGCGACGAGCTCGCTTACGTCACCGAACTGGGCGACCGCGACTATCAGATCCGAGTGGTCCGCGCCGACGGAACCCATGAGCGAACCCTGTTCGAGTGCAGCGAACCCTGCATCGCCACCGGCTACACGCTCGCTTGGTCGCCCGATGGAACCGAGATCGCGTTCACCCAGTTCTTCAAATCACCAGGTCACGCCAAGCAGAAGATCTCGCTGATACCGAGTTCCGGAGGCGAGGTGCGCATCGTGGAAACGACCGGAACAAGCGCGTGCTGCCTCTCTTGGGTTCCGAAGAACCCAAGCGGCCCCTGAGATTCGAATGGCGCGGGGTGTCGGAAGGCGAATCGTCGTCGTGATCGCCACTGCGTTCGTGGTCGTCATAGTCCTCCTCGCCGTCTCGTGGTCCGAAGCCCGAACAGCGTTCCTGTGCATTGCGGCGGCGGTCCTGGCCGTGTCGTGGTGGCTCCTTGGGCGGCTGCCCCGAGGCCGGGCCTCAGGGTGGGAATTGCGCGTCGAGGCTGGCGTTTGCCTCGTCGTCGGCGGCCTCTTGGCGGTCGCAGTTCCGACGACTCGGATCTTCTGCGAGTGCCCGGCACCACGGGGCGTGCGCGGCGCCTTCGAGTGCGGGTGCGCAGCTGGCGATCGGCATGTGGGTCTACGAGTCGGGATCGCTCTCACAGGATTGGTGCTGTCAATCGCCCTGGCGCTGTTGGCCCGCAGGCGGGACGCCCTCAGGGGCGTGCGGCTTCACGGTGAAGGCGTTTAGGCGGTTCCATGAACAGCATGGCGTGCAAGCGGGCGATCTCCTCTTGGACCGAGGGGTTTGAGTAAGGTCCGATCAGGGGCACTTGATCCGCCCTTGTGGCTTTCGCAAGCCACGAATCCGAATGTGCGATAGGAGGAGGCGAACTCCGCGCACGCATACGGCACGTGAGCGTGGTGCTCTACTCGGCGGCGAGAGTGGACTGCGCCCGACCCTTTGACCGCTTTCCCGCGTGAAATTGCCACACGTCTCCCGGTCCCGTGACCACCCTCCGTCTCGTTCACGAACATGGTCCGATGACCTTCCTCTTGGCCGAGCGGCGAGCAACCGGCGTCTC
>WNFU01003434.1_pt1 | contig 20899 bp, 21 predicted proteins | sample 5400121 | NCBI WGS metagenome assembly WNFU01 (sample SAMN13153360, study PRJNA577476) | soil metagenome | isolation source: 100 cm soil or saprolite under grassland replicate 1 | place: USA:California | collected 2016-06-15 | reverse complement strand
GTCGTCCACTCGGACAACGGAAAGGGGAGCTGAGCAGGAGGAAATCGGAAGCCCTCTGACGGACTCGAACCGTCGACCCCCTCCTTACCATGGAGGTGCTCTACCAACTGAGCTAAGAGGGCGCTCAGGTCGATTCTAGCCCGGCCTCCCTGGAGAGAAGTGGGGGCGGGAGGATTCGAACCTCCGTAGGCTGAGCCGGCGGTTTTACAGACCGCTCCCTTTGGCCGCTCGGGCACACCCCCCGGGAAGGATGGCCATTGTAGCCTTGGGCCCGTGGAGCGCTTCGAAGCCATCGTGGTCGGTGCGGGGCCGGCCGGATCGACGACCGCCTACCGGCTCGCCCGCGCCGGGGCGCGAGTGCTGCTTCTCGACAAGGCCCGCTTTCCGCGCGACAAGCCCTGCGGCGGCGGACTCACCCTACGCGCGGTCCGGCAGCTGCCGGAGGGGCTGGACATCGAGCCCGTGGTGGAGCACGTCGTCGACCGGATGGAGCTGCGCCTCCGCTACGGCACGTCCTTCGCGCGCGGCGGCTCGAGGCCGCTGATCCTGATGACCCAGCGTCGCCGGCTCGACCACCACCTCGCCGAGCAAGCTGCCGCGGCCGGGGCCGACTTCCGCGACGGAGTCAAGGTCTCCGAGCCCGAAGTGAGTGCCGAGGGCGTCTCCGTCCTGGTGGCCGGCCGGCGTGTCGAGGCGGACGCGCTCGTCGGAGCCGACGGCGCCAACGGCGTCACGGACCGGACACTCGAGCTCGGCGCCGGCACCGTGCACGGCGTGGCCTTCGAGGGCAACGTTCGCTACGGCCCCGTCTCGGAGGAGCGGTACAACGGCGTGGCGGCGATCGAGCTCGGCGTCGTGCCGGGCGGCTACGGCTGGGTCTTCCCCAAAGGCGATCACGTCAACGTCGGCGTCGGCGGTTGGGAGAGCGAGGGCCCGAGGCTGCGCGAGCACCTGCGCGAATACTGCCGGCGGCTGGGGATAGACGAGGCCGAGGTGGAGAGTCTGCGCGGACACCGGCTGCCGCTGCGGGGAGCGGGAACGCCGGCCGCGCGGGGCCGCGCGCTGCTCGTCGGCGACGCCGCCGGGCTCGTCGATCCGCTCTCCGGCGACGGCATGTACGAGGCTTTTGTTAGCTCGCGGCTCGCGGCGGAGGCCGTCCTCGATCTTCTCGCGGGACGCGCCGACAGCCTCGAGGCCTACTCGCACGCGCTCGCGGACGCGCTCGGGCGTCTGCACTCGGCCTCCTGGGGCGCGAAGATCGCGCTCGACCGCTTTCCCCGCCTGACGTTCGCCCTGGGGCGCATCCCACCGGCGTGGGGTGTGGTCGAGCGCCTCCTGTGCGGCGACATCGGCTATCCGGGCGCCGAGCGCTCGCGCCTTGCCCGCGTCCCGCTGCGCGCGATCGAGGCGCTCGCCAAGGCGGCTGGCGATCCGGGGGCCGTCTACCGCGCCGAGACCAGCGCCGTCTAAAGGCGCCCCGCCCAGCTGCCGAAGACCTGCGCGTGACACCGCTCGTCCGTGCACTCGCCTACGCGGCTCCGCCCGGCCGCTATGAGCGGCGCCTGAAGCCGGCCAGATTCCTTCACCCGGTCGCCGAGCTCGCGGCGCTGGGCCTCGTGCTGGTCTCGGTCGCCGTGTTCGGGCTGTCCCTCGAGGCGCTCTCGGCTGCCGTCTTCTGCGTCGCGCTCGTGATCGTCACGGTGACCGACCTCGAGTACAGGATCGTCCCGAACCGCGTGGTCCTTCCCGCGTCGCTGCTCGTGCTCGGTCTGAACACGTTCCGGGCGCCCCGCCTGGAATGGCTGCTCGCGGCACTCGCAGTCTCGGCCGTGCTCTTCCTGGCTGCGCTCGTCAACCCGGAGGGCCTGGGCATGGGGGACGTCAAGCTCGCGTTCCTGATCGGAGCGGCGCTCGGCTGGCCCGCTGTCCCCGCTCTGGTGCTCGGGATCTTCGCCGCGTTTCTCCCAGCGCTGGCGCTGCTGTTCGCCGGCCGCAGCAGGAAGGCGACGCTGCCGTTCGCGCCCTTCCTCGCGCTCGGCGCGCTCCTGGGTCTCTTCGCTTGACAACGGCCGGCGGCGCCCCGAGTGGGACGCCGCCTGCCGCTGACGAGGCTTACTCGGTCGGGGCCTGGGCGGACGGGTCGGACTGCCAGAGGCCGAACTCGTTTCCGTGCGGGTCCCTGCAGGTCGCGAACCAGCCCATTTCCGGCACCGGCTGCGGCTCGTCCGCCTCGCCGCCGAGCTCTTTCACGCGCGCGGCGCCGGCGTTGATGTCGTCCACATCGAAGTAGGCGCGCGTCCCTCGCTTGCCGGGCTGCATGTTGGTGATCGCCCCGCCTGTCTGGTCGCTGATCTGGGTCATGTGGTACTCGGACGGGCCGGGGTACGCCTGGAACTGCCACCCGAAGAGCGAGCCCCAGAACTCGCGCGCCTTCGCCGTGTCGTCCGCCGGAATCTCGAAGTGCACAATCTGACCGGGCATAGGCCCTCCTCTTGCGTCGTCGTCCGGCGGAGGCCTTGCTCCGCCGCGAACATTCAATAGACCTGACGGTCGGGACGAACTCATCGGTGCTGCTCGCCGCCTGGCGCGCAGCCGATTGAAGACGCTACCGGATCGGTCTCAGTCGACCCGCGGACAGCCGCCGCCGGTCGACGTGGTCCTAGTTCACGGACGGATCGGGCGGCATCCGCGACAGGAGTGCGAACTGGCCGCCCTTGCGGCGCAGGACCTCCGCCCAGAGCTCGGCGTTCGTATCGGCGAAGATGTCCCCGGGCTCTGCGGGCTCCACGATCCACGCCTCCTCGGCGAGCTCGCTCTCGAGCTCGCCCGCGCCCCAGCCGGCGTAGCCGGCGAAGACCCGGGCCCGGCGCGTGTCGGCGGCCCAGAGCGCGGGGTCTCCGTCCGCCGCGAGCACGCCGACGCCGTCGAAGATCACGGTCGCAGCCTCGGAGGGATCCTCGAGCTCGGCGAGCACCATCACCGCTGTCGGCTCGACCGGTCCTCCGATGTGCACCTGGCCCTCGGGCTCGAGGAGCCCGGCCAGGAGCGGCGCGGCCTCGGCCACATCGGCGCCTGAAGGACGGTTGAGGACGACGCCGAGCGCACCGCCTTCGCCGTGCTCGACTACCAGGACGACCGTGCGATGGAAGTTCGGGTCGAGCAACGCCGGCGAGGCGACGAGCAGCTGTCCGCGCAGGCCCTCCACGCAGGCTAGAAGGCGGACGCCCGGGCGAGCACTGGCGGAAAGCGCTCGAGCACCCACCGCTCGTCGAGCTGCCGCCGCCGGTACGGCCTGCCCGCGACGGGCGCGAAGTCACCCGAGCGGGGATCCATCGGGAGCCGCGCCTCGACCGGGTAGTAGAGGTTGTGGCGCTCGATCAGCTCGTTGATCGCGCCGAAGCTCCAGCGTGTGGCCAGGCGTCGCCAGCGGCGGGCGAACGCCGCCTCGCCGGTGCAGCGGCGGGCGAGCTCGTGCCAGGCGCGCTCCAGCCTGCGCTCGTGTTCCTCGGTCTCCAGCTCGATCTGGCGCAGGCGCCGCATGTACGCGGTCGGGCCGCCCATCGAGAGGACATAGCTGTCGGCGGCGGGCCGGAAGTTCCGTGCCCGCTGCGGAAGCGGGCGTCCTGCCAGCGGACTGTCCTCGAGGTCGCGCTCGAGCACGATGCGCTCTGCGCGTTCGCGGTCATTCTCGCCCCGCACGCCCCACTCGCCCAGGATCTGTTCGCGCTCGCGCCGGTCCATGGAGTCATTCTGCCCACTGGGTCTGGTTAGTACGTCTCGAGTGCCGCGCTGCGCCGCCCCTGGTGCTCGAAGAGGCGGACGAGCGCGAAGGCGAGCGCCGCGTAGGCAATTCCGATCCCGAGCTCCGTCCACACGAGCCCCGACACCGACGAGAGGGAGTCCCCTTCGGCGATCCGCCTGGCCGCGGCGATGCCGTGCGTCAGCGGGAGGAGACGGCCGATCTGGGACATCCAGCCGGGAAGGTCGGAGAGCGGGATGTTGACGCCGCAGAACAGCCACATCAGGTAGTAGGCGAGGTTCGCGGTCAAGAACACGTCGCGCGCCCGCAGCCCGATCGAGCCTAGCGTCAGCCCGAATGCGGTGCACGAGAAGACGCTGACGCAGACGACGAGCCCCAGGGCAGGCAAGCTTGAGAGCGAGGGGCTGAAATCGAGGAGCACCGCTCCCATGAAGAATCCCCACGCCGAGACCAGCAGGCCGCTTGCGAAGACCGGCAAGGACCGACCCATGAAGACCGCGAAGCGGTTGGCGGGAGTGGCGAGCAGCGGCGAGAGGGTCTGGTACTGACGCTCGTTGGCGATCGCCATCGTCGCGGCGAAGACGCCGGACATGGCCGAGGCCTGGACGGCGTTCCCGACCACGAAGAAGGAGTCGTTCTCGAGCCCGCTGTAGCGGCCGAGGTAGGCGAAGAACAGGATCTGGAAGAGCGGGCCGATCAGCATCGTCGGGATGTACATCGACGGCCGGATCCAGTTGAAGAGTCCGCGGTACGCGATCAGCCCGCCGATGAAGAAGACGCGCAGCGACGTGGTCACGTCAGCGAGAGCGTCGCGCGCTTGCGCGCCAACCGCTCGAAGTTCCTCAGGAAGACGGTGCCGATCGCGAGGTAGACGGCGCCCAGCGCGATCGTCATCCCGATGTCGGGCCATGGGGTCCCGCCCAGAGCCGCCTCGCGGATGCCCTGGACGCCCCAGGTCGGCGCCAGGATCCACGCGATCCAGTTCGACCACGTGGGCAGCAGCGAGAGCGGCACGAGCATGCCGGTGACGAGCAGGACCGGCCACTCGAGCATGTTGGAGAGCGCGTTCGCGTGCCGGTAGAGGACGAAGGTGGAGGCGAGGACGAGGCCCAGCAGGCCGAGGCCGAGGATGGTCGCCGGTACGGCTACGACGAAGGCGAGCGGCTGGTCGATCTGGAAAGGAATGCCGAAGACGGCCCAGCCCCAGAAGAGCGTCGAGCCCAGCGAATAGAGGCCGATCGACGAGGTGGCCAGGGTCAGGGGCAGCAGCACGAGCATGAACGGCGCCGGGGTCGAGACGACCACCTCGAGCGTCCCCTGCCAGCGCTGCCACTGCAGGGCTCCGCCGGAGCCGAACAGGGTCGCGGACCAGATCCCGTAGACGGCCGAGCCGAGTGACGCGTAGAAGAGCGTGCCCGGCCGCTGTCCGGCCTGGAACATGTAGTAGGCGATCGTCGCGATCAGGACGGGCATGACGGTCGTCGTCAGCAGGAAAAACCAGGACAGGGTCAGGGCCTTAACGTGGAACTTCCAGCCCGCCCACACGAGGCGCAGTGACCTCATGCTCGCTCCAGGGTCGCCACCCGCCGGCTCTCCCATTCCAGGTAGCGAAGCAGCGCATAGCCGAGCAGCGCCCACGCGACACCTACGAGAGCCTCGGCTGCGACCAGCCCGCCTACGCTCGCGAGCGTGTCACCGTCGGCGAGGCTGCGGGCGGCCTCGATTCCGTGCGTGAGCGGTAGGCCCTGCGCCGTCGTGCTCATCCAGCCGGGGAGATCGTCCAGCGGTACGTTGACGCCGCAGAAGACGAGCAACAGCCCGAACATGATGTTGTTGAGCGTCGCAGTCTCGCGCACCCGGAGCCCCACGGCGGCACACAGGAGCCCGAGGCCGGTACAAGCGAAGGCACACACGGCGATGACAAGCGCGATGGGCGCGACGGAGGACGCCGGCAGCTCGATCCCGACGATCGCGCCCCCGACCGCCAGCGCGAACGCGGCAACGAAGATGCCGTTGACGATCACCGGCAACGAGCGGCCGAGGAAGAGCGGGATGCGCCCGGCGGGCGTGACGAGGATGAAGCCGAGCGTCTGCTGGTAGCGCTCGTCGGTGATGGTGCTGCTCATGGCGAAGATGCAGGGGATGGCCGCGTACTGGAGCGCGTTGCCGATCACGTAGAACTCGTCCGACTGCACACCTGCGGAGCGCCCGATGTAGACGAAGAGCAGGATCTGGAAGATTGGCGCGATGAGGAAGGTGGGCACGAAGATCCACGGCGAGAGCCAGTTGAAGAGCGCGCGATAGCTCGTCAACCCCCCCACGAAGAAGATCCGAATCTCGTTCACGTCAGCGAGAGCGTCGCGCGAGTGCGTGCGGCTCGGAGCAGCGTGTCGACGGCGAGGACGCCGATCGCCGTGTAGATCAGCGCCAGGCCTGCACACACGGCGACGTCCGGAAGGGGCGAGCCTCCGAGCGCCGACTCTCGAATGGCATTGATCCCCCAGGTGGGGGCGAGCACCCACGAGATCGGGCGCACCCAGCCGGGAAACAGCGAGAGCGGCACCAGGAATCCGCAGATGAGCCAGACGGGATACTCGAGCGCGTTCCCGAGCGCCCACGCCGTGCGGTAGCGGACGAAGGCCACCGCCATCAGGAAGCCGAGCGTCCCGATCGAGACGATCGTCGCCGGGACGGCGAGGCAGAAGAGCAGCGGGTGCTCGAGGTGAACGTCGATCCCGAACAGCAGGCGTCCCCACAGCAGCGTGGCGGCCATGGAGTAGAGCCCGATCGTCGACATGGCGATCGTGACCGGCAGCATCACGAGCGAGAAGTGGACGGGTGCGGCGACGAGCAGTTCGAGCGTGCCGTGCCGACGCTCGTGTTGCAACGCCGCGCCGGCTGCGGTGCTCGTGGCCGACCAGACGCCCATCACCGAGGCGCCGAGCGAGGCGTACAGCAGCGCGTGCGGGCTCCCCTCGCGATAGAGAAAGAAGGCAACGGTGGCGAAGAAGAGCGGGTAGAGGATGCCCAGCACGCTGTTGAACGAGGAGCGGGCCAGCATCTTGAAATGCATGAACCAGCCAACGGTGAGAACCCGGAGAATCCTCACGTGCCTGGGGTCATGCTTCCTCGACGAGGGCGACGTAGGCGTCCTCCAGCGTCGGCTCGCGGGCGGCGACCCGGCCGATCGTGGCCCCGTCGAGCTCGGTGAGGAGCCGCTGGGTCAGCTCGAGACCCTTCGGCGACTGGACGAGCAGCACCTGGGCCTGCTCGCGCTCCTCGACCGAGACCGACGTGACCCCCGGTGCCCGCCGGAGCCGCTCGATCGCCTCCTCCGTAACGCCGAAGGCCTCGATCTCGACCACCGTGCGCTCGGCCACAACGGCTTTCAGGTCACGTGGAGTCCCGTGGGCGACGATGAGCCCCTTGTTGATCACGGCGATGCGGTCGCAGAGCTCGTCGGCCTCGAACATGTAATGCGTGGTGAGCAGCACCGTCTTACCGGCGTCCGCCAGGGAGCGGATCGTCGAGCGCAGCTCGCGGGCGCCAATGGGATCGAGGCCGATTGTCGGCTCGTCCAGGAACAGGACGGGGGGATCGTGCAACAGGCCGCGGGCGACGTGCAGGCGCTGGCGCATGCCGCGCGAGTAGCCCTCGACCCGCTCCTTCTCGCGGCCCGTCAGCCCGACGAGCTCGAGTAGCTCCGCGATCCGGGGTCGCTGCTCCTTCGGCGGCACGCCGTACAGCTCGGCGAAGTAGCGCAGATTGTCGAGCGCCGAGAGGCGCTCGTACAGGCCCTTCTCCCCGCCGAAGACGTAGCCGATCCGCCTGCGCACCTCCCGCGCGTCCTTGACGACGTCGTAGCCGAGCACGCGGGCCGAGCCGGTCGTCGGGATCAGCAGCGTGATCAGCATCTTGATCGTCGTCGTCTTGCCCGCGCCGTTGGGGCCCAGCAGTCCGAAGAGCTCCCCTTGCTGGACCGAGAAGCTGACTCCGCGCACCGCCTCGACGTCGATTGCCCGGCGCCGGAACACGCCCGTGCTCGTCCGGTATGTGCGCGTCAGCTCGGAGGCCTCGATTACCGGCGTCATCGCCGCGACGCCTCCAGCTCCTCGTAGTGCTGCCACCAGCGGGCCCGCATCTCCTCCTCGCTCTCCACCCAGTCGTAGCCTGGCGACACGAGCGGCGCCGCGTGCTCGACCTCGACCAGCACGACCGCGTGCGCCCGCTTCCCCGCCTCCGCCATCATGGTAGTGCCCTGCTCCTCGTACGTGCGTAGGAACTCGGCCACGCGGGGGGCGTCCTCGACCACCTCGGCGCTGCCCTTGAAGCGGTAGCCCTTGCGCACGATCGGGTCGACCACGTTCACCTCTACGGCGGGATTCGCGCGCAGGTTCCGGACCGTTCCGGGAGAGCGGATGTCGATGAAGATCAGGTGGTCGTCGTCGTAGACGGCGGTCGTGCCTTTGGGCGAGAGGTTGGGCGTCCCGTCGGGGCAGACCGTGGCCACGAAGCCGAGCTGCTGCTCTCGCACGACCCGCTTCATGTCCTCGCTGAGGATGCCCATCAGGCCGGCAGGATGGCGTCTCCGACCCGGATCACGCCTCCCCGGACGATATCGGCGCGCAGGCCGCCGCGGTGGATCAGCCCGGTCTTGACGTCCTTGCCGATCAGGCCGGAGAGGTACTTGCACGGCTCGCACGAACGCATACCCCGCAGGAGCGCCTTGCCGACCCGAAACTCGCGGCCGACGAGATGGTTCAGCGGCACGCCGCACGTGACCACGTTGCGCCGCGCATCGCCCGGCTGCAGCTCGATCCCGTACTCGGAGAGCAGCGCGTGCAGTGCCTCCACCTCGATCAGGGTCACATGCCTTCCTGTGCCGGGCTTCTTCGAGAACGTCCCCGTGCCGTCGAAGTAGCGGTCGCCCTCGAGCCCGCGGTCCTCGACTGCCCTGACCGAATCGACGGCGCCGACCGGCGCCCCGCCCGCGGGGGCGACGTGGAGCGAATGGACGACGCCCCGCCAGCGTCCCGCGCCGGGCAGCGGCTGCGCCAGGTCGCCGTACGCCGTGTCGCAGTCGGCCAGCGCCACCGGCCCTCCGGCCGAGACCACGACGCTGTCGGCGTCCGCTTCGTACAGGGTCTCGGTGAACCCGCCGGCCGGGCGGTCGCCCACGCGGCGGACGAGCCCGCCCCGCTCGAGTTCCTTCAGGTGGTAGTTCAGGTTCTGGCGGCTCTCCCCGAGCCGGCGTGCGACCTCCGCGGCCGAGGCAGGCTCCCGCAGCTGCTCGAGGATGCGCATTCGTAGTGGGTGCGCAAGCGCGCGGAGGGCGAGCTGCTCTGCGGGCGAGGACGTCTTGCGGACCGCCACCCCGGCATCTTAGAAAAGATCTCTTTTCTAGAGAAGGGTGGTGACGTACGCCTTTGTCACGTAGGGCAGCCGCGCAGGCCCGGGTCCGGCGAGGTCTCGCACCCGGGCGAGAAGATCCTCCTGCTCGCCCGCCGGCAGCACAGCAACGAAGGAGACCGAGCGGACGCGCTCGACGAGGCCGTCCGTGTCCAGCACCTGCTCGTGGGTGAACCGCCGCTCCTCGAGCGGCCCGAACCGCGGGTGCGCGTCTACGATTTCGCGCCAGCCCTCTCCGACGTGCGTCTGCTCGTCCCCCCGCTTCGGCTCGATCAGCTCAGAGATCTGCCGCTGCAAGTCGTCGGCCTGGTCGCGGGTGTTCCAGATCAGCCCGAGGCCGCCGCCAGGCCGCAGCACGCGGGCGATCTCGTCGAGCGTGTCGTCTCTCGCGAACCAGTGGAAGGCCTGGGCGATGGTCACGGCGTCCGCGGACTCGTCCGGCAGCGGCATGCGCTCGGCGAAGCCGGCCAGCGCGCGAGCCGCGGGCACTGCCCGCTCGAGCTGCGCCCGCATCTCGTCAACGGGCTCGACGGCGAGGACCGTCGCACCCGTCGTGACGAGCATCCGCGTCAGCTTGCCGGTGCCGGCGGCGAGATCGACCACGGTCGCGCCTGGTCCGAAACCGAGCTGCTCCGCGAGCCAGTCGACGGCAGCGTCAGGGTAGTCGGGCCGGGCGCGCTCGTAGCTCGCGGCCGTCGAGCCGAACCCCCGCAGGACCGACGGGTGAACGCTCACCGCTTCTCGAGGCGCGCCGCGCACGATTGCGGCTCGCCCTCACATCTCTGGGACGTCGCTGGCAAAGGAGGCAAGCCCGAGGGTCGAAGGACAGTACATAGAAGTACGGCCGAGACCCGAGGGCGAAGGATCCTGCCGCCAGGGGCGTCAGGCGACGGCGAAGCCGGGCTTCGCTCGGCGAGAGCCGGCGCTGGCCAGGTGTGCGAGGGCTCGCCCTCGCAGCAGCCGAGCTTGAAGTGGCAGACGGTGCACTGCCACGTCTGGTGCACCCAGCGCATCTCGGCGCCGCAGCGCAGGCATCGCTCGACAGGGGCCACGCGCCGACTCTACGCGGAGAAGCGGACGCGAAACGGCTGCTACACTCGTCCGCGCGCGGCGGCGTAGCTCAGTTGGTTAGAGCAGCGGAATCATAATCCGCGTGTCGGAGGTTCGAGTCCTCCCGCCGCTACTGAGCGCGCGCGGGATTAGAGAGAAGAGATGGCAACCGGAGTCAGAGTCGGAATCACGCTCGCCTGCACCGAGTGCAAGCGGCGGAACTACCAGACGCAGAAGTCGAAGCGAAACTCGCCCGACCGGGTCGAGTTCTCCAAGTACTGCCGCTGGTGCGGCCGCCACACGCTGCACCGGGAGACGAGGTAATCGACCATGGCCCGTCAGACGAGAGCGCAGCGCCGCGCGCGCAGACAGCAGCAGGCCGAGCAGCAGGCCGGCGTCGCGCAGCGCCCGCGCGCGCGTCAGCAAGTCCTCCCGGCCGAACCCGTTGGCGCTCAGCCTGCCGGACGCCAGGAGAGAGGCGGGCTTCGGCGCTTCCTGGGCGAGTGCTGGGGAGAGCTGCAGAAGGTCGAGTGGCCGACGCAGAGTCACGTCATCCAGGGCACGGTGGTCGTGCTGATCGCCTGCATCATCGTCGGCACATACCTCTGGCTCGCCGACGTCGCGTCCAAGCACCTGGTCGAGAACATCCTGCTGAAGTAGGGGGCGCATGTTCAACTGGTATGTGATCAACACCTACTCGGGCCACGAGAACAAGGTCAAGGCCAATCTCGAGCACCGCATCGACTCGATGGGGCAGCGCACGCGCTTCCGGCGCGTGGTCGTGCCGACCGAGCAGGTGATCGAGACCAAGGACGGTCAGAAGGTGCAGATCGAGAAGCGCATCCTGCCCGGCTACGTCCTCGTCAACATGGACCTGACGGACGAGAGCTGGACCGTCGTCAAGAACACACCGGGGGTGACGGGCTTCGCCGGCCCGGGCGGAAAGCCGGTTCCACTCGCGCAGTCCGACGTCGACCGACTGCTACGCACCGGCACCGCCACGGCCGAACGCCCGCGCGCTCAGGTGGAGTTCCAGCTCGGAGAGTCGGTGAAGGTGACGTCCGGCCCGCTCTCCGACTTCGACGGCGAGATCGTCGAGGTCAACCCCGAGCAGCAGAAGCTGAAGGTGCTCGTCGACATCTTCGAGCGCCAGGTACCCGTCGAGCTCAGTTTCGACCAGGTGAAGAAACTCGATTAGCCGTGGCCAAGAAAGTCCTGACTCTCATCAAGCTTCAGATCCCCGGCGGGCACGCGAACCCTGCGCCGCCGGTCGGCCCTGCGCTCGGCCAGCACGGCGTCAACATCATGGAGTTCTGCAAGGCCTTCAACGCCGAGACGCAACAGCAGAACGGACGCATCATCCCGGTCGAGATCACGGTTTTCGAGGACCGCTCGTTCACGTTCATCACCAAGACGCCTCCTGCCGCCGTGCTGATCAAGGAGGCGCTCTCACTGGACAAGGGCTCGCCAGAGCCGAACCGCGAGAAGGTCGGGCGCCTGTCGCAGGCGCAGCTTCGCCAGATCGCGGAGACGAAGCTGGAGGACCTGAACGCGCGCGACGTCGAGCACGCGATGCTGATCGTCGCTGGGACCGCCCGCTCGATGGGCGTCGAGGTTCAGGGCTAAGTGGCGGCCGCCTTCCTCGCATCTCGGCATCGACGCCTCGCTGCAACGCAGCGCCTCGCGTCGTCCTCGGTCGCGCACGTAGCCGCCGGCTCCGCACGCTCCCTGCGTCCTTGCGCGGCTCGCGTTTCGCGGGCGTCGAGTGCAATCTGCTCCGAAGGAGACCGCTGATGGCCCAGCACGGCAAGACCTACCGGCAGTCGCGGTCCCAGATCGACCGTGAGCATGCATACTCGCCGCTCGAGGCCGTCCGTATCCTCAAGTCGTTCGAGGGCGCGAAGTTCGACGAGACGGTGGAGTTGCACGTCCGCCTCGGTCTGAACGTTCGTCATGCCGAGCAGCAGCTCCGCGGGACGCTCATGCTCCCGCACGGCACAGGCCGGGCGCTCCGGGTCGCGGTCTTCGCCGAGGGAGAGAAGGCGAAGGAGGCGGAGGAGGCCGGAGCCGACGTCGTCGGGGCCGCCGACCTCGCCCAGCAGATCGAGGGTGGCTTCGACGACTTCGACGTCGCGGTCGCCACTCCGGACCTGATGGGTGTCGTCGGGAAGCTCGGCCGCATCCTCGGCCCCCGCGGCAAGATGCCGAACCCCAAGACCGGGACGGTCACCTTCGACGTCGGCAAGGCCGTGCGCGACGCCAAGGCGGGCAAGCTCGAGTACCGCACCGACCGTGGCGCGAACGTCCACCTGCCGATCGGGAAGAGGAGCTTCGGCGAGCGCGAGCTGCTCGAGAACTACGCGACGGTCGTCGAGGAGATCGTCCGCGCCAAGCCGGCCGCGTCGAAGGGCCGCTACATCAGGACGATCACGCTCACGTCGACCATGGGCCCCGGGATCCACGTCGACCCGACGAGGACCCGCGGCATCGTCGAGGAGCTGGAGGAAGCTACAGTTAGCGCCTGACCAAGGACTAGACCCGCCACAGACAGTTGGCAGTTGCGGATCGCCGTCAGGCCGTTCCCGCAACAGAAGTCCAGCCGAGGTGGGGCCGTCGAGAGCTGTCTCGGCTCGGGCCCGCCTCTGCGGGCCTCGTCATTTCCGGAGGAACGAGATGCTGAGACAGGACAAGGAAAAGATCGTCGAGGAGCTGGCGGCCCAGCTGCGCGAGGCGCAGACATTGATCGTCGCCGACTATCGCGGCTTGTCGATGAAGCAGATCGACGCGCTGCGGACGAGGCTACTCGAGCACGGAGCCCGCTTCACAGTCGTCAAGAACACGCTTACGCGTCGAGCCGCCGAGGCAGCGGGGGCGGACGCGGTCCTGGCCCTGCTCGAGGGGCCGACGGCGATCGCGTTCCTCGAGTCGGACGGCGACCCGGTCGCCGTCGCCAAGGCGCTCGCGGACTCCGCGCGGGAGACTCGCGTGCTCGAGGTCCGCGGCGGCATCCTGGACGGTAAGGCCATCTCGCAGGAGGAGGCGCGAACCCTCGCCACGCTGCCGCCGCTCGATCTGCTGCGCGGCCAGGTGCTCGCCGCCGTGGCGTCGCCGCTCATGACCGTCGTCGGCCTGTTCAGCGCGCCGCTGCGCGACCTGGTGGGTCTGATCGACGCCCGCATCGAGCAGCTCGGAGGCGAGGAGGCACCAAGCGAAGAGCCGGCATCCCAGGCCGAGGTCACAACCGAAGAAGACGAACCTTCCGAGGAAATCGCGGAGGCGACTTCCGACGGAGAAGAGGAAAAGGAGGCGGAGTAGAGATGGCTGCGAGCGGTGTAGATAAGCTCTTCGACGAGCTGGGCAAGATGTCCGTGCTCGAACTGGTCGAGCTCAAGAGGAAGATCGAGGACGAGTGGGGCATCACGGCTGCCGCGCCCGCCGCGGTCGTCGCCCCGGGAGCCGGGCCGGCGGCAGGCGGTGACGGCGCTGCGGAAGAGGAGCAGACCGCGTTCGACGTCGTGCTCACCGGTGCGGGCGACAAGAAGATTCAGGTGATCAAGGTCGTGCGCGCGGTCACGGGCCTCGGTCTCAAGGAGGCGAAGGACCTGGTCGACGGGTCGCCCAATCCGGTCAAGGAGGGCGTCGCCAAGGAGGAGGCCGACCAGATCAAGTCCCAACTCGAAGAGGCTGGGGCATCCGTCGAGGTCAAGTAATGCTCGGGGGGTCAGGCCTTCGCCTGACCCCCCGATTTCCACCGGCCGAAAACGGCCAGATTGCGCCATCGTCGGCTATACTGGGGTTCACGGATGGTTCCCCGCAGGGGAAACCTTGCGCGTGAAGCCTCGTGTCCGCTATCCTCTGCGGTTGCGCCGTTTTCCCGCCGTTCGCCCTCGTTTCACAACATCTTCCAGGGAGGCTGTCTCATTTGACCACCAGCGTGGCTGCGCCTAGCGCGCGCAAGAGCTTTTCACGCCTCAAGCACGTTCTCGACCTCCCCAACCTGATCGACATCCAGAAGGCTTCCTTCGACTGGTTTCTCCAGGAGGGCCTTCGGGAGACGATCGACGACATCTCGCCGATCGAGGACTACACCGGCACGCTCGCCGTCGAGTTCGGCGAGTACAAGTTCGGCGATCCCCAGTTCTCGATCAAGGAGTGCCGCGAGAAGGACCTGACGTACCAGGCTCCGCTGTCGATGACCGTCCGCTTCGTCAACAAGGAGACGGGCGAGATCCGAGAGCAGACGGTCTTCATGGGGGACTTCCCGATGATGACCGACCAGGGGACGTTCATCATCAACGGCACCGAGCGCGTGATCGTCACGCAGCTCGTGCGCAGTCCTGGCGCCTATCTCATGGAGCCCAAGGACGCGACGAAGCAGGTTTTCACCGCCAACCTCATGCCCTCGCGCGGCTCGTGGCTCGAGCTCGAGATCGACAAGAAGGGCATCGTCTACGCACGGATCGACCGGAAGCGCAAGCTCCCGATCACCACCCTCCTGCGGGCCCTTCCCGCCGAGGATCCCTCGACCGGCTTCTCGCTCGACACGAGCACGAATGAGGCCATCCTCGCGCTCTTTGGCAACTCGATCTACATCGCGAACACGCTCGAAAAGGATCCCGCGGAGACGGAGGAGCAGGCGCTGATCGAGGTCTTCAAGAAGCAGCGTCCGGGCGAGCCGCCCACGCTCGACAACGCGCGAAACCTCCTGAAGGGCCTCTTCTTCGATCCCAAGCGCTACGACCTGACCAAGGTCGGCCGCTACAAGCTCAATCAGCGGCTCGAGGTCTCGGTTCCGGACCACATTCGGGTCCTGACGACGGAGGACATTCTCTCGCTCATCCGCAGGCTCGTCGACCTGCCCACGATGCTCGGCGTCCCGGAAGACTCGAAGGACTACGCCGCCGACGGCATCGCCCTGAGCCGCGATCCCATCCGCGGTGAGCTCGACGAGTACGAGGACTTCGGCAACCGCCGGCTTCGCACCGTCGGCGAGCTGATCCAGGAGGCGTTCCGGGTCGGCCTCTACCGCATGGAGCGCGTCGTGCGCGAGCGGATGACCACCGAGGACGTCGACGCGATCACTCCGCAGACCATCATCAACATCAGGCCCGTGGTCGCGGCGCTCAAGGAGTTCTTCGGCTCCTCGCAGCTCTCGCAGTTCATGGACCAGACCAACTCGCTCGCCGGTCTCACGCACCGGCGGCGCCTGTCGGCGCTCGGAGCCGGGGGGCTCACGCGCGAGCGCGCCCCGATCGAGGTGCGTGACGTCCATCCGACGCACTACGGACGCATGTGCCCGATCGAGACGCCGGAGGGCCCGAACATCGGCCTGATCGGCTCGCTTGCCTCCTTCGCCACCGTCTCCGAGTTCGGCTTCATCCAGACCCCGTACCGCAAGGTGGTCGGAGGGAAGGTCACCGACGAGATCATTTATCTGGACGCGGCGGAGGAGCGGCAGTACACCATCGCTCAGGCCTCCGAGACCTTCGACCCCAAGACCGGCAAGTTCCTCCACGACAACGTGCTGTGCCGCTCGCGCGAGGGCGAGGCCGTCATGGCCGCGCCCAAGGACGTCGATTTCATGGACGTCTCGCCGGCACAGATCGTCTCGGTCGCGACGGCGCTCATCCCGTTCCTCGAGCACAACGACGCCAACCGGGCCCTGATGGGCTCGAACATGCAGCGCCAGGCCGTCCCCCTGATGATCACGGAGCCGCCGCTGATCGGCACTGGGCTCGAGTACCGGGCTGCCATCGACACGGGCGACGTGGTGCTGGCGGAGCGTGGCGGCACGGTCGTGGACGTCGACGCCGATCGGATCGTCGTCGAGACCCGCGACGGAGACCGCGACGACTACGAACTGATCAAGTTCATGCGCTCGAACCAGGGCACGCTGATCCATCAGCGGCCGATCGTTCTGCTCGGCGACAAGGTCAGGGCGGGCCAGGTGCTCGCAGACGGCTCCTCCACGCGCGAGGGCGAGCTGGCGCTGGGCAAGAACCTGCTCGTGGCCTTCATGCCGTGGGAGGGGTTCAACTTCGAGGACGCGATCGTCATCTCGGAGCGCCTCGTCAAGGAGGACATGCTGTCCTCGATCCACATCCACGAGTACGAGATCGACGCACGCGCGACGAAGCTCGGCGACGAGGAGATCACACGCGACATCCCGAACCGCTCGGAGGAATCGCTCAAGGACCTCGATGAGCGCGGCATCGTCCGTATCGGCGCCGAGGTCGGCTCGGGCGACCTGCTGGTCGGCAAGGTGACGCCGAAGGGCGAGACCGAGCTGACGGCCGAGGAGAAGCTGATCCGGGCCATCTTCAAGGAGAAGGCAAAGGAGGTCCGCGACACCTCGCTCAAGGTGCCGCACGGCGAGGGCGGGAAGGTGATCGACGTCAAGACGTTCTCCCGCGACGCGGGCGACGACCTGCCGCCTGGCGTGAACGAGCTCGTCCGCGTGTACGTGGCGAAGAAGCGCAAGATCGCCGAGGGCGACAAGCTCGCCGGCCGCCACGGCAATAAGGGCGTGATCGCCAAGACCGTTCCGGCGGAGGACATGCCGTTCCTCGAGGACGGAACGCCCGTGGACGTCGTCCTGAACCCGCTCGGCGTGCCGAGCCGGATGAACATCGGCCAGATCCTCGAGACGCATCTGGGCTGGGCCGCCTTCCACGGGGTGTTTGCCGAGGACGGGCAGCAGAACGGGCCCACCCCGATCGCCACGCCCGTCTTCGACGGCGCCACCCCGGAGGACGTCGACGAGGCCCTGATCGAGTGGGCGAGGCAGAACCCGGACTCGCCGATCACGTTCGTCACCGACGGAAAGGCGGCTGCCGGCAGTCGTTGCACGGGCAAGGTGCGGCTGTTCAACGGCAAGACGGGCGAGGCCTTCGAGCAGCCCGTCACCGTCGGCTACATGTACATCCTCAAGCTGCTCCATCTCGTGGACGACAAGATCCACGCGCGCTCGACTGGGCCGTACTCGCTCGTCACCCAGCAGCCGCTGGGAGGCAAGGCGCAGTTCGGCGGACAGCGCTTCGGCGAGATGGAGGTGTGGGCGCTGGAGGCCTACGGCGCGGCCTACACGCTCCAGGAGATGCTCACCATCAAGTCCGACGACACCGTCGGCCGAGTCAAGGCCTACGAGGCGATCGTCAAGGGCGAGAACATCGCCGAGCCGTCGATCCCCGAGTCCTTCAAGGTGCTCCTCAAGGAGATGCAGTCGCTCTCCCTCGACGTGCACGTCCTCTCGGAGGAGGGCGGCGAGGTCGAGGTGCGCGAGGAGGAGGACGAGCTGCTGCGCGCAGCCGAGGAGCTCGGCATCGACCTCTCGCCGGGCTCTCTGCGTGCGGTCGGACGGCCGCCCACGGCCGAGGAGGTCGAGGAGGGCCAGGAGCGGGTCGACGAGACCGGCGAGCTGAAAGTGCCGGCGGACGAGGCCCTGGGCGATCTCGATGAGGTCGAGGTCGGCGGCGGGGACGAGCCGGCGGCCGAGGTCGATCTCGCCGACGTCGAGCTCGAAGAGTGATTGTTGGAACTGCCTGACGGAACTGAGAGGGGCGCAGAGACACGTGATTGACATCAACGACTTCGACGCGATTCGCATCGGCCTCGCATCGTCGAAGCAGATTCGCGACTGGTCCTCGGGCGAGGTCACGAAGCCCGAGACGATCAACTACCGGACGCTCAAGCCCGAGCGCGACGGCCTTTTCTGCGAGCGCATCTTCGGTCCCACCAAGGACTGGGAGTGCTACTGCGGCAAGTACAAGCGCGTCCGCTACAAGGGCATCATCTGCGAGCGCTGCGGCGTGGAGGTGACCCGGCAGAAGGTGCGCCGCGAGCGCATGGGTCACATCGACCTCGCCGCGCCCGTCTCGCACATCTGGTTCTTCAAGGGCGTCCCGAGCCGGATCGGCTACCTGCTCGACATCGCGCCTCGCGAGCTCGAGAAGGTCCTGTACTTCGCCGCCTCGATCGTGACCCAGGTCGACAACGCTGCGCGCAAGAAGGATCTCTCCGACCTCGAGGACAAGGTCACGGCCGAGTACGAGCGCATCGACGTCGACCGCGACGAGCAGCTCGCTGCTCTCGAGCAGCGGCTCAAGCGGCGCCGCGACTACTTCACCAAAGGCCAGGACAAGGGCTTCGACGAGGACGACGATTTCTGGGGCCGGGGCCTGGCGAGCTGGGCCGAGGAGCAGGGCCTGCCGACTCTCGAGGAGGCGCGCGAGCTCGTCGGCGGGATGTTCGTCGAGGTGGCGCCGAAGATCACCACCGAGGACTCCAAGAAGGTCCGCGAGCTCGTCCGCAACGCGGCCATCCGCGACGACCGCCGGCTCAGCCCGCGCGAGCTCGAGACCGTCGCCCAGGCTGCGGTCGAGATCGGCGACGCCCTCCAGCCGCTGCGCAAGGAGCTGGCGAAGGCCGCGGGCTCGAAGAAGGGCGCGATCACGAAGCACATCAACCGCATCGTCGATGCGTTGCTGGCCGGCGGCGAGCTGTCCGAGGAGGACTCCGAGCTGGTCGCGAAGGTCGACAAGAAGAAGGTCGACCAGGCCCGCGGGCTGGGCAACGAGCTCCTGCGCGAGGTGCTCGACCAGGCCGCCTCCGACGCCTCGCCCGACGACGTGCGCGAGCTGACGAACGATCTTTGCCTGCGCACGGACGGAAAGATCCAGAAGGAGGACCTGGACGCCATCGTCCAGTGGATGCTCAAGGTTCGCGAGATGTACCAGGACATCGAGCAGCGCCGCCAGGACACCTACGAGGCGGCCGTCGACGCCCGTGCGCGGCTGGAGCAGACGTGGCTCGAGTTCAAGGACCTCGAGCCCAAGAAGGTCATCAACGATGAGCAGATCTTCCGCGAGATGAAGGACCGCTTCGGCTCGCCCTACGGCTTCGGCGTCTACTTCCGGGGCGGGATGGGCGCGGAGGCGATCCGCGACCTGCTGAAGGACCTCGACCTCGACGCGGAGGCCGAGTCGCTACGCGAGACCATCCGCACCTCGAAGGGGCAGAAGCAGGCCCGCGCGATCAAGCGGCTGAAGGTCGTGAACGCCTTCATCAAGTCCGAGAACCGGCCCGAGTGGATGGTCCTGGAAGCGGTTCCGGTCATCCCGCCCGAGCTTCGCCCCATGGTGCAGCTCGACGGCGGCCGCTTCGCGACCAGCGACCTGAACGACCTCTACCGCCGGGTGATCAACCGGAACAACCGTCTCAAGCGGCTGCTCGACCTCGGCGCTCCGGAGATCATCGTCAACAACGAGAAGCGCATGCTCCAGGAGGCGGTCGACGCCCTGTTCGACAACGGGCGCCGCGGCCGTGCTGTGACCGGGCCGGGCAACCGTGCGCTCAAGTCGCTCTCGGACATGCTCAAGGGCAAGCAGGGACGCTTCCGCCAGAACCTGCTCGGCAAGCGGGTCGACTACTCGGGTCGCTCGGTGATCGTGGCCGGCCCGTACCTCAAGCTGCACCAGTGCGGCCTGCCGAAGCTGATGGCGCTGGAGCTCTTCAAGCCGTTCATCATGAGCCGGCTCGTCGAGCGCAAGGCCGTCCAGAACATCAAGGCGGCCAAGAAGCACGTCGACTCGATGGTCCCCGAGGTCTGGGACGTGCTCGAGGAGGTCATCGCCGAGCACCCGGTGCTCCTGAACCGAGCTCCGACGCTCCACCGCCTCGGCATCCAGGCATTCGAGCCCGTGCTGGTCGAGGGCAAGGCGATCCAGGTCCACCCGCTGGTCTGCCACGCGTTCAACGCCGACTTCGACGGCGACCAGATGGCGGTCCACGTGCCCCTCTCGGCCGAGGCCCAGGCGGAGGCGCGGGTGCTGATGCTGTCCTCGAACAACATCCTCTCGCCAGCAGACGGGCGACCTCTCGCCACGCCGACGCAGGACATGGTGCTGGGGCTCTACTACCTGACCTACGCCGCAAGCGACCTCGAGGCGCTCGATCCGGCGACGCTGGACCCGCGCCCGAAGCGCTTCCAGTCGGAGGAGGAGGTCGAGCTGGCGCTCGAGGCCGACCAGGTGCACCTGCAGCAGCCGATCGAGTACCGGCTGAAGGGCGAGGTCATCCTCACGACGCCGGGCCGCGTGATCTTCAACGCCGAAATCGAGCGCTCGCTGCTGGAGGCAGCCTGGGAGGACGGCGAGGAGATCGAATATCAGTTCATCAACCGTACGCTGGCCAAGAAGGAGACGGGCGACCTGATCTCGGAGCTGGTCGACCGCTACGGCGCCGCCGAGATCTCGGGCGTGCTCGACATGATCAAGGCCCTCGGCTTCCGCTACGCGACGATGGCGGGCGTGACCATCTCGAAGAACGACATCGTCATCCCTGCCGAGAAGGAGAAGATCCTGGCCGAGTACGAGGAGCGCGTGGCCGAGGTCGAGCGGCAGTACGAGCGCGGCCTGATCACCGACTCGGAGCGCCATGAGTCGATCGTCAACATCTGGACCGAGGCAACGGACACAGTCGCCGACGTCATGGAGCGCGCGCTCGATCCGTTGAACCCGATCTACATGATGGCCAACTCGGGAGCCCGCGGCTCGTTCAAGCAGATCCGGCAGCTCGCCGGCATGCGCGGCCTGATGGCCAACCCGAAGGGCGAGATCATCGAGCGCCCGATCAAGGCCAACTTCATGGAGGGCCTGTCGGTGTTGGAGTACTTCATCTCGA
>WNFU01003433.1_pt1 | contig 20899 bp, 20 predicted proteins | sample 5400121 | NCBI WGS metagenome assembly WNFU01 (sample SAMN13153360, study PRJNA577476) | soil metagenome | isolation source: 100 cm soil or saprolite under grassland replicate 1 | place: USA:California | collected 2016-06-15 | reverse complement strand
CGATGTCACAGTTTTGGATCTCGAGGGAAACCTGGCCTTGAATGAAAATGCGCGGTTCAGAAAGCATGTCACCGGCGCCATTGACGCCGGCGCTCGTAAGCTGATCGTCAACCTGGCGAGAGTCAAGTACATGGATAGCCGCGGGCTGGGTGAGCTTATCTCCTGCTATACCGCGCTGCGACGGTTGAGTGGACACGTCAAGCTGCTCCATCTCAACAATCGTCTGCAATATCTGCTGGCGATCACGAAGCTCGACTCAGTGTTTGAGACCTTCGACTCGGAGCCGGCGGCGGTTTCCAGCTTCACCCCGTGTACTGAATGAATTGAAGGCGCTGCTCACTGATCGATATAAGAGCAACAACAGGCTAACGTGATGAATAATGTCATAAGTGATAATAGATTCCTCAAAGTGTTGATTGCCGCCCAGCGCGCCAAGCAGATTCACAAAGGCGCGCGCCCGCTCGTTCAAAAATCAAATACGAGGGCGACGCGCATCGCCCTCGAAGAGGTCGAGCGCGGGCTGATCAGCTTCGAATTCATACCACAGAACCCGGACTTGAAAAGTGGGCGCGATAATCGGGATGTTAGCGGGCATGATGATGATGATGGAGTGAATCGAGAAGTGACCAATGAACTATCCGTCTCAAGGTTGCTATCTGTCGGACGACTCAGCGACTAAAATTCTCTCCTGTCCAAAGTAGTGGCGCAGGAAGTGAACGGGCAGTGATTACGCGCCTCTCTGAGCCTTAACCCAGGCTCTGGAAAGGAAAGAGATGGCAGAGTTCGAAATCTATAAAAACGCAAGGCTTGAGTTTCGTTGGCGCTTTATAGCAAACAACGGAAAGATTCTGGCCGAATCCGCCGAGGGGTACAATAATCCGGCTAATTGCGGGCATGCGATCATCCTGCTCAAACAACAGGTTGCGAACGCCAGAATCAATAGTGATTTTAAGCCCGACCAAAATACGGAATGAGGCGTCTCCATGACGTTGTGTGAATTTTGTGTGCTCAAGCAGGCGGACGGTGTCTGTTCCAGAGGACACACTACGCCGAAGAACATGAGGTGTGTGGATTTCACACCAGGGATCGAGCGGTTTTGCTCAACTCCGGCGGATTATACCGGGCGAGAACAGCTTAAACAGATGGCGTCGTTTTTTGGCATCAAAGGGAAGGAACTCAAGCGAGTGCTCGCAATGAGGGAAACTTGGACAACACCGGATTGAGCCAAAGAAGTAGAGCTGTGTTGTGGTGGATATTCTCCGAAGCGATAAATGCGCCGCCTTGGACAATGGATTGTTCTCAAGTCAGAAGGCTCGCGCGCCAAGAATTGACCCGCCGTGGCCACACAAGCCGCAGTAGCGATAAGCCAATTAGCCCCACAATACAGAAAGAGAGGAAAGTTTATGGAAGAACATCAGTATGCAGTCGGTGATCGGGTGGAGAAATTATGCGTGCCGTGCGGCGAGGAACGGGGACACGTGGTAGTATCGCTCAACAAGCGAGGTCAGATTTCGCGCGTAAACTGCCCGCAATGCGGCATAAAGACCGCATTCAAAAAAGGCAAAACGCCAACGGGCGTCCGCGCCTCAACTAAAAACAGCGCGCCTTACGATTGGACCCGCACATATCGTAAGGGGCAGACGATGACACATCCGACCTTCGGCTTCGGAGAGGTGACGGCGGTCATCGAGCCACAAAAAATAGACGTCCTGTTCTCGGATAAGGTGCGCCGGCTTATCCATGCGCGCTCTCGGTCGTAGCCGCAGATTTGTGACCGAACTACGGCGCCGATCTCAATTCACGATCGCGAAATTACCGCTCCGGGCGTCCGTCGAAATGTAGGGATTCGAATTCGGCTAACTGCTCCCGCTTGTAACTGGCCTTGAACCGCGCCCGCTCTAGCTTGCCTGCGGCGCCAAATCCGAACGCTCGGCCGAGCATTTTGAGTAGCGCCGAGGAGCGGGCGTATTCCTGCTCCAACGCAGCAAGTTGAGCCGCAAAGCGACAATGATTAATCAGGTCGTTGATTCTGTTTCAGGCTACGCTGCTTGAATCAAAGATGCAAGCATGTCAAAGACGGATGGTACCCGGCGTCGAAAGAAATGATTGCAGGCAGGCGTCAAAGGGTCTCTCTACGGGTTCCCACCATGATCTACACTGTCATCGCCAACATACTCCCACTGCTCCGGTAAGGGCTGAGGGCCGGGTCGGATTCCGGCGATGTCAGGGTCTTCATCTCCGATAACAGCCGTTTTGCTCGCCTTAAGCGCTTTTGATTCGAGCCGGCGCGCCTCTTTATCCTTTCGTTTGAGCACGCGCGCCTTTTCCTTCTCTCGTTTCTGAAATGTCTGCTTTGATTTTTTCGCCATTCTATTAGTCCTTGTTTCAGGTTATTAATTGCCGTGTGCAAGCTCACGGTCATGGTTAAATTCAGAAAAAAGCCAAGACAGAAAATTGATTCTAAGTATCCTTCTCCGAATCGCTCATGCCGGCGTCAAAGTTGTCTTCAAGCGTGGCATTGTTAAATCCGTACTATTTGCCTGAGCGCGTCAAAATAGGGATTCGTAGCAATAGCCCAGGCCAAAGCAAGGGATTCGCTTTGCGCTCGGCCCCTTGTTTACTCGCCGGCAATCGCCGCACCCGAAATTCACTTCCCACAGCGAAAAGCGCCTCCGGTTGACAATTGATCTACCGAAGGCGCTTTCCACTAGGGGTTATGGATCGCTGTCATAAGCGATTTAGTAGCGCGAACGGCCGCCGCCGCCGAAGCCGCCACGCCCACCACCGCCGCCACGACCGCCGCCACGGCCGCCGCCAAAACCGCCGCCACGACTGCCGCCGAAGCCTCCGCCTCGATTCTCACGCGGCTTAGCTTCGTTCACGGTCAGACTGCGACCGTCGAGTTCCGCGCCATTGAATTTGGCGATGGCGGCCTCACCTTCTGACTTCGATGACATTTCCACGAAAGCAAAACCGCGTGAACGGCCCGTATCGCGATCGGTCACCATCGTGGCTGAATCGACCGTGCCGACTTGAGAAAAGAGTTGGTGCAAATCATCTTCCGTTGTCCCGAACGAGAGATTACCGACATAGAGTTTCATAGACATAATGGTACCTTTCCCCGAAAGGATGTAAAAGAAGCTTCGAATCCGGTGTACTTCGCGGAACGGTGGCAGCGAAGGCTCGTGATCGGACGTTCAAAAAAGAACAGCTTCTAAAGTTTGGGTTAGCCTGCTCTCGAACCATCCATACCGCTGCCGCTAGATCTTTTAGGGGCTAGTGGCGCATCCTCGTTGATGCGCGAGAGAAGGAGTGAACGGACAACATGCTGAACCATTCGGTGGAGTTTTGCAAACGGAGTCGCAGACAGCTTCAAGATGTCGGAAGGCGTCTCCGCTTTGCCATTATATAGTTACAAGAAGCCGTGCGCCGGTACACAGAGGGGGAAACGGTCCCCGTGTATCGGCGCACAAATGCAAGAATTTATGATAAGGTGAGAAGGACAAAAGAAGAAACGCCTAAGCGCGACACTCAAAGCGCCAGCCCGGACATCATCGCTGCAAGGCGAGAGGCGGGTCCGGGGCGGACGGCTCGAAAGCGCGGCGGGAAATTTCCCGCCCCCTTTCAGCCATCCTGAAAACACCCCCACTTCGAGATTCCTAAAGAGAGGCGCCCGGACGAAGTCCAACAATTAGTGTATTCCCAATGTTGGCTGCCAGGGCGACTCGATTGAGATGGTTAAGTTATTTTTCGAGACTAAAAGCCGCGAGGCGGTTATCGCGAACGAGATGGCGGAAGGATTCGCGCTGGCGATGGGTGGGCGCTTCGATCTAAACATCCTCGGCGCCACATTCACCGAGGGATCGGGCGTCGAACTCGCGAGACGTATCCGGGCTTTCGATCCTATGCCCCCGCTCGCTTTTTATTCCGCCGAAACTTTCCCGGCGGAGGTTCGGGAAGCGATGGGAGCAGTATGAGCAAAACGACAGGATTTTGTTCGCGACTCTGGTAAAGCGACGTATTAAGGTGTTGAATACCCAAATCGAAGGGGACCAAGAGAGAGAGAAGGGGAACAATGATTCATTTACCCAAGGGCGCGTCAATGAGCGTGCCACAGACGCAGAAACGAAAACGCTTGCTCGCTGAAATAACGGGCGAACAAATGGGGCTTTGCTCACGTGACTATCGCCAGCATCTTGCGGTCTGTGAAGAATACGACACCGAGCCGACCAATTTCGTGATCTTCGCCGCCGAATGGCTTGAAGTGCGCGCGAATGTGGAGAAAACGCCGGCGGGAGAGGGGCCGACCGAAGACCGCCAGGCGCGCAATTATGACGCGATGTACTACGGCAAGAAAGGCTACGAATGAAAGGGCGGGCGCCCAGGCTCAGGTCTGAATCTGTACAATGAATAATTTGTCGCTGACACAGCTCCCAGATTCAGCCATTAAGCCCTTCGGTCAGCTTGCGAAAGTGATAGCCCACTGCGGCCAGTCTCATCGCGTCCGCAAACTTCTCGCGATGCCGGGTAAGGGCGCGGCGTAAGTAGCGCCAGAACTCGCCGCGCGCGCAGTCGCGCACGCCGAGCGCCAGCACAATGCGAAAGAGGGTTACCACGTCGCTGGCAAACTTATTGCGTTGCGACTCGGGCGCGCCTGCGACTACCCGCTCCAGGCAATCGAGCGCGCGCTGATAGTATTCGCCGGGACTGTAGATGGCGCGCATAATCGATTTATAGCCTTCGATGAGACGCGTTGCGTCCATCTTGGGGACGAAGTTCAGCGAGCCATCGGTATTGTTCCCCGTGCTCTCAAGGAGCAGCCTCCCTTCGCGATCAAGCCGTCTCCAGAGCTGAGTGTCGGGCAGCGCCGTCAGCAAACCCACCATTGCAAGCGGAATAGCGCTCTCCCGAATAAACTCGATCTGCCGCTCGAAGATGTCATCAGGATCGTTGTCGAAGCCGACGATGAAGCCGGCCATCACTTCCATGCCGTAGCTCTGTATTTTTCTGACGGAGTCGAGAAGGTCGCGGCGCATGTTCTGCCCCTTCTGGGCCTCTTTGAGACTCGCCTCGACCGGGGTCTCGATGCCTAGAAAGACGCGGCGGAAATGAGCGCGCCGCATCCCGTCAAGTAATTCATCGTCCTCGGCGAGGTTCACGCTGGCTTCGGTAATGAAAGAGAACGGGCGCCCATGGCGCTCCGACCAGTCGGCCAGGACAGGGAGCAGCCTTTTGACGTTGCGCTTGTTGCCGATAAAGTTATCGTCAACGATGAAAACCGTCCCGCGCCAGCCGACCCGCAAGAGCGCGTCCAACTCGGCCAGCATCTGCTCATTGCTCTTCGTGCGTGGGACGCGGCCATAGATCTCGATGATGTCGCAGAACTCGCACTGAAAGGGGCAGCCGCGCGAGTACTGGACCGGCATCGCGCTGTAGCGCCTGAGGTCGGCGAGATGGAAGTCAGGTATGGGCGCCGCGGAGAGCGCCGGCCGCTCGGCGGCCTGGTAGACGCGTTTAGGGACGCCGCGCTCGAGGTCGCGAACGAACTCCGGCAAGGTCGTCTCCGCCTCGCCGAGGAAGATGTGATCGGCCTGGGGTAAATGCTTCGCGCCTGACGTCGCATACGGTCCTCCGATGACCACTCGCTTACTCTCCGCCTTGCATAACTCGACGACGCGCCGCAGCGAATCTTTCTGCACGATCATGGCGCTGGCAAAGACCACGTCGGCCCATTTGATGTCGGACGGCTTGAGAGGCCGGATGTTCATATCCACCAGCCGCCGCTCCCACGCTTCGGGCAGCAGGGCGGAGACGGTCAGGAGGCCGAGCGGCGGGTAGGCTGATCGCTTGCCCTCGAACGAGAGCGCATGGCGGAAGCTCCAGTAGGTATCGGGAAACTCCGGGTAAACGAGCAACGTTTTCATAACAGGGCTCCTTGTTCACAAGCTCACACGACAATCTACCACTTAATCCCGGCGTTATGCCACTGAGGCTTCTGTTCCACAAGGCCGGCAATGCATGATCATTCCTCAACCTGCGCGGCGCCTTTTGCGGTTTTCAAATGAATGTGACCTTTGATTAAAGCTTATTTGCGCGCTCTGCGTCGGCGCGCGCGCTGAAGAGACGCTCGCCGCCTGTCCGGAACGAGGAACAGCGGCGGAGCTATGCGCCAACTACAGTCTGAAGCGAGTTCCGGCGAGACTCTCAGAGTCCTCGCTTCCGCAATAAGTAGAATAGCGCCGGCGTCACCAGAAGCGATAGAACCATCGAGACCGTCACGCCGCCGATCACCGCAATCGCCAGCGGTTGCAGAAGCTGTGCGCCCGAGCCGACGCCTACCGCCAGCGGGAGCATGCCGAAGACCGTCGCCAGCGCCGTCATCAAAATCGGGCGCAGCCTTCTGCGTCCCGCCTGAAAGATCGCTTCGCGCAAATCGTAACCGCGCGCGGAGAAGTGTTGCTCCGAATCGAGCATCAGGATGCCGTTCTTGTGCACGATGCCGATGACCATGATCGCGCCCATGAACGACGAGATGTTGAGCGTCGTCTTCGTCAGCCATAAGGCCAACAGCGCGCCGAAGCCGCACAGGATCGTGGCGATGAGAATCGCAATCGGATGCGAAAACGAACGAAACTCGAAGACGAGAATTATAAAGATGAGCAGGATCGAGCCGAGCAAGACCATCGTCAGCCCTCGAAACGATTCCTGTTGAATCAGGTACTGCCCGCCGAATTCGATATCGGTTCCGGGCGGGATGTTGACTTCTTTGAAGAGTCTGCGTTTGATCTCGTCCACCGCCGAGCCGAGATCGCGACCTTCCAGTCTCGCGGTGACGGTCGAGAGATTGCGCAGGTTGTCGCGCTGGACTTCGTAGGTCGTCTCCTCGGGTTCAAGCTCGGCGACGCTCGAAAGCGGCACGGCGCCGCCGTTCGGCGAAGTCAGCAAGAGACCTTTCAGTTTGTCGCTGTTCGCGCGGCTCTCCGCCGGATAACGCACGCGGATCGTGATGAGCCTGTTGTTGCGGATCACCCGCGAGGCGACTTCGCCGTCGAGAATCCCCGCCTGCAGATCGAGCACATCCCGCACGCCGAAGCCCGCCAGGCTGGCCTTTTCCGGATTGACGCGGAAATTGCGCGACGGGCCGATGGCGATGGTGCGGTCTTCGACATCAACCACACCTTTGACGCTTTCTTTCTTCAGCCACTCGGCGACGGCGGCGGCGGTCGCTTTGTAGCTCTTGTCGTCGGGATGATAAATCTTGATCTCGATTGGTTCCGGCGCCATCGACAGATCGCCGATCAGGTCTTCGAGAATGTGTGGAAACTCGACGGCGATGACCGGCTCGGATTCGGCGATCTTGTGGCGCAATTCTTCGATCACCTCGTCGGACGACTTGTCGCGTTTGCGTTTAAGCTTGATCAGAAAATCGCCCGTGTTCGGCTCGGCGATCGCCAGCGCCAGGCGCGCTCCGACGCGCAGCGAGTAGCTTTCGACTTCCGGCGTCTCTTTCAGCATCTTCTCGATGTGGCTGAGCACGCGATGCGTCTCTTCGAGCGAGGTTCCTGAGGGCATAATGTAATCGAGCACGAACGCGCCCTCATCCATCTCCGGCAAAAACCCTCTCCCCAAATTGAAGAGCAAAACAACCATCGCAACGACTACAAGCAGCGCCGCCAGCAGCGTCACCCTCGTGTGCCGCAATGACCAGCGCAGCGCCTTTTCGTAGCGCGCCGTCAGACCGCGCAGGATGCGGCCTTCGCCGGCCTGCTCGGCTCTTTCGATCTCCGTCTCGGCCGGCCCTTCATGGCGTTTGAAGAATGCGCGCGCCAGCACGGGAGTGAAGAAGATCGCCAGGAAGAGCGAAGCCAGCAACGCCGTTACCAGCGTCAACGCCAGAGCGCGAAAGAAGACCGCCGTGATGCCGCCGAGAAAAACCAGCGGGACGAAGACTACAATCGGCGTCAGCGTCGAGCCGGTCAGCGCGGGCGTCAATTCCTTGATGGCGCTCAACGCCGCTTCGCGCGGCGTCTGTCCGAGCGATAGATGGACGACGATGTTTTCGACCATGACAATCGCGTCGTCAATCACCACGCCGATGCAGGCCGCGATGCCGCCGAGCGTCATCACGTTGAAACTCATATTGAAGAGCTTCATAAAGACCACGGCGATCAGCGCCGCGATCGGAATCACCAGCGCCGCGACCAGCGTCGTCCGCCAGTTCTTCAAAAAGCCCAACAGCACGGCGATGGAAAGCGCCAATCCGATCAGAATGCTTTCGGTCACGCTGCCAATCGAATCGCGCACGTTGATTGATTGATCGTAGAAGATGTTGAGTTGAATATCGGGCGGCAGCGTCTTGCGAATCTCTTGCAACTCGCGATTGACCGCATCGGCGATCTCGACCGCGTTGCCGTCAGGCTGCTGCAGCACATTGACGAGCACGGCGGGCAGCCCATTGGCGGTGACGATGTTATAGACCGGGCGCTCGCCGTCCACGACGCGCGCCACGTTCTTGACGTAAACCGGCGTGCCTTTGACGACGTCTACGACGACGTCTTCTATCTGCTCCTTATTTTCGAGCAGGCCCGTCACAGTCGTCAGGTAGAGCTTGTAATTTTCCTGCAACATACCGGCGGATCCGATCAGGTTGGTCTTGCGGATGGCGTCGGCGACTTTGGTCAACGGGATGCCGTAGCTGTTGAGTTTCTCCGGCTCGACCAGCACGTGATATTCCGGTTGACGCCCGCCGACGATGCGCGTTTCGGCCACGCCGGGCAGCCGGTAGAGGCGCGGCGCGAGTTCGTAGTAAGCCAGATCGTAGAGTTCCGCCGTTGATCGCTTCGGCGAAATGACGCTGAAGCCGATCATCGGAAAGACCGAGAAGGTGAGACGATTAGTGTAGAAGCGCGCGTCCTGCGGCAGCGTCGGCATGATCTGCGCGATCTTGCCCTGTACCAGATGCAGCGCGTGCAGGATGTCCACGTCCCATCGGAACATCACGCTGATTTCCGAAGAGCCGCGCCCGGTGATCGAACGCACGTCGGTGATGCCCGGCACGCTGCGTATGGCCTCTTCGACAGGACGCGTGACGGTCAGCGTCTGCACGTCCACCGGCGCAATGCCGTTGTCCACCAGAATGATGATGCGCGGAAAATCAGTCTGCGGAAAGAGCGCGATCGGCAGGCGGAACAAGAAGACCAGCCCTGCCAGCGCAAAACTCAGGAAGATCAAGATCAGCGCGCGTCCGTGCGCGTCAGCGAAATCGGCGAGGCGCGAGGTCATTTCTCTTTCTCCTCTTTTTCCTTCCCGTCTTTCTCTTTTTCGTCTTTTTCCTTCTCTTCCTTGTTGCGCACCTGTGTGCCGTCGGGAAGATTGTAGCCGCCTTCGATGATGATAGTCTCGCCGCCTTTCAAGCCGTCGACGATTCGCGCCTTGCCTTCGATCACTTCGCCCGTTTCGACCTCTTTTGCGTGGGCGATGTTTTTGTCATCAACGACCATCACCACGCCTTTCTTCGAGCCTTCGGCGAACTGCACTGCGCTGACCGGCGCGACTACGCTCTGCGCGACCGATCCGGTCGTCACGCTAAGCGAGCCGAAGACGCCGCCGCGCAATTTGTGGCCACCGTTCGGAATCTCGCACCACATCTCCACTGTGCGGCGCTGCGGGTCGACGGCCTGGTTGATGACGGAGACGCGGCCCGTGAATGATGCGTCGCGCGCATCGGCTGGCGTGAAGCTGCACGATTGTCCCTTGCGGACTTTGCCGCCCTCGGCTTCGGGAACCTGCGCGCGCGCGACGGCCGTGGACAGGTCCATCACGGTGAAGATCGGCGCGTCCGGCTTCGCCATGTCGCCGGGATACATCATCTGTTCGGTGATGACTCCGACGAACGGGCTACGGATTTCGGTGAATTCGAGTTGCGCGTTGATCTCGGCGAGTCTGGCTTTAGCCTGGTCTACTTGGCTCTGCGCGATCTGGACGTCGCGCTCGCCCGACTGTTTTTCGAGCAGTTCGAGCGATCTTTGCGCAGTCTCGTAAGACGCCCTGGCCTGCGCCAGTTCGGTTTCGCTCAGGAGCAAGTCGCGCTGCGGGATCGCGCCTTTGTCGAACAGGTCTTTGCGGCGGTCGTAATTCTTTTGCGCCTGATTCAGGGCGGCCCTGGTGATTGTCACCTGTCCCCGCGCGCGTTCGATCTCCGCCGGCAGCGTGCCGCTTTTGACCTTCTGCAGACTGGCTTCGGCGTCCGTGACTGCGGCGCGCGCCGAATCGCGTTGCGCGATGAGGTCGCGGTTTTCGAGCAGCGCCAGCGACTGTCCCGCTTTGACGTAATCGCCTTTCTTCGCGTTCAGCTTGAGAATGCGCGCCGTGACGCGGGAGGCGACGCTGGCCTGTTCTCGCGGAAAGATCGTCGCGGGGGCTTGCACGGAGAGGCGCAGGTCGGCGATCTCGGCCTTCGCCACTTTCACCTCGACCACCGGCTTCGGCGCCGACTCCGCGCTTTCTTTTCCGCAGCCCGCGAGAGCTGACAAAAGACAGATAACGATGATGTGATTTTTCATTTGCCGGAAGTCACCTCCAGATCGGTTCTTGCATTCAGGTAATTCGCCACGCTTGTGTAGTAGTTGTTGCGCGCCTGCGCCAGTTGGTTTTGCGCCGTGACGACGTCGAGCGCCGAGCCTTCGCCGCCCTCGTAACGCACGCGGCTCAGCTTCAAATCCTCTTCGGCCAGACGGACCTGCTCGCGCGTCAGCCCGATCTGTTCGTAAAGCTGCTTCACGCGGGCGAGGGCGTTCCGGTATTCGCGGGAGAATGTGCGAACGGCGATGGCGCGGTTGGTTTCTACCTGTTCGGCTCGGAAATGGAACTGCTGCGACTCCCCGCGCGCGCGAAACCAGTCGAAGACGGGAATGCGAAGCGTGAAGTACCCCGCGTAGCCGCGGTCGCGAATCCGAAGCGCGCTCGAATCGAGGCCGTACTGAAAGACGAAGCCGAACTGGGGCATGAGCGCGGAGCGGGCGATCTTCTCTTCGGCCTGAAAGCCGCGCCGCTGGGCGTCGAACAGGTTGAATTCGAGCCTTCGCTGGAATGGAACAACATCGTCTTGGGATTCATCCGTGGGCGCCGGCGCCGGTTCTTCGAGCGCGTCGGCGACCCGAAGCGGCTCGTCGACATCTTTCGTCCAGAACGAGGCCAGTTCCTGATTCGCCAGCTTCGCTTCAAGCTCCGCCGCGTTCAGCGCCTGTCGCAGAAACGCGACCTGCGCCGAAGCCTTGACCAGATCGGCGCGCGCCGCCTCGCCGCCTTCGAACAGCAGCTTCGCGCGACTCTCAAAGCTCTGGCTCTCTTTCAAAGCCTCGCCGACGACCGTGACCAGATGGCGAGTCAGTAACAGGCGATAGTAGGCGATGGTCACCGCGCGCCGCAGGTCGCGCCGCGCGATCTCGAAATTGACGCGCGCCGCGTCCTGACCGGCCCGCGCCCGCTGAAGCTCTGCGCGCAACCTGCCCGAAGTGTCGAATTCCTGCGTGACCGCGCCGAACATCGTGTATTCACGGATGCCGTTCGCGGGAAGGAAGCTGAAGGTCGAGCGGTCGTCGAGACGCGGGCTGTTGTAAATGAAGCCGTCGAGCATTTCGGCCTGCGGCATGAACGCCGCGCGCGCCCGGGTCAGATCACGATCGGCGATCGCGCGTTGCTGTTCGGCGACGGAGACTGTAGACGGCGCGGACTCCGCCAATCGCAGGCAGTCTTGCAGCGTGAGAACTTTGTCCGCTTCCTGCGCCGAGGCCGAAGGGGAGATCAAAGCGATGAGCGCGACGGCAAGCGTCGACCGGCGTACGAATAGATGCATTGGGAAATAAAATTACCTGGTTAATGTTTTCAGCTTGAAATTGCGGGGCTCAATGCGGAGGGCGGCGAATGGCGCAAGCAGAGATGTTTTCTGTCACAACTCCTGCCAGCATGCCCTCCGCTGAAACCTGTTCTTCCGGGCGCGCCGGACGTCCGAAGCTTTGGCGCCTCACGGGCAGAGTAATAACGAAAGCGCTGCCGCCTTCATCGGAATGCCCGAGACTAATCTTCCCGCCATGCGCTTCCGCAATCCATCGCGCGATGGGGAGACCGAGACCGGCGCCACTGCTCGCGCCGGCTTCGGCGCGCTCGCGAGCTTTGTCCGCGCGATAGAACCGCTCGAAGACGTATGGCTGCGCTTCGACCGGAATGCCGGCGCCCGTGTCGGCTACGGTAATGACGTGGTTGGCGCCGGTCTGAGCGAGTCCCAGCGAAACTTTGCCCCCCGCCGGAGTGTACTTGATCGCGTTGTCCAGCAGATTGAGCAGCATCTGCCACAACAAATCCTCGTCGCCTCGGTAGGGCGTTTCCGGAGCCGGCGAGCACTCTACGCTTAGGCCCTTTCGCTCGGCCAGCACGCCGGCGGCCCGCGCCGCCTCCGCGACGAGTTCGTCGAGGTAGAGATTTCCCGGCTTCAACTCCCGCTTTCCGGCGTCGGCGCGGGCGAGCAAGAACATATCCTCGATAATGCGCGTCAGCCTGCGCGCCTGTTCGCCAGTGACGGCCAGCGCCTCGCGATACTCGTTCACGTCGTCGCCGGGTTGCGCCAGCGTCGCTTCCGAAGCGGTGCGGATGACCGACACCGGGGTGCGCAGTTCATGCGACGCGTCGGCCATGAACTGTTGCTGCTGCGCGAAGGCTCGGCTCAAACGACCGAGCAGCTCGTTGAATGTCGCCGCCATTTGCCCGAGTTCATCGCGCGAATTGGCGACGGGCAATCGTTCATCCAGGTTGGCCGCTCCGATGCGCCGCGCGCGCTCCGAGATCGCCGCCACCGGCGACAGGCTTTTGCGCGCCAGAAACCACCCGCCCAGGCCCGCCAGCGCCAGCGCGACCGGCGCCGCGATGTAGAAAATGTCGCGCAGCAATTCAAGGTCGTCCGACAGTTCAGTCAAAGGCTCGCTGATGACGACGAAGCAAGGCGATTTCATTGACGGCGCGGTGATGCGATAAGCGGCGACGCGCAGGCCGTCGTCGATCCCCGATTGCGCTGCTGTCAGAGTAGAGAACTGAACGCCGTTGTCGGCGCGTTCGCTGAATGAATCCGGCAGTCGCGCGTGAAGTTTATCGCGCAGCGGATGTTCGGCCAGCAGTGAGCCTTGCGAGGCGTAGAACGCGACGGCCTGATCATGGAAATGAGATTCCCGCAAAACGGTTCGCGCGCTGTCTTGATCCGTCTCTCCCTCACCTTTCTCGTGAATAAAGAATCGGGTCATCGCCTCTATCCCGGCCCGTAAGTTCTCATCCATCCGCCCGGCGAGCTTGCGCTCCATCAGCGCATGGACGCCCGCGCTGAAAAGCGCCAACGCAAGCGCCAGCACGCCCGTGTACCAGAGCGTCAGTTTCGTACTCATGCGAACCGGATTAAACATTCTCGCCCCCCGCCGCGAGCCGGTACCCTTCGCCTCGCAGCGTGCGGATCAGCTTCGTCTCGCGCCCTTCATCGATCCTGCGCCGCAGCCGTTGAATGTAGACTTCAATCAAATTGGAGAACGGGTCGAAGCTCTCGTCCCAGACATGTTCAGAGATTTCGGCGCGGGTAACTACATCACCTGCGCGCCGCGCCAGGTATTCGAGCAGGGCGTACTCTTTGGCGGTCAGTTCAATCAGCTCTCCGCCGCGCCTGACTTCGTGCGAACGCGCGTCTATCAGCAGGTCGGCGACCTCGATCGTTTCAGGCCGGAGCGCTCGCCCGCGTCTGAGCAATGCCCGCGCCCGCGCAAGAAGCTCATAAAAATCGAACGGCTTGGTCAGGTAATCATCCGCCCCAGTGTCGAGTCCGGCGATGCGATCCTGCACCGCGTCGAGCGCCGTCAGCATCAGAATGGGCACGCTCGACCCGCCCGCGCGCAGATCGCCGCAAACTTCAAAGCCGTCCTTGAGCGGCAGCATCACGTCCAGAATGATAAGATCGTAGTCGTTGACACTCGCCTGATGGACGGCCTCCTGGCCGTCGCGCGCCACGTCCACCGCGTAGGTTTGTTTGCGCAGCCCTTTGGCTAACATCTTAGCCGCGTGGGGTTCGTCCTCAACCAGCAAGATACGCATCTCACACCCCGGAAATTACACGACGCCTTCGACCTGCTCGCGCCCGCTCTGAGCTAAGATGGACGGCGCGACAGAAAAAATCACGAGGGTGAGGATCGTGATGATGATCCGCGGAAATAAATGGCGATAAGTCGGGCCGTCGCTGTCCGAAGCTCTCATTAAATCCTCCTTCAAAATTACCCTTAACACTTATTCGTGAGGGCGCCGTAAGCAAGTTAGCCGAAGAGAGATAAACAAGGGATAAACTTTCGCGCTGTCCGCCGCCTTAATGACATTAGCCTGCCCGCCCCACACTATCAACAGGAGTCTTTCAGAAAAATGCCGCGCTGGTTTCCTCGGCGTCTGAAGGGGCCATCACGCCTGGCTGACAAAAATGAGCAGACCCGCTTACTTTTTATCTTCTGTTTATCCCCGGCCTGGTAAAAGACAAAAGGCTTTTTGCCCTTTGTTGGCGCTTCCCGGAAGTGAATCACCTATGAAATCAAGTGAATCATCCGACACTAATCTTAATCCAGGAGTACGCCCACGCATTTTTTTATGTGGTGTGGCGCTAATGCTCGTTGGCGCCGCCACAATCGCATTGGGCCATCACCAAGGCGCCGCCGCGCCGCCAGCCCCGTCACGCCTCGACGGCGCGCAATCAAACACCCAGACAATCACGCCCATTCCCTTTGAAGAGATGAACGGCGAACGCGCATACAACGCCTCTGGAGTGGTTCCGCTCGCCGACTCCCGGTTTCTCTTTTGTGACAATAACAGCGGCGACGCGCTCTTTGAACTCGACCTCGCGGAGGATGGGCGGAAGAAAGGCCCGGTGATCAGACGCCCGCTCCAAGGCCTTGCCCCAAAAGCGATTGCCGATATGGAAGCGATGACGCTCGCTGAAGAGAAAGGGCGGCGGTTCGTCTTTGTCACCTCGTCGCTCTCCGTCAAGAAGACTAAAGATGGACAGTCGCTGAAAGTCCCGCCGGGCGGGCTGCTGCGCGTGACTGTCAATTCTGACGACAGCTTGTCGGCCGAAAACATGTCCGGGTTCCGCGACTGGTTCATACAAAATGCGCCCGCCGTCACCGCGTCGGCCAACCACATTCCCGACGAAGGCGGGCTGAACATCGAAGGGCTTGCGTGGGATCACGAGCGCCATGCGCTTTTGTTCGGATTGCGCACTCCCTTGTCGGGAACCAGTCCGCTGGTGATCCCGGTGCGGGTGAAGGATCTGGACGGCCCCTGGACGACAGACAATTTGAAGGTGTTACCGCCTATCCGGCTTTTTCTCGGCGCGACGGGGGGCCCGCAGGGAATTCGAAGCATTGAGTACGTCGCCAGTCGCCACGCGTTCCTGGTAGTCGTCGGCAAAGCGATCAGCGGAGGAAAGGCGCCGTTCGAACTTTATGAATGGAAGGGAGGGCATCGAGGCAAGCTGCGCCGGCTCGATGTCTCCTTCGCAGCGAAGATGAAGCCGGAAGGGGTGACGAGCGGAACAGTCGCCGGCAAGCCGGCGCTCCTGTTCGTGGATGACGGGGGTGGTTACCAGGTGTTATGGCTCGATAAAACGCGGTTGTGAAGACATTGGACGCTTCAGCGCTAAGCTCGACATCTGTCGCCATAATTCCGAACTTCAGCAAACCTTGGGCTTCCCTCTTCACCCCCGACACAGTCGGCTTGATGATCCACGCCTTACTCGCCTTCGTCTCTATACTCGCCTACGCATTCAGACGCCGTCAGGGTCTGGCTCTGGAGAATCTTACCCTCCGACCTTTCGTGCGCCGTATGTGTTCATCGCGCTGGCGCATGACCTGCGTCGCGTATTGCGCTTCAACGTGACAGAGCATCCAACGAAGGCCCGCGGCGCCGAATCGCCGTCGCCCATGTCGAGACGCGTGATACTGATTGGTCGGACTTAGCAAGCTTAACAGAGTAATAACATGCGTTCCCCGCTTTTTTATCTTCTATTTATCTGCGACCTGGTATCTATCCACACCAGGTCTAAATCAGAACAGTCGAGATTGGTACAGTACCGCGCGCGTAAGCAAGCGGCCGTCCCATAAAGTCAACCGCTTGCTTACGCGCGCGGTACTGTACCGGCGTCCCAATGTTGCGTGTTACGATTTAGCTGCGTTGGTAAGAGAATTCCTCATACTGAAACGCGCGCTGGTTCCATTTATTATTGCTACTGCTTGCTACCTGTCTCTAGCCAATCGAGTGGCGGGGCGGCTTTCGTTTGCCTCAACTTATTACTTCTCGCCACCTCTATCTCCCGCGCTCGCGTAACTTCCCTGTTAGACCGACACATTTAATGCTGTTTTATTACTAGCATCACATTTACATTATATGCATGTCTCATAATGCATAGGGGCGACCCTTACAGAAACAGCCAAGGTAATAACACCGCCTTTCGGTAATTAGGTTATAGATTGGGAGGAACACTTTATGACCGCAAATCGTCATTACGCACTTAGGTTTGTGTCAATATTATCGACAATCATAATGCTGGCCTTGCCGCTCGTGGCGCAAGTGGATCAGGTCGCGATCAGCGGTACAGTGACCGATTCATCGGGCGCTGCGGTTCAAGGCGCAAAGATCGAGCTGCTGTCGACAGCCACGGGTCTCCATCGTGAGACAACAACCAACACAACCGGCATCTACCATTTGCCGGCGCTTCAAATTGGCAAATACAAAATCACCGTCTCGAAGGAGGGATTCAAATCAGTCGAATTTCCCAACGTCGAATTGTCGGTGGGTCAACCACGGACAATTGATGTCCGGCTAGAAGTCGGAACGATCTCCACCATGGTCCAGGTGACCGCTACAGTCGAGCCCCTCAATCGCAGTTCAGCCGAGGTGGGGGGATTGATTGAAACTGAGCAAATTAAACAGATTCCGATCAGCGGACGTAATTGGGCCAGCCTGATGTTGCTGACGCCAGGCGCCATCAATTACGGTGATGGCGCCCAGCGCGCCATCCGCTTCTCTGGCTACTCCCTTGACGATAGCAACTTCACTTTTGACGGCGTCGACACCAGCGGCGTACAGGAACAGACGCAGAAAGCCGACACCCGGCTCAATATTGCTCTCGACGCCATCTCGGAGTTCCGCGTCAGCACCGGCGTCTATACCGCCGAGAGCGGCGCGGCGGGCGGCGCGCAGATCAACGTCGTGTCGAAGACCGGCTCGAACCAGTATCATGGCAGTACATTTTACGCCGTCCGCAACGATGCTCTCGATGCGCGCTCTCCGTTCGACGATCCGACAACCGGACTTCCTCCGTTCACGCTGCATCAGTTTGGCGGGAGCTTCGGCGGCGCCATCAAGAAGGACAAGGCTTTCTTCTTCGCTAACTACGAAGGCTTGCGCCAGAATCTCGGCCGGACCTTCATCAATTTCGCGCCGAACGCCGCATTTCGCGCGCAGGCGCTGGCAAAGTCGCCGACGCTCAAGCCGATTCTGGACGCTTACCCGGCCGGCGGGACGCCGGTTGACGACGTCACTAATCAGTTCACGAAGGTGGCCAGCGACACCATCCGCGAAGACGCCGGGATGTTTCGTTTCGACTATTTGTTTTCCGACAGGACTTCGATGTACGCCCGCTACAATGTCGACGACGCCTACATCGACAACCCTACGGACGCTTTGGGGTCCCACAACGTGATTCCCCATGTCCCAACTAATGTAGTCCTTCAGTTACAGCACAGTTTCTCTCCAAGCACGATCAATGAATGGAAATTCGGATTCAACCGCGCCAACTTCCATAACTTCAGCATCGGGACGGCTCCTCTCGATGTCAGCATTGAGGGATTCGACGATGTGAGCGGAACTTCGCTGTACCTCGTTATTCACTCAGCTCGTCGGACTTTCCAGCGTTGTCTTATCCGCTCGTGGCGTTCCTGGATCCGAAGAACCAGCTCTTCAGCCCGAAAGCGATTGACCGCCATCGTAAGGATCTCTCTTACCAAAATTGGGATTTCGTGATCCAGCAGGAATTGCCAGGTAATGTTGTCGCACAGGTCGGCTACGTCGGCAGCGCGGGGCATCACCTCTTCACCAGGCACACGGTCAACCGAATTGACCCGGCGACTGGCAGGCGCCCACTGGCCGGGTTCGGTTCATTCGGCCTGAAGTCGAATGTCGGCAATAACAACTTCAACGCCTTGCAGGCCTCCATAGAGCGCCGCTTCGTCAACGGCCTGCTCTTCCAAATGAACTATATGTGGTCACACGGAATCACCGACGCTTCAATCGGCGCCGGCGAATCCGTGGCCTTCCAGAATCAAAGCTGCCGCGCCTGCGACCGCAGCGACACCAACGTTGACGTCCGCCACACCGCGACGATAAACACTGTCTACCAGTTGCCTTTCGGACCCGGCAAGACATTTCTGAACAGCAACGGTCTTGCCTCTAAGATCCTGGGCGGGTGGACGCTGGCCGGCATCGCCTTCGCTCGCACCGGGCTGCCGCTCAATATCACGCTGACGCGAAAGGCGTCGGACCTGCCAGACGGGAACACCTCCGGCCAGCGCCCGAACCTCGTTCCGGGTGTGCCGATCTACCCGGCGAATCAGACCATCGACAACTGGCTCAACCCGGCGGCGTTCGCGGTTCCGGCGAAAGGGACTTGGGGCAATCTGGGACGATTCATCGCTCGTGGCCCCGGAAATTACGAGATTGACGGTTCGCTCACGAAGACCTTCAAGCTGTCGGAGAAATTTGGCTTAAATTTCCGGGCCGCGGCTTTCAACTTGTTCAACCATCCGATGTACAGCAATCCGGGGGCCAGCTTGGGCGCCTTCAGCGGCGGTAAGCCCTCTGCGAGCTTTGGCAAGATCACCGACATCATTAACACTGGAGCCACCGGGACCGGCGCTCCACGCCGCGTTGAGTTCATGCTACGACTCGAATTTTGATTGCTTCGTTGTAAACGCGAACGTCTATCCGGGCTGCCCCAACGCAAACTGATTTCTTCATTGTCGCTGCCTTCTAGGAACCAATCATGTTGGTTGTTGAATCGGGATACGCCTCTGGGGTATCACGCCCGGAATTTTTTCACGCTTTCCAAGAGAACTTCGCAAAGACTTAACATTGACCGCTTACATTTGCACAACTCCATTTCTCACAAATGTAGCCTCTATTCTGATCGAACGTCTTTTAGTCGAGGAGATAAAACGTGAGCAAAGCTCTTTCAAAACTGTTTGCATTCCTGCTTATTATTGCCATCGCGCTAAGCACGGTCTCAGGCCTCTCAGTTCAACAAGTCCAATCGGCGCCAGGCAGAGGTGTTACTACGGCGGCGCCCCATCCCGCGGCGGCGCCCGTTACCTCAGTTGATCTGTCCACTTATGTCCGGATCGGCCGGTTCGATCTGCCCGAGCCTACGCGGACCGCCCATCCACCCAACAGTCTGCTGGCGCAAGAAGCCTCGGCGGTAACCTATAACTGGGACACCGATACGTTGTTCGTTGTCGGCGATGGCGGAACCTCAGTCGTTCAGGTCACGAAGACCGGGCAAATGATCTACTCCATGACGTTGGCCCCAGGTCCAAGCCCTCAAGGTACCGACTTTTTCGATACAGAAGGGGTTACTTATGCAGGCGCCGGCAAGTTCGTTCTGATGGAGGAGAGAGATCGGCAGGCCAATTTGTTCACGTATGTGGCCGGCGGTATTCTGCATAAAACCGACGTGCAATCCGTCAAACTCGGGACTACGGTCGGAAACATCGGGCTTGAAGGCATCTCTTATGACCCGCTGACGAGCGGATTTATTTGCGTCAAAGAGAAAGACCCCCAATCCGTCTTCCAAAGCGGACTTTTTCGATAGCGCGAGCGAAGGTTACGGCGACCGCGGGCAGTGGCGCGGCCATTTACGACGGATTTACAAAGGCGCCATCCAGTTGTGTGGTAACAGGGTCGTATGTAGGCAGTCTACGGTGCGTCAATTCTCCGGCGACAGTCGGACCGGATCCTGGCAAAACGCTGATTATTCCGGTTGCTAGCGGCGATACTCTAAGTAACTTTGACATCACGCCCGTGAACGGGTCGTACACGATCAGCTCGTTGCGGGCATCGACACTAGCCATTCGAATTGAGCTCAACAATGCCCTTGCGACCACGACAAGCCACAGGGACAGAGAGAGACTGAGAGAGGCCATCAGGGAGCTCGATGAGGCGCTCAATCCGAGTCTCTGGGCGCCTGACGGCAACCACGTTGCGTGCAGACGCGGCGCAAGAGTGTTCGACGAGGATCAGGATGCGGTCAAAAAGCTCATGGAGATGATTCGGGATAGAAGTACGCCGGGTATCCCGGACGCCACGATCCAACGTTGGATCAACATCCTGGTGGCGATAGACCGCAAGCTGGCTCAAATCGCGATCACTGAGGCAAGTGCGCAAGACGATCATCATAGGAAGATTGCCGAAGCTTTGGAAGAGTTGGCCCGGGGCGACGAGGACGCGTCTCACGGTGATTACGACATGGCGATTGAGCGCTATAAGCGGGCTTGGAAGAAATTGACACTCCCACCGCTGGAAGCGGCGGGATTCTTGCTTCATCCGAGGTTGCCTGCTGTCGCAGGTCTTACACCAGGTCCACAAGCGTTTTACTTCCCGTGTGCCCCACGGCGAAGGTATAAAGTTGACGCCTGATATCTTCCAGCTTGGTTTTCGACAGGAAACTATCAGGGAAGAGATCAACTAAATATGTTCTTTAGCGTTCTAGGTTTTACCCATCGGACTCCCCGATGGAACCGCCAACGTAGAGTTTCAAAGAACTTCGAGCGCGCCCATT
>WNFU01003561.1_pt1 | contig 20903 bp, 12 predicted proteins | sample 5400121 | NCBI WGS metagenome assembly WNFU01 (sample SAMN13153360, study PRJNA577476) | soil metagenome | isolation source: 100 cm soil or saprolite under grassland replicate 1 | place: USA:California | collected 2016-06-15 | reverse complement strand
TAATCTCGAAAGAAGACTACCTGGCAGGGACGGCAAAAAGCCAGGCCTACTTACAGTCCCTAGGTTTTCAATTCGTCAAAGCGGTCCCCGTTGAAGAAATTCCTCTCTCTGAGCACTATACATTAGTGAAAACGAAGGGAACGATGCGCCTGGAAAAGACGCCGGGGCAACCAATCGACCTGGCCCATGATGCTGCTTACATTTTGTTCATCAAAGATGGCAAACCTCAGATTGTCTTTGTCCTTTCCCACCAGGACCCCATGAAAATGGCGCAAGATCAGCATGGTGTCTCCTACGAGGGTCAACGTTCATGGGACCAAACGCCTTAAAAAGGAAAGGTTCCTCTAGTCTGAGCAATATTCTCAATTGGCCTCAGATTGTCCGCAACCGGACAACCCCAGTTTTCATGTTGCCTGTTACTGGGTTCACTGCAATCGCATTGAACGAGTACTATTTCAAGATTGGAGGATACCATGAATAATGTAGTTGAAGTGAATGTTCAAAAGCCAGCCAGTCCGTTGAGCGTGCGCAACTTTCGCCTATTGTGGATTGGGGAAGGGATTTCACTGCTCGGCGATCAGTTTTACATGATCGCGCTGCCGTGGTTGGTGCTGCAACTCACTGGCAGTGCCCTCGCACTCGGAACCGTAATGGCCCTTGCAGGCATTCCGCGTGCTTTATTTGTGCTCGTCGGCGGCGCATTCGTGGATCGCTTCTCACCACGCTCCGTCATGATTGCGTCGAACCTCGCGCGCCTGGTGCTGGTTGTGCTCTTGTCGGCGCTGGTGCTGACCAACACTATCCGGATCGAGATGCTGTATGCGTTCGCACTAGCGTTTGGCCTCGCAGATAGCTTCTACTTCCCTGGGCAGACTGCCATTATTCCGCAACTGCTGCCAAAAGATCAGCTACAAGCGGGTAATACTTTTGTGCAGGGCACAGGTCAACTCAGTATATTCCTCGGCCCAGTGCTGGCTGGCGCCTTGATCGCGCTGCTAGGCCATGCTGCGACTGCTGATAGTGCGTCGAGTACCGAGGGCATCGGGATCGCTTTTGGCATTGACGCGTTGTCGTTTGTCGCGTCACTGCTCTGTCTCAACCTAATGCGTACTCCCAATATACCAAAGCAAGTTGGCGAACAACAGAATGTCTTCGAATCTATCAAAGTAGGCTTCGCCTACTTGTGGAGTCGGACTATTCTGCGCGTATTTTTCTTGCTCCTGATCGCGATGAACTTTCTGGTGCTGGGGCCGGTAGTCGTAGGTATTCCGGTGCTGGCGGCTACGCGGCTGGCGGAAGGCGCGGCAGCCTTCGGGATCGTCATGTCGGCCTTTGGAGGCGGAGCGCTGCTGGGCATTATCCTTTCGAGCGTGCTGCCACCGCTCAAGCCTAAGTATTTTGGTACAATGCTGCTGCTGATCATTTCCTGTCTGGGTATTGGTGTCGCGCTGATGCCGCTGTTCGCCTCCACTGCGGTGATAGCCGTCATCATGCTACTGATGGGCGTGGCGAATGGCTATGTCAATATCAACTTCTTTACGTGGCTGCAAAAGCGCATCCCACAGGAACTGATGGGCCGGGTGATGAGCCTGCTCTTCTTTTCCTCGATTGGGCTGGCTCCTGTCTCAAATGCACTGGCAGGTGCGCTCCTGCAAATCAACCTGAATATGCTGTTCATTGGTGGCGGCGTGTTGATGGCGGCTCTGAGTCTGCTCTCCATTCTGTTGCCTGCGGTCCACCAGATGGGATTGGAGACGGCGATCAATGAGGCGGCGTGAGTCTGTCCTGGGGTATGAGCAGGATTGGAACAGGAGGATGCGCTAAGGTCAACTTACAGCTGAAACGGATCAATGAAGCGGAAAGAGGTGCTGCATCGAATGAAGGAGCCGACGGTCGCGTTGCGGAGCAGCACGCTCGGCGACGCCATTGGCATCGGCTGGTTCCTGCGCGAGGTGGACGGCGTCCGCAGCGTCGGGCACGGCGGGTCGGCGAACGGCCAGTTCCTGAGTTGGTCACCGTGCCGGAACGGGACTTCGCCGGTAACTGGTGATCGCGATCTCGGCTCAGGAGCAATACTGCGCTGAGAACGCACCAGAATCACCCGCATCCCTTTCAGGGTAGGGTATTGTAACGCACATTATTGGTTCATCGTCACTTTCCGTGGTTCAAGGCGAAAACTGGTACTCCCGATTCCGCAGTGCCGCATCAGTACGCGGTGCCAGAAATTGGCGCCACGGAAAGTGACGATGAACCACATTATTGAGCGTGACACTTACAGTACCGACGTGTAAAGGTGAGATGTTTCTCCGCGACAGGTCCGTGGACAACTTCATACGGCTATCATCGCCTGAGGATAAATAACGCACTTGTGCGAGGCCGGCCTGCGCTCCTGCACTACGCTTCTCGAAACCTACGGATTTTCCGCAGCTCGCATGATCAAGCACAACATTACGAGACTTTGGTGGGAGGACATCGGCACGCGATGGTGAGACTCAACAGCACATTTTCGAACGTGATACCGACAGCATTGACGTTTGAAGCTTAATAACTACACAAACCAAGAGTCGCGCGATGGCACCCTCCGATAGTCATCGTTGTGTCTGGCTGCCTGAAGTTGCACGGTCTCGTAGCCACGGGCGCGGACCATCAGCCAGGCCAGGTAGCATAGATAATGCTCCGGCTTGCCACTTTTGAGGATGACGTAACGCGCGTGCAGCCTGCCGTTCGGCTGGTTGTACTCGACAACCACCACATCAGATGTTGCCGACCAGTGCATGCGCAGCCCCGGCTTCTCGCCAACCACGAACTGGATCGCCGCATCAGGATTGCAGAATAACTGCTCCATCAGCGTCTCGCCGCCGGGCGTCATTGGTCCATAGGTGGCACTGGTAAGTAGAGTCCATCGCTTGATATCTACTGTCGCGAGTGCAGAGAGGCTCTCCTTCAAGCGCTGCTGGTCGAGGGGATCGGTTCGAACCCGCCCGATTTTCGCCCCCAACTGCTCCAGCGCCGCGGTCGCGGCGTCGCGCACACCAGGGTCGGCATCGGAAAGAGCCGCACGTAGCAGATCAATGTCCGCCAGCGCTAGCCGCGGTTCTTCGCCCAACGCCACGGCCGCCACTTTGCGCAGACCGGGGTTCCGCCGCAGCAGTGCCCAGCGAAGGACCTCAACGGGGAAGCGCTGCGTCGAGAGAGCTTCTATAAGCGGTGCGATCGCGCGGGGATCTCTGATCTGTCCTAGCGCCGTCACTGCCGCGCTCCTCACGTCGATGTTGAAGTCTCGCAAGGCGGCGCAGAGCGATTCAACACTACCCCGAGCTTTCAGATTGCCAAGCAATCGCACCGCCGCCTCGCGCTGTCCTGGATCAGGGTCGGACAGAATCGTGCCCAGCGATCCGGCTGACCGCGGATCCTTCAGCTCACCAAGCGCCCAGACCGCTGCAGCGCGCACGTTCGGAACCTCGTCCTTGAGCGCTGCGCACAATGCCCCAACCGAGCGCGGGCTCTTGATCGCCCCGAGCGCCCGCACCGCCGCCTCGCGGATCTCGGCGTTCCAGTCAGTCAGCAACTCACAGAGCGGCCCAACTGCCCGCATATCGTTTAATTCGCCGAGCGCCTGGGTCGCCTCCAGCCGGACGCTGCTGGTTACGTCGCACGTGGCTCGGCAAAGCGGCCCAATCGCGCGCCGATCCTTGAGTGTGCCCAGGGCACGCACCGCCGCCAACCGCACGCTCAGATGATTGTCAAGAAGTGCAGCACACAATGGTCGAATTGCCCGTGGGTCGCCAAGCGCACCGAGCGCGTGAACCGCGGTCAGCCGCACATAGTCGTCGTCATGACACAGCGCCTGGAGTAGCCTGTCGATATTGCGCTGCTCCTTCAGTGCCTCCACATTCGGGAGACCGAATAGCTTTCTGAATAGATCCATAGTTCTATCCCTCGATATATGCGCCCGTACTATCCCAGCATTGCGGGCAGATGATCGGTTCTCAAGCAAAGAATGCTCAATGCCACAAATAATCAGCAACTATCATTCGTCGTAGTAACATCGGGCTGGCCGCCCGCTGCGCTGTGCATAGGCTGGCCAGCCGGCTGCGCACCGAATTGCCCCACCGCCGCTTGGGTGAATCGAAAGATATCCTCGGACGCGGAGAGGTTGGTGTCGTCCATGAAGCTCCAGGCAAACAGACCCGCAGCCGCAAGATCATATAGGGATCGCTCGGTCAACAATGCGCACAGATCGCGTTCGAACGTGACCTGCGACCGATCGTTGGGCTTGTAGTGCGCCAGCATCACCGGCCCATATCGGCCTAGCGTGCCAACCATCGCGTGGACGTCCGCGACATTGCTGTCACTCTGCATCGCTTGAAAACTCTGAAAGTCCGAGGCGCGCATCACATCGGCGAAGTGGGCAAACATTGAGCGGCCAGCACCAATTGACGGGTCATCCCAGCGAGTCTGCCAGCCGCCCCAGCCGAGCGAGACGCGCGCGTTCGGCGCGTGCTGGTGGAACACCGCCAGCGCCTCCAGATAGCGGTCCTTCAGCGCACGGTAGTAGGCATTGGTCTGGGGGTCGGGGTTCCAGGCATTATCCACGCAGGCATACGTCTGGAACTCCGTAAACAATGTGATATACAGCGGTGGCCCCGTCGCCGCGCCGGCAAATGTATCCGCTAACTGGCGCATATCGGCCAGAAAGCGGTCAGTAAGAGGATAGAGTCGCCCACAGGCCGAACCGTAAGCCGTGCTGACCTGCACCTCAGGCCCGTCAGTAAATACGATTACGTGTAGCGAGTAGTTGGCCGCATACAATTGCGTCACAAGGTCATGTTTCCAATTCATCACCCACATCAGATCGGCGGGATCGTTATACCAGGTGCTCAGCATTCTCACCGGCGACTGGGCGACAAGGCGTGTCTTGATTGCGCTGCTCGCCACCGGTCCCATGCCGAAGTATATCTGCGGTGGGGGTCGTAGCAGCTCTGGGATGAGCTTCAGGCCGAACATCGCGGCAGCCAGCAGGACAGCGCAGATCAAGATTTTTTGCATGGTTGCTCTCATGATTGTTCTCCGCGGCGCCGCTTATCAGGTTTTCGAGCGCGAGGGTGGCTGAGACGCTGGAGCATCTCCCAACCACGCGCCACATGCACCTCCCGTCCGACCCTGGCTGTCATCCACTCCGCGACCTTTCGGCTGGTCCAGCTGCCACCCCCGGGTGGTGGTCGAGCGAGGGCCGCCGCGAGCTCAGTCTGCTGCTCCGGTGATAGAAGCATCATGCGGCCTGGGTTGGCATGTCGGCGATCGCCGACACCGGCTGGCCCCTCGCGGTTGTAGCGCCGCGCAATCGTCGCGATCCAGGTCGCGGAATAACCGGTGTTACAGGCCACCTCCTGGATGGATTGCCCTTGAGCAAGCAGCCACAGCATGTGCCAGTGACTGCGCGCTACCGGGTCGCTAGCCCGACGGTAGCGCGCCTCCAGCTCGGCAAGGTGCAGGTGGGGTGTCAATCTAAATCGTCGCATATGCTATGACCATCCCTGGATGTTATTGCCTTCGGTCACGGATTGTAATCGGCCAGCGTGGGTGAATCACCCACGCTGGTGAACTCTGAGCTACGTAGTGACGAGCGGCAAATAGACTCGGCGCTTGATCACAACGAGTGCGGACGACATATCGATGCGGAAGTAGTCATACGCCAGCCCAAATGGTGAGCCGGTTGCGTTCGTGCTCAGGATGCCAGCCGCCGCCCCGAGCTTGAAGAAGTTCTCAAGCGCGGGATAAGCGGTTGCGTTGATTTCGCCGAGCGTTACGATCGCGGCGCTGTCGTCGCTGTTGACCCGATAGCGCGCGATCACCCGCTTCGTCGCTGGGTCCAGTACCAGGAACAGATCGAGCGTCGTCGTCGTGGTTAGCTGCAGACTCGCCGGTGCGATCCCTGGATTGGCAACGTAATTTCCATTTGTTTCGACGGCGAAGACCAACCCGGGCGTGCCGACTGAATCCATCGGCACAGCTTTCGAATGGCTGAGACCCGTGCCATTATCTGTCGTCAATGCCAGCTTGATATAGTTGTCCTGGTCGAGGCCGAAGTAGATCCCACCCGATTTGCCCGGCTCAACCACCTGGCCGCTCAGCGGATCGGCGATGCGCGTGGAGATTGTGACGGTCTGCCGCGCGTCGAAGCCGACCTGGAGCGCGTTGTCCTGGGTGTTCACCGTGCCCTGATTCGTACCCGCGGTCGCGTTGAGCGAAAGAAAGCCGCCCGCGCCGCCGACGTGGACCTTGTCGGCGATGAACCCGCTGCCATTGGTCGTCACCTGGTAGCCGGTGAAGCCGCTGTTGCCGAACTTGCCGGCCGGCGCGTCGCCAGGGTTCCAATCCTGCACCCACGGCAGCGTGGCCGTCGTTCCATTCGTGGCGTCGAACTGGTACTGATCGCCGGTGTCCACCACGCCGTCGTTGTCGTCGTCGGCATCGAGCTTGTCCGAGACATGATCGCCGTCGTTGTCGGAGGGCATGGACGCCGAGCTGCATGGATTGGTGCCATTGTCGGCTTCATCCTGATTGGTGTATCCATCGCTGTCACTATCGGTCGTGGTGGGGTCGCTGCCCGCCACGATGCAAGAGGGCGTCGCGTCACCTGAGACAAACGCGAAGGCGTCATTGACATCGGTCGCCGCGTCGCCCTGGTGGACCGCACCCCCCGGTACATAGATCGTGTTGCCGATCGTGGCCCCATCTGTGCCGTGCCGTGGCGTCAGCTCATCGGCGATCGCGATCCAGCTATCGGTCTGCGGGTCATAGTCATGGCCCTGCTTGAAGACACCCGCCGACGTCGCGTTCGGGTTACCTACCGCCGTCTCACCACCCCAGATCTGGATGCGGCCGTGCAGTGTGCCGGAGGCCATCGCCGCGCGTGGTATCGGCATGGGTTTGCGAGTCGACCAGGTGTCCGTCGCCGGGTCGTAGACCTCGTTCGCGGCGGTCATTGGATCGAGCGTGACATTGGTGCGCCCGCCGATCGCGTAGAGCTTGCCGCCAACCGCTTCCATGATAAAGTGGTCGCGGGCGGTCGGCATCGGCGCCCTGGTCTCCCAGGTGTTGGTCGTCGGGTTGTAGGCGAACAAGTCGTTCTTGTCGGGGTAGCCCAGCCCACCGGCGACGTAGATCTTGCCATCCAACACCGCAACGCCTGAGGCGCCACGCGGCTGCGGCAGGTCGGCCTTCGGCGTCCAGGTGTTGGTCGTCGGGTCGTATGCATAGCCGTGCTTGACCGCCACGCCGGCCTTGAGCAAGCCGCCGATCAGGTAGACTTTGCCGTCCAGACAGGCCACGCCAGGGTGATCGACGTATTTGGCTGGGTCGGTGGTGTACGGGGCCGCCGCGGTCCAGCTCTTCCCAGCCGGATCGTAGACCCACACCGCACCCGTGTCGACTGCCGGCGCGATCAGGCCACCGATCACATACACCTTACCAGCGCACGCCACGGTGCCAACTTCCTGGGTCGCGGTCGGAAGCGGCGCCAGTGTCTCCCAGGTGCCTTCGATCGGTGGATCTGGCTCCATGATTTGTATGTCGTTCGCGCCGTACTCGGCGACGTAGATCGAGCCGTCGGGGCCAACCGCCACGTCGAGCGGCTGCGAGAAGATGCCCAAATCTTCCTCGAACAAGACGCCCGAGCCATCCTCGGCCAGCACAACACGGCGCACGCTCTGGCTGCCGGCGTAGGTCGTCGAGATGATGTTGCCAAGCAGCTGCCCGCCGAAGGTCGGCGCGGTATATTCAGCCATACCATCCGAAGAGGTGCCGTTCGAGTAGTACAAGATCGGCCTCTGGTAGTTTGGCAGCGGCGTCTTCGGCGACGGGTACATGGTTCCATCGTCGAGGATGCACTCGCCGCGCGCCGGGTTTGGGTTGCCGCCGTAGTCGCCCGCCTCGACCAACGCCAGGTAGTCGTTGCGCGTGCCGGGGTCGAACGAGTGGCCGTCTGGGCAGCCGTCCGCCGGTCCGGGTGTGTTACCTGCGGTGAAGTTGCCGGCGTTGACGTTGGCGTAGAGCTTACCGTTCGAGTGCCACAGAAAATCATAGGCGTTGCGATATCCGGTCGCGTACAGCTCGAAGATGCCCGGCTTGAGTTCAGCGGCGGTGTTGATCTCGCGAACATCCAGTGGAAATGAGCTGGCCGGTGCGCCGTTGACGTTGAATCGCAGGACCGCAGCCGTCAGGTAGGTCTCGGCCAAGCCGCTGAACGCAGTGCTGACCGCGCCATAGTTGGTGTCGCTGCCGATCGTCATATATAGCCATCCATCCGGCCCGAAGTGGACCGCGTTGGGCGCGTGGTTCTCGCGGGAGCGCGGCAGTCCGGTCACGTAGTCCGTGCGATTTGCTGGATCGTCGTAGTTCGGCCCGACCAACCGAGTCAGGATACCTGAGTTGGTATTGACTTTGCAGGTCGCCGGCGCCTGGTTGAAGCAGAAGCGCGGGTCGCTGTGAACCGCCCACAGGATCGGGTGGTCGGGTGTCGAGGAGGGGTCGAAGTCTAGCCCGATCAGGTGCCGACCCTTGACCGTGGGCGCCGGCGTGCCGTCGGGATTGACGTTGGGGGTGTTGAAGATCGAGTCGATCCGCTGCACATCGGTGACGTTGCGGTTGTCGTCGAGCGTCAGCACATGGATGTAGCCGCCCTTGCCGAAGAAGTCCTGCTGGCCGGCGTAGAGCTTGCCATCGGGCCCGAACTCTAACGTGGTCGGGTGCTTGAAGTTGGCCGCGCCGGGCGTGCTGGGCGTAAGCAGCGTACGACGGTCGAATGCGATCGGCATTGCGCCGCTGCCCGAGTTGAGCTTGCGAAATCGCCACACCTGTGTCCAGGCGTTGCCGAACTGGTCGTTCGCACCAAAGCTCAGGGTGTGCGCGCCCAACGACAGCGCGTTGAAGGTGTCGACCGGCATGGTGAACTGGCCGTTGAAAACCGTACTATTCAGGCCAGTGAACAGCGGCTGCGGGTCCTGGTCGTCGATGCGCCAGTAACCGTCGTTCAGGTTCAGATCATCGTTGACCGATAGCGTGACGGCTGGTGGCGTTGTATAGGTGGTGTTCTCTGGCTCAGGAATCGCCGCGAAGACCGGCGCGCTGAGATCGACGCCGCTACCGGCGGGGTAGATGTCAAGCGCTTGTACGACGGCGTTGTCGAATACCTTACTGAACGCGATCGTCAGCGTGCCGTTGGTCACGGTCGCCGGGAATGAGCGTGTGATCAGCGATGCCTTGCCGGCCTGGGCATAGATGTCGAAATTCGATAGCGCCTGCGCGCCCTGAATGGCGACGTTGAAGCGCCGCACGCCGGGGGCGTTGAAGAACAGCTCGGCGAAGTGCAGCCGCACCACGTAATTGCCGTTGGCAACCGGGATGTCGTAGTGGAACGCGGTCGAGTGCTCGTTGATATAGAGCGGATCGTCGCTGGTGTTCCAGATCGGCTGCGCCTCCTCACTGGATGTCATGGTCATCGGCGTCGTGTCCGTCACGAGTGCATCCGGACCCCAGAAGTTGTTGAAGCTATCGGCGTAGCCTGTGCCGCCGGCATTGATGCGGACGACGCCATCGGTGGCGTGCTTGGCCCAGTTGAGGTTGGCGAGCGCATCGCCATAGCCTTCGAAATACTCCATCACGATGCTATGGCTGCCCGCCGCGAGCGGCATGTCGTGCACATAGGCGGTTGCCGACTGCGGGCTGAAGTGGTCGATCACGGTGATGCCGTCGACCTTCAGGCGCAGGCCATCGTCTGTGAACGTCGCGAAGCGATACGTGCCGGCGGTGACAACCAGATCGCGCGTCCAGCGCACCGAAAAGTTGTTGGCCGGGAAATTGTCGGCCGGCCCCTGCGCGCCCCAGTCGAAGTCAATCGTCGGGTCAGCGCGTACCAGCGCTGGCAGCGCGCCGCTTACGTCGAGGTTGCTGGTCGCGTAGTATTCACCTTTCCAGGTGTTCGGCGGAAGCGTTGCCGGGAGCAGACTGTAGGCGAGCCGCGCGCTCGCGTCACCGCTGCCCTCGAAATACTCCATCACGATCGCATGCTCGCCGGCGGCGAGGGTGACGTCGGCCTGCCAGGTGGTCGGCGCCTGTGCGACGAAGTGGTCGAGCACGGTCACGCCATCAATCTTCAGGCGCACGCCGTCATCGGTATCGGTGGTGAAGCGGTAGGATCCGGCTGCCAGTGTCAGTGTACGGCTCCAGCGCACGCTGAAGTTGTCGGTCGGAATGGATGAATCGGGGCTGTTCGCGCCCCAGTCAAAATCAATCTTGGCATCCTCGCGCACCAATGTCGGGGTTGCGCCTGGGATCATCGGGTCGGCGATAGTGAAATATTCGCCATGCCAGGTCCCGGTATCCGCCGCGTAGCCACGCCGCACGGACGATACTGCCAGCCCGGCGATCATGATCGTCAAGATGGCGATCAGGTGGGTGAGCCGCTTGGCGGTGCGGAAGCCGGGTTTAATAGAGTGTGAGTAAGCTGCTTTGAACGTGATTATTTTCATTACAATCCTCCATTACAGTTGCGTTAGCGTGCCAATGATAGCGAGTCACTGCTCAGTGTTTTCGGTATGTCAGTGGTCGGGGCACCTGGCTTGTCAACCTGCCACAATTCGACCTCCGCGCCATCGGCGACCCAGCGCTGAATGAGATGGGCATGCTGAAGCGCCTCTAGCGCCACTCGGTTATTGGCGTCGGCGAAGGTCTTCGCGAGTCCTGGCGTCATAATTAGATAATCTACGTTGTGCCAGTCGTCGTGAAAGATGCCCTCGCGCACCTCGGGATCCGAGCCGACCTTCCAGTGGCTATGGATGTTAGGGAAGGCCGGTGCGCCCAGTTTTGGTTCGCGCAGGTCGGGCCAGAACGAGTCGTCAGCCACGATCACACTCTGCGCTGGTAGCGACTGCCTGATCCAGGCGATCGCGGCGCGACCAGCCTCGCTCGACCGGTTGGTGTAGAGCGGCAGCACCATGCCTGCCTGCCAGTAGGTCACGACCAGCGCGCCCACAATCGTCGCGACGACCACAGCACCGGCCCAGCCGGGGATGCGCGCACAGATTGGCGCGAGCAGAGCAGCAATGTTGAGGCAGAAGAAGGGGATGGCAAACACAATATAGAAATTGAACACTAGCCCGCCGCGCACCAGGTAGTACAGCGGGAACAACCCTAGCAGCGCCACAGCCAGTACCTGCCGGTTACGAATGCCGCGCAGGAGGTTCAGCGCAGTGGCGGCTGCACCGCCGACCAGCATTATCGGGTCGCGCACCATCCAGTCGGTGCGGACCATTTGCCAGAACTGGTTGTCGAGGTTGAACATGCCGCCCCCATCCCGCTTGGATTGCCAAAGCAAGGTTTCGATTAAGGAGACATGCGGTTGGGTATCGCCAAACAAGCTGGCTGAGAGCGCCATCGGCAGCAACTCGCCTTTCAACGCAGCATAGAGCGGGTACCAACTCGTCAGAATCATCATCGGCAGCACCCAGCCGAGCACCGCGAAGCGGCCCTGGTGCCGCCGGCGTTCACGCACCGCAATGAAGAGCATCGCTGGCAGCAGAAAGATCGCCGTCTCTTTGGTCAGAAGCGCTACGCCAAAGCAGAACCCACTGACCGTTACGCGGCTGAGCCGTCCTTGGCCGTCGAGCAGCAGATCCAGGCTGACCAGCACCCAGAACAGCATCATGTTGTCGAGCATGATCGGGCGCTGGTAGAAGATCGCTAGCGGCGAGAGCGAGAACAGTAGCGTAGCGAGCGCGGCCGGCGCCGGACCGCAACCGCATGCCCGTGCCACGCGGTAGAGCCGGTGGATCATCGCCAGATGCAGCAGCAGCATCAGCACACGGCCGCTGTCAATCACGCCACCGAAAGAGTGCGGGCCACCGCTGACCGCCATCCAGGCCGCCAGCAGAATCCAGCCGGCCGGCGCGTGATCGTACCAGTAGGTGTAGGGCGCGAGTCGACCCTCACGCAGCACCGCCAGCGCCTGGCCTGTATAGATCCCTTCGTCACCGTTGAAGGTGAACGCCGGCACGTCGAGCATATTGAAGGCATGGGCGAGCACCCCGACGATTATGAGCGCCAGGATCAGCCCTGGCTCGCCGATCAGCGTCGTCACCGCCGTGCGCGTGGGCACGTTTGTGGCCGCGAGCGAGGCAGCCCACTGCCCCGCCCGTATGTGGGTTTGACTTGATCTAGCCATGCGCGCCATCCTCCAGACTGATCTGTCGAGCGGCATGCGCTGGCTGGGCGGCGAACTGGCCGACGCGGTGCGCGCCAATATGGCGGGTCTTCTCCCAATTATTCAGGCCGCGAATCTGGCGCCAGACCGCCCGCAGCGCGGCAAAGCCGAGGAGCCATTGGTAGGGCATATAGGTCACCAGCATCCAGGCCTGCGCGAGCAGCGCGGGCCGCGCCCGATGCAGGGCCGTAAACTCGGCCAGCCCGACAAGGCTGATGATGATCTGGACGAACAGGACATACACCGGCAGGCTGCTGATTAGCGCCAGCAGGATCGGCAGCTTACCGAAGAACATCAACCACAGGCTGATCGGCAAATAGATCACTGTGGAGGCCTGGATCAACGGGAAACCCAGTGTGTAGAGTGCGAGCAGTCGCTGGCTCCAGGTCGGCAATCGCAGCCAGTCGCCCTTGCCGAGTATTTGGAGGAAACCTTGGTTCCAACGAGTACGCTGCTTGACGAACTCGCCGACCGTCGTGGGAGTCTCCTCGCGCGTCACATAACGATGGTCGTAAATGACCCGCGTGCGCACTCCTTGCATGCTGAGCCGGATGCCGATGTCGGCGTCCTCGGTCAGACACTGCTGATCCCAGCCGCCGGCCTGTTCGAGCAGCTTGCGCCTGAAGAAGACGGTATTGCCACCCAGCGGCACCATGCCGACCGTGGCGTGGTAGTGCATGCGGCTCTTGAACCAGAACAGGTACTCGAGCACATTCAGTGCGGAGAACCAGCGATCGGCGTAATTCATCAGCTGCACACCGCACTGCACCACTTGGGCCTGCTCGCGCACCATCACGGTGTTCACGACGTTGAGGATATCAGCGTGCGGCTCGTCCTCGGCGTCGAAGATCGTGACCACATCGCCAGTTGCCGCGCGCAGCCCGACATTCAAGCCGTGCGGTTTGTTGATCGGTGGGTCGGAGAATGTGAGCAGCTGTACATGTTCGATGCCCTGCTCGCGCAGCTGATTGAGCTTGGTGTTGACCTCCGCGATCGTACCGTGGTCACTGCCCTCAATCACCACCAGGACCTGCACGAGCTCGCGCGGGTAGTTCAGCTCGACCATGCGCTGGATGGTCTCCTGGATCACAGCCTCCTCGTGTCGCGCCGGCAGCAAGAGCGTAAAGCGATGGCGCGCTGGCTCAAAGGTTGTCGGCACGCGATTCTTTTGCAGCGTCTCCTCATCCTCCCACGCGTACAGCATCAGCGCTGCCGAATAGGCCGACTGGGCCGCCAGTGTCAGCGAGACACCAGAAAGCAACAGCTCATATCCGTTCATATCGCCACCTCCTCGCCGACGACTGACGACCGACGACCGACGACCGACGACAAACCATCGTTCAGCGCTGGCTGCGCGCTGGGCCTGGTCCCCTGTCCCCTGTCCCCTGTCCCCTGTCCCCAGGTCCAGCGGCTATTCACGACATAATTCCATCCCATCGCGGCGCCGACGGCGAGCAGATTAGCAAGCAGCAGGGGCAGATGTTCGTGGGCGGTCAGGGCCGCCAGCACAGCGGTGGTGATCGCCATGCCGCCGAGCGCGACGCCATTGAAACGCAACAGGCGTTGTACGAACATGCCTTGGTGCGCCGCTGTCCGAAACGTCCAGCGATCGTTGAGCAAGAAGTTGGACAGAATCGCCGCCTCGGTCGCTAACGCACTAGACAACAGCACTGATAGGCCAAAGCCATGCACCAGCCCCCAGAGAATCACTGTATTGACGACGACTCCGCTCAGGCCGACCAGTCCGAAGCTGATCGGGCGGGTGTAACGGCGAGATACGTTCTGTATGTTTACATTCACTGTTTCTCTACCTCTCAGCGATTAGCGTTTAGCGATTGAGATGGAATTTCTGCTAATCCCCAATCGCACTAGACCTCGCGCGCCAGGCTCAGCCCTTTGTAGGGGTTGGGCGCCAGGCGTAGCTTCAGCACCATGGCCGCGGCCTCCCAGACGATCTGCTGCGACATCTTCGACTGGCCGGCCACGCGGTCGGGAAACACGATCGGGATCTCATGCAGGCCAAAGCCGGCCTGGTGGCAGCGATAGTTCATCTCGACCTGAAAGGCGTAGCCGTTCGAGCCGATCGAGTCGAGCTCGATCTGCCGGAGCACGTTGGCGCGGAAACATTTGAAGCCGCCAGTGCAGTCGCGGACCGACATGCCCAGGATGGTCCGCGCATAGAGGCTGCCGCCCTTGCTGATCAGCTTGCGCTTCCACGACCAGTTCTCGACCCGGCCGCCCGGCACATTGCGCGAGCCGAGCGCCACATCGGCGGCGCGCTCGGCCACCGCCAGCAGCACCGGCAGGTAGCGCGGCTGATGCGAGAAATCGGCGTCCATCTCGCACAGATAGCGGTAGCCCTGCCGCAGTCCCTCGCGGAAGCCGGCCACATAGGCGCTTCCCAGGCCCAGCTTGCCGGCGCGGCGGATCAGTTGCACCCGCGGCGTAAGATCGGCGATCGCTGCCACCAGGTCGCCGGTGCCGTCGGGCGAGCCGTCGTCGACCACCAGCACGTCGAACTGTGGACCCTGGCCGAGGATCTCGATCAGCAGGCGCTCGATGTTGAGCGCCTCGTTGTAGGTCGGCACTACCACCAGACAGTAACACTGTGAGTCGGCCTGGACAGCAGCGTCCTGCACTACCACGCGCTCGGGCGGCATACTCGTGTGGGTAGCTGAATGTTGATGATTCGATATCACGGTGATCGCTCCTTTCTTAGGGCGCAACAACCCAAGGTATCGAGCTGCCTCGATCCGCTGAGTCTGGCAACCGCACAGTAGGCCGATGCGCTACCGTTGCGGCGATGATGGCCTTGAAGCAAGTGGTTTGGGAGCAGGGGAAGAGTTGAGCTCCACTAGCTGTGTACCGTTCATTTGTCTAATGAATGAGCTTTCGCGACATTTATCAAACAGAGGCATCGGAGAAAGATGACAGAAAGATTACAGGCGCTCGTATTCTTTCAGCGCTGGGATGGGTGTTGGGAGGTGGATCTGGAAACTACAACCCGCGCCACTGCAATACGAAAACGACGGTGTGGCTACCAGCCACACCGTCGAAATCGATGCGTTTCGGGCAAAATTCCCCTAGCGGACGCCCAAACTAATTGTGCGGTATGGTAGGCGTGCCTACAGGGGGTTGGTTCCGTAGCGCTGTACAGCGCCTTTTACAAATTGGTAGCTCTGCTCCACGCCAACATTCACCTGATCCATGAAACTCCATGCAAACAGGCCCGCCGCCGTCATCTCGGACAGGTAGCTGTCGGTCAACATCGTCTGCGTGTCGGCGTCGAAGGTGGCCTGCGAACTGTTATCGGGCTTGTAATGCGCCAGCATGACCGGACCATAGGCGCCGAGCGTCTGGACCATGGCTCGGACATCCGCGACGTTGCTGTCGCCCTGCATGGCCTGGAAGCTCTGGAAGTCCGATGCCTGCATCACATCGGCGAAGTACTGGAACATCGAGCGACCTGCACCGGTTGACGGGTCATCCCAGCGGTTCTGCCAGCCGCCCCAGCCCAGCGAGACGCGCGCGTTCGGCGCGTGCTGGTGAAACACTGAGAGCGCCTCCAGGTAGCGGTCTTTCAGCGCACGATAGTAGGCGTTGGTCTGTGCGTCCGGGTTCCAGGCATTGTCGCTGCAGGCATAGGTCTGGAACTCAGTGAACAGCGTGACGTACAGCGGCGGCCCATTTGCCGCGCCGGCAAAGGTCTGCGCAAGCTGGCGCATATCGTCGAGGAAGCGGTCGGAGAGCGGATAGGTTCGTCCACAAGCCGTCCCATACTGCGTCTGTACCTGCGCCTCGGGCACATCGCTGAACACAACCAGATGCATCGCGTAGCCTGATCCATAGGCCGTCGGCACGAGGTTGTTCTGCCATGCGGTCATCCAGGTCAGATCGTTCGGGCCATTGTACCAGCTGGTCAACATCCGCACGGGCGCCTCTTGAATCAGCCGCGCTTGAAGCGCGCTATCGGCCTCGGCACCCATCCCGAAGAGCAGCTTTGGCGCCGCGGCGGGCGCCTGCGTCTGCGTCAGCGCCGTGGTCGGTGCCGGCGGCACGCTAGCGGTCGGTGCGCCGCCAGCGCCGGGATTGGGTGGTACGGTCTGCTGCCGAGTGGTGATCAGCAGTTGATCGATCCGCACCTGCGGTACATTTCCGATGATACGGAAGGTGTGTGTGCCCGGTTGTATCGAGTAGGCTGCGTCGTCATCGAGCTGCCAGATCCAGTCTGCCCCATCCAGCGTCGCGGGGTCCTGCGGGCCGCCGTCGAGCTGGATCGTGACTGGGCGCGTCGAGTTTGGCGCCTTGATCGCGCGGAGCCAGATATAGATCGGACCGGCGTAGTCGAGCTGGAAGGTGTACTCGAGCACGCCGCCTGCCGACGAGCTGTAGACCATGGACTGGCCGTTTGATGCGGAGGCATCTCCGCCCTGGACGGCCCAGGCACCGAGCGTGCTATTGGTCGGCTGCTCGGCCTCGATCCAGTTGTCGCCAACGTGCAACTGGTAGCCGGCCGATGGCGGCGGCGTGGGCGCGAGGGTCGGAGTCGCGGACGGCGTGGTTGAGCTTGGCGATGCGGCCGGTGTCGGCAGATTGGTTGGCGTGGCTGGCGGGGTAGATGTGCCGGGCGGAGTGAGCTGGCTCTGGGGCACGATCTCCTTTGGCTGGCTAGGGCTCGACCACAGCAGCTTGACGGTCGCGTCCACGTTATACTCGAAGTACTCGAGCTGCAGGTTGTACCGCTGCCCGGCTTGCAGGGTGATCGCTCCTGCCCGCTCAGCCAGCGAGTGCCTGTTCCAGTCGTCGATCACCAACTGTCCGTTGATCCACAGCCGTACGCCGTCATCGCTCTGCGTGAAGAAGGTGTAGTTCTCGGAGAAGCGCGGGGTGACCTGGCCGGTCCAGCGCGCCGAGAAGTTGTCCGGCCCTACGCCAGTCGCGACCGCGCCCGTACCCCAGCTGAAGTTCACCGTCGCATCGGCGCGGCTCAGCTTGAGGGTCGTCAACCCGGTATCGCCGAAGTAGTCGCCTTGCAGCCCCGTGCCACCTGGGGGCGGTCCATTCGACGGTGTGGCAGTGGCGGCTGGTGGTGCGGTCGGCGCAGGTGGCGCGCTGTTGATTCCGAGCGTGGCTTTGCGCAACGTGACGCAGTTACAGCTCGCTCCGGTGTTCGAGCCAGAGTACAGCAGCCACATTGTCCGGCCGTCGGCGCTCATCCACTTGGTCGGGAACTTGTGGTGGAAGGCATAGCCGCCTGAGAAATTGTCGCTGTAGTATGCGGTGCTCCACGGCCCCCACGGTTCCGGCGCGTCGAAGACGCCCAGCGCTGGCGTGTGGGTGGCGCCGCCGCCGGTCTGGTGGGCCGAGGTCAGGAAATAGCGCTGCAGCGCTGGATTGTAGGTCATGCCGATGCGCTGGACGCCATTTGGGTCGGTGAACACGGGTTTGCGCTGGGTGATATCGCTCGACCACGCCGGCGTGTTATTGGCGCCAAGCCCGGCGAAGAACTCATACGCCGCGCGGTCGGCCACGCGATCCTTTGGGACGCGTGCCATGACCACGTTGGGACTCCAGCCATAGGCACTATCGTTAGCCTGTGAGACAACGTAGACGTAATTGTCGCGCGCTCCACTATAGTTCTTGCCGAACTGAACGAAATCGGGCGCACCGAAGGTATCCGCGAAATGCCAGTTGGCCCAGGTCCACGTACGACCATGATCGTTGGACCAGGCCAGCCGCGCGTTGGTGTAGTCGTTGGAGCCAGCGGGCTTGTAGTTGCGGACAAACATGTACAGCTTTCCATCGACCATCAGCATGCCGCTGGCCTTGATGCCATTCGACCCCTGTCCCTCGGGTGTATCGATGTTGGAGCCAAAATCCTGGCCGCTGATGTTGGGAGGATTATTGGAAAGCGTCGTAAAACCGAGCGATAGCTTTGGCGACCGGTTGCTAAAGCCGTCGCCATCTCCGTACGCCGCATAGAGCAAATCGTCGTCACCCCAGGTGATCGGCCAGTTGTCACCAGTCGTGCCGTCGCCGATGCGCGTCACAGCGCTGTCCCACGTCAATCCGCTCACGATTGGGCCAGCGGGATATGGCGCCGCCGCAGGTGCGAGACTTGGCTGGCTGGCGCGCGAGGAACGTGTCACGAAAGGAAAAACCAGCGCCACAAGCAATCCGGCGATTAATACGTAGGAGAAGATGGCGATCCGGTTTGTGTCCTTCACTGTTCGTGCTCCTTTACCTTGCTTTTACCTTTCTTTTGGTGGTACGGTAGCACTCAGCTCGGACCACGTCTATAAAATTATACTCACCTTGTAGTCAATTTAACGCCGGCAAATGACAGTCCGTAGCATAGATCGAACCAGGCTAGATCGATCCGCTTGAACACTTCGCTGTCGAGATAGCCAACACCGATCCACTCCAGGCCATAGACAAGTTTCCATTTCGCTCTGCTCCGAATGACCAATCTCAAGCCTATATCCGAAGATTATGTCGTTTACGGCTGGGCCAGATGACAGGACAAACGAAGCGCGGCTGTGCACATGTGCCACAATCTTTTCCTAATGTGCCAGTTTGGGTTGCCGCTTCCTGGCATTGCCAGCTTACCAACAAGGCCAAATAAGAAAGAATGTACAATACCACTCACACCTTCTCACAGCGCTTGTTTCGTGTTGGGACCCAAAAATCGCCAGATTGGTATGTTAGGATCCTCCTAGAAGAAGGAGGAGCCGATGAGAACGACTGCCTATGCGCCCGAGCAGATTATCAAGATTATCGAGCAGGCCGAGAAGGGTGAGCAAAGGATCGCGGCTATTTGTTGTGAACACGGCATCGCTGAGAATACCTTTTACCGCTGGCGGAAAGCCTACCGCGGCATGTCGGTCAACGAGGTGCAACGGCACAAGGAACTGGAGAAAGAGAATAGCCAGCTCAAGCGGCTGCTTGCCGAACGCGTACTCGAAATTGCTCTGCTCAAAGTGTTGCGCCAAAAAAAGGCCTGACCGTGACCGAGCAGCGCGAGGCGGTCACCTTTTTGCTGGCAGGTGGGCTGTCGGAACCACGCGCCTGCGCGCTGATACACATCCCGCGCTCGACGTTTCGCTACGTTGCTCAGCCGAGGGATGACACCGTGCTGCTCGACCAGATCCAGCAGCTGGCGGCCCGCCACCCGCGCTATGGCTATCGTCGCATCAGCGCGTTGCTCCGCGCACTGCCCATGTCAACGAGAATCGCGTGCAACGATTGTGGCGGCAGTATCGGCTCCAGGTTCAGCGGGTGCGCCGGCGTCGGTCGCCTCGACCGCGTCCCACTCGCTTGGAGGCCGGCTATCCAGGCCATATTTGGGCCTATGATTTTGTGGAGGATGCGCTCGTCGACGGCACACCCTTGCGGATCTTGACCGTGATGGACGAGCTCACGCGAGAGGGTCTGGCGCTCGATGTCGCGCTGAACACATCGGCAGAGCGCGTGATTGGCGTCCTGACCACGCTTGTAGCCCAGCACGGCGCGCCTGCCTGTCTACGCAGCGATAATGTGGTGCCGAGTTTGTTGCTACAGCGGTGCAGACCTGGCTGGCACAGTGCGGCGTCCAGACGCTGTATATTGACCCAGGCAAGCCCTGGCAGAATGGCAAGGAGGAACGTTACAACGGAACTATGCGCGATGAGTGCTTGATTATGCATCAGTTCTACTCTGTCGCCGAGGCCTGTGTGTGGCTGAACACCTTCCGCCATCACTACAACCACGAGCGACCTCACAGCCGGCTTAGCTACCAGAGCCCACTGGTATTCAAGACCGCCTGGCTCGAAGCCTAGGCAAGACAGCAGGATTCGCACATTCCAACTTGACAGTTTTTTGGGTCGCATGTCAGTACTGTCGGTGTCACGTACAATAATGTGTGTTCTTTATCGTCAGCGGGTTCATATGAGGTGCTGCATCCACTCCAACGCTCATTAGGATGCCGCAGATGATTGCTCGGCTGCCCGCACCCTCCCAAGGGGGGTGCCGTGCGGAGGCGCAGTAATGTCCGCCACTCCGTTGCTGCACCCATATGCCACCGCTGCACTCCGAACCCCGTCGCGGCGGTGCCACTAGCGGTCATGGCCCGCCACACCGGTCCGCGCACGGTTTCTGCAGCCCCGCTCTCCAGCGCCGATCTTGCAAAGTTCCCCAATCGGCAGTACAGTACCCCCAGCAGTTCCCCAATCATCCCCAAACCAGGGGAAGGGGGTCGTGGTGGCACGCAGCACGCCACACGTCGATGGTCCTGTGCTGGTCGGGTTGCCTGGCGCCGCGAGCAACATCGCGGTCGGCAGCCCGGCCTGGTATGCCTGGCTCGAGGGCGCCACCACCTTTGCCTTTACCAGCGCCCAGGGCGGCTTCACCGCGCGCAAGGAGCGCCGTGGGCAGAGTGGCTCCTATTGGAAAGCCTACCGCAAGCGCGATGGAACGCTGTTCCGCGCCTATCTGGGCAAGTCCGCCGATCTGACTCTCGACCGGCTCGCCGCGATTGCCAGCCAGCTTGCACTGCGCGCCACCTTCCCAGCGCCACGCGACTCTGCCAGCGTGCTCGGCCCAGCGCCAGCCGCCTCGGATGACCAACCCGCACCCTTGACAGCTGTCCGTTTGCCGGAGGGCA
>WNFU01009819.1_pt1 | contig 20907 bp, 23 predicted proteins | sample 5400121 | NCBI WGS metagenome assembly WNFU01 (sample SAMN13153360, study PRJNA577476) | soil metagenome | isolation source: 100 cm soil or saprolite under grassland replicate 1 | place: USA:California | collected 2016-06-15 | reverse complement strand
TGGCCGGGTGGTCGCGGTCGGCCACCCGGACGCTGGCCCGCTGGACGGCCGGGTGGCGGGCGAAGCGGGCGCCGACCAGCGTCTCGTACCAGGGCCAGTCGTCCTCGGTGTCGGCGGCGGCGTGGACGCCGACCCAGCCACCGCCCGCCTCCACGAAGCCCCGCAGGGCGGCCTCGCCGTCCTGGTCGAGCACGTCGCCGGTGGTGCTGAGGAACACCACCACCCGGTAGCGGCGCAGGCGCGAGGCGGTGAAGCGGGCGGGGTCCTCGGTGTGGTCGACCACCATCCCCTGGCGTGCCCCCTCGCGCCGCAGGGCGCCCACCGCCACCGGGATGGAGGCGTGCCGGAAGCCGAGGGTCCTGGTGAACAGCAGCACGCGCACCGGTCCGCCCTCCCCCGCCGGCCCGGTCACCGAGGTCGGCGCCGGGCCGGGGGGGTCCGGGGGACCGCCGGGGTGGTCCCCCGGTGGGCCGGGATCGAGCGGGCGCGCGCACCCGGCGACGGCGGCCAGCCCGACCAGCAGCGACCAGAGCACGCGGTGACGGCGGTAGTCGGCCACCCCGGTAGCATGGCACGCCAGCACGGCCCCGAGCAGCGCCGAACCCGGGAGCGAGCCCCATGTGCACCGCCGTCCGCATCGTCGTGGCCGCCGCCGACCGCGAGCGCCGCCTCCAGCTCCGCCGGGCGGCGGTGACGGCCGAGTGGGAGGTCGTGGGCGAGGCGGACGCGCCGGAGCCGGCCGTCCGCGAGGCGCTGGAGCGCCGCGCGCGCTTCCTGGTCCTGGACGCCAGCGCCGCCGGGCCGCGGCCGGAGGCGCTGGCCCGCCGGCTCAGGTCGAGCAGCCCCGACGCGCTCGTGGTCGGGGTCGGCGAGGTGGCGGGGGTCGACGCCGTGGTGGCGGCCGACGCCCTCGACGGCCTGCGCGAGGCGATGCGGGAGCTGCTGCACGCCGGCGGCGACCACGCCCATCCCCAGGACCGCTGACCGGCGCGCCGACTATGGGGGCGCGTTGAGCAGCACGATCCCCACGGTGACGACCGCGGCCGCGACGGTGCGCCGGTAGCCGAACCGCTCGCCGAAGACGACGGTGCCGATGAGCGCGGCGATGACCACGCTGGTCTCGCGGAGCGCGGCCACGACCGCGAGCGCGCCCCTGGTCTGCGCCCAGATCACCAGCCCGTAGGCGGCCAGCGCCAGCACCCCGCTGACGAGCCCGCGGGCGAGGTTGGCCCGCAGGCCGGCCTGCAGGTGCCGCCGGCCCCAGGTCGCCGCGTACAGGGGCAGCGGCAGCCCCTCCGCCAGGAACAGCCAGGCGATGTAGCCGACCGCGCTGCCCGACCGCCGCACGCCCAACCCGTCGGCGACGGTGTAGGCGGCGATGGACACGCCGGTCGCCAGCGCGAACCCGATCGCCCGGCGGTGCGCCGCGAGAACCGCCGTGCCGGTCACCCCGACCAGCAGGACCAGGCCGAGGCAGACGACCAGCACCCCGGCCAGGCGCGGCGGCCCGAGCCGCTCGCCCACCACCAGGCTGGCGAAACCGGCCACCAGCAGCGGCGCGCTGCCGCGGGCGAGCGGATAGACCTGGCTGAGGTCGCCGCCGGTCCGGTAGGACTCGATGAGCAGCAGCTTGTAGCCGGTATGGATCAGGGTCGAGAGCGCGATGAAGACCCAGCTCGCGCGTGCCGGGCCCGGCAGCAGGGGCACCGCGAGCGCGCACAGGACGACGCCGGTGAGGTCCAGCAGCACGAAGGTGGCCAGGCGGTCCTGGCCGCCCTTGAGCAGGGCGTTCCAGGTGGCGTGCAGCACCGCGGCCAGCAGGACCACCGCGGTGACCGCCAGCGTGGCGGCGGGCTGGGTGGCGTCCTGGACCAGGAGGACGGTCAGCGTATGGCGAGGTGGCGGCCGCGGTAGGGGGCCGCCAGGTGCCGTCCGGGTGTGGCCATGTGCCTGCCCTGGTAGGAGAAGGCGAGCAGCAGCAGCACCCCGAGGGTGACGGAGCTGAGGCCGACCCCGACCAGCGGCAGGGTGCGGTCCGGGCCGGTGGCGGCGAGCGGGCACGGGCTCGGCACCGACTGCTCGGTCCAGGCCAGCGGCCTTTCGCCGCCGGCGCGGATGACGGCGCGGACCCGCCGCATGCCGCTGAGGGAGATCTGGGCCCGCCACTGGAACGCCCCGGCGGCGCTGGTGGTCGGCCGGCCGCGGGCCAGGGTCCGCTTGGAGGCCGGGTCGACCACGGCGACGTCCAGGCGGGTCGCCGCCGGCAGCCCGGTGCCCACGGTGGTCACCCCTTCACAGGTCAACCCGCGCAGGCCCACGTAGGTGGCCGCGGCCGCCGGCCCCGGCGCGGCGAGCATGGCGAGGACGGCGAACCCGGCCGTCGCCGCTGCCCTCCGCCATCGTCGCATCGACCTGTCCTCCGGCCGGCTGTGCGCGCACGGACTCCTGCACCCGAAGGGTGCACCGATCAGACGGTACGCAAACCTCCGTACTCCTGAGGATCGGTAATGATACGGAAGCAAAGGGACGCTTCGTCGCGCACGGCCCGATCGACCGGCTCAGCCGCCGTTGCCCGGGCTACTCGACCTGCACGTCGACCAGGTCGACCAGCAGCCGGCCGTCGCCGCCCAGGTCCACGCCGGTGATCTCCAGCACCAGGCTGGAACCGGGCACCCGTGCGCGGTGCTCGACGGCGAGCTGCCGCCAGCCGTCGTCGGGCAGGCCGTAGGCGGCCATGTCGGAGCTGGCCACGCGGCCGCCGGCCTCCTCCTGGAGGGCGAGGACGACCTGGGCGTCGGGGACGGTGGCCCGCACCCAGACGCTCGCCTCGTAGGTGGTGCCGGCCCGGGCGCTCGCCAGGCCCCGCTTGGCCAGCCCTGGCCCGACCGGACCGGAGGCGGCGCCGCCGGGGGCGACGGCGACCGCCCAGCGCCCGGAGGTCCCGCCCTCGACCCGCTGGAGGCTGGCGCCGCCAAGCGGTGTCCAGCCGCCCAGGTCGCGCTCGAAGTCGGCGCCCTGGAGCAGGTTCCCCGGGGTCGGCCGGACCTGCGCGCCCGCGGTCGCGGTCGTGGTGGTGGCGCCGCCGCGGCCACGCTCCGCGGTGGTGGCGGGCGCCGCGCCGCCCGGCGCGGGCCCCTCGTCACGGGTGACGAGGGCGATCGCCACCGTCACGACCGCGATCGACAGCAACGCGGCCAGGAACACGACCTGGGGACGCGACCCGCCGAGCCGCACCGGGCGCTCGGCGAGATGCCGGGGAGGGCGGGCAGCCATGATGCGAATACTCTGCTCGCGTGCCACCGCGGGCAAACGCCGGCCGTGGCCGGCCGTCCGCGGCCCGGGCTAGGAGGTCGCCGGCGGGACGGCGTCGTCGGGCTCGGGCTCGGGCGCGCCGCGCGCCTCGCGGGCGACGTGGCCGAGCACGCCGTTGACGAACCGGCCGGAGTCGGCGGTCGACAGCAGCTTTGCCAGCTCGATCGCCTGGTCGAGCACCACCGCGGTGGGCACCTCCGGCCTGGCGACCAGCTCGAAGGTGGCCAGGCGGAGCAGGTTGCGGTCGACCAGGGGCATGCGCTCGACCGTCCAGTGCTCCGAAGCGGCGCCGATGCGGCCGTCCAGCTCCGGCAGCAGCCGCTCGACCCCGCCGACCAGCTCCAGGGTGTAGGCGTCCGGGGCGCCGGCCTCGGGGTCGTCGCGGTGGCGGGCCAGCACCTCGGCGATCGGCCGCCCGACCAGGTCGGCCTCGTAGAGGATGTCCAGGGCGCGGCGGCGGGCCGCGGCGCGCGTCCCGGTCGGCGCCGCGCCCGAGCCTGCGGCGCTCACTGCACCCGGGTCAGGTAGGCGCCCGAGCGGGTGTCCACCTTGATACGGTCGCCGGTCTCCACGAACAGCGGCACCTGCACGACCGCGCCGGTCTCGACGGTGGCCGGCTTGGTCGCCCCCGAGACCCGGTCGCCCTTCACGCCCGGCTCGGTCTCGGTCACCTCGACCTCGACCGCGGCGGGCAGCTCGACCCCGATCGCCGTGCCCTCGTAGAACGTCACGTAGGGCGTGGCCCCGTCGGTCAGCCAGCTCGCCGCCGACCCGACCGCGCCGGCGTCGACCACCGACTGGTCGTAGGTCTGGGTGTCCATGAAGTGGAAGCCGGTGTCGTCGCGGAACAGGAACTGCATCTCGCGCTTCTCGAGGATGGCGACCTCGACCGGCTCGTCGGCGCGGAAGGTCTTGTCGAGCACCCGGCCGGTGCGGACGTTCTTGAGCTTGGTGCGCACGAAGGCGCCGCCCTTGCCGGGCTTGACGTGCTGGAACTCGACGACGTTCATCAGCGTGCCGTCGATGTTGAGGGTCATCCCGTTCTTGAGGTCGTTCGTGGTCGGCATGGGCAGCGATGCTACCACCGTGCGTCACCGTCCCCCGGCGACGGCGGCGATCCACCGCTCGATCTCCTCGGCCAGCGCCGACAACGGGACGCCGCCGCCGAGCAGCACGGCGTCGTGGAAGGCCCTGATGTCGAAGCGGCCGCCGAGGCGTTGCCGCGCGTGCTGGCGCAGCCGCTCGAGCTCGATGCGGCCCACCATGTACGCCAGGGCCTGTCCCGGCTCGGCGATGTAGCGGTCGACCTCGTTCTCGACGTTGCTCGGCGTCAGAGCGCTGTTGGCGAGCAGGTAGTCGATCGCCCGGGATCGGCTCCAGCCGAGGTGGTGGATGCCGGTGTCGACGACCAGGCGGCAGGCGCGCCAGGAGTCGAACGACAGCATCCCGAGCCGGGCGAGGTCGCCGGAGTACAGGCCCATCTCGTCGGCGAGGCGCTCGGTGTACAGCGCCCACCCCTCGCTGAAGGCGGTCACGTACCCGAGCCGGCGGAACCGCGGCAGGTCCCGCAGCTCCTGCGCCAGCGCGAACTGCAGGTGGTGGCCGGGAACGCTCTCGTGGAACGCCAGCGCCTCGTACTCGTAGCGGGTCCGGGTGCGGGGCGCGTGGGTGTTGAGCCAGTGGATCCCAGGCCGGCGCCCGTCGTCGGAGGGGGGCTGGTAGTACCCGAGGACGGCGTCCTTGGCCTCCAGCGGGCTCATCTCGTCGACACGGCATGCCACGGCGGGGACCCGGCCGAACCAGTCCGGCACCGCCGCGTTCGCCCGCGCGAGCGCGTCCCGCGCGCTCTGGAGGATCTCGCCGGCGGTGTCGAAGCGCAGCGAGGGGTCGCCGCGAAGGCGGCCGAAGATCTCGCCGAGGTCGCCGGTGCCGAGCGCCCTGGGCCCGAGCGCCCGGTACTCGTCCGCGAGGCCGGCGACCAGCTCCTGGCCGAGCCGGTGGAGCTCGTCGAGGTCGCGCGGGGTCGTGGTGTGCCGGCGGACCGCGTTGCGGTAGACGGTCTCGCCATCCGGCAGGAAGCAGAGCCCGCAGCGGTCGTCGGGTCGCGCGCGCGGGAGCACCTCCCGCTCGAGACAGGCCCGGTAGCCGAGCATGGCCGGACGGACCGCGGCCGCGACGATCTCCAGGAGCCGGCCGCGCCAGCGGACCGGGTCGACCTCCGCCGGCGGGTCGGGCGCGAGCAGCGGGTCCTGCTCCGGCGGCGTGGCCAGGTACTCGTCGAGCTGCGCGATGGCCGCTCGAACGCCCCGCTCGCTCGGCGTCCTGCCGTTGTCGATGCCGGCTCGCAGGCGGTCGGCGGCCTGCCGCAGGTAGCGGTGGAGCTGGTGAGCTCTGGCCATCGCGCGGCCAGCTCGTCCTGGCGGTCGCGGCAGGCGCCCTGGAGCATCGCATGGGTGATCCGGTCCTGCCCCGACAGCGTCGCCGGGTCGATCCCGTCCAGCCGCCGCCGGAGGCTGGCGAGCGAGGCTCGCTGCCGCGCCTCCGCCTCCTCGGACAGGTCCGGGACCTCGGCGTCGAAGCCCGTGATCCCGAACGCGGTGGCCTCGAACGGCGACGCGGCCATCGTCAGCTCGAAGTACCGCTCGGCCAGCTCGGCGAGGCCGCCGGTCACAGCTCCAGCAGCTCCTTGGAAGCGGTGGTGAGCAGGTCGTGGCCGTCGGGGCGGACCACCGCCAGGTCCTCGATCCGGACCCCGCCGAAGCCGGGCAGGTAGACGCCCGGCTCCACGGTCACCGGCGTCCCGGCCGCGATCCGCCCGGGAGCCCCCTGCCGCAGCCTCGGCGCCTCGTGGATCTCGAGGCCGACCCCGTGCCCGGTGGGGTGGGCGAACGCCTCGCCGAGGCCGGCCTCGGCGATGGTGTCGCGGCATGCCCGGTCGACGTCGGCGACGGGCACCCCGGCCCGCAGGCAGCCCAGGCCGGCCGCCTGGGCGCGGTGGACCACCTCGTAGACCTCGCGCTGGCGCTCGGAGGCCCGCCCGAAGACCACCGTGCGGGTCATGTCCGAGCAGTAGCCGTCGACCCGGGCGCCGAAGTCCAGCTTGACGAAGTCGCCGCGGCGCAGCCGGCGGCCGACCGGGTGGTGGTGCGGCTCGGCGGCGTGCTCGCCGAAGGCCACGATGGTGTCGAAGGCGAGGCCGTCCCCGCCGAGCCGGCGCATGGTCAGCTCCAGCGCGACCGCGACCTCGCGCTCGGTGACGCCGGCCCGCAGGCCCGCCAGCAGCTCGGTCAGCGCCTCGCTGCCGAGCCGGGCGGCCTCCCGCATGGTGGCCACCTCGCGCTCGTCCTTGACCTCGCGGAGGTCCTCGACCAGCGGCGGCGCCGGCACCACGGCGCGGCCGGGCACCGCCGCCCGCAGCCGCTGGCCGTCGCCCCAGGTGAGCCCCGCCGGCTCGAAGCCCAGCCCGTCCCCGGCCGCCCGCAGCACGCTGGCGATGCCGCCGATCAGGTCACCGGGGGCGAGCACCACCTCGGTCCCGGGCACCTCGACGGCGGCCTGCCGCTCGTAGCGGCGGTCGGTGAAGAACAGGGTGCGGTCGTGGAGCAGCAGCAGCGCCCCGTAGCTGCCGGAGAAGCCCGTCAGGTAGCGGACGTTGGCGGGCTTGGTGACCAGCAGCGCCGACAGGTCGGCGTGGGCGAGCAGGGCACGCAGCGCGTGACGCCGTGCTTCGGTAAAGGCATGACCGGCGGGCACGCGTCTTCCTTTCCCCCGAGGTGCCGTTGCCCACCCCCATCTTGCCTCGCTCAGGTGCGGCGGGCCAGCAGGTCGGCGGCCGCGCGCAGGCCGAGGTCGTAGCTGGCCGGCCCGAACCCGGCGACGACGCCGGCGGCGGCGGGGGCGATCGCCAGGTGGTGACGCCAGCGCTCGCGGGCGTGGACGTTGGACAGGTGCACCTCGACGACGGGGATGCCGGCCGCCTCCACCGCGTCGCGGACCGCGTAGGAGGTGTGGGCGAGCGCGCCAGGGTTGAGGACGGCGGCGGCCACGCCGCGGCCGCCGGCGGCCAGCAGCGCCTCCACCAGCTCGCCCTCCCGGTCGGACTGGAGGCCCTCGACCCGCAGGCCCAGCTCGCCGGCGAGCTTGGCCAGCCGCTCCATGATCTGGTCGAGGTCCAGGGCGCCGTACAGGCCGGGGTCGCGGCGACCGAGCGCGCCGAGGTTGGGCCCGTGCAGCACCAGCACCAGCGGTCCCTCCCCGGTGGCGGCGAACCGGCGGGTCACGCCGGTTCCTCGGCCAGCGAGCGGATGGCGGCGACCAGCACGCCGCGTTCGGGGGCGGGGACGATCGCCGGCGCGCCGACGTCGCGCAGCAGCACCAGGCGCGGGCCCTGGTGGTGCTTCTTGTCGGTCGCCATCGCCGCGAGCACCGCGTCCGGGTCGAGCTGGACCCCGCCCACCGGCAGCCCGACGGCCCGCAGCAGCTCGACGTGCCCGCCGGCCAGCCCGGGCGCGGCCAGCCCGACCGCCTCCGCGACCCTGGCCGCGAACACCATCCCGAGCGCGACCGCCTCGCCGTGGCGCAGCCCCCGGTAGCCGGCGAGCCGCTCCAGCGCATGCCCGAGGGTGTGCCCGTAGTTCAGGATGAGGCGGCTCGCCGAGCCCGGCGCGGCGGCTTCGCGCTCGTCGGCGGCGACCACCGCCACCTTCACCCGGACGGCCGCCTCGACCAGGGGGGCGAGCGCCTCGGGGTCGCCGGCTGCCGCCGGCCCGGCCACGCCGGCCAGGGCGGCGACCAGGCCGGGGTCGCCGACCAGGCCCGCCTTGGCGACCTCGGCGAGGCCGGAGCGGACCTCGACCGGCGGCAGGCCGGCGAGCGCGTCGAGGTCGGCGACGACCGCCAGCGGCTGGTGGAAGGCGCCGACCAGGTTCTTGCCGGCCGGCAGGTCGATGCCGGTCTTGCCGCCGATGGCGGCGTCGACCATGCCGAGCAGGGTGGTGGGGAGGTTGACCAGCGGCACGCCACGAAGCCAGGTGGCGGCCGCGAACCCGGCCACATCGGTGGTTGCGCCGCCGCCCACCGCCACCACCGGGTCGGCCCGGTGGGTGGGGACCTGGGCGAGCCGCTCGTACAGGCCGGCCACCACGTCGAGCCGCTTGGCGGCCTCGCCGGCGGGGACCTCCAGCGGGTGGACGGCGAGCCCGAGGCGGGCCAGCGCCTGCCCGACCCGGTCGGCCAGGTGGGCGACGGGCGGGGCGTGGACGACCGCGGCCGCCTCGGCGCCCGGCAGCGGCGGCAGCAGCCCGTCGAGCCGGCCGAGCAGCCCGCGGCCGATCCACACCGGGTAGCCCCCATGGGTCGTCGTAACGACCACCCTGGCGGCGGTCGTGGTCCGGTTGGCGGCGCCGGGCGTCACCGGCCGGCCATGGCGCCGACCCGGCGCCGGTACCACTCCAGCACCTCCACCGCCGTCTGCTCCAGGGTGAGCCGGTCGGTGTCGATGGCGACGTCGCCGGCGGTCTCGTAGATGGGGCCGCGGGCGACCAGCAGGTCGCGGATGCGGCCGACCCGGTCGCCGCTGTTCAGCAGCGGCCGGTCGGTGACGCCGGTCAGCCGGCCGGCCAGCGTCTCCGGGGTCGCCCGCAGGTAGACCAGCAGGCCGGCCTGCTTGAGGGCGGTGCGGTTCTCGGCCGACAGGACCGCGCCGCCGCCGACAGCGATCACCCGGCCGGGCGCGGCGATGGCCCGGTCGATGGCGGCGATCTCGCGGCGCCGGAAGCTCAGCTCGCCCTCGCGCTGGAACAGCTCCCCGATGGTCATGCGGGTGGCCCGCTCGATCATCTGGTCGGTGTCCACGAACTCGCGGCCGAGCGCCCGCGCCACCAGCCGGCCAACCGACGTCTTGCCGGCCCCCATGAAGCCGATCATCACGATGGTCGGAAGGATCTGGCGCACGCCGGAAGCCTAGCAGCTACCCGCCGGCCAGGCCCGCCAGGTAGGCGTCGAGGTTGCGGCGCACCTCGGCGAGCGAGTCGCCGCCGGTCTTCTCCAGCAGGGCGTCGGCCAGCACCAGGGCGACGACCGCCTCGCCGACCACCGCGGCCGCCGGCACGGCCGTCACGTCCGACCGCTGCACCACCGCGCTGGCCGCGGCGCCGGTGGCGACGTCGACGGTGTCGAGCGCCCGGACCAGGGTCGACAGCGGCTTCATCGCGGCCCGCACCCGCAGCACCTCGCCGGTCGACATGCCCCCCTCGATCCCGCCGGCGCGGCCGGTGCGGCGCCGCGGACGACCCCCTCCGGGCACGATCGCGTCGTGGGCCCGCGACCCGGGGCGGGCGGCGCCCGCGAAGCCGTCGCCGACCTCGACGCCCTTGATCGCCTGGACGCTCATCAGCGCCGCCGCCAGGCGGGCGTCCAGCTTGCGGTCCCAGTGCACGTAGGAGCCGAGACCCGGCGGCAGGCCGTGGGCGACCACCTCGAACACGCCGCCGAGGGTGTCGCCGGCCGCCTTCGCCGCGTCCACCGCCGCCACCATGCGGCCCTCCGCCTCGCCGTCCAGGCAGCGGACCGGCGAGGCGTCGATCTCCTCGAGGTCGGCGGGGGCCGGCACCGCCCGGGAGCGGGTGGCCACCGGCCCGACGCGGACCACGTGGCTGAGCACCGCCACCCCGACCTGGCCGAGCAGGGCGCGGGCGGCCGCCCCCGCCGCGACCCTGGCGGCCGTCTCCCGGGCGCTGGCCCGCTCCAGCACCGGCCGGGCCTCCCGGAAGCCGTACTTCTGCATGCCGGTGAGGTCGGCGTGGCCCGGCCGCGGCCGGGTCAGCGGCGCCCCGCGGCCGCTGCGGGTGGCCTCCGGGTCGTCGACCGCGCTGTTGTCGATGCGGATGGCGAGCGGCGAGCCGAGGGTCAGGCCGTGCCGCAGGCCGCCGAGCACCTCCAGCCGGTCCTCCTCGAAGCGCATGCGCTTGCCGCGGCCGTAGCCCAGCCGGCGCCTGGCCAGGTCGCGGGCCAGGTCGGCGCTGGTCAGCGGCACCCCGGACGGCAGGCCCTCCAGCACCGCGACCAGCGCCTGGCCGTGCGACTCGCCGGCGGTCAGGTAGCGCAGCATCCAGCGGATGCTAGCCGAACCGCGGGCCGCGGGCTCGCTACTTGAGGATCGCCTCGCTCTCGCAGAGCGTGAACCGGGCGGGGCCCGACTCGAAGGTGGCGCAGGCGCCGCCGATCTCGAGCACCCGGTAGTCGTCGGCGAAGCGCTCCCCCTCAGTGGCCGTGTAGGAGGAACCGTCGACCGACACGTTCACGTAGCGTCTCCCGGACCGGGTGTACACGTCCTTGAGGACAACTTCGCGCTCGGCGGTCGCGCCGCTCCCCGACACCGTGGCGGTCCCGGAGGTGCTGGTCGTGGTCCCGACCGTCGTCGCGGTCGAGCCGGTCGTCTCGGTGCCGGCGGCGCCGACCAACGGGCGGAACGGGTCCTTGGTGGTGCCGGCCGTTGGGCCGGCCACGCTGGTCGACGGGTCGATGAGCTGCGCCCCGGTCGTGGGCGTCGCCCCGGCCGTCACCGGCGGGCCGCCAGCCGGCGCCTGTGTGCCGCCGAGCAGCAGCGGCCGCGCCACCAGCACGACGAGGACGACCAGCAACACCCCGGCCAGCGCGAGCACGAGCACCCGCTGGCGGGAGCCACCCGCGGTCACTTCCGGTTGGATGGCCATCAGGGCGTCACCTGCGTCCCGCCGGTCGCGGCCGCGCCCGTGCCGGGCGCCTGCGCGGCCGGAGACCCTGCGAGCTGGAAGACGGTCAGGGCGATGGTGGCCTGGAGCTGGTCGGGCGAGGCCGACGTGCCGGGCGTGGCTGGCGCCGAGCCACTGGTGCCACCGCCACCCGAGCCGCCGGTCACGTCGACCGACTGCACCAGCAGCGAGCGGGGTGGGACGCGCTCGGGATCCGCCCCCTTGACCAGGTTCTCCATCCGGGACAGGAAGTCCTCGATCTGGAAGTAGCCACCCGTGACGCTGAGGGCCGTGGAGATCTCCGCCAGCTCCGGCCGGACGGTCGACGGCTTCGGCGCCGTCGGCGCGACCGAGATCAGCTCTACGCCGGCCTGGTCTGCTGCGTCCTGCAGGGCATCCACCAGCGCCGGCAGGTTGGGCGTCGACGGGAACTCCGCCTTGGCCTGGTCGGCCTTGGCGCGTAGCTCGGCGGCGTTGGCCTTCAGCGCCTCCAGCGCGCGGACCTGGTCGCTGAGGGACTGGCTCTCGGCGATGGCGCTGTTGCGGTCGGCCCTGGCCTCGGCGACCGCCTGCTGCTTCGGACGAACCAGCAGCAGGGTGCCGCCCGCGAGCACCACGACGACGCCGACCACCGCGACGAGCAGCTCCGTGCGGCGGGTCATGGGGCCACCGTCCCTTGCTGCCCGGCGGACTGGAACCGGCCGGAGAAGGCCGCCTCGCTCAGGTCGACCGTGGCGGAGAACGTCACCGTGGTCTCGCCGCCTTCCTCGGCGCCCTTCTGCGACGCCGTGAAGTAGGGGTTGAGGTAGACCCGGGAGCCGCGCTGCTTCGGCCCGGCGGCCAGCGCCCGCATGAACCCGCCGACGTCGACGTGCGCGAGGCCGGTGCCGGTGAAGGTGATGGTGGCGACCGGGGAGCCGGCTCCGGGGCTCCCCGGGGTGTTGGTGCCGGACGTGCCCGCCGCGGCGGTGTCGCCGCCCCCGCCCGCTGCGGCGTCGGTCGCCTTGATGGCGGCGGTCATCTGGGTGAGCCAGACGTCGGCGGGGACGATCGCCGAGATGTCCTGCATGATGCCGGAGAAGCGGAGCTCACGGGCGTACACCTTGGCGCGGAGCTGCTCGGCGGCGACGACCCGGCTCTCCAGCGCGGCGTAGGGCTGCAGCTCCGCCTTCTGAGCGCGCAGGCCGGTCGCAACCGCCCGCTCCCGGTCGGCCTCCTGCCGTGCCTCGGTCAGCTTCTGCGACTCCTGCACGTACCAGAGCCCGAGCAGGGCGAGCAGCAGGACGAGGGCGGCGGCGACGCCGCCCCGTTGCCGCTGCACCAGCCGGCGTTCCTCGATCTCCTTGGGGAGCAGGTTGACTCGGGGCAGGCTGACCCGCGGGTCGCCCCAGGAGTTTCCCCAGGCCATCTATGCCACCGCCCCGAGCGCCAGGCCGACTGGGATCGCCATCCTCGGCTCCAGCTCGGCGAGCTGCTCGGCGGGCAGGCCGAGGCGACCGACCCGGACGCCGGCGAGGGTGTGGCCGCGTTCCACGGGCACGCTGCCGGCGGCCTGGAGTCGCTCGACCAGCGGGCCGAGCAGGGAGCCGCCGCCGGAGACCACCACGCGGGCGAGCGGCGTCGCGTCCTGCTGGGCGCGGTAGAAGTCGAGCGAGCCGCGGATCTCCTCCACCAGCACGTCCAGCCGCTGCTCGACCAGCTCCTCCGCCTCGCCGTCGGCGTCGGCGCCGGCCGACACCGCGAGCTTGGTCCGCTCCGCGGTCTCGTGGTCGATCTCGAGCACGCGCTCGAGGGTCGCGGTCGTGTCCTCGCCACCCATCAGCAGGATGCGCACGAAGCGCAGGATGCCGTTGTCGTGGATGACCATGTTGGTGATGCGCGCGCCGACGTCGACGACCGCCTCGGCGCCGTCGGCCAGACCCGCCGGCGCGGCGAGCGAGCGCAGCAGCGCGATCGGGCTCAGATCGATCCCGACCGGCTGCAGGCCGGCGGCGGTGACCGCCCGCAGGTGCCCGGCGAGCATCTCCTTCTGGGCGGCGGCCAGCAGCACCCGCAGCAGGCGTTGGCCGCCGGCGTTCTCGTACTCGCCGACCACGTGGTAGTCGAGCTCGGCCTCCTCCATCGAGATCGGGAGGTAGTCGCCGGCCTGGTAGGCGAGCGAGCGTTGCAGCTCCTGAGGTTGCATCCACGGCAGGTCGACCAGGCGGACGACCACCCGCTGGTTGGCCACCCCGATGATCACCTGCTTGCTGCCGATCCGGGCGTGCCGCCACAGCGCCTTGATCGCGACCGCGACGGCCGGCGGGTCGGCGACCTCGCCGTCGACCACCGCGCCTGGCGGCAGGTCGGTCTGCCCGAGCCGGTCGAGCACGACCCGGCCGTGGCGGACCGACAGCTCCGCCGCGCGTACGGCCGTGGTTCCAATGTCGAGACCGACGATCTTCCGGGCCACGTCTCTCGAGCCCCCCTGCATTCCTCGCGTCGGGCACTCCGCCTTGTGGCCGAGGATGGCCGCTGCCGCCGTGCGGCGGTACGGAGCACGCCGGGCCGCCGTCGGCAGCCATGGAAGTGATCGACCCGGCCAGGTTGCATCTTGAGCCCGAACGCCGGGCCTGGAGGGCCGCTGCTCGCCTGGCGGAGCGCGAGGCCGGTCAGGCGCCGAGCAGGGCGCGGCCGTACCAGCCGGCGACCTCGCCGCCGGCCAGGACACCGAGCATCGCGCCAGCGACCAGCCAGGGACCAAACGGCAGCAGCGACTTGCGGGAGAGGCCGAGCGCGAGCATGGCGCCCAGACCGGCCAGCCCGCCGAGCAGGAAGGCGCCGAACACGCCCACCGCCACCGCACCCCACGACAGCCACCCGAGGGCCAGGCCAAGTGTGGGCGCCAGCTTCACGTCGCCGAGGCCCATGCCGCGCGGCGAGATCAGCGCGAGCACGAGGAAGAAGCCGCCGACAGCGGCGGCCGCGAGCAGGCCGCGGCCGAGCCGCCCCAGGTCGCCCAGGCCGACGCTGGCGACCAGCAGCAGCGCGGCCACGACCGGGAACGCCGGGTAGGTGATGCGGTTCGGCAGCAGCCGGGTGGCGGTGTCGATCACGGCCAGCACCAGGCAGACGAAGGTGAGGGCCAGGTAGGCGGGGATCGCCCAGCCGAGGTCCTCGCCGGCCAGCCGCAGGGCGACCACGAACCACAGCAGCCCCATGGCCAGCTCGACCAGGGGGTAGCGGATCGAGATCGGCGCCAGGCAGGAGCGGCAGCGCCGCCGCAGCAACACCCAGCCGAGCAGCGGGAGGTTGTCGCGCCAGGCGATCGGGGTGCCGCAGGCCGGGCAGCGGGACCCGGGCCGCACCAGCGACTCGCGCCGCGGCACCCGGTGGATGACGACGTTGGCGAACGAGCCGGCGGCGAGCCCGAGCAGCCCAGCCAGCGAGGCGACGGCCAGGGGGCTCATGGACGGGAAGCGTACCTGCCCGGCGCCGGCCCCGGAGCGGCCGTCAACAAGGGGGCGTCTGGCCGGCCGGGCAGGGGGCCAGCTCCTGCCACGACACCTGCTGGAGCTGGGTGCGGCCGAAGCCGAGCGCGTTGGCGATCCGCGGCGAGTAGTTGATGTTCAGGTTGTTCTTGGCGTCGATCGTGTTGGCGTAGAAGGCGCCGTGGTTGGTGTCGTTGCAGTCGTCGGAGTTGCAGTCGTTCTTCAGCTCGATGATGCCGTTCTGGCTGTAGAGCAACACCGCGAGCTCCGGCGCGAACTGGATCTTGTTGCCGCCGAAGATCGACGGGCAGTTGCCCACGCCACCGGTGCAGGGATTGCCCGGGTAGGCGCTGATCACCTGGAAGGTCGGGCATGCCGGTGTCCCGGTCGGCGGCGGGTCCTGGATCGAGCATGCCTGCGCCGCCTGGACCCTGCTGGTGTTGCCGAAGTCGACCGGGACGTTGGTGTAGATCACCGTATCGCCGGCGATCCGCAGGGTGCCTGCGTCCAGCTTGAGCGCCGGCGGGGTGGTCCCGGTCGCCTGGAAGGTGGTCAGGTCCTGCCAGATCACGTAGGTGCGGTCCAGGCCTCCCGCGGTGTTCGCGGCCGCGAGCGCGACGTTGGCGGTGGCCACCGCGGCGGCCGAGGCCGACCCGTACCCGGGGGGCTGGCCGTAGTAGACCTCGTTGTCGTACAGGTCGGGGTCGAATGTGTAGGTGGGCATGGTGTAGGGGGGCGGGTCGTTGCACGCGCGACCGCCGACGGTCGATCCGTTCAGGTTGTAACCCTGCGCGTCGGCGTCCACCGCACCGGCCGGCGCGACCTTGCACGGCGACAGGCTGCCACCCCCGGCGAGCACGTCCCCGTGGACGTCGTTGCTGGTGTCGACGGCCTCGCCCTCGACCGTGGCCGGGCACTTGGGGTTGTTGGCGCCGCTGAACTGGCGGATGACGCCATGTGCGGAGATCAGCGACCCCCGCGCCTTGCTGGTGCCGGCGATGGTGGCGTTGTTCTTGAAGAAGACGTCGCCCTGCGCGTAGACCCCGCCGACGATGCAGGCGTTCTGCTCCAGGGTGAGGCTGGAGTCGGCGTAGAGGGCGTAGGTGAAGCTGGCCGCCGGCCCGATGACGACCTGGACCGTGCGGGTCGGGCTGCTCGTCTGGGCGACCTGCCCGGTGGAGAGGATCGTGTAGTGCCCAGGCTTGCTCGGGTTGGTCGGCGTGCCCTTGCGCACCGTCACGGTGGCCGTGCCGGTGCCGCCGCCGTCGGCGACCGGGACGGCGCGGTTGGTGACGACCGCGGCCGTCGGGTTGGCGTCGAGCGCGGCGATCGCCCAGCTGACCCCCGCCTCGGCCACGCCGAGCGCCCGCGACCGCCTGGCGCCGCCGGTGGTGGCGGTGTTGTTGTGGAGGGCCTGGGCGAGCACCACCACCAGCAGCAGGGTCAGGATGGTGATGACGGTGACGGTCACCACCATGGCATAGCCGTCCTCACCCCTGGCGGGCATCCCGATCCGGTGGGGCTGGCGGTTCATCGTTGCTCCTGTCTGGTCATGCCGGCTGCGGGATCTGGAGGTTGCGGAGCTGTACCTGCGTCTGGGTCGAGTACGTCACGCCCGGGTCGACCAGGTCGACGGCGACCGTGACGGTGATCTGCCAGGGCACCGGGGTGCCGGTGACCGCGTCGGAGCCCTGCAGCACGTCGCAGTAGAACAGGTCGGGCACACCGGCCCCTGGCGGGGTGACCGCCTGGAGCGTGGTGAGCGGGCCGGCGGTGGTGCCGTCGGGCCGCCACTCCTGCCGGCTCAGGGTCGTTCCCGACACCAGCCAGCGCACCCGTACCGGGACGTTGGGGCTGGCCACCGTGTAGGTCAGGAAGTCGAGGTCGTGACCGGTCCAGGAGCCGGAGCCGGAGGGCGTGAAGGTGGTGTTGAAGCGGGTGGCCTGGCGGAGGTCCTTGGTGAGCCGGTCCATGGCGAGCCGCACGTCGTCCTGCGTCTGGCCCCGCCGATTCGAGAAGCTGGTCGCCCGCTGGGCGGCGACCAGCACCGCCATGGTGGCGGTGACGATCAGCAGCAGGATCGCCGAGGTCACCACCAGCTCCACGATGGTGAAACCCGCCTCCCCGCCGTCCCGGCGCCGCGTGGCCATGTCAGCTCGGCGTCCCCGTGTAGTGGTTGGACTCTGGGCTGCTCTCGTTGCCCGCGTTGTCGACCGCCGTGACCCAGTAGGTGTAGGCCTGCCAACTGGTGAGCCCGTTGTCGGAGTAGTCGGTGTCGGTGACCACGGCGAGCGGGGTGGCGCCGCCCTTGTCGGAGCGGTAGACGCGGTAGTTGGCGATCCCCGAGGCGCTCGCCCCCGGGTCGACGGCCGCAGTCCAGTCGAGATCGATCTTGTTGTCCTTGGGATCCCCGCTCAGGGTGGGCGCCGGCGGAAGGGTCTGGTCGAGCACGATCGTGTCGCTGATGACGGCTGGGCTGGCGTTGCCGTTGCAGTCGGTGAACCGCGCCCAGACCTGCTTGGTGCCGTCGCCCGCCGCGACCGGCCAGCCGTTGTACACGGCGCCATAGGCGGTGGCCGGGCTCGGCAGCCATGGGCCGGTCGGCCCGGTGTTGGAGTACTGCATGGTGGCCATCCCCGACGCGCCCGACCCGTTGGGCCGGTCGCTCACCGAGTTGTTGATCGCCAGGCCGGTCTGGTTGGTGTAGCCGGCCCCGCCCGCCAGCGTGATCGACCCGGCCGGTCCCTCGCTGTCACCCGCGTTGGGCACGCAGCTGGCGGGCAGGGTCGTGGTCGTCGGCCCGGTGATGGTGGTCGTCGTCGAGGTGGAGATGCTGGTCGAGGTCGAGCTGCCGGGAGCGGCCGGCGCCGGCACGTAGCCGAGACTGAACAGCGACGAGGCCCGCACCACCCGCGAGATGCCGCCGGTCGGGGATGGGAACCGCACTATCACGGTCACCCGCTTGTAGTAGACGTTGCTGAGGCCCTCGACCGGCGCCCAGGTCACGAACACCCACCCGGAGTAGGTCACCGCCGGGGTCCCGGGCGCGACGTGGTCGTTCACCCCGCCCGCATGCACCAGGTGGAAGTCGTTGTCGACGGTCTGGGTCGCGCAGGCCGGCGCGACGTCCGGCGGGGTGTACCAGTCGGCCACGACCAGCCGCTCCCAGACCGGGCTTGCCGCCGTCCCGGTGTTGAACTCCAGGCAGTTGCTGGCGCCGTCGCGGCGCAGCAGCAGGTCGGGGTTGTCGGTGTCGCCGGCGGGGACCGCGGCGATCGACGCGTCGATCGCCGCGCCGGTGCTCGACAGGCCGATGGCGTCGTAGTTCTGGTTGCGGGCCAGCTCCATCAAGTGGTCGGCCCAGGCGGTGGCGGCCGCCCGCTGCCTGGCGGTCGCCTGCAGCCGCAGGCCGCTGTAGACGGCCGTGAACACCGCGGTGGCGACGACCAGCAGCAGCGCGGAGGCGACCATCACCTCGATGATGGTGAGGCCGTCCTGTGCGCGGCGGTGGCGTGGTCGGATGATGGCCATGCCCTCCTGGGCGAGGGTCGGTTCGTCAGGGGTGATATCGACCGGATCGATCCCGACCTGAGCTAGGACCTGCCGCCCGGCTCGTCGGGCGGTCACCCGATCCTCCATCGACCCGCCCTCCGTTCCTCGCCGTCCGCCAGCGCGCGGTGGCCTAGAAGATCGGCCTCGGGCGGTCTTCACACCTGCTCCTGGTGGCTCAAGCCGGCGCCGGCGGGGGTCGACACAGCGGCATGGCCCGGGTCGGCAGGGGCGGTCCGGCCGACCGTGCCTGGCGCGCGGCGGTCGTGCTCGGCTGGGTCCTGCTGGCGTGCGCATTCGCGCTGGCTCTGCTGCTGCCAGCGGTGTTCGGGGACGGCTGCCCGTGCCGGGACCAGGCCGGCGGGCGGGTCCTGGTGCTGGCCACGTCGGGGGACCTCTGGGTCGCCCCCGCCGCGGCCCGCTACGTCGCCAACGGGGCGCTCGGCTTCGTCTACGAGTCGAGCCCCTACCTCACCGCCCTGCCTCTGTACCCGATCGTGCTGGCGCCGCTGGTCGCCGTCGGCCAGGCACTGGGGCTGTCGGAGCCGCCGGCGCCGGCGCCGACCATGTGGTTCCTGCTGGCGCCGTTCACGGTCGGGCTGGCGGTGCCGCTGCTCCACCAGGTCCGCGGGCTCGTCCGGGACGCCGACGCCGGCGGGGCCGCGCTGTCGGCGCAGGCGTGGACGGCGGTCCTGGTCGCGGTGCCGGTGCTGGTGGTATTCGGGCACGGCGAGGACGCGCTCGCGCTCCTCGGCGTGCTCGCCGCCGTCCGGCTCGCCGCCAGGGAGCGCTGGGCGGAAGCCGGGCTGCTGCTCGGGCTCGCGGTCGCGTCCAAGCAGTGGGCGGTGCTCGCCCTCCCGGCGCTGCTGGCCCGCTGCGGCCCGCGAGAACGCGGCAGGCTGGCGGCGGCGTGTCTCGCCCTCCCGGCCGCGCTCGCGCTGTTGGTGCTGGCGGTGGACTGGGCGCACGCGTCGCGGGCGCTGCTGCACCCGCCCAACTATCCCGGCTACGGCCACGCGGCGCCGTGGGTGCACGCCGGGGCCGCGACCGTGGCGACGGCGCCGTTCCGTCTGGGCGCGCTGACGCTGGCCATAGCCCTCGCCGGCCGCGGCCGGGGCGGGGCGTCCCGCCTGCTCGCCGTGCTCGGCGTCACCCTCCTCGCCCGCTGCGCGTTCGAGCCGGTCGTCCACGTCTACTACCTCGGTCCCGGGCTGTGCCTGCTGCTGCTGCACGAGCGGGTGGCCACCGGCCGCTGCGCGCGCACGGCGGTCCTCGGGAGCCTGCTGGTCGCGTGGTTCGAGGTGCAGCCCGCGCCGGCGCTGTGGTGGGCGGTCGCGGCGGCGCTGGGCGTCGCGGTCGCCTACCGGGCTGGCCGCGAGGCCCTCTCCGGGACCGCGGCGACCGCGGCCACGGGCGGGGACGTGCGACCGCCGCGAGGGACAGCAGCGCGACCGGCAGCCACCAGTTGGTGGTCGTGAACGCCCGGGAGAGGTAGACCGAGGCGAGCGAGACGGCGGCGCCGGCCGCGAGCAGGAGCTTGGTCGACAGCGCCAGGCCGAGGGCGAACGCGGCCGTCACCGGCCGCTCCCGGGCCAGCGCTCACGCCAGCCCGACCAGGCCGGCCGGCAGCGGGATGTCGGTCTCGTCCTGCCAGAAGAACGGCAGGAACAGCGGGTTGGCCAGCAGCAGGAGCGGGACCTGGAGCAGGAAGGTCCCGACGAGCAGCGACGGGACCACCAGGAACCGTGGTCCGAGGAGGAAGGTCCCGCCGGCGGCGAGGCAGGCGGGGACGCGCTCGACCCAGCGCGCGTCGACCGCCGCCGGCGCCGGTCCGCTCGAGCGGTGTGCACTCCCGGCTCGTCCAATGGGTCGGGGACCCGGGCATCTCCCGGGTCCCCGATCGGCCAGGTGACTAGGTCCAGGCCTGGGCGGCCGCTGCCGCCGCCGCGGTGCCGGTGCAGTCCGCCGCGGTGGTGGTCGACCCGTAGGTGGTGCCGGCCGAGACATCCTCCTTGATCCAGTAGCAGGTCCCGCTGGCCGACATCGCCGCCGCCGCGAACACGCCGGCGGCGCCGTTGTTGACCGAGACGGTGTTCTGGTTGGTGGAGGCGACGCCGGTGGCCACGTACGCCAGGCTCGGCTCCACGGACTCCATCGCCGCCGCCGTGGCGCTGACGTAGGTCTGGCTGTCGGTGTAGATCGTCTTGGCCGCCGTAAGAGCGTTGCGAAGGCTCGACTGGGCGGCCCGGTTCTGGGCCCGCTGCCTGGCGCCCAGGAAGGTGGGGATGGCGATCGCGATCAGGATGGCGATGATCAGCACGACCACCATCAGCTCGATCAGCGTGAAGCCGCCCTCCCGCTGCTCCCCCTGGAGCCGGCGCCGCATGAGCTGCAGCACGTGCGTGTCCTCCTTCTCGAAGCCGTCAGTACGGTTCTCACCCCTGTAGATCGGCCACGAGAAGTCACTCTTGAGCGGCAGTTCGGCAGCGGAATTCATCACTTGACGAGATTGATGATGTTGAACAGCGGCATATACAGCGCGACCACCATTCCGCCGACGGCGGCGCCCATGACGGCGATCAGGATGGGCTCGATGAGGCTGGTCAGCGAGGCCACGGCCGCCTCGACCTCCTGGTCGTAGAAGTCGGCCACCTTTCCGAGCATGACCTCCAAGGCGCCGGTCTCCTCCCCCACCGCCATCATCTGCACGACCATGGGCGGGAAGGTGGCGTGCTTGGACAGCGGCGTGGCCAGGCTCTCGCCCTCGCGCACCGAGTCCTGCACGTCCTGGACCGCGCGGGAGATCACCGAGTTGTTGACCGTCTCGCCGACGATCTCCAGCGCCT